>Ga0209498_1000170_pt1 | contig 38500 bp, 34 predicted proteins | sample WalLakDeSediment_FD_184131 | JGI IMG/M metagenome (GOLD analysis project Ga0209498, IMG submission 184131) | Lake sediment microbial communities from Walker lake, Nevada to study Microbial Dark Matter (Phase II) - Walker Lake 11/02/13 Deep... | ecosystem: Environmental > Aquatic > Freshwater >... | reverse complement strand
CAATACCCCAATTTCTCTAAACCGGTGAATTCAGAACCACCTTTTTTAGCTTTGCCCTTTTTCATTTGTTCACCTCCGGCTTGCGCTGGATCAGAATATCGGCCAGCAAATTAACTATAAAGGTTATTACAAAAAGGACCAAACCTACAAAGAATAGAGCATGAAAGTGAACAGAATTAGAAACAACGTCTCCAATATCGATAGCAATATTAGCGCTTAATGTCCGTGTTGAATCAAGAAACGAGGAAGGACGGGCAATCATATTGCCGGTTACCATCAGCACCGTCATCGTCTCACCGATTGCCCGCCCCATGCCGAGCATGGCAGCAGCGGTAATCCCTGAAAAAGCTGCCGGCACGGTAACCCTCCAGATGGTTTGCCAGCGGGTCCCTCCCAAAGCGAGTGAAGCATGGCGATACTCTTTGGGAACTGCTGTTATTGCATCCTCAGCGAGAGTGATAATCGTAGGTAAAGCCATGATGCCAACCAAAATTGCTCCGTTTAAGGCATTAATCCCGCTTGGGATCCCAAAGATCCTGGCAATCAAAGGCGCTAGGATCACAAGACCGATAAAACCAAGGACAACAGATGGGATACCGGCCAGCACTTCGACAATCGGTTTAAAGAGCTCTCTTTCCCAGGGGGAAGCAATTTCAGATAGGTAAGCCGCAGCTGCAACTCCTAAGGGTACGGCAAAAGCGAGAGCGCCCATGGTAACCATAAAAGTGCCGATTATAAAATTGTTAATACTGTAAGTTGGTTCGCCGAAAGCGCCGGGCCGCCAAAGTCCGGGCGTAAAGAAATTATTTAAGCCTACTTCACTTAAAGCCGGAAGACTATTTGAAAGCAGGGTAAACAATATCCCTGCTAAAAAAAGAATAATGGCAATGCCGCTTGCCCAAAAGATAACACGCATAATTATTTCTGTCCGGGAATGCAAAGTAAACCTCCTTTTGTCTGCTGTCTTAGCAGCAAAAAACCTTAATTTCAAGCGCCCTGCAACCCACCGTGCAATTTCAGCAGTGGATCGCAGGGCTTTAAGAGGGGTCTTCCAGGCCAGCATTTCATAACAACAGCCAACGGTTACTGTAGTGCTTTTTTGTTAAAGTCTACATCAGCATTGGTAATTGGATAGAAACCTTCCTCAAGAACCAGCTGCTGCCCTACCTCACTAACTTCAAAGAGCAGAAAATCAAGAATCGCACCGCTCGGCTTGCCAATCACAAACTGATACAGCGGGCGGGTTAATGGATAGTCTCCACTGGTAACGTTTTCAAGAATTGTCGGGTCAAAAGCTTCCGAAGCTTCATCAGCAGCAACTTTTACAGCCTTGATTCCTTCTTTGGTAGCATAACCGATAGCAGCGTAACCGATTCCACCAAGGTCGTTGGTTACAGCCTCAACGATATCGGAAGTACCGGCCAGATTTCGCATCTCCGGTGAATAATCCGCCTGAACTACTTTTTCCATGAAGAAGACGTACGTGCCGGATGTGCTCTGGCGTCCATAAAGGGTAATGTCCAGATTTTCACCGCCAACTTCGGACCAGTTGGTAATTTCGCCGCGGTAGATAGCACCAATTTGATCAACAGTTAGTTCTGCGACCGGGTTTTCTTTGTTAACAACAACAGCAACACCGTCAACGGCAAAACGAACAGCGTGTGCATCCTGCCCCTGATTCGCTTTCAAATCTGCTTCTTCAGCTTCTTTCATCGGGCGCGATGAGTTTGCGATATCAATATCGCCGTCGATAAGGGAAGAGATGCCCACTCCGGAACCACCACCGGTTACAGCAATGACCACATGAGAATTAGCATTCATATACTCCTCAACCAATCTGGTGACCAGGTTAACTTCCGAATCGGAACCAGCGATCATAATTGAAGCCGATTCCTGGGCTGCTTCCTCTTCTTCACCATTTGCATCATTATTCTGCGGTTCCGAAGCTTGCCCGCCACAACCTGTTACAAGCAGCAATGATAAAAGAAAAGATATTCCTAAAACAGTCAACCACCTTGTTCTATTCATCTTTTTCCTCCTAAGAAAAATTTAACCCTGATCAGCATAACCGATCAAGGTTAAAGAACAATGAGAATCAGGTAAAATCTAAGTTAAATCCTTGTTAAATAATTAATACCTAAAGAGGGGAATAGAGAAACGGAAAACTGTTCCACTGCCTTCTTTGCTCTGGAGGCTGTATTCAGCGGCATGGGCTTCCATGATGTGCTTAACAATGGAGAGGCCAAGGCCGGTGCCGCCGCTTTTACGGGTACGAGCCTTGTCTACGCGGTAGAACCGCTCGAAAACGTACGGCAGGTCGGCATCGGGGATACCGGGGCCCTCATCACTGATCTTAATTACTGCAACCTGGTCTTCCTTAGATAAAAGAACTTTGACAATTCCTTTATTCTTGCCGTGTTTGATACTGTTTTCCAAGACATTAACTAAGGCCTGGTTGAGCCATTCGTAGTTGCCAAGCACAGTAAGTTCGGTTTCAGGAATAACAACTTCGATGGACACATCTTTCATCAGACGCAGATCTTCAACCCGGCTTACAGCTTCTTTGATTAAAGTTTTTAAGTTAACTGCTTCCTTTTTTACATAGCCCTTTTCATTTTCTATTTGGGCCAGGTCAAGCAGATCATCGAGTAATGCAGAAAGCCTCTTTGTTTCCCTGTCTATAATCTGTAAAAATTCAATTAGCTGTTGATGATTCAGTTCTTCATGAAGAATAGTTTCAGTATAGCCCCGCACGGCTGTAAGCGGTGTGCGTAATTCATGAGAAACATTGGCCACAAAATCACTCCGCATTTTCTCAATTGTACGAAGCTGCGTTACTTCATGGAAAAGCAGCAGCACTCCGATCAAATTTTCGGCAGGGCCGGTAACCGGAATCAGGTAAGTTTCAACAGCAGCTGCACGGGGATAAAAAATATTAAGCTCAATCAGCCTGCTTTCGCCATCGCGATGGACCGCTTTTAACGTTTCATAGAGACTGTAGTTGCGGATAACGTTCTGCAGGGAAGCCCCGATCATTTCTTTACCATTAATGTCAAAGAGTTTTTCCGCCGCCGGGTTAATCAGCTCAATTTTCATCTCCCGGTCGGTCAGAATAATACCACTGCTCATCGACTTAACCACTATTTCCAGCTTATTCTTCTCCCCGGTCACTTTTTCAATCTGCCCTGACAGTGATTGGCCCATCGCTTTGATATTACCCGCCAACTTAGCCAATTCATCATCTCCTTTGATCTCAAGCGGCGGTTCAAAGTTGCCTTCGGCAATAGCCCGGGAAGCGCTTCTGATTTTACTGATCGGATCAGTAAATCGATGCGAAAGAATTACTGCCGCTCCGGAAGCAAGCAGAAAAGAAACAAAAAGGGCTCCGAGAATGAAAAGCTTCAGATTGGCCAAAGCCCGGTCAATCGTGGACAGAGGCAATGCCAGCCGGATAACCAAAGCTGAATTTTTCCCCCCGCTGGTTTCTCCTTCCAACTTCAGGGGTACTGCTAAATAGTACATGTCTTCTTTGAGAGTGGCACTGTGGCGTGTGGCAGTGCCCTGATCCTGCTGCCATGCTTCAATAATCTCCGGCCTATCATCGTGATTTTCCATCAGGGCAGGATTTTCATCCGAATCAGCCAAAACTGTGCCGTCCGAAGCAATCAGGGTCAGCCTGATTTTAAGTTCAGAGCCGAGATTTTTAAAAAGCCGGTCAATTTCTGCTGGAAAAATATCATCATCAATCTTCTCCTCTACCAGTGCGCCAGCCAGGCGAGCCTGGATGTAAAGATTTTCGCGGAGAGTCTGCATATAAAAATGGTTCAAGAACCAAATAAAAAAAACCCCTATTGCTATGACGATGATGCCTATAACCACCAGGTAATAAGAGATAAGGCGCCAGCGGATACTTCTAAACAAGGAAAACACTCCCTGTGTTTTAAATTCAACGGTCTGAAAAGCGATAGCCGACCCCGCGCACAGTTTCAATATAGCTTGGCCTGGCAGGATCTTCTTCAATTTTTTGCCGTAAGTGGCGAATATGAACATCTACCGTGCGTGTATCGACTTCGACCTCATAACCCCATACTTTATCAAGCAGAAGCTCCCTTGACAGCACCTTGCCGGCATTGGCCATTAGAAGCTGCAGAAGAACAAACTCCTTATGAGATAAAGCGCATCTTTGATCGTTGACAGTTACCTGGTGTCTTTCCGGGTAAAGCGTAATACCGCCGGACGTTAATATCTTTTCACTCTGGATGTCATCCGATCCCTGGGTTATGTACTCTGATCTCCTTAACATTGCTTTTACCCGGGCAACCAGTTCACGCACACTAAATGGCTTGACCATGTAATCATCTGCCCCCAGTTCTAAACCAAGGACCTTATCAAGCTCTTCTTTGCGGGCTGAAAGAATCAAAATTGGGATAGAAGCAGTTTTATCATTACTGCGCAAACGCCTGCATACTTCGAGACCGTCCATCTCAGGCAGCATTATATCAAGGATAACCAGGTCGGGAAGGGCTTCGAAGGCATAATTAAGCGCTTCTTTACCGTTACCAATACTGTATACAAGGTAGCCTTCTTTCTCCAGGTGAAAAGAGATCAGGCGGACTATTTCTTCTTCATCTTCGACTACCAATACGTGGCGCTGTTTTCTAGTACTTGTTAAGTTATTCATGGGTTAATTTTAACACAAGTCAGATATTAATTGAGCAAGTCCATAGTTATGTGTAAAAAAGGGCCGCCTGAAGGAAGCAGGCGGCCCCGCGGGTAAAATATCTCGCTTATTTCAGACTTTTTTAGATCGGGCCAGAGACCTGGCCATGCGCTCAAGCTTGAAGATCGTATTGAACTCAACATTTTTACTGATCCACAAATCCCGGGTCATGATTGCCTGGGTCAGTGACCCCTGGTAAGCAAGGCCGTCCAGGACTACTTTCGGATCCGGGCTCACCATCACAAAATCACTTTTTTCGGTTTTAACCGGCTCAATTGAGAAATTTCCATCGGCAATTCTGATGGTAAATTCGCCGCCAGTCGCTTTTACAGCAACGGTACGGTGCCACTCGGCGATGTCTTTACGCGCTCTTTCACAGCTGTTCATCTCAACGGCCAGGGCTTTCAGCTGCTGCAGCACACTACCAAAATGTTCTTTATCTTGTGGATCGGCTGCAGGCAGATCCGGCTCCACCGAGGTTTCCCAGTCCAATTCAGAAGCCAACAGGCCTTTTTTGGCCAACTGTTCCGAAGTCAGTTCTACCGCAGGCACACAGAAGATGTCAGTAATGGCCCCGATGCGTTCGTCGCGGAATACCACTTTCATGGCGGTACCCTTTTTAACCAGCCCGGGAACCAGGATGCCCAGGGTGGTATAAAAGTTGATGCTCATAGCCGTATCCGCGCCTTCGAGGAATATCCGGCCGCGGCCGAAGGGCACCTGCTGCTGAAAGAGGGAATTAGCAAAATAGGTGATCGGCGGAGTCGCCAGCATCTTACCGGTATCCCCCATTTCCACCGTCTCAGTTGGTGCGAAATTGCAGTCGGGACATCTGGTGACGAAAGGCGGGACCCTGACTATTCCGCAGACAGAACAGCGGCAGCCTATAATCTTTTTTTCATCGCGCAGGGCCAGGAAGAATTCGCTGAATTCACCCATAGAACGTTGGTAGAAGGTGTACATGGCATCGTTCATCACCAGGTATTCCCGCCCCTCAATCGTGACGGTATGGCCACCCTGGTCGGGGATTACATTCAGAGGTATTACTTTATCACTCATACTAGCCACCTCCATAAAGTTAATTTATGAACTTTGTTATCAATCATGTTCAATTACAATTGCCACGCCATACTGGGCGATGGTGCTTCCGGTGCCGTGAACAAGGGCGGTTTTCATGCGGCGTCTGATCAATTCGTTTCTGGCAGACCAGGCTGACATGATGTTGCTGGCCCCTACCGCGTGTCCTGAATAGATTAAACCGCCGCAGGGATTAAGAATAAGCGGCCCTCCGGGCATGATAATGCCGTCTTCTACCAGGCTGTCGGCACGGCCAAAAGGCACGAAACCCATTTCAGCCATGGTGATCTCCAGCTGGTGGACGAAAGCATCGTGAACTTCGACAATATCTATAGACTTTAGAGGATCTTTAATCCCGGCCATTTTATAGGCCTGATTAGCGGCAATATGGTCTGACATGATCCTGTGCATGATTTTGTGGTTTCGGCCGGCGAAAGAATGTTCATTCGATTCGCCCAGACCTGTAATCCAGACTATCGGCTGTCCGGTCCGCTTTGAGATCTCCCTGGCGGTTTCTTCTTCGGCCAGAACCAGGGCTGCCGCCCCTTCGGAGTAAACACAGATCTCCAACTCCTTAAACGGTTCAACCACGATGCGTGAGTTCAGCACTTCTTCAGGGGTGACCTGGTCGAACTGCCGCTGGGCAAAATTGTTGCTGCGGACCTGCTCGCTGAATAAAGCGGAAATCCTGGCAGTTACTTCCGGCTTTAAATCGTTCGGATGTTCGTCTTTGTAAGCAAGGACAACTTCAGCGTAACTGTCGGAGGCAGTCCAGCCCAATTTTTGCTCGAAAAAGCTGTCCCCTGACCAGCCGATAGTTTTAATCACTTCCGGAGTGGCGGACATGCTCTGAAAATCGAAGCAGTCTGTAGCCTTCTCCACACCTAAAACCAGGACGGCCTTGAAACGGCCTGCCGCCACGTAGGCGTGAGCGGCAGAAATTGTGTAGGCTCCGGTAGCCCCACCATTACTTATCCGCATCCCGTATTTATTTTGCAGGCCGATAATACCCTGCAAGGGGTGCTCCGGAATACAGGTACGCTCGAAAATGTCATTATAAATCCCGTAAAATACACCATCAATTTCTTTCAGTTCCATCCCGGCGTCGGCCAGGGCATCCGCTGTGGCCATCTGGGCCAGTTCGTAATATGTTTTCTCATGCCATTTTCCCCTAAAGGGCGTTACTGCCGCCCCGACAATCCCGACTCTGTTTGCCATACTGTTACAACCTCCTTTACTCTCCTGGTTTTCATTTATAAATGATCTTAGCTTTTAGCAACCCAACTGCCTGGCGATCACCAGCCGCTGAATTTCAGAGGTGCCTTCGCCAATCTCCATCAGCTTTGCATCCCTCAGGTAGCGTTCCACCGGATATTCCCTGGTATAGCCGTAACCGCCAAAAATCTGAATTGCTTCGAGAGCCGCTTTCACCGCTGTATCCGAAGCATAGAGTTTGGCTATGGCCGACTCCCGGGTGAAGGGAAAACCCTGATCTTTAAGCCAGGCAGCGCGGTAGACAGCTAACCGGGCCAGCTCTACCGACATAGCCATGTCCGCCAGTTTAAATTGGATCGCCTGGAACCGGGAGATAGCCTGACCAAACTGAACCCGTGCCTTGGCATAAGCCAGTGCTTCGTCAAGGCAGGCCTGGGCTATGCCCACGGAAAGAGCACCGATGCTGATGCGTCCTCCGTCCAGCACCTTCAAAAGCTGCTTAAAACCCCGGCCCTGCTCGCCTAAGAGATTTTCCCGGGGTATGTGCACATCATCTAAGATAATCTCTGCTGTATCCGAAGCTTTCATGCCCAGTTTTTCATATGTCGATGACACATTGAATCCGGGAGTTGAGGTGGGGACAATAAAAGCGCTTATTCCAGAGGCACCCCGGCCAGGTTCAGTCACCGCTGAAATCACGGCGACCCCGGCATGAGTGGCATTGGTGATGAAACATTTACTGCCTTTTAAAACCCAGTGATCTCCTTCCAGGACGGCAGTGGTGCGGGTGCTGCCGGCATCAGAACCGGCTTCGGGCTCGGTTAATCCGAAAGCGGCCAGCATCTCGCCTTTGGCGCAGGGCACAAGCCACTGCTGCTTCTGCACTTCGCTGCCAAAAAGACTGATCGGTTCGGTTCCGATGGAGCAGTGTGCTGCGTAAGTGAGCCCGGTGGATGCACAGGCGCGAGAGATCTCTTCTACAGCGATAACATAGGCCAGATAACCATCCCCGGTACCGCCGTACTTTTCACTGAAAGGCAGGGCGAAGAGATCCAGTGCAGCCATTTTGTCAATTATTTCCTGGGGGAACCTGCTTTCCCTGTCCAAATCAGCGGCGATGGGTCCCAGTTCCTTCCGGGCGAATTCCCGGACCATCTGCTGGATCATTAACTGCCCTTCACTAAGATTAAACTCCATTTTGATTCCTCCTTTCACTTGAATAGTGTCTTGAGGAAATCTTTAATGCCTTTAGTTATAAATAGCAAAAGACATGCCAGATATTTTTAAGGGAGCTGCCAGAGGTTGAAAGCTTGCCACAGTCGCCCGGATGCCTGCGCAGCCTTATCGCTGATCCATAGAGCAATGTTTACTTAAGAGGACATTTTTAAAACACATGTCCTCAATTGATAACAGGCAGTTCATGAAATACGCCCCTGCATTTAACGCAGTCTCGATCCCTGCCTGGTGCAACGGATTATTTTACGGGCAAAGTTATCCTATCACCCTTTTAAGCAGTAGAAATGATTGGCCTTATGAAATTATGTAAAATAAGAAACGGAAAAAAGGAATTGCCCCAACCTTATAGAAATTTAAAAGCAATGAATATACCAACTAGATGGGGAGAGATTGAGATGAAAATCATGGTTTGTGTGGATGGTTCCAAACATAGCCAAAATACTTTAGAAAAAGCTTTTGAAATTGCCGGAGGCTGCAGCGTCGATGAGATTTCACTGATCAATGTTTTTGAAAAAAAGTATGCCCCTCCCAAAGACTCCACCGGCAAAGTTTACCTCACCCATGAAGACCTGAAAATATTTGAAAAAATTGATGAAAAGGAAAAGGAAGAAAAGGAAAAAATACTCAGAGACTCTGCCAAGCAATTTGAAAATAGCAATATAAAAATAACTACAATATTGGAATCCGGACACCCGGCAGAAACTATTGTCCGGGTTGCTTCGGAAGGAAATTACGATATGATTGTTATCGGTAGCAGGGGCCTCGGCGGGCTGAAAAAATTTCTGCTGGGCAGTGTTTGCAACGCGGTGCTGCAGGAAGCTAAATGCAGCGTTCTTGTGGTTAAATAGAAATTAATCAACTTTGGAAGACCATTTATAAAGGTACTAAAACCCCGCAACAACGGGGTTTTTTTCTTTAAATTTTGATAAAATGCCCATAGGGGTGATTTTCACTTGAGAGTTATAGCAGGCACAGCCAGGGGCATTAAATTAAAAGCACCAAAAGGTTTCACGGTAAGACCGACAGCAGATCGGGTAAAAGAAGCCCTATTCAACATAATCAGCCCCAGGATAAGCGGAGCGCTTTTTCTTGATCTCTATGCAGGCAGCGGGGCCATTGGCATCGAGGCTTTGAGCCGCGGCGCCCGTTTCTGTATATTCGTCGACCACAGAAAAGATAATATTATGCTGATCAAAGAAAACCTGGCTAAAACCAAACTGGAACAAAACGTAAGGCTGATCACGGCGGATGCAAATAAAACAATAGCCAATCTCACCGCGGAAAATATTAAGGCGGACCTGGCTTATTTAGATCCGCCTTACAATGAAACTGATATTCTACAGGTAGTCTGCAATATATTCAGGCAGGGGTTAATCACCGATCACGGTTTGCTTATTGTTGAGCATGCTTATAAAAACCAGCAGTGGGCCGATTATTTAACCGGGACCAGCCAGAAAAAATACGGTGACACCGGCCTCACATTTATAACTCCGGAAAGTTTTTCCGAATGATTACTGACACTCTTCAAGTACTTCTTTGAAAGCAGCGAGAAAACGGCTGTTTTGCTCGGCAGTGCCATAGGTTATCCTGATATAATTCGGAAAACCAAATATATCACCGGTGCGAATAATAATGCCCTTTCTGAGCAGGGCTTGAAAAATTGGTCTTGAATCGGTATTTATATCGACGAAACAGAAATTAGCTTCATCAGGAACAACCCTGAAGCCCAGTTCAGCCAAACCTTCCGCCAGCTGCTTTCTGCCCTTCCTAACCAGATCACGGCTGTGTTCCACGTGATCACTGTCTTCCACCGCGGCAATTGCTGCAGCCTGGGCCATGGCATTGACATTAAAGGGTTCGCGCACCCGGTTCAGTTCACTGATAATTTCAACCGGAGCAACACCGTAACCGACCCGCAAACCGGCCAAGCCGTAGATCTTGGAAAAAGTGCGCAGGACGATAATCGGGTATCTTTTTTCAATATAATCCAAACCGGTTGGATGTTCGGGATCGGTTACATATTCCTGGTAAGCCTGGTCCATTAGCAGAAGCACTTTTTCCGGCAGACGTTCAATAAAGTGATCGAACTCTTTTTTCCGGATAATTGTCCCGGTGGGGTTATTGGGGCTGCAGATAAAGACCACTTTCGTGTTTTCATTAATAGCTCCCAATATTGCATCAAAATCATAGCTGAAATCTTCACCCACCAGGGGAACAGAACAGGGCATGCCATCCATTATGCGCATGGCAAATTCGTACTCAGAAAAAGTCGGTGCAATCATAACAGCTTCGTCACCCGGCTTGACGTATGCCTGGGTCAGAATCGACAGTATTTCATCAGAGCCGTTGCCGATAATAAGCTGCTCCGGTAACACTTTTAGCTTTTCAGCTAAAACCTGTTTGAGGTAAAAACAATTGCCGTCCGGGTAGATATGCATCTTTTCAAGGTTTTCCCGCATCGCTTTAATCGCCCGTGGGGAAGGCCCCAGGGGGTTTTCGTTGGAAGCCATTTTAATTACATCTGTCAGGCCTAGTTCTCTTTCTACTTCTTCGATTGGTTTACCGGGCAGGTAAGGTTTGATCGACATAAGGCATGAACGTATTTCCGGTTTACTCACATCATAGTCCTCCATTTCCAAATTTTTATAGTTATGTTTAAACTGAAAAACTTCTTAAATACCTGTTCCCCCGCTTTTTGGCATCTTGAAACCAACTACATATATAGTGAACATTTACTTTGACGTCGAGCTTGTTTTATCCTTTTACTTCTGCTATAATCACGAAATAATGTCGGGGGTATCGATTCCCCTGGCATAAGTGGGAGCTGTAAATGTCGACTTTAGTTATTGTAGACAGTGGAAGCGCTAACTTAAAAAGTATTTATAAGGCTGCTGAAATGGTATCCTTAAAAGTAATTATTACTGATAACCCGCGGGAAATATCTGATTCCAAAGCAGTTATATTCCCCGGTGTGGGATCGTTTAATCATGCCGCTGCAATGATCAGGGATAAGCGGCTGACAGGCGCACTGCTTGAAGCAATAGCTGATGAAAAGCCTTTCCTGGGCATCTGCTTAGGCATGCAGCTGCTTTTTTCGCACAGCGAAGAGGCAGTTAATGTTGAACAACCAGCCGAGGGTCTCAAGGCTATCCCGGGAACAGTTAAACGTTTTCCCGCTACGCTGCCTGTCCCCCATGTCGGCTGGAATAAGGTAAACCCGGTAGGCAGTCACCCTCTTTTTGAAGGTTTAACCGGTGGCGCTTATTTTTATTTTACCCATTCATATTATGTTCAACCGGAGGATACCCGCCAAACCCTCGCTTTGACTGATTATGGCTTTCCCTTCTCTTCTGCAGTAGTCAGCAAAAACCTCTTCGGGGTTCAATTTCACCCTGAAAAGAGCGGCCCGGCAGGCTTGCGCCTGCTCAGTAATTTTGGTAAGATTATAGCCGATCGGGGATAGTTAAAGACCCTTTCCTCAGGAGAAGTCTAATATGCTGGCAAAAAGAATAATTCCCTGTCTGGACGTGCGGGACGGCCGGGTGGTCAAGGGCACCCGCTTTGTTAATTTAAGGGATGCCGGCGACCCCGTTGAACTGGCCGGCTTTTATAACAGCGAGGGCGCCGACGAAATCGTCTTCCTGGATATAACTGCCTCTGTTGAAGGACGCCGGGCTATTCTCGATGTGGTCCGCAGAACAGCAGAGGTTGTTTTTATTCCTCTAACTGTTGGAGGCGGTATTGACTCTCCGGAATTTATGCAGGAACTGCTGCAGTCAGGGGCTGACAAGGTTTCTTTAAATACTGCTGCCCTGAGCGATCCGAACTTGATTGGAGCCGGCGCAGCACGTTTTGGCAGCCAGTGTATTGTTGCCGCTATTGATGCCCGCCGGATTGATCAGGCCGGTCAGGGTAACAGCTTTAAGTGGGAGGTTTACAGCCATGGCGGCCGCCAACCGACCGGCCGTGATGTACTAGAATGGGCAGTTGAGGTTGAGCGTCTGGGCGCAGGTGAAATTTTACTAACCTCGATGGATGCTGACGGCACGCTTGATGGCTATGATAACGACCTGCTGGCAGCAGTAACCGGCTCAGTCAGAATACCGGTGATTGCTTCCGGTGGAGCAGGAACACTGGAACATCTCTATGAAGCGCTGACAGTCGGTGGAGCGCATGCTGTTCTGGCAGCATCGATCCTGCATTTCGGCACTTACAGCATAGCCGGAATTAAAGATTACTTATCTGCGAAAGGATTACCGGTCAGACCGGTTAATAGTTAAAACAAACATGTTCTGTGAGAGGAGTTTTTTAAATGAAAGAGCAGGGCACTTTTCGGGTTAAAAAAGGTATGGCCCAGATGCAAAAGGGCGGCGTTATCATGGATGTGACTACCGTTGAGCAGGCCCGCATCGCCGAAAAAGCAGGTGCCGTAGCTGTTATGGCTTTGGAACGCGTACCGGCAGATATCAGGGCGGCCGGCGGGGTGGCCCGGATGGCTGATCCTGAAATGATCATTAAAATAATGGAAGCGGTAACAATTCCGGTAATGGCTAAAGTAAGAATTGGTCATTTTGCCGAAGCGCAAATCATAGAAGAGCTTGGTGTTGACTATATCGACGAAAGCGAAGTGCTCACCCCTGCCGATGAGCAGTACCACATAAATAAGCACCTTTTCAAAGTTCCCTTTGTCTGTGGAGCCCGGGATTTGGGAGAAGCGCTGCGCCGTATTTCCGAAGGTGCGGCAATGATTCGGACCAAGGGCGAGCCGGGAACCGGAAATGTCGTTGAGGCAGTTCGCCACATGCGCAAAGTTATGGATCAAATTCGCCAGGTGATCGTTAAGGTTGATGATGAACTGGTCGTTTTGGCTAAAGAGATGGGTGTATCTCTTGAACTGCTCAAAGAAGTTAGGGCCGCGGGACGTTTGCCGGTTGTTAATTTCGCTGCAGGAGGAATTGCCTCACCGGCCGATGCATCATTAATGATGCAGTTAGGTTCAGACGGAATATTTGTCGGCTCCGGTATTTTTAAATCGGAATATCCCGAAAAGGTTGCAGAAGCAATTGTGCAGGCTACCCTGCACTACGATGATCCGAAAGTCCTGGTCAAAGTATCGAAGGGACTTGGCGATGCCATGCCTGGCTTGGAAATGTCATCTTTAACTGAAGCTGACCGAATGCAGGAACGGGGAATATAAAGTGATGAAAGTTGGCGTTCTCGCTGTTCAGGGTGCTGTATCGGAACATCTGAAACACCTTGAAAGCTGTAATGTCGAAGCAGTTGCTGTAAAAAACCGTGGTGTTTTAAAAGAAGTCAGCGGCCTGATTATCCCCGGCGGAGAAAGCACAACTATCGGTAAGTTGCTTGAAATTTTTGGCTTGGCTGATCTAATCAGGACCAGGGCCGGGCAGGGAAATTTAGCCGTTTTCGGTACATGTGCCGGCATGGTTTTGATGGCCGGTGAGATAATGGATGGCATTAAGGGACAGCCGAAACTAGGCCTGATGGATATAAGTGTACTGCGAAATGCCTTCGGCCGTCAGCGGGAAAGTTTTGAAACAGAACTTGAATTTGCCACGTTTGATCACCCGTTGACAGCTGTTTTTATCAGAGCCCCAATCATTGAGAAGGCCGGATCCGGAGTGGAAATTCTGGCAGAACTTCCGGAAGGAATCGTAGCCGCCAGGCAGGGCAACCTGCTGGCCAGCTCATTTCATCCGGAACTCACCGATGATTTAAGGTTGCATCAGTACTTCATCAGAATGTGCCGGGAATTTCAATAGGATACAGGTTACTCCCATTCAATGGTACCGGGGGGTTTTGAGGTGATATCATAAACCACCCGGGCAACTTCTGTTATTTCCCCGGTAATGCGCACTGAAGTTTTTTCCAATATGTCGTGGGGCAGGCGGGCCCAGTCTGCTGTCATCGCATCCTCAGAAATTACCGCTCTTAAGGCAATAACCGGCCCGTAATGACGGTCATCCCCTTTTACCCCCACCACCTGAATGTCTGTCAATACCGCAAAATACTGCCATAGCTGTTCACTCAAGCCGGCTTTAAGGATCTCTTCACGGAAAATGGCATCAGCCTGTTGTAATAAAATAAGTTTTTCTTTGGTGATTTCGCCAATGATACGCACCGCCAGACCCGGCCCCGGAAAAGGCTGCCTTTTCAAAATTGAATCCGACAGGCCCAATTCGGCACCGACCAGGCGTACCTCATCCTTAAAGAGTTCCCGCAGTGGTTCAATCAGATCAAAACCCAGTTCTTCCGGCAAACCACCAACATTATGATGTGATTTGATCACGGCAGCACCCTGTGCTGTACCGCTTTCAATAACATCAGGATAAATAGTACCCTGGGCAAGATAAGTAATATCACCCATCGAGAGAGCTTTTTCCTTGAAGACATTAATGAATTCAGCGCCGATTATCCGCCTTTTTTCCTCCGGATCAGTAACCCCGGCCAGAGAATTTAAAAATCTATCTGTTGCATCAATATGAATAAACTGCCCCTTTAGACGTTCCCGGTAAAGTTTAATAACCTGCTTCGCTTCGTCAAGCCTTAGCAAACCGTGATCGACAAAAATAAAGACTGCTCTTTCACCAACCGCCCTGTCAAGCAAAAAGGCAACCACTGATGAATCAACTCCGCCACTTAGAGCACAGACAACTTTTTTCTCTCCGCCAACAATAATTTTTATTTTTTCTACAGCATCTTCAACAAAACTATGGGGAGTCCAGGTACGGCTGCACCCACAAACGTCAAAAAGAAAGTTTTTCAGAAGATTATTACCGCCGGTAGTGTGAAAAACTTCCGGGTGAAACTGCACCCCATATATTTTCTTTTGATGTTCGCCAATAGCGGCCAAAGTATTGTTCTCAGTCCGGGCCAACACACTAAAACCGGGAGGGGGCATCAATACTTCATCCTGGTGGCTCATCCAGCCACAGCAGGCCCCCTGATCTTCAAATATCTCATCATTAAATAGTGGCTTCGCTTCGACTATAGTAAATGAGGTGCGGCCGAATTCAGATCGGCTTCCTCTTTTAACCTCTCCGCCCAGTTCTTTTGCTAAAAGCTGCATTCCGTAGCAGATTCCCAGGATTGGAATTCCGCCTTCAAAAACCGCCGGATCGCAGCGTGGAGCATTAGCCTGGTTAACACTGGCAGGGCTTCCGGAAAGGATAATCCCGGCCGGTTGATTTTTTTCTATTTCAAACCAGCTTGAATCATAAGGCATTAGCTCACAGTAAACACCTGCCTCCCTGATTCTCCTGGCAATGAGCATACTGTACTGACCGCCAAAATCGAGGATAATCACTTTTTCACGAATGCTGCTGGAATCTTCGGCTAAAAAATGTTTCAATTCAACTCACCTTTCCTAAGTAAACTCTATCATTGGGATACACACCAGTCATGGGTGACGCAATACAGAAACAAGCTTCGGGCATACCGCTTATACCTTACTGATTGGCTTTTATGTCAGTCCGTAATACACCTTATTATTATTCCATTTAGGGTTAAGATAATCCTTTCCGCCGATGAATTAATTACTGTTGCTTCCTGATATAGACGGGTTGGCAATATCTGCGAGCAACTACAAAATTTTGCCCTGCATATTGACAACAGCTTCAGCAGCGAATATACTGATAAAGTAAATTTTACATCAATGGGCAATGGCGCCCGCAGGAACAACTGAAAAGTTGACTGGCGGGCGTTTCTTATTTATCAAATAACGAGAAGGAGTGAAAATTATGAGCCCTACAAAAGAAGATATTCTGCATGATGTAAAAGAATCAGGGGTCAGATTTATTCACATGCAGTTCACCGATCTGGCAGGTCAACTTAAGAATGTAGCCATTACAGCTGACCAGTTAAGTAAAGCACTCGACGGGGAAATTATGTTTGACGGCTCTTCGATTGAAGGATTTGTCCGAATCGAGGAATCAGACATGTATTTACGGCCCGATCTTGATACATTTTCCGTTTTCCCCTGGCATCCCCGGGAAGGTGGAATTGCCAGACTGATGTGTGATGTTCACAATCCGGATGGAACAGCCTTTGAAGGATGCCCGCGCAGCCAATTAAAAAGGATGATCGAATTGGCTAAAAAAGATAATTACACCATGAACTGCGGTCCGGAAGCGGAATTCTTCATGTTTTATACCGACGAAAACGGCGCTCCCACCCTTCATACCCATGACCAGGGTGGTTACTTTGATCTGGCTCCAACAGATCTCGGTGAAAACGCTCGACGGGATATGGTTTTGAGCCTGGAGGAGATGGGGCTCGAGATTGAAGCCTCGCACCATGAGGTAGCTCCCGGACAGCATGAAATTGACTTCAAATACAGCGACGCCCTTACTACTGCCGACAGTCTGTCTACTTTCCGCTTTGTTGTTCGCACCATAGCCCAGAGGCACGGACTTTATGCCACATTTATGCCCAAACCGATCGCTCTGATCAACGGTTCAGGGATGCACACTCACCTTTCCCTCTTTCGAAACGGTGATAATATTTTTCATGATCCCGACGCACCCGAAGAGATGAGCCAGGAAATGCTCTATTTTATAGGCGGTTTGATGAAACACGCTAAAGGTTATACCGCGGTAACCAACCCGCTGGTTAATTCCTACAAGAGACTGGTGCCCGGTTACGAAGCGCCGGTTTATATTGCCTGGTCTTACCGTAACCGCAGCCCGCTGGTGCGGGTACCCGCCAGGCGTGGAATCGGCACCCGGGTTGAATTACGCAGTCCCGATCCCTCCTGCAACCCTTACCTGGCTTTCGCTGTTATGCTTCGTGCCGGGCTGGATGGTATTCACAGCAAGATTAGCCCTCCAGATCCGATTAACCTTAACATTTATAACATGACCGATGAAGAAAAGCAGGCTAATGGCATTGATCGTCTTCCGGAAAACCTCTTTGATGCTGTCATGGAACTCGATGAGAGTCCTCTGATCCGGGAAGCCCTCGGAGAACATATCTATAACCGCTTCCGTGAGGGTCGCATCAAAGAATGGCTGGATTACCGGATCCAGGTTCACGATTGGGAGGTAAAACAATACCTGCCCCGCTTTTAAGCTATCCGTTTATTTAATTAATACGTTTAGTCAATTACAAGGAGCGCATAACGCGTTCCTTTTTTATATGATCAGCACCGGTCTTGCCAACTGCCGGCTAAAGAAATAGTATATTAATAAAAGGTCAGGATTAAGAAGTCAGGACCCAGATTAAGCGATAAATAAATACACCGGAAGGTTGGGTTATGGCCGATAACCGCTATGATTACTGCATAGGTACAGCTAACTCTGGTTTTAAAAAAACCGTGACCGCAATGCTGGCCGAGGGAAGATTTTACTCATCCGGAGAAGGAAAAAATATTCCGGAATTTTTACGTATTTTAAGACTGGCCCAACCGTGGCTGGCTGTAATCGATACACAGCTTCCTCCGGGAAATATAAAGCAACTGGCCTCGATCATCGAAGAAGACGCTATTTCTGCCACATTATATATTAATACCGGAAGCACAGATCTCAGCGGGTATATGCTTTTGCCGTGGCCTGTGGAAAGACCGGTTCTGACAGCAGTTGCTGAAGCACTATGCCTCGAGTTTGCCCATAAGAAAAAACTGCAGCAGAAGATCAGAGGCCTGGAAAATAAGCTGAGCAGTCGCAGGGAGATCGAAAAAGCAAAAGGGATCCTGATGGAAAAAATGTCTTTAGACGAAGGTAGCGCTTACCGTTATTTACAAAAGAAAAGCATGGAGCGCAGGGTTAGCATGAATGAGATGGCCTGCCAGATTATTGCTGATCACGGCCATGTTTCATTTTTATCGCGGCGCCAATAAAATCCTTGAACAAAGGGTGTGAACGGGTTGGTCGCGATTTGAACTCAGGGTGAAATTGTACTGCCACAAACCAGGGATGGTCTTTCAGTTCGATCATCTCAACCAGGTCATCATCTTCATTGACCCCGCTGAAAACCATACCGGCCTTTTCCAGGGTAGCTATATAATCGTTATTAAATTCATAACGATGCCTGTGCCTCTCGCTGACAAGTTTTTGTCCATAGGCCTCTTTGGCTAAAGAGCCTTCCCTGATTGAACAGGGATAACTTCCCAGGCGAAGAGTGCCTCCAATCCTGGTCATCCCCCTCTGGCCAGGTAAGTAATCAATTACCGGTCCGGGTGTTTCGGGATTAAACTCAGTGCTGTGAGCGCCTTCTATTCCGGCTACATTCCGGGCAAATTCAATCACCGCACACTGCATGCCAAGGCAAAGTCCGAGAAAAGGAAGCTTAGACTCTCTGGCCATGCCTATCGCTTTAATTTTACCCTCGATGCCGCGTTCTCCAAATCCACCGGGAACAAGGATGCCGTCAACACCTTCAAGCAGATAGTCTGCTTCTCCTGTTTCAAGATCCTCTGCCGGCACAAGAATAGTTTTCACTTTAACATTTTGCTCCAGCCCGGCATGGAAAAGCGCTTCATTAATACTGATATAAGCATCGCGCAGGGAAACATACTTCCCAATCAGGGCAATGGTGACCTCATTTTCTAAACTATGAGCCCGCTGAACCAGCGCCTGCCATTTTTCCATCCGGGCTTGTTTACAGGCCAGGTTTAATTTTTCCAGGACCATTTTATCCAGGTTCTGTTTCTGAAGAAGCAGCGGTACTTCATAGATAATTTCCGTATCGAGATTTTCAACTACCTCATGAGGCTGAATATTACAGAAGAGAGCAATTTTTTTTCTTAAGTCCTCACCGAGGGGGTGTTCAGTCCGGCAAACAATGATATCCGGCTGGATACCGATACTGCGCAGCTCTTTAACACTGTGCTGGGTCGGCTTGGTCTTCAGTTCACCGGACATGGGCAGATAGGGAACAAGGGTTACATGAATGAATAAGACATTTTCCCAACCAATTTCATACCTGAGCTGGCGAATAGCTTCCAGGAAGGGCAGGCTTTCAATATCACCTACTGTACCGCCAATTTCCGTAATCACCACGTCGAGCTCGCGGTTGCGATCAAGCTTAGTCACGCAATTTTTTATCTCGTCTGTTATATGAGGAATTACCTGAACAGTATTGCCCTGGTAGAGGCCATCTCTTTCAGCCTCAATAACCGACCAGTATATCCTGCCTGCGGTAACATTATTATCACGGGTAAGGTGTTCATCGGTAAAACGTTCGTAGTGGCCTAAATCGAGGTCTGTTTCCGCACCGTCTTCAGTGACGAAAACTTCACCATGCTGGTAAGGGCTCATCGTACCGGGATCATAATTTATGTAAGGGTCAAATTTTTGAATGGTAAGCTTCAAACCCCTGTTTTTCAGCAGGCAGCCCAGAGAAGCGGCTGTTATTCCTTTACCCAGAGATGAAACTACACCACCGGTAATAAAAATATACTTTGTCATAAGCGCCTCCCTGCTGTTCGTTATGGTAATTATATCAATACATTCGGCTCAGCAACTGCTGCAGCTGGTTTTAGTTCACCCTCCGCAACTTGAGGAGGCGGTTCCACCTCCTGTTGAACTTTTGCCTGTCCGAAAAAGTGATAATACTTTCCCGGCATCTTTTCCGCATGATGGGCATTGCATACTGGTCACAGAGCTGCTGCACAGTTCCTCAATTTTATTATTGCACTCAGAACAGAAAAACTCATATAAGGGCAAAACTGCACCTCCTCTCATCGATTAGTAATATGTAATGTTTGAAACAATTTGTTTTAAATTTAATTAACCGCTCGAACCGGGGTAATATAGAGTGGTTGACCGGTAAAGCTTACCCGATAAAAAGCAGTTTACGTAAAGATGCCTTACTCAATAATTATATATTCATAGCGCCGCCGGGCGGCTGTCTAGGTCCGGCCCTTTAATCTCTTTCTTTTTTTGGCCCGTCTTCTTTTTTTGCGTTGGCGTTTGAGCTGCTTTCGTGTTTTTTCTTTTGCCATAACCTGAATACTTCCCCTCCTTTACTTTTCTTAATAAAGCCTTAAAAATATTTGCCAGGGCTTTAATCTATTATCGCTTACAACAATAAACCAAAATAAAGTATATCACAACTCTGGAATAATAAAAATATTATCAGCCAGATAAAATTGTTAACTTGAAATGGCCGGGGACAACATATGATAACATTTCCGTTTATTAAAACAAAAATTTATCCAGATCTATAGATGCAGCCACCCGGAGCAGGGGATCCAAAGGATTCCGCCGGTAAACATTCAGTATATTCTCGTGGTTTTCCCGTGGAAAAGCGGCAGTGCAATCTTCAAGCAAAACTACTTTGAAATCATGGCACAGGGCATCCATCACCGTAGCCAGGACACAAAAGCTGGTAGCAATGCCGGCTACCGCACATAAAGTGATTTGCTGTTCGTGAAGAATATTTTCAAGGCCGGTTTGGAAAAAAGCCGAAAATCTTGGTTTGGGAAGCCAGATATCTGTTTCCGGCCGGTAATCTAAATCAACGGCAATCTCAGCCCCTCGCGTGCCCTCAAGGGAATGCGGTTTCAGTCGGCCTCTGAAAATGAAATCCTGCTCATGATATGCATCAGTGGCAAAGATAACCGGCCAACCCCGCTTCCTGAAATTGTCAACCAAATCGTTGATCGGTGAAATGATCCTGAATGCAAGTTCTGTAATCGGATTCGGATGATCCGGGTTAAGGTTGTCATTTACCATATCGATAATCAACAGGGCCGGTTTTTCTTTGGGAGAACTATTTCTCTCAGCAGGCTTTGCATAAGCCACCATTCTTAATCCCTCCAATGCAGACAAGAAAGAGCAGAACCTCAGGGCAGGATGATCATCTTAATTATATCAAGGCCTATCGAACGAAAAAAGAGTTATTTTAAAAACTGAAGAAAACAACTTGCTAATGAAGAGGAATAAATCGGACAATAGAGAAAGAATATATTGTACCCTAAATATGACCGGGGAGGATTTGGCTGATGGAACTAAGCTCTAACGCACGCATTACCTTTGAAAAAAGGTACCTAATCAAAGACGAAAAAGGGAACCCCGTTGAAGCACCTGAAGATCTTCTGCGCAGGGTATCCGCCAATATAGCCTCCGTTGAAAAAAACTACGGCAAAGATGAACAAGATGTAAAAGAGATTGAAGAAAGCTTTTTTCAAATCATGGCTGAAGCACAGTTCATGCCCAATTCACCTACCCTGATGAATGCCGGCCGGGAACTCCAACAGCTTAGTGCCTGCTTTGTTCTGCCCCTCGAGGATAGTATGGAGGGAATCTTTACTGCCCTTAAGAATATGGCCCTGGTTCAAAAAACAGGCGGCGGCACCGGTTTTGCTTTTGATCGCCTGCGTCCGAGTAATGATATTGTTCGATCAACCAATGGCGTGGCCAGCGGCCCCCTGTCATTTTTAAAAATATTTGATGCCGCGACTGAAGCAGTTAAACAGGGCGGCACAAGACGAGGGGCCAACATGGGCTCGCTCATTTACAACCATCCCAATATTATCGATTTCATCTGCTGCAAAGAAAAAGAAGATGAGATTAATAACTTTAACCTCTCAGTCACTGTATCGGACGAATTCATGCGTAAAGCTACCGGTGAAGATCCCGATCCTTTATATAACCTGGTAAATCCCCGCACCGGGCAGGTCTACTCTGATCCGGAAACAGGCAGCCCCGCTCAGCTCGATGCAAAAGCGGTTTTTGACCTGATCGTCCAAAAGGCCTGGGAAAAAGGCGATCCCGGAATAATTTTTATCGACCAGATGAACAGGTATAACCCCACCCCGAGTATCGGGATCTATGAAACCACTAACCCCTGCGGTGAACAACCGCTTTTACCATATGAAGCATGCTGTCTTGGTTCGATCAACCTGGGCAAATTTGTTACCAGTAAAGGTCAGGTTGACTGGAACGAATTGGCTGCAGTGATTAAAATCGCTGTCCGCTTTCTTGATAACGTTATCGATGCCAGTAACTATGTCATCCCTGAAATAGCGGCTATGCACAAAGAAGGCAACCGGAAAATCGGTCTTGGCATCATGGGCTGGCATGATATGCTGGTCAGGTTAGGTATCACCTATAACAGTGAAGAAGCAATAAAAACTGCCGATAAGGTAATGCAGTTTATCAATACAAAAGCGAAAGAAGAGTCGGTTGCCCTGGCGGAAGAGCGCGGGGTTTTTCCAAATTTCAAAGGAAGTATTTACGATAACGAAAATGCAGAAGACCGGGTGCGCAATGCAACAAGAACAACAATTGCCCCTACCGGAACAATCTCTATCCTTGCCGGGGCCAGCAGCGGCATAGAACCATATTTCAGTATTGCTTTTATCCGTAAAAATATTTTAGGCGGCCTCGATTTGCCTGAAGTGAACCATCTCTTTCTGGAAATTGCCCGGAAGGAAGGTTTTTACAGCGAAGAACTGATCCAGGAAATTGCCCGCAGCGGCAAGATACCGGCTGACTCTGCCGTCCCCCAAAAGTATAAAAACCTTTTCAAAACAGCAATGGAAATTGATTATAGCTGGCATGTCAGACACCAGGCTACTTTCCAAAAATATACCGACAATGCGGTCAGTAAAACAATAAACCTTAAACAGGAAGCCACCATCGATGACGTTAAATATGCCTATATTACTGCATGGGAAGCCGGCTGCAAGGGCATAACTATTTACCGCGATAGTTCACGAAACAAGCAGGTCCTCAATGTCGGTGATGGTGTAAAAGAAGATACCTTAAAACCGACCAAGCGGCCAAAAACCCTCAGCGGTCATACCACCAGTATTAGAACAGCGCTGGGCAATCTCTTTGTCACTGTCAATGCAGCAGACGGAAAGCCTTTTGAACTATTCGCTCAGATCGGGAAAGCCGGCAGTGATGTGGTCGCTTTTACTGAGGCAATCGCCCGCCTGATCTCGCTGGCCCTGCGCTGCGGTGTCAGCGTAGATGAAATTGTGACCCAGTTGGAAGGTATCGGAGGAGCACGCTCGGTCGGTTTTGGACCGAACCGGATCATGAGCGTGCCTGATGCTATTGGCCAGGCCCTGCGGAACCTAACCCAGGTTGAGGCCGGTGATAATCTTGCCGAGAATAATCACCAGCTTGAATTATGTCCTGATTGCGGCACCTGCGCCCTGATCAGGGCTGAAGGGTGCCTGAAGTGTGAAGCCTGCGGCTTCAGTGAATGTTAACCAATATTATATAGGTCACTATAGCCTTTAAATAACCAAAAATATATGAACCTGTTTTTTCAGGATAGCGTTCGGGTAGACCGGGCGCGCCACCAAGAAAAAAGCCACCATGAAGGTGGCTTTTTATTAGATAAACATAGTTTTAAATCTTTCTGGTGCCGGAGACCGGAATCGAACCGGTACGACCATATCATGGTCGAGGGATTTTAAGTCCCTTGCGTCTGCCTGTTCCGCCACTCCGGCAATAGGTGGAGGCGACACCCGGATTCGAACCGGGGATGAAGGATTTGCAGTCCTCTGCCTTACCACTTGGCTATGTCGCCAAATAAATGGAGCGGAAGACGAGATTCGAACTCGCGACCCTCGCCTTGGCAAGGCGATGCTCTACCACTGAGCTACTCCCGCACAGCTGGTGCCGAGAGACAGAATTGAACTGTCGACACGCGGATTTTCAGTCCGCTGCTCTACCGACTGAGCTATCTCGGCTTTTGGCGGAGCTGACGGGACTCGAACCCGCGGTCTTCGGCTTGACAGGCCGATATGTTAACCGACTACACCACAGCTCCATGCGCACTAATAAGTATACAAAAGCTAATACTAAAAGTCAATACAATCGGCCGCGGCAGGACAAATTTCGTAAACTGGTTAATATTACTATTCAAGTAAAAGCGTTTTTGGTGATTTTGCTGCTTTAACCTCCTGGTGGAGACGTTTTAAACGATCTTCATCAGCCGAGCTATAATAAATCAGGCTCTGCAGCTCTATCGTCAAATCTGCATTATGAACATGCACTTCTGCCGGCACATTCAGTTTAACCGGTGCAAAATTCAAAATGGCTTTAACCCCTTGACTGATCACCAGATCAACAACTTCCTGGGCTGCGCCGGCGGGCACGGCTACTATAACAACTTTGATTTGATTGTCTTTTATAAAGTCAGGAGCTTCTTCGATTGAATAAATCCTGATTTTATCGATTTCTTGACCAATCAACTGGGGGTCCCGATCAAATACGGCAACTACATTTACATAAGGATTTTTCGCTGAGTTGTAGCGGGTTAAGGCAGTGCCCAGGTTTCCGGCTCCAATGACCACCGTATCTATTGTATTATCCAGGCCGATGATTTTAATAATTTTTTCTCTTAAAAATTCCGTATTGTAACCGGCGCCACGTGTCCCAAATGCTCCAAAGTAGGCCAGATCTTTACGGATTTGCTCGGCAGTCAAGCCGGATTCACTGCTCAGCTCTTTCGAAGAAACCATACTAATTTCGCGCTGAATCATTTGATCCAGAATACGCAGGTATAAAGGCAACCTTTTGATAACAGATTTGGAAATGTTACGGTCAGGCATCATTACACCCTTTCACATCTAACTTAATATCATTGCTGAAGCACCAGTTACTTTTTGCGAAGCAAAATATCCCGGGTCAGCTCTTCAAGAAGATTTTTTTTATCCTGGTTAGCAGGATTTAACTTATTAATAACGGCGGCAGCTTTTTTTGTATACTCTTCTGCCTTACTATAGGTATACGCGGGCCCATCTCCTTCAAGAACAGCCTGGGCAGCATCACGAATTTCTCTTCCCGATATAAATTGATCCTGGAAGAGGTGCTTAATTGATCCCTCACCCCGATCAATGTGGCTGGAGTTTAGAGTTCTAATCAGGGGAAGAGTTATCACCCGGTTATTCAAATCACCATAAAGAGGCTTACCGGTCACTCCGCCCTCACCTGTATAATCAAGCAAATCATCGATTAGCTGAAAGGCAATACCAAGGTTATAACCAAATTCAGCCCACTTGGACTGCTCTTCCAAATTGTCGCCGGCAAGAAGGCTTCCCGCCTTACAGCATCCGGCAAAGAATGAGGCGCTTTTTTTACCGATCCACTGAAAATAGCGCTCTTCCAAATCTGTTGATTGTGTGTCGGCAAAAGCCTGTTCTACTTCTCCTTCGGCCATATTCTGCGCTATATCAATAACTATATCCATTAAACGCCAGTCACGATAATCGACCAGTATTTTAAAAACCTGGCTCAGGAAAAAGTCGCCTGATAAAACCGATATTTTATTATTCCATCTGACGTGCACGGCATCTTTGCCTCGCCTGGTTAAGGCCTGATCGATTACATCATCATGAAGCAGCGATGCCGTGTGCATCAGTTCAAAAGCTACAGCCGCATCCAATAAAGGTGACAGACTCTGCCGGGAATTATAGGCAGCTATTAGAAAAAGGGTGGGACGTATTCTTTTTCCAGTACCATTAAATATATAATCGCCAACTTCATTTATTTCGGGCCCGGCTGTTTCAACAATCTGCCGTAAACGCTTTTCAATCTGGATTAGTTCTTCTTCGATCAATCGCCATTTGTGTTCCAGTTTATCCAAGCCCCTAACCTAAAAATGCGGAACTGCACATTTTCGTTCTATTTTTATTTAACATTTGTTCGACAAGCCGGGATAAATATCCTTTTCGCTTTATTCAACCCTCAGGTAAAGATTTTTTGTATGACAAGTAGTTCCGGTGGCTCATTAACCTGGTTAACTAATTTAACATACAGCACTGCAAAATCCGATGAAGACAAATTATTGCAAACCGGCAGCAGCGCTTCTTTTTCGCGCTTGCCCTCGAAATGACCCGGATAGAGAACTATGGTAATCACTCCACCGGGTTTAAGCAGGTTGAGAGCTTGTTTAAAGCTTTTCATCGTAGAACCAAACTCTGTGGTAACCTGCCTGTTACTGCCGGGAAGGTAACCAAGGTTATACATTACAGCAGTAACTGGTTTTTTAATATAGTTCGAAAGGTTTTCATGACCGGCATGAATCAAAGTGACCCGGCTGTCGAGTCCTCTTTCTTTTAATCTCTCAGTAGTTTTAAATAAAGCTTCCTGCTGGATATCAAAAGCATAAACATGGCCCCCGGGCCCGACTTTTTCAGCCAGGAATATGGTATCACTACCTTTTCCGGCGGTCGCATCGACAACATAATCGCCTTCTTCGATAATCAGTGCGGCTGTATGATGGGCAAGCTCTGTAATTTTTTTTATGTAGATCAAACGCTTACTCCCTGCCTAATAGTTTTCCAGGCGCGAGCCGATTATTTCAACACTATCTTCCCGCTCAACATAAGCGAAGAGTTTTTCAATAATACTATCGGCGCCCGCTCCGTTATGACAAACCACAGCCATACCGAGCTCAGCACGCTGCCAGAGATCCTGGCTGCCAACCTCGGTAACTGAAACATTGAAGCGGTTGCGCAGGCGCTGAATAAGGCTTTTTATTACCTGGCGCTTTGCTTTCAACGAAACTGCTCCGGGAATATGCAGTTCAAGAACACAAATTGCCACACGAATTGCTCTCACCGCCTCTATCTAAACAAATCTGAGCTTCAACTGTTCGATATAATCGTCGACAGCGACTCCTTTATTTTGCAGTTGACGGTAGATTGTTTCAACCGGGTTTCGCAATGATCGGTTATTCAGATCATTAAGAAATCTATAATATCCGGTCCTTCTGCCAAGGCGGAAAATTTCCCGCTCTGAATCGGGTAAAGAGAGGTAATTATTTATCGTTTTCTGCATTACCGGTTTATCATCCGGCAGTTTGCCGCTAATTTCCTCCAGAAGATTTAAGATGTGATCACTGTAAAAATAGCTCTCAATTCCATCAAGGTGTTCGATAAAAAGGGCCTCTTCCCTGATGATGTCATCATCGGGCAGGGGCTTAAATTCGCCCTGCTGTTGTTTTTTATAAAGCTGGCTGGTCGGGGCTACGGCTAGTGTTCTAACCCGGATAAAGTCAGGATTAATCTGATTTAATACTTTAGCCGTATCAAGGGCATGTTCCCGCCACAGCTCCATTCCACCCAAACCCAGGATAACATATTCGCTCAGAGATATACCGGATTTTTTTACCCTTTGGCCGGCTTCAATATGCTGTAGCGAGGTAACTCCTTTTTCCATGAAATCAAGAACTGCGTCATTACCACTCTCCAGGCCGACATGAATCCGGTTCAAACCTGCTTCCTTTAACAGGACAAGTTCTTCTACCGAACGGCGCAGTAAAGTTCTGGAACGGGCATAGGTAGTAATTCTCTGAATTGAGGGGAATTTTTCTTTTAGCAAGCCCAGGATTTCTACAAGCTGTGATACCGGCAACAGGAGGCTGTCACCATCCTGAAGAAATACAGTTTTGCCTCCCTTAAACAGCCAGAAGGCGATCTGAAAAAGTTCAGGATACTGTGACTGAACCAGGGCTGCAGTCTGCCGGTTTATCTCTCCGCCAAATCCATTTTTCAAGGATATCTCTTTGATTATAACCGCTGCTTCAGCAATTGCTTCAATATCTTGTTTCACCTCTTCAAGGCTGCGGCGGCTAAAAGTCTGGCCTTTGTAGACCGGGCAAAACAGACAGCGGTTCCAGGGGCAGTTACGGGTTAGGCGCAGCAACAGGCTCGCTGCTTCGCTGGGGGGACGAATCGGTCCCTGTTCATAAACGGGTAAATTTAAAGCCATCGGCTTCCTCCTGCTGGCAGTAATTTATCATTATTAAAAAACTGATTCAATAAAGGGCACAGTGTAATGTGCCCTTCAAAATAGCTTTAAAAAAATATCCGGACAATAACCCTTTCTTAATCCGGGAGATAATGCTTCAATCGATCCCATAATTCCTGGGGTTTGAATGGTTTGGTCATATAATTATCGGCTCCAAGATCCATTGCTCTCTGGCGGTCTTCGTCCTCTGCTTTGGCAGTCAGAACAATAATCGGAATGCTGCTGGTGACAGGATCCCCTTTTAATACTTTAAGGACCTCGAAACCATCTATTTTCGGTATTAATAAATCAAGCAAAATTAAATCCGGTTGTTCTTTGCGCACTGCATCGAGTGCTGCTTCGCCGTCTTCGACAACCTCGACCTGATAACCAACGGCATCGAGGCAGGTGCGGACTCCAAGGATAACATTTTTTTCGTCTTCAACCATTAAGACTTTTTTTGTCACAGCTTGACCTCCTTCTTAATCAGCTTCTGGCAAAGTAACAGATTCGCCACCCTGGTAAACCGGAAAAGTAAAAGTAAAGGTGGTCCCTTTTCCTACTTCACTATCGACCCAAATTTCGCCACCATGAGCCATAACAATATCTTTGGCGATCGCCAGACCCAACCCGACACCACCGGCGCCTTTACGCCCGGGTCCGCTAACCTGGACATATTTGCGGAATATTTTTTCCATATTTTCTTGTGGTATACCGCAGCCCGTATCTTCGACAGTGAAGAAGTGGCGCTTACCACGCTGCCTGACTCTTACTGTAATTGTTCCGCCCGGATCAGTATAGCGCATGGCATTACCGACAAGGTTTGCCATGACCCATACTGCCTTATTAAAATCAGCCGCAACCGGTGGTAGTTCCGGAGGCAGATCGGTAATTAACTCAATACCCTGCTTTTCTGCCTGGAGTTTAAGCGGACGAACAGCTTCCTGCACCAAATCGGCAACATCGGTCGGTTCGGCTTCAACATAGATCGTGCCCGATTCAATGCGGGAAAGCTCCATTAAATTGTCTATCAGCCTGTTCAGCCTTTCACAGTCTGCGCCGATTGCTTCGAGGACTTCTTTGCCCCGGGGGGTTAAATCACCGAGCATGCCCTCCTTTAGCATTTCCACACCAACAATAATCGTTGTCAGCGGTGTGCGAAACTCATGCGAAACTATTGAGACAAAATCTGTTTTGATCTTCTCCATTTCATGAAAGCGGGTTACATCTGTAAGCTGAAGCAGGGCTCCCCAAAGCTTTTCCTGGTGGAAAATCGGATTTATGGCAATCTTAAAAAAGTAACGTTGATCAAGCCGTTTAACCTTTACCGATGCTTCTTCATATGTACATTTCAAGGCTTCCTGCTGTTCAAAAACTTCTTGTATCAGGCCTTTTATCTTTTTTATGGCAGTCAAATCCGCTATGTTTCTGTCCCTGGCCGCCTCGAAACTGGTGTTAAAAAATTCTTCAGCCTTTTTGTTCAACCAGACAATATTCATTTTCCGGTCAATCATAAATACAGCATCAGCCAGGTTATCGGCAATTGTTTCCAGGTTTACTGGTTCAGGTAATTTACTCAATATCACACCTGCCTCTCTGTGATAACATTTTGAAATATAACAAAATAATAACAGCACCTCATTTGGTAATTATAACATTATCAGGAGCGGTTGAAAAGCTCTGCCGAGCTTTCAGACAATGGAAACAAAGGATTCAGGTGTAAATGAAAAACCTCCGTTTTCACGGAGGCCTTCAAATTATTTTCAGCTAAACTTAACTGTTTCGATTGTCAAAAAAGATTTGTTCTGTTATAAACTTCTCCAGACCGATCTTATTGACAACCGCATCAAGGGAGCTGCTTTCGAGTGTTAGGGGAACCTTGTATTCTGACTGCAGTTCCTGTTCCAGAGTTTTTAACAGCGCCGCTTCGTCAGTTCCCGAAACGCCTTTTACCACGATCTTTAAAGAGTCTTCCGAGCCATTGCGGTTAATCTCTGCATACCAGAGCAGGACATTTTCACTGGCAATCATTTTTTTGCGCAGATTATTGCCGTTAAACTGAAAGACTCCATCCTTACCCTGTAATTCATAATTAAATTCTTTTCTTTCGATATCGCCCATGATTCGCGGAACGGTTCGCTTACAGTTGGGACATGGTTCGGTAGTAAACCCACCGGTAGCGATGTCACCGGTTTTAAAACGTAAAAGCGTGGTTCCGCGAGCATCGAGATGAGTGATTACCACTTCACCCTTTTCTCCCTCACCTAAGACTGCGCCGCTTTCCGGATCAACAATCTGGACTAAAACATGATCCGGATTAGTGTGATAACCAAAATCAGGCTCGCACTCGGCCCAACCCGATTTCGCTTCCGAATTGAAGTAGATGCGCTGGACTATGTTTTTCTTAGTGCCAACTGATTCCATCATTTTCTTAAGCCTTTCAACAGCCTCCATTGGCGCATAATCAACCCCGATAATTACCCGCTCCAGGTTCTCAGCGCTCAGGCCAAAATGAACGAGGGTTTGCAGGGCAAATAGGGCATAACCGGGAGCAGCAACCAGTACAGGCGCCTCCAGGTTATCGACAGCCTTGAGAATTTTCTCCAGGCCCAGCACCCTGCCCCCCCCGGTCTGCAGAGAAGTGCTGCCAATACCGAGGGTGCTGTAAAACATCTGCCAGAAGAAAGCATTGGGCGCATAGGAAAAAGCGTTAATGAGGGTGTCATCACGGGTTAACCCGAAGATATCAAAAGCCCTGGTCCCGGCCTCTTTGAGATTATCCAGATCATAATTCGTATATTCGATCGGCACTGCTTTCGCCGTTCGCCCGGCCGTGTAATAAAGCGAGGAAAACCGGTAATTGGCAGAATCAGAACTGTCATCCTTTTTCCCAAAAAGGCTGAAACCTTTCTTCTTTCCCTTCCCTTCACCATCCTGAGGAGCCTCGAGGACAAATTGTTTTGGATAAAGGGGTTCACCCGGAGGGGCAAGTATATCTTTTTTTTCTGTGAAGGGTATCCTGCTTAAATCGGCAACTCCCCTGATTTCAGCAGGGTTGATGCCGGTGTCTCCGAATAATGTACGGTAATAAGGATGCCTGACCGCAAATTCTTCATTGATTATCTTCTGCAACAACTCATCCTGCATTTTTTTTATTGCTGCTGCCGGCATCCGGCTGATTTTATTCCATGCCTGCATGCTCTTCCTCCTTTCACCTTTCCATTTATATGATCAAGTAGGCCTATTATCGACTATGCGTTTTTCCTTCAATTCAGTTTCCATGCCAAGCTGAGAAACCAATTCAGGCACCGACTTGAAAATAACATCGGTCAGCGATACTTCGGTATCCCTGAGAACCTTTTGCCTGATATCTGCCACAAACTTGTCACGGTTGACATCTCCCTTGGGCGCTACATAAAGAACTATCTCGTCAAGTTCAAAGGGATCGTTATTGCGTTTGCGCATTTCGACCTGCCACTCTTCAACATCAGGGTGACTCATCAACAAGGGGAAGAAATTATTCAGGTTGACCAGGGTCCCCTTGACCTTGGTCATGCTGAACTCTTTCACCTCAGATTTGCGTTGGATATTGGAGCTGATCCGCGGAACCGTTCGCCCGCAGTTCGGGCAGGGCTCTAACAAAAGACCCCCCTTGGCGATATCACCGGTACGGTAACGCAGCACGGCAGTGCCACGCCAGTCAAGTGCTGTATAAACTACCTCACCATCTTCACCTTCCCCGACCGGTTCGCCGCTTTCAGGATCAATAGTTTCAAAAACCTCCATATCCGGGTAAGTGTGATAACCATAGTAATGGTCTTCTGAAGGGCACTCACCCCAGGCTACTTTTGCTTCAGTCATACCGTAAGTGGCCAGCACAGACACATCTCCGGCACCGAGCTGATTAAGCAATTCCTTGATTTTATCTTTCAGACCCGGCGGCACTCTCTCCCCGCCAAAAAAGATCTTATTTACCGATGAAAAATCACGGCCCTGCTTAACCGCTTCACGGAGGAAGTAGTAACAATAGCCGGGAATGAAGACCGCTACCGTAGGCCGCAGGTACTCAAAGGCATCCATCAGGTTGTTGGTGCCAACAATTTTACCACCGCCGCTATGAAAGCCGGCCACATTCATCTTTTCCGCACCAAAGTAGGTGAACCAGAAAGCCAGGTGCGGGGCAAAGGGAAAACAGTTTACAAATATGTCTGTATTTTTGATTTCAAAAACGTTCATCAGGCGGCTGCCTGACTCACGCAAGTTTTCCAAGTCGCGTTTGGAATAGACAAATGGCGTCGGTAAAGCTGTACGGCCGGTTGTAAAGTGAATATGTACCGGCTTAAAATCATAAACCCTCTCCTCTACAAGGTCTTTACCCCCGGTCATCGACATTTTGGCCAGGTGCCCGTATTTCTCTGTAACTTCTTCGTCCGGGCGGATAATAAAATCTTTGTGCTTTTTAGGATCTTCATCGGTCGGCGCAATGTCCCATTTATAGGTAAATGGAAGGTGTCGCAAATCTTCTATACCTTTTATCTTAAAAGGATCGATCTTCTGCTGCTTAAGCAGTTCACTGTAATAAGGGCTGTACAGGTAAATCTGATTGCCGATGAAAGCGCGCAGCTTACGGTCCTGCATCTCTTTGATCTCTTTATAGGGCATTTTACTGAGCTTCTCCCAATTCTCCATAAAGCCATCACCTCCTAAAGATAATCATCATGGCCGGAAAGGTTACTCTTGATTAAAGAGGAGCCTTTCCGGCCATTTCTTTATTTCGGAAAAGTATCGTACAGTGTGGTCATAAACCACATTATAAAAACTGAAAGAACTATAATGGTAATCGGTAATCCCTTGCCGTTATAACGCCTGGGATCCACATCATTCCATCCATGCATCTCGTCAACCTGCCTTTGCAGTTCCTCTCCAGGCGGCGGGGTCAGCCAGGAAACCACAATAGTCAGGATAAAGGATATCGGCACAGCCAGAGCAGTGATTTTGATAAAGCCCAAAGGACCGTATAGATACTTGGCAAAGAAAGGCAGGGGGATATCTACCGGGTTCATACCCAGAAAGTCGATCGTAAACCAGCCGAACAGGCCGATTAAAGTACCGGCAACCATCCCAGCGCCAACGCCGTACTTGTTGGTGCGCTTCCACCAGATACCAAGCACAATCGGCACACCAAGCCCTGCAGCGGCGATCCCAAAGGCCCACATGATCGCAATCAGGATAAACTCGGGCGGGTTAAGCGAGAAGAGAATAACCAGTATCCCGATAATAAACATGGCCGCGTAAGAAAGCTTGAGTTTTTTCTCGTCATCAACATCCGGTTTAATCTGCCCGTAAAGGTCGTGAATTAATCCCGCTCCCATGATCATTAATAGACCTGCCACCGTGGAAAGTCCGGCGGCTACTGAACCGGCAACAGCCAGTGCCAGCCAACCCTGTCCGGCCAGGGCATCGACCAATATGAAGACCATGTAATCATAAGCAGCCTCAGGAATCTCGACTCCCTGTGTGCGCATATAATAAACTGCGGCAAATCCGGTTGCATAGACAGTGGTGTTGACCAAACCGACCAGGAACACGCAGAGCACCGTGCTCCAGCGGGCTTCCTTGGCATCGCGCACTGTAAAGTAACGCATTACAAAGTGCGGCAGTCCGATAATACCGAAAAAAGTCCCGAGAAAGACCGCAATATAAACAACCGGGTGCACAAGCATCGGCCAGAAATAATGCGGCACTGCCTGGTTAATAAGCGGCACCATATTACCGTAACCCAGCGGTGGGAAATACCATCCGGCAGCCCCCAGGGCTTTCAAGACTACGGCAACCGGGAACATCAGGCAGAATAACAGCACGATAGTCTGGAAAGTCTGGTTGTAGGTAACCCCATACATCCCTCCGAGGGTAACGTAGAGGGTAACCACCAGGCCACCGACAACGATCCCTACTATTTCCGGCACTCCGAGCAGGAAGTAGAAAATAATGCCGATCCCTTTCAGGTTACCGGCCAGGTAAAGCACGCTGACAATCATCATTACAACTACAGAGATATAACGCAGTGTTTTACTGCCAAATCTCTCGGCAATAAAAGCCATGGTCGTAAATGATTTATGCCGCCTCAGATAAGGCGCGGCCAGGATCATCAGGCCGATGAATGAAGCGGTAAATGCAGCGTATAAAGCTATGGCAATATAAACGCCCTTGATAATCAGGGCAGTTAAACCGATAAAAGTAGTCAGGCTGAGGGCAAGCGAAACCATAGCCAACCCGTTATTAACAGCGCCAATGCTTCGACCGGCAACATAATAATCGCCCAGGTTGCGGGTGAAGCGGCGGGCCCAGACAGAAATTAATACAGAAATTACAAGGACAACAATACTGAGAATCAAACCTAATACAAAAATTTCACCTCTTGGTTCCATTAACTAATATCCCTCCTTTCAGTCAGCTTTAAGTTCTCTGCCGCGCTTCAAGTCTGTCCATAATCAGGCACCAGATCGCTCCGATGATTGTTACGCCAATCCAGCTGAACATAATCAGCAAAAAGTAATGAAGCGGAAATCCCAAAACAGCAAGATGCTCTTTAGCCACAAACATGCTTTCGCCATAATACTGGATCAACGCTTCCGGAGTAGGCACCTTGTCAAAAAATCTTTCGTTCAGGATAACAACGAATGAGCTGAAGAAACCGCCGATTACCGCTACAATTATAAAGCAAATAAGAGTAACCCGAACCTCCAGTTTATAATCCTTCATTCAGCTATCACCTCCTTTCTTGATATGATAATTTATAATTATTATATCAATAATTTATATTATTTTAATATTTAGCCTCCTTTTCGATTTACTCATATTCTTTTAAATTAAATATAATCATTCGCTCTTTTAGGACAGAATCCTTCTTGATAAATTAGTGGAATGATATTTTCAAAGCTTATGGAGCATCCGATTATTTATCATGCAAAATATGCTATGATATTGCTATAACCTCGACACCCGGGAGAATTAAATGATTGAAATAATCGCTATTATCGTCGCTTCACTATTTTTCCTGATAGGACTGATTGGCACTCTTCTGCCGGTTATGCCCGGTGCGCCGGTGATCTGGCTCGGTATGCTTGTTTATGGTTTTATCACCGGTTTTGAAAATTTCAGCACTTACTTTTTCCTGGTTCAGGCCCTGCTGGCCTTAACTGTAATGGGTGTTGACTACCTTTTTACCACCCTTGGCAGCCGCTATTTTGGCGGATCAAAAGCTGCTCTCTGGGGATCCGCAGGCGGCCTCTTAATCGGCCTCTTCTTTTTTCCAATCGGCCTGCTGATCGGCCCTTTTCTGGGAGCAGTACTGGCTGATTTGCTTTTCGGGCAGCGCACGGATCAGGCAATAAAATCAGGCCTGGGCGCCTCCCTGGGCTTCTGGAGCGCTTTACCGGTAAAGCTGGCCCTGGAAGCGGTAATGATCATCTGGTTTATCGTTCGAATCGTTTAATATTAATATTTAAGGGGCCGACATTGATAAGGAGCGAGCGTAAATGGACTCTTTGGCCAGGTACAGCAAAAGTGATCTTTACACATCCCTGAAAATGTCCATTCCTTTCAATCTGCTGAATGATCGGGTTCTGCTGGATATCCTGGCTGAAGCAACAGTCGAATACTACCCGGTAGGAAGTTATGTTTTCCATGAAGGCGAGCGCTCTAAAAAAACTCTCTTTTTTGTCCTCGAAGGACAGGCTAAAGCAATTGCCAAATTTGGCGGTGAAGACTCTGTTGCAACGATTAGAAACAGCGGTGACTTCTTTGGGGTCACCGGGTTGCTTTCTGATGAACCATATCCCTTATCGATGCTTGTTTCGAAGACATTAACCTGTCTTTTGATCAGCCAGGAATCATTCCAGAAAGCCCTGAGAAGCAGTGACAGGTTTGCCGATTATTTTACGCAGGCCCTGGCATCCCGTCTTAAAGAACTTTATCAGACTTTCACCGATAACCAATATGAGGAAAAGCTGCTCCAGGGGCAAACCCTGAGACAAAGGGTTTCTGATATCTATACTGAAAAAGTTATTACTGCTTTACCCATAGATAAAATTCGTGATGTGGCCAGGAAAATGAGTAAAGCAAACGTCAGCTCGGTTGTAGTTAAATCTTTTCAGGGAAAACCGGTCGGCATTATTACCGAGAAGGATTTGGTCGGCAAGATCGTTTCTGCAGAGAACCCTGATCTGCAAATAGAAGCGCATAAAATTATGTCTACAGACCTGATAACCGTCCGGCCGGATGACTTTACCTACCAGGCCCTGTTGATGATGATCAAACATAATATCAACCACGTTGTGGTAACCGATGAAAACGGTCTTTTGCACGGTATTGTTACAATCAAGGACCTGATTCGCAGCCGCAACAGCGGAGCGCTGTCAATCGTCAGGCAGATCGAACACCAGCAGTCTTATGCCGAACTGGCCGAGGCGATCCGCGAAGTTGACCAGGTTCAGCAAGCCCTGTTAACAGAAAGGTCTTACGCCTCAGAAATATGTGCCCTGATCAGCGAGCTTTATGACCGTGTCACACGTAAAATCATTATGCTGGCCGAAGCGCAAATGATAGCCGAAGGTTGGGGAGCGCCCCCGACGAAATACTGTTTCATTAATATGGGCAGCGCCGGCCGTAAAGAGCAGTTCTCACGAACCGATCAGGACAACGGCATTATTTACGCAGATTCCACAGAAGAATCGGCCTCGCTGGCAGCCAATTATTTTTTAGCACTGGGCAAAAAGATAGTCGGGGGGCTTGAGGAGTGCGGCTTTAAGCGCTGCCCCGGTGAAGTGATGGCCGATAATCCCCGCTGGTGCCTGCCCCTCTCGATGTGGAAAAATAATGTTAAACTTTGGGTCGATAAGCTTGATCCGAAGAATATACGCAATATGACAATATTTCTTGACTATCGCTATATTGCGGGAGAGACAGCTCTGTACGACAAGCTTAAGTTATTTACAACCCGCCATTTTCGTAATTCAAGCCATGCTTTGCTTTTTATGGCTGAAGATGATCTCAGGCATAGGGTTCCCCTGAATTTATTCGGGCATTTCATTACCGAAAGAACCGGCAGACAGCGCAAAAAAATTAACCTGAAAAGCGCGGTAATGGTGCATATGGTCGACTGCCTTCGCATATTTGCCCTGCGGGAAGGGCTGGAAGAAACAAATAGTTTTGATAGAATTCATCGCTTGAAAGAACGCGGTGTATTTAAACCTGACGATGCAGAATATATCGAAGCCGCCTATGAATCGCTGCTCATGTTTAGAATCAGAGATGCCGTTGAAAAAATGAAAGAGGGCAAGGAGCCTGATAATTATATCAATCCGGGCCGCCTGACGAAAAAAGAGAAATCGCTGCTTAAAGAATCACTGGTGATTGTCAACCGTTTACAGTCACTGACAGCCCATGCTTTTCATGTTTATAAAGCCTGAGCACAGGGAAGGGAAAAATGGACAAAAACAATACATATTACCAACCTGATTATCACCTGCTTAACCGTAAAGCCAAACGCTGTCCTGCAAACGGCAACAATATGCAGGGCAAAGAACTGCTTGAACGGATCTTTCCTGGAAGCAAAAAAGCAGAACCGTCCAAAGCAGATCCGGAAATACTGGAACAGCTTTCGGCTGCAATAACGGAGATCAAGCAGAGTATTGACTGGGAACAAGCCCTTTTCAGTGCTTCCTACGTTGCATTCGATACCGAAACAACAGGCCTCCATCCCTATAAAGATGATAAAATAATATCTATCGGCGCTGTGATCATCGAAAATAATACTATTTTGAACAAGCCTGTTTATTACCAACTAGTTAATCCAAGACGATCTGTTTCCGTGCAATCCCAAAAAATAACCGGTATTACCGATGATATGCTTCGGGATAAACCGGAATTATCTGAGATTTTGCTTGATTTTTTAGATTTTACCGGGCCACGGATTCTTGTTGCTCACAATGCAGCATTTGATTTGGCTTTTATCAATAATAAAGTGTCTGAATTAATCGGCAGGCGTATTGTCAACCCGGTCATAGATACTGTTCTGCTTGCTTCCGCGCTATTTTACTCTTTTGGAGATTACTCCCTGGAGAGCCTGGCTGCCCGGTTTAAGCTTGATCTGGCAGGAAGGCACAATGCCCTGGCTGACGCCCGCATTGCCGCATCTCTCTTTCTAAAGCTGCTGCCCGAACTTAAAACCAGGGGAATAACCAACCTTCACCAGCTGGCCCAGTTTTTTAGCGACCTCGACCTGACAAAAGGTTACCCCCTGATTTTCTAGTTTATTGTCAAAATCCTCTTATTTGAATATGCTTTTCCATTTCCAGGGGAACAGTGTTTCGCTCTCAAGTTTATTGATATCCTGCCAACAGGTTTCGGGCTAACTGCAGCTGTTCTTTAACCGCCGACGGGGCTGTGCCGCCGCGGCTGCAGCGCGCTTCAACCACTTTTTCCGGATCAAGAAGAGCTGATATATCTTCTGCCAGAACAGCATGGAAGCGATGCC
>Ga0209498_1000169_pt1 | contig 38530 bp, 29 predicted proteins | sample WalLakDeSediment_FD_184131 | JGI IMG/M metagenome (GOLD analysis project Ga0209498, IMG submission 184131) | Lake sediment microbial communities from Walker lake, Nevada to study Microbial Dark Matter (Phase II) - Walker Lake 11/02/13 Deep... | ecosystem: Environmental > Aquatic > Freshwater >... | reverse complement strand
CGCCGAGCACCCAGTTGCTGCCATAGCAGGTGTGATAGGTGGCGGTCGGTTCGATCAGGGTGACGTCCATATCCGGCGAGAAGCGCTTCAGGTACTTGGCCGCGGTGGCGCCACCGGAGCCGCCACCCACGACGACGACATGGGCGGCCGTCGAAGCCTTCGCTGCCCCGACAAACCCGAGGCCCGTCACGGTTGCTGCACCGCTTATGCCGACGGTCCTGAGGAAATTACGACGCGAAAAATGAGTCATGTCTGCTTGCTCCCTTGCGCTTGTTGTGGTGTCCCGATCGGATCGTCACCTGTGCGGCCATCGGCCTTGTCCTTGCCGAGCTAGTGGGCCATGCGGAAATGTCCGGAGCCTGAGGGGCCGAGGGCCTGCCCCCAGCCGCCGGGATTCGTCGGTTTCTCCATCCCCCGCAATGCCGATATCCTTCCAATTATAGTGGAACCCCGTAAGCTGCTGGGGATCACCGCGCGTCGTCGCAACGCCCTTCATTGCAGCGCCGGGAGCCTTGCCCGCGCCCGAACACCGATTCAGGAGGAGTCCCATGCCGGACCCGGTTCCACAACACGGATTTCGCGACAGCGTGGCACGCATGGTCGAACACGCCATGTCGCTGCTGGACGTACCGGAGGGGACCGCCGACGCGCTGAAGGCCTGTTCCTCCGTGGTCCAGGTCAGCTTCCCGATTCGTCTGGGCGACCGCATCGAGGTCTTCACCGGGTGGCGTGCCGTGCACTCGGCCCATCGCCTCCCGGTCAAGGGAGGGCTGCGCTTTTCTCCCGACATGGACCAGGATCATGCCGAGGCTCTGGCCGCACTCATGACCTACAAGTGTGCCCTGCTCGACGTCCCCTTCGGCGGGTCCAAGGGCGGCCTGCGTATCGATCCCCGGCAATACGACGAGGCCAGCCTCGAGAGGATCACCCGCCGGTTCGCCCGGGAACTGATCCGGCGGGGGTACATCAGCCCGGCCGAGAACGTGCCCGCTCCCGACATGGGCACGTCCCAGCGGGAGATGGCCTGGATCCTGGACAGTTACAGGGATCTGCACCCCGAGGACCTGAATCATATCGCCTGCGTCACCGGCAAGCCGCTCGAGTTGGGAGGCATTCCCGGAAGACTCGAGGCCACCGGCCGGGGTGTGAAATACGCCCTGGATGCCTTCTTCAGCGAGACCGACGCTGTGCACGAGGCCGGGCTCGAGGGGAAGCTCGGCGATCAGCGGGTTGTCATCCAGGGACTGGGGAATGTCGGATACCACCTCGCATCGCTGCTGCAGCAAAGGGACGCGCCGCGGATCGTCGCGATCATCGAGCGGGACGGGGCGCTGTTCGACGAGGCTGGCCTGGATATCGCGGCCGTGCACGACTACATGCAGCGCACCGGGGGCGTCGAAGGATTTCCAGGGGTGGGCTTCGAGCGTGACGGTGCGCGCATGCTCGAGGCCGACTGCGACGTACTGATTCCCGCCGCGATGGAGGGGGTCATCCATGCCGGCAATGCCGAGCGTATCCAGGCGCGCCTGGTGGTCGAAGCGGCCAACGGTCCCTGCACCTGGGAGGCCGACCGGATCCTCGTCTCGCGCGGCATCACCATCCTGCCGGATGTCTTCGTCAACGCCGGCGGCGTCGTGGTCTCGTATTTCGAATGGATCCGCAACATCGGCCACATCCGCCTGGGGCGGCTGCAGCGGCGGCACGAGGCTACGCGCGGGCAGCACGTGATCTCCGCGATCGAGATGATGACCAACCGCTCGGCACCGGACTGGCTGCGCGAATCGTTGACGCGTGGGACGGAGGAGATCGATCTGGTGCGTTCCGCGCTGGACGATTCGATGCGCCTTGCCTTCCAGGAAATTCGGGAGACCAAGGAGATCGAAGGCAATGAAAGACCGATGGATTACCGCACTGCCGCCTACCTGATCGCCCTGCGCAAGGTCATGCGCGCGCGCTCGGACCTGATCTCCTCCTGAGCCAAAGACCACAGTCCCGCAGAGGACCTCATCAATCGGGGAAGCGGGATTCGAGGAAGCCCAGGAGCGTGCGCAGGGCCATGGCCTCGCCTCCCTTGGGGCGGCCGGGACGTGCCCGGGTGTTCCAGGCCATCACGTCGAAATGCAGCCAGGGAACCTCCTCGGGCGCGAATTCCTTCAGGAACAGGGCGGCAGTGATCGCGCCGGCATACCCGTTGGTACTGCTGTTGACCATGTCCGCGATGTCACTGTCCAGCATGTAGCGGTAGGCCTGATGCAAGGGCAGGGGCCAGACCGGGTCGTCCCAGCGTGCCGCATGCCCGCTCAAGGCCTCCTCCAGCTCGGGGTTCGTGCTGAAGAACGCCGCGATCTCGGTCCCGACCGCCACCCTCGCGGCCCCGGTCAGGGTGGCGAAGTCGATCAGCAGGTCAGGCTCGATTTCTCCCGCACGGACCAGCAGATCGGCAAGGACCAGGCGTCCCTCCGCGTCGGTATTGTCGATCTCGATGGTCTTGCCGTTGCGTGCAGTCAACACGTCTCCGGGCCGGAAGGCGCGCGATCCGACGGCGTTCTCCACCGCGCCCACCAGCAGGGTGATGCGGATCGGCAGGGAAAGTGCCATGATCAGGCGGGCCAGTCCCAGCGCGATTGCGGCGCCACCCATGTCCTTCTTCATCAGGCGCATGCTGTTGCCCGGCTTGAGATTCAAGCCGCCGGAATCGAAACAGACGCCCTTGCCCGCCAGCACCACATGCGGGCGCCCGGGATCACCCCAGGTCAACTCGATCACCCGCGGCCCGCACACGCTCGCGCCGCCGACCGCATGGATGCACGGATAGCCTGCCGCGATCTCCCCGGCGTCGCGGATCACGTGGCTATCGGCGCCGAACTGCGCCGCGAGGTCCTCTGCCGCCTGCGCCAGATCGGAGGGCATCATGTCAGCCGCCGGCGTGTTGATCAGATCCCGGACCAGTGCATGAGCGGCGACCACGGCCTCCACCCGCTTGCGATCGATGCCCTCGGGCCAAATCAGTTGCGGCGACGCCTTTTCCACCTTCCTGTAGCGCTCGAAGCGATAGCTACCCAACCCCCATCCGATCGCGGCGAGCAGGTGCATCTCCGCACCGAGGGGCTCGCCTCCGAGGCGGTAGGACCCAGGCTCCAGCTCCTTGGCCGCCTGCGCCAGCATCCAGAGCGGCGCGTCGGGATCGTACCCAATGAGCACCGCCTCGGTGAGGCCCTCGGCGGAGGGAATACGCAGCAGGCTGCCATCCCTGGCCCGGAAACCGTGCTGCTCCGTCCATCTGCGCCAGTGTTCGGGACGGGCGGCCAGCGCGCCAGACAGCCGCTCCGGAGTCACCGGGATCAGCGGGACGGCAAGCTCGGCATGGGTGATGAAGACGGATTCCACGGGAATTCCTCCGGGTATCGGGATTGATTCAATCTGCTGCCGCGCCTTTTCTTGTCGCAGTGTACGGCGGTCATGATACCGTCATGCGCCACCCCGGGATCGCCCAGACGAAGAACAAGGACCAATGCATGATGACGGGAGCGATGAACGCAGCGCTGGAGATTCGAGACCTGCACAAGACCTACCGTAACGGCTTCGAGGCCCTGAAGGGTATCGACCTGACGGTCGCGCCGGGAAGCTTCTTTGCCCTGCTGGGACCGAACGGCGCGGGCAAATCGACCACCATCGGAATCGTGACCTCGCTGATCAACAAGACCTCGGGCCGCGTGCACGTGTTCGGACATGATCTGGACCGGGAACTGCAGGAGGTCAAGCGCAGCATTGGTCTGGTCCCGCAGGAATTCAACTTCAACACCTTCGAGCCCGTGGGCGAAATCGTCGTCAACCAGGCCGGGTACTACGGCATACCGCGCCGCGAGGCCTGGCGTCGGGCCCAGCACTACCTCGGCGAACTCGGGCTCTGGGACAAGCGCAAGGACATGGCCCGAACGCTATCCGGCGGAATGAAGCGGCGGCTGATGATCGCCCGGGCCCTGGTGCACGAACCGCGACTGCTGATCCTGGATGAGCCGACCGCCGGGGTCGATATCGAACTGCGGCGCTCGATGTGGGACTTCCTGCGCAACATCAACTGCGATGGCCGCAGCATCATCCTGACCACCCACTATCTCGAGGAGGCCGAGCGGCTGTGCCGTGACATCGCGATCATCGATCACGGCCGGATCGTCGAGAACACGACGATGAAGAGCCTGCTGACGAAACTGGATACCGAGACCGTGGTGCTGGACCTGCTCGCTCCGGTGCAGCAACTGCCGGTGCACGACAGCATCGTGCTCCGCGGCATCGACGAACTGACGGTCGAGGCCGACATCCACCGCGGAGAAAGCCTGAATACATTGTTCCATCTTCTTGATAAGGAGAAGATTCAGGTCCAGAGCATGCGCAACAAGACCAACCGACTGGAGGAACTCTTCATCCGCATGACCCAGGCGCCGAATACCCGCGGCCACGACATGCAGACCTCGCAATGACGCCGCTGCACATGCACGAGCATTGGACGGCCCTGCGCACCATCGTCACCAAGGAGGTGCTGCGTTTTGCGCGCATCTGGGTGCAGACCGTCCTCCCGCCGATGGTGACCATGGCGCTGTACTTCATCATCTTCGGCGGGCTGATCGGATCCCGGATCGGCGAGATGGACGGCTACCGATACATGGACTTCATCGTTCCCGGCCTGATCATGCTGGCGGTGATCACCAACAGTTACGCCAACGTCGTATCCTCGTTCTTCAGTTCGAAGTTCCAGCGGCACATCGAGGAGTTGCTGGTCTCACCGGTACCCAACAGCCTGATCATTCTGGGTTTCGTGGGGGGCGGGGTTGCCCGCGGTCTCACGGTCGGGGTGGCCGTGACGCTGGTATCCCTGTTCTTCAGTCCGCTCAGCATTCACAGCATCCCCGTGACCTTGTCGGTCGTGGTGATGACCTCGATCGTGTTCGCCCTTGCCGGCCTGATCAACGGGGTCTTCGCCCGAAGCTTCGATGACATATCGATCATGCCCACCTTCGTTCTCACCCCCCTCACCTACCTCGGCGGCGTGTTCTACTCGGTCTCCCTGCTGCCAGGGTTCTGGCAGGACGTCTCGAAACTGAATCCCATCCTGTACATGGTGAACGCCTTCCGCTACGGACTGCTGGGCACGACCGACCTGTCACTGTGGGTTTCCTACGCCATCATCATCGCTTTCATCGTGGGCCTGTACGTCTTCGCCCTGAACCTGCTGAACCGTGGCGTGGGGGTGCGGACCTGACGCCCCGGGCAAACCCGCGCAGCTTCCCGGATGCCCCCTACGTACGCCCTGGTCCCTGCCCCGTGCTGCCCACAATGATTTTTCATTCGACCGAAATGATGGTATAAACCGGCATTCTCGAGCCGACGAGTGGTCATGCCCGTCAAGAAAACGCTCTACTCCCTCTTCGCCATTGGCGGCCTGGGTATCACGGCGATTACCGTATCGGGCCATCTTCCCGCTGGGCACGCGTCCAACTCGGGCGATGCCGAACTCCTGAACACGAACCTTGGCCTGGTTGCTCATCCACCGGCATCTCGCCTGCGGGCGTCCCTCCTCCAGAATCTCGAATGTCGGCCCGAAGGCGGCCCCATGGAGGAGTTGCGCCAGGCGGCGCGCTCCAGGCTCGTACAGATCAACTCCCTTCCCTGGGCCGAAGTCGAAGGCAGCCGCGCCAGGGAACGGGATACTCGCCGCGAAGCATCCCGTCTCCTGAATGACTTCGCAGTGGCCACTTCCTATGACAACCTGGCTCTGGAAGTGCCACCGGCCCTGCCCGACCTCAGCCCGGGCCTGTGGTCCAGGCATACCCTGAACGAGGGCGAACACCTGGCGGCGCTTTGGAACGACGCCTGGGGGCTCCGAATGCGCACGCTCTACCGGCTGCTGGAGGACCCCGAGAGCGCCGGCATCCTGAACCGCGTGTTTCCCGGGCAGAAGGTCGAGTGGCTGGTGGATCCGGATGGAATCCTGAAGCGGCTCCGGCTCTGGAGCGACCGCGCCGGGGGGAATGAGTGGGTGCGCCTGGATGGAACCGACGCGTACAGCCGGCGGCAGATCGAGAGCGCGCGGGAGATCACCCACCAAGTCGTCGCCGGTCAGATCCGGAGCGATGTGCCGGCTGCACTGGCGGCCAACGCCGCCCTGTCCCCGCCTGCCGTCGCGGCACTGAGCGTGCTCCTCGACCGGTATCTCCCTGAGCCCGAAGCGGTCCGTGACGGCGACCAATACACCGTGCTCATCGAACAGGAGACCCTGATCGGGGACGATACGCCCTACGATGTCCGCCTGCTCGCCTTCAGCTACAGCGGCCAGGCATTCTCGGTCAGCGCTGTCCGAAATACCGATGGTCTGTTCTACACGCCCGATGGGCAGAGCCTGTTGCCACCCTTCGACCGAAAACCATTTTCCGGCAACTATCGAATCAGCTCCGGATACCATTCCGGGCGCCGGCATCCGGTCACCGGCCGCGTCGCGCCGCACCTTGGCACCGACTTCGTGACGCCGGTGGGCACCCCGATCATTGCGCCCGCCGCCGGCCAGGTGACTCAGGTCGATAGCCATCCCCATGCAGGGCATTACGTGGTGATCGAGCACGGCCAGGGCTACACGACCCGCTACCTGCATCTGCAGAAGGCCCTGGTACGTCCCGGGCAGAGCGTGGATCGCGGTGATCGTATCGCCCTGTCGGGCAACAGCGGCCGCACGACCAGCGCGCACCTGCACTACGAACTGCATGTGGACGGGCGCGCAGTGGATGCCATGCGGGTGCAGCTGCCGCAGAGCGAGACGCTGACCGGGCCGGAGCTGAAACGGTTTCAACAGATCGCCCAGCCCTTGATCGCTGAATTACAGGACGCGACGCCCGCACGCCAGATCGCCATGCGCCCTTTCCCGGGACAGGGCTTCTGATCCCGTTCCGCTCGCAGACCGCCGCAGCCGGCGGGTAGCGGTGCTGCCCCCACTGATGACGCCCCTGTCCCCCGCCCACCTGCAATGGGACGGGGACCAGCCGCGCGCCGTGGATTACGAAGACCTGTACTTCAGCACTCGGGACCCCGGGGGCGAGGTGCACACGGTCTTCATCGGGGCGAACCGGCTCCCACGGCGATTCGCCGACGCGCGGCGCTTCGCCATCGGGGAGACCGGCTTCGGTACCGGCCTCAACTTCTGCCTGACCCTCGAGACCTGGCGCAAACATGCGCCGCCGGGTGCCTTTCTCAGCTACCTGAGTGCAGAGGCCCACCCACTTGCGCCCGCCGACCTGTCACGTGCACTCCGTGCCCAGGGAATTGCGGACGGTGACATCGGCACCATCCTGGCCCAGTACCCACCCCCGCTGTCCGGGTTGCATCGGATCCATTTTCCCACCGATCGGGTCGTGCTGACCCTGGTCTATGGCGACGCGGCGCCGGCGCTGGCACGGGTGCAGGGCCGCGTGGATGCATGGTTCCTCGACGGCTTCGCGCCCAGCCGCAACCCTGCGCTCTGGAACCTGGCGGTGTTTCGGCAACTGGCCCGTCTCTCCGGACAGGGAACCACCATGGGCACCTTCACCGCGGCCGGGCAGGTTCGTCGCGATCTCACCGAGGTTGGCTTTGCGCTACAAAGGGTGCCGGGCTTCGCCGACAAACGCGAACGGCTGATCGGCGTCTTTGCGCAAGGGCAGCCACCTGCTGCGGGGCCGGAGCGGGTCGCGGTGATCGGAGCCGGAATCGCCGGCCTGTCGACCGCCTGCGCCCTGCGCGCGCGCGGGCTCAGCCCTACTCTGTTCGACGCGCATGGGGCCGGCGGCCGGGCGTCAGGAAACCCGGCAGCACTCCTCACACCCCACCTCAGTGCCGGGGACACCCTCCGAAATGCGCTGGCGCTCAGCGGTATGCGGGCGACACTAGCCCTTCTGCGGACAACCGGCGTACACAGTGGCGACCGCATCGTACTCGCCCGCGGCGTGGAGCATCGCGGAATCACGAGGCACGCGGCACGACGTCTGACGTACCTAGCCGACAGCGACCCCGGTCTCACCGGTGGCCTGTTTCAGGTGCGCTCCGCCGGACCCGACCTTCCGGTCATCTTCTACCCCGGTGCGCTGGGCATCGACCTCGGCCAGTACTGCCGTCATCTCGGCGCGAAGTTGGCACTCCGCGAGCGCCAGGTCCGGACCGTGCAGTCAACCGCGGACGGCGTCACGGTAGACGCCGGTGAAGGCCTCGAGACCTTCGACGCCGTCGTGATCGCGACCGGCGCTGGCGAAAGGACCCTCGCGGCGGGACAGCCACGCCCATCCATCGTCGGCGGTCAGATGACCCGCATACGGACTCCGCTGGCCGCGTTGGGTGATTTCGCACTGACCGGCAAGGGATACTGCCTTCCCGAGCGGGATGGCCAGCACTGGCTCGGCGCGACCTATCGGAGGGACGCCGGGAGCACCGGTGTACGGCACGCAGACAACGGTGAGAACCTCAGCGCCTTGCGCTGGGTGGACCCGGCGCTGGAAGACCCTGCCTCGGTGGAGGTCACCGGCGCTTGGTACGGGCAGCGCGCGGTCTTTCCCGACCGCCTGCCAATGCTGGGCGCAATGCCCGGGCAGACGATGACAGGCGATGCTCCCCTCCCACGGATATTCCTGAACCTGGGCTACGGTTCGCGCGGACTGCTCTACGCAGCGCTCGGTGCACAATGGCTCGCGGACCGTCTCTCCGGTCTACCCGAACCGTTGCCGGACACCCTGGCTCAGCTTTTTTCGCCGACCCGGTTCGACGCCGGGAAGCCCCGGGGCCAATAACCACCCGTCAGCTCGCCCCGCGCCTCTTCCGAACCGGCTTGCGCGGTGCTGCAGCGGCCTGCAGCCCCGTATGCTGGGTCTTGAACCGCCCTCCCCTCGCCTGCACGCCCACCGGCTTCCCACCCCGGACCCCGGTTCCTGCGGGCTGGTAGTTCGGAACCAGATGCCGTTTGCCGTTCCCGATGAGGTCGGCACGGCCCATCCTCTGCAGGGCCTCGCGCAGCAGCGGCCAGTTCTCTGCATCGTGGTAGCGCAGGAAGGCCTTGTGCAGGCGCCGCGCGCGGATTCCCTTGGCCGAGTGAACCCTGTCACCCCCCTCACGCCGGATCCCGTGCAGGGGGTTGCGTCCCGTGTGCCACATGGCCGTCGCCAGCGCCATCGGACCGGGCAGGAAGGCCTGCACCTGGTCCGCGCGGAAACCGTTACGCTTCAGCCACAGCGCCAGGTTCAGCATGTCCTCATCCGTGGTTCCCGGGTGCGCGGCAATGAAATAGGGAATCAGGTACTGCTCCTTCCCGGCCTCCCTGGAGAACCGGTCGAACATGGCCTTGAAGCGGTCATAGGTCCCCATGCCCGGCTTCATCATCCGCGAAAGTGGTCCTTCTTCCGTATGTTCCGGCGCAATCTTCAGGTAACCTCCCACATGGTGGGTTACCAGTTCGCGCACGTATTCGGGGGATTCCACCGCCAGGTCATAACGCAGGCCGGACGCGATCAGTACCTTCTTGATGCCCGGCAGCGCACGCGCCTTGCGGTACAGGCCGATCAGCGCCGAGTGGTCGGTGTTCAGGTTCTTGCAGATGCCGGGATAGACACAGGACAGCCGCCGGCAACTCGACTCGATCGCCGGATCCTTGCAGGCCAGGCGGTACATGTTGGCCGTCGGCCCGCCCAGGTCGGAGATCACCCCGGTGAAGCCCTCCACCCGGTCCCGGATCTCCTCCACCTCGCGCAGGATCGAGTCCTCTGAGCGGCTCTGGATGATGCGGCCTTCATGCTCGGTGATGGAGCAGAACGAACAGCCGCCAAAGCAGCCGCGCATGATGTTCACCGAAAACCGGATCATCTCCCAGGCCGGAATCCGGGCATCGCCGTAAGCGGGATGCGGCGCCCGCGCGTAGGAGAGATCGAACACCGCGTCCATCTCCGGGGTGGTCAGAGGGATTGGCGGCGGATTCAGCCAGACCTCCTTGTCACCATGTCGCTGCACGAGCGCCCGCGCATTGCCCGGATTGGTCTCCAGGTGCAGCACCCGCGAGGCATGGGCATAGAGCACCGGGTCGGCGCGCACCTGCGCGTAGGCCGGCAGGCGGATCACGGTCCGGTCCCGGGGGTGACCGCGCGGGATGTCCCGCTGCAGGCGCACCACCTTAGCCCCCTCTTCCGCGTCTCCCTTGGTCGCACAACCCGCGGCGCCGACCATGGCGTAGGGATCCGGCTGGGGGTCCACCGCTCCCGGCGCATCGATATTCGTGGAATCGATCACCACCATGTCCGCCGGCACCGCATCGCGCAGGAAGGCGGTACCGCGGACGTCCTGGATCTCGCGCGGATGCTCGCCCGCCGCCACACGGTGGGTGACCTCGACCAGAGCGCGCTCAGCGTTGCCGAACAGGAGGAGGTCCGCCCGGGAGTCGAGAAGCACGGAACGGCGCACCTTGTCGGACCAGTAATCATAGTGCGCGATGCGCCGTAGGCTGGCCTCGATGCCGCCGATCACGATTGGGACATCCGGATAGGCTTCGCGTACCCGCTGGGAATAGACGATCACAGCCCGGTCGGGACGCCGCCCGCCCTCGTCATTGGGCGTGTAGGCGTCGTTCCGGCGTACCCGCCGATCCGATGTGTAGCGGTTGACCATCGAGTCCATGTTGCCGGCGGTGATGCCGAAGAACAGGTTGGGCCGGCCGAGGGCCTCAAAGGGTCCCGTGGATTGCCAGTCGGGCTGGCTGATGATGCCGACGCGGAATCCCTGGGCCTCCAACAGCCGCCCGATGATCGCCATGCCAAAGCTCGGATGGTCGACATAGGCGTCGCCGGTGACCAGGATCACGTCGCAGGAATCCCAGCCCAGCTGATCCATCTCGGTACGGCTCATCGGCAGGAACGGGGCCACGCCGAAGCGTTCCGCCCAGTACTTGCGATGGGAAAACAGGAGCTTGGGTGTGTCCATGTGAGAAATCTCGCGCGCCTTCAGGCCATTACACGATGGTTATCGTTGCGATTCAAAATACCACGTGCACCAATGCGCCCGAGCACCGGCTGAGGGGCGGCATCCGCAACAGCCTTCCACACCCGCGCCCGGCATCGCCTCACCCCGGCATGTGAACTCCCGCATAGGGGACGTTCGCCAGATGCACCAGTTCCCGGTTGAAGGTGATGAGGTCCTCCCGGCCAAGATCTGCCAGGCGTGCTCGGCCCGCCGCGCGGGACAGGACCTTCATCAACTCCAGGGACGCGCCCAGGAACCGGGCCAGCCGTTCACCGCCTTCCTGTGGGTCGAGGCGCCGGCGCAGTTCCGGATCCTGCGTGGCCACGCCGGTGGGACAACGGTTGGTGTGGCAGATGCGCGCCCCGACACAGCCCACCGCCTGTATCGCGCTGTTCCCCAATGCGATGCCGTCGGCCCCGAGGGCCAGGGCCTTGATGCAGTCGGCCGGCGTACGCAGCCCCCCGGTCACGATCAGTGTGACCCTGCCGCTGGCCCCGCGCAGGTCGAGGTAATGCCGGGCCCGCGCGAGGGCTGGGATCGTCGGCACGCTGATGTGGTCGCGCAGCAGCGCGGGCGCGGCGCCGGTGCCACCGCCGCGACCATCGAGAATCACGTAATCGGCGCCGGCCTCCAGGGCGAATGCCAGATCCTGTTCCACGTGGTTGGCAGACAGCTTGAAGCCCACCGGAATCCCGCCCGATTTCTCGCGCACGCCATCGGCGAAGTGGCGGAAGTCCTCCGGCGTCTCGAGGTCGGGGATCACCGGCGGGGACACCGCGTCACGGCCCGCCGCGATGCCCCGCACCTTCGCGATCTCCTCGGAGACCTTGGCGCCGGGCAATACCCCACCGACCCCGGTCTTGGCGCCTTGACCGCCCTTGAAATGAAAGGCCTGGATCTTGTCCAGAATGTCCTCGGAATACCCGTAACGGGCCGGGCCCAGTTCGAACAGGTACCGCGAATTCTCGGCCTGTTCTTCTGGGAGCATTCCTCCCTCACCGGAGCAGATCCCTGTCCCTGCCTGTTCCGCCCCCTTCGCCAGCGCGATCTTCGCCTCGCGCGACAGCGACCCGAAGCTCATGTCGGTGACCAGCAGGGGCATTTCCAGCCGCAGCGGGCGCCGGGCCTCGGGTCCGATCACCAACGCGCAGTCGACCTCCGCGTCGGAGGACAGCGGCCGCCGCGCGAATTGGGCGGTGAGAATCTGGATATCGTCCCAGGATGGCAGACGGTTTCGGGGAACACCCATCGCGACCGTAGGACCGGCGGCCCCGACCTTGTCCAGGCCGCCGGTCGCGAGGGCATGGATGAACTCCACATTCGGTTCCGTATCCGTATTCCTCGGCTCAGGGGCCGACTCCGCAGACTCCCCTTCGGCGTCTTCTCCGCTGCCGCCGAACTCCTGCCCCAGCGCCGACTCCGGCACCTCCGCGTGGCTGCCGTCACAGTACGGGAAATCCTTCGACTGCTTGCACCTGCACAACCAGGCCTCGCCATCCTCTCGTGCGGTGAACGCGAGCGGCTCGATGCCGGTCCCTTCGTGGGAACCATCGCAGAAGGGCTGGTCCTTCGAACGGCCGCAACGACAGAAGTAATACTCCTTGCCCTTTTCGAGTTGCACGTCCTTGGGTCCGAGTGCCGCGACGATCGGCTTTGCCATGTGATCTCCTTGCCCTATCGGCTGTTGCTATGTGAATTCGCTGTTGCGACTGGCGGCCGGATCGTGGCTGGAAGCCGCCCCTACGCTGTCGGCTATTGCAGTGTGAATTCGCTGTTGCGACCCTGAAAAGTGGAATAATCTCCCCCGGGACGCAAACTGCGAGGCAAACCTGATGACCCCGATCGACCACCGAGACACACGCCGGGATTACCGCCGGGGCAGGCTCGATCTGCCCGACCTGGCCGCCGATCCGATGGAGCAACTGGCTGGCTGGCTGACCGACGCCCAGGCTGTCGACAATCCCGAGCCCACGGCCATGATCCTCGCAACCGTCGGGGAAGAGGGGCAACCCTCCCTGCGCGCCGTTCTGCTGAAACACCTCGACGACGAGGGTCCCTGCTGGTACACGGACTCACGTAGCCTGAAGGGACAGCAGCTCGCGTTCAATCCAAAGGCGTCCATCCTCTTTTTCTGGCCCGAACTGGAGCGCCAGGTCCGCCTCGACGGCCTCGTCACTCCCCTTCCCCCCGAACTGGCGGATGAGTACTTCGCGACCCGGCCGCTGGGTAGCCGACTCGCGGCGGCCGCCTCGCATCAAAGCCAGCCCATTGCCAACCGGGACGAACTCGAGCGCCGCCTCGAGGCGGTCCGCGAGCGCCACCCTGACGGCGCGGTGCCGCGGCCCCATACCTGGATCGGCTACCGTCTCGAGCCAACGCTCTTCCAGTTCTGGCAGGGACGGGAGAACCGGCTCCACGACCGCTTCCAATATACGCGGGAAGGCGACGGCTGGAATATAATCCGCCTGATGCCCTGAGCCGCCCGCGCACACCACGCCGCGGAACGGGCTGCTCACTTCCCCGCGACATTGGCGAGAGGATTGGGACCCAGAGCATCAGGGGCCCTTACTGGCGGGACCGCGCTTCTGCTATCATTTCGCCGCTGTCGCGCCTGCGCGGAGTCGCCGAAGATTTTGGCGCCTGCCTGGGCCGGCCTCGACCCATTGGAGAGGTGCCGGAGTGGTCGAACGGGACGGTCTCGAAAACCGTTGTACTCTTGCGAGTACCGTGGGTTCGAATCCCACCCTCTCCGCCATTACCCGAACAAAAACAGGCACCTGCGGGCGCCTGTTTTATCGACCCAACATCCGAACCCACATCCTCAAAACGCTGGATACCCGCACCTGACGTTACGCCGACTCGTGCACGCCAGTCGAGCATCGTGTTCGAGGTCCAGAGCTGAGTGGAAGCCCCGCTGCGGTGTTCGGCCCCCGGAGGGCAGCCGCCTCTCTCGGCAGGACCTGGCTTCGCTCCGCTACACTCCTTCACGGGTGCACCCGTTCAAGGAGACTGCCATGGGTTTTGCGTTGTCCGACCTTCAGCTCACCAGCCCCGCCTTTACGCAGGGCGGGTCGATAACTGCCCGCCATACTGGCGAGGGCGAAGACCTGTCGCCCGAACTTTTCTGGACACAGGTGCCCGAGGGCACCCGATCCTTTGCCTTAATCTGCCATGACCCGGATGCCCCGTTGGTTTCGGTACGCGGCAGCTACGGGTTCGTACATTGGGTGCTGTACAACATCCCTGGCACGGAGACGGGCCTACCCGAGGGAGTAAAGGACTTCACCGCTGGCAAGAACGATTTCGGCCGGATTGGCTACGGCGGGCCGATGCCGCCGCCCGGCCATGGTACCCACCACTACTTTTTCTGGCTTCTGGCCCTTCGCCACGCGCCGCAGCTTCCCCAGGGTCTGACGCAGATGGATCTGCTCAAGCGGATCGAGCCGTCACTGATCGGCATGAACCGGCTCGTGGGGACCTACGCACGCAACTGACCCCGACTCCCCCTGGCAAAGGCCTGTCAAGCAATGCAGACTTGCGCCGGAAAACCCCGCAATCACTCGGCCACGTGCCGCCTACGGAGTCAGGTTCATGAACTCACTGCTTCTCGACGACATCGGCAAGCTCATCTTCCGCGTTGGCTTCGGCGTCCTGTTCCTGATGCACGGAATCAACAAGGTGATCCATGGCATCGACGGCATCGAGTCGATGGTGGTGAACGCTGGCCTGCCGGCCGAGATTGCATACGGGGTTTTTGTCGGTGAAGTCCTGGCGCCGATCCTGATCATCTTCGGCTGGCATGCACGCATTGGCGCGGTCCTGACGGCGATCACCATGGTCTTTGCCTTCACGCTCGCGCACTCCCACGAGCTCTTCGAACTCACTGCCCATGGTGGCTGGCAGCTCGAACTGCAGGGCATGTTCCTGCTCGCCAGTATTGCAATCGCATTGAGCGGCCCGGGCCGCATCAGCATCAACGGGCGCTGACGTTTGGGGGGCACCCGGCGAGGCACCGGGGCGGCCCCAGGGCCACAGGGCCGTTTGTTCGCCCCCCAGGTGCAGATATGCGGGGCATCACTCGTGTGTGTCTGTCCGCGCGAGGTAAACTTCCGCCCGCAACTCAACGCCCGACCGAAGCCCGGCCGTGCGACGAACCTGGGGTCTACACAATGGCCGGAACGCTGATCCTCACCGCGCGCTGGGTCCTGCCGATGGCGCCCCGGGGCACCATACTGGAGAACCATGCGGTGGTTCTGTGCGGAGAGCGCATCCTCGAAATCCTCCCGAATGCCGAGGCCCTCGCCCGTCACCCCGATGCCGAACACAAGGATTTCCCCCGTCACGCGCTCCTGCCGGGCCTCGTGAACACACATACCCACGCGGCTATGACCCTGCTGCGCGGGGTCGGCGGCGACCTGCCGCTGATGCAGTGGTTGCAGGAACACGTGTGGCCCATCGAGGCCCGCCTGCTGTCCCCGGAGTTCGTGCAGGCGGGGAGCCAACTGGCCGTGGCCGAAATGATCCGGGGCGGAACGACCTGCTTCAACGACATGTATCTCTTTCCAGAAGAGACCGCACGCGTTGTCGACCAGAGCGGAATCCGCGGCGTGCTCGGGCTTACCGTGATCGACTTCCCGACGCCGTGGGCCAGCACGACCAGCGAATACTTTCGCAAGGGCGCAGACTTGGCCGCTGCCTGGCAGGGCCACGAGCGCATCAGCTTCACGGTCGCGCCACACGCGCCCTACACCGTGGGCGACGACAGCCTGCGGGAGATCGCGCGCCGCGCCGCGGCGATGGACGTGCCGGTACACATGCACGTGCACGAGACGGCGCACGAGGTGGCCAGCGCCCTCACCGAACAGGGTGAGCGCCCGCTGGCTCGCCTTGGTCGCCTCGGACTTCTGGAGCGGCCGTTCGCTGCCGTGCACATGACCCAGCTGGATGAGTCCGAGCACGAAGCGTTACCGCAGACGCGGGTTTCGGTCGTGCATTGCGCGGAATCCAACCTGAAGCTCGCGTCGGGTTTCTGCCCGGTGGCACGCTTGCTGGAGAACGGCATCAACGTGGCCCTCGGCACCGACGGCGTGGCCTCCAACAATGATCTGGACATGCTCGGCGAGATGCGCACCGCGGCGCTGCTGGCCAAGGGAGTGAGCGGGAATGCTGCGGCAGTCGGTGCCGCTGAGGCCTTGGAGATGGCAACCCTCAACGGGGCGCGGGCCCTGGGCCTGGAGGACCGGATCGGCTCCCTGGAGCCCGGCAAGCTGGGCGATCTGATCGCCATCGACCTCGGCAGCCTCGAATTCCAGCCGGCCCATGATCCGCACGCACAGATCGTGTACGCAGCGACCCGCGACGCGGTCACCGACGTCTTCATCGGCGGGCGGCCGTTGCTCCGCGGGCGTGAACTGCTTACGCTCGATGTGGACGAACTCACGAACCTGGCCCGAGTCTGGCAAGAACGCATGCAGGCGGCCCATTGAACGGAAACAGAACCCCATGAGCATTCCGGGAAGAGAACCTGCCTCGCCGAACGTCGATGCCGCCGAGGTGGCTAAATTCACCTCTCTGGCGGATGAGTGGTGGGACCCCACTGGACCGTTCGCGACGCTGCATGCCATCAATCCGCTGCGCCTCAACTGGATCGACGAACACGCCCGTCTGCGCGACAAAAAGGTGCTGGACGTGGGCTGTGGCGCGGGAATCCTCGCCGAGGCCATGGCGCTGCGCGGCGCCACCGTCACCGGCATCGACGCCGGCGCGGAACACCTGGAGGTGGCACGCGCCCATGCCGTCGAATCCGGAGTGGAGGTCGACTACCTGCGAACGACCGCGGAGGACTTCGCCGAAGGACATGCCGGCGCCTTCGACGTGGTCACCTGCATGGAGATGCTCGAGCACGTGCCGGATCCGGATTCGGTGGTATCTGCCCTGGCGCGCCTGCTCGCTCCGGGCGGGCAACTGTTCCTGTCCACAATCAACCGCACCCCGCGCGCCTTTGCCGAGGCCATCGTCGGGGCCGAGTACCTCCTGCGCCTGCTCCCCCGTGGCACCCACGAGTATGCGCGCTTCATCCGGCCCTCCGAGCTGGGTGCCAGCCTGCGCGGGCACGGCCTGCAGGTGCGGCAACTGCGCGGCCTGACCTACTCGCCGCTGACGCGCCGCTACCGCCTGGCGCCTTCCGTGGCGGTGAACTATCTGATGTACGCCGAGCGGCCGGGTCCGGACGCGGGCCAGGATTCATGAACGGAACGCTGCACGGCGTCCTGTTCGATCTCGACGGGACCCTTCTGGACACGGCACCTGACATGCACGGCGCGCTCGACCGGCTGATGCTGGAACACGGCCGGGATCCGCTGCCGCTTGCCGCGGTTCGGGGCCACGTCTCGCATGGATCCAATGCCCTGGTTCGACTCGGCTTCCCGGACGCCGAGCCGGCCCTGCGCGAGATTCTCAAGCAGCGCTATCTCGAGATCTACGCCGACAATCTCTGCCTGAGTACGGCGCTGTTCCCCGGCCTGCCCGACCTGCTTGCCGAGATGGAGGCGCGTGGCCTCCGGCTCGGTGTGGTGACCAACAAACCCGGCTGGCTGACCGAGCCGCTGCTCGACGCGCTGGGGCTGACCCCACGTCTGGCGACCATTGTCAGCGGCGACACCCTGCCCCAGCGCAAGCCGGCGCCAGAGCCCATGTGGCTGGCGGCGAAACAGGCGGGAGCCGGGCCGGACCGTTTCGTGTATATCGGCGACGCCGAGCGGGACATTGCCGCCGGGCGCGCCGCGGGCATGCGCACGCTGGTCGCCGACTGGGGCTACATCGACGCCAGCGAGAATCCCGCGGCCTGGCTGGCGGATGCGCGCCTCCCGGCGCCTGCTGACTTCTGGCCCTGGTTGGACTCGCTGGCCGGCATCCGCCGATGCCTGGCGAGCTGAGCGCCGTTCCCGGGCTGGTCTGGGCCTTCGGCGCCGCCCTCCTCGTGCTGGGCATCGGCATCGGGCACGCCTGGGCCAGCAGCCGGCTGAACACCCGTATTCAGGTATTGATGGCCGAGAATGCGCGCCTCGAGGCCGAGCGCGACTATGCCGAGCTACGCCGGGAGGACCTGCACGCCAGCTTCGACAGCGCCCGGGAGCATCTGGGCAACGCCTTCTCCGCTCTCGCGAACAACGCCCTGCGCGCCAACAACACGCAGTTCCTGCGTCTCGCCCAGTCGGTCCTGAACCAGCAGCTGCTGCGTGGCCAGCATGAGCTGAGCCGGAGCGAGACCCGCTTCGAGGACCTGGTCAAACCGATCCGCGACACCCTGGCGAAGACCGAGGCTGAACTGCAGTCGATGGAGAAGTCGCGGGACTCCGCCTTCGCTGCGCTGAACGAACAACTGCGGCGGCTGAGCGCCGACCACGGTGAGTTGCAGAAGGAGACGCGCAGCCTGGTGCAGGCGCTGTCGCGCCCGGGTGTCCGCGGCCGTTGGGGGGAGCTGACCCTGCGCCGAGCGGTGGAACTCGCCGGCATGAGCGCGCACTGCGACTTCACCGAACAAGCCGCACTGACCGGCGAGCAGGGTCGGCAACGCCCAGACATGATCGTGCACATGCCAGGCGAGCGGGCCCTGGTGGTGGACGCCAAGACCCCGCTCGACGCCTATCTGACCGCGGTGGACGCGACCGAGCCCGAGGCGCGCAATGCCGCCCTGAAACGCCACGCGCAGCAACTCCGGGCCCGGGTGATCGAACTCTCCGGTAAGCGCTACTGGACCGGGCTCCAGCACACCCCAGAGTTCAGCGTGCTGTTTCTCCCGGGGGACCAGTTCCTGGCCAGCGCGCTGGAGCAGGACCCGACCCTCCTGGAGCAGGCCCTGGAACGGCAGGTCCTGCTCGCCACGCCCAGCACCCTGATCGCCCTGTTGCGGGCCGTCGAATACGGCTGGCAACAGGCGCGGCTCACGGCGCATGCCCTGGAGATCCGCGATCTCGGTGCGGAACTGACCACGCGCCTCGGCAGCTTTACCGAGCATCTGACCCGCTTGGGGCGGGCCCTGGAACAGGGGGCCGAGGCCTTCAACGCCACCGTCGGCAACCTGGAGCGGCAGGTCATGCCCAGTGCACGGCGCTTCGAGGAATTGGGCATCCGGGCACGCAAGCAGCCGGAGGTGCCCCCGGCCGTCGATGTCCCCCTGCGCAAACCCTCGACAGCGCCCGAATCGGGTGCGGCTACCGGGACGCCCGAGGCCGGCAGAGGCCCGACCAGCGATGTCTCCTGATCCCGCGACCGCTGCCGCCTACGCGCACTGCCTGCGCCGGGCCGCAGGGCATTACGAAAATTTCCCGGTAGCCTCGCGGCTGCTACCGTACCGGCTGCGCGGACCGGTGGCGGCGATCTACTGCTATGCCCGGGACGCGGACGACCTCGCGGACGAAGATCCGCGCCCGGTGGCCGAACGGAGACGCGCGCTGGAGGCCCTGCAGGCGCGGGTGCGGTCACTGGGAGACCCTGCCGGGGAGACGGAGCCCGAATGGCGGGCACTTGCCGATACCATCCGGCGCTTCGAAATCCCCCGAGAACCACTGATCGATCTCGCCGATGCCTTCATCCAGGATCTGGACAAGACCCGGTACGCGAACTTCGGCGAGGTGATGGCCTACTGCAGGCGCTCGGCCAACCCGGTCGGCCGCCTCCTTCTGCATCTGGAGAACGAGGCCAGCCCCGGGAACTTCGCCAGTTCTGATGCCGTCTGCTCGGCGCTGCAGCTGATCAACTTTGACCAGGACCTGCATCAGGACTATACCGAACACGGGCGCATCTATATCCCTGCGGACGAGATGGCCGCCTACGGCGTCACCGAGGCCCACTTCCGTGATCGGGTCAGCGACTTTCGCATGCGCAACCTGATGCAGTTCCAGTATCAGCGCGCGGACCGCCTGCTCCGCGCCGGTGCGCCACTCGGCCGCGTCCTGCACGGACGGCTGGGACTGGAGATCCGCGCCATCATCCAAGGCGGTGCGCGCATCCTCTGGCGACTGCGGCAACAGCCTGACGTGTTCGCCCGCCCGCGCCTGCGCAAGGTCGACTGGCTGCTGGTGCTCGGGCGCAGCCTCGTGCCCGGCCGCGACCGCAGCCAGCGCGCCTGAGCGCCAGAGCCCGCCAGGTCGCGGGTGCCTGTGCTAAGGTTCGCGCTCCGGACGCCAGCCCCCCCACCCCTATGTCACCCGACGAATATTGCCATCAGAAAGCCGCCCGCAGCGGTTCCAGCTTTTACTACGCCTTTCGTTTCCTCGACCCGCAACGGCGTCGAGCCATCATCGCCCTGTATGCCTTCTGCCGCGAGGTGGATGACGTCGTCGACGAGTGCCGCGAGCCTGCGGTCGCCCATGCCAAGCTGGACTGGTGGCGCGAAGAGATCGGACTCCTGTTCGAGGGGCGTCCCCGGCATCCGATCACCCAAGCGCTCGCGCACCACGTCGAGACCTTTGATCTCTCGAAGGAGTATTTCGAGGAGATCATCGACGGCATGCAGATGGACCTCGACTATGACGCCTACCCCGACTTCGCGACCCTATCCCTTTACTGCTACCGGGCCGCGAGCGTCGTCGGCCTGCTTTCCGCCCGGATCTTCGGATTCTCGGACCGGCGGACACTGAAATACGCCCACGACCTGGGCATGGCCCTGCAGCTCACGAATATCCTGCGCGACGTCCACGAGGACGCAATGCGCGGACGCGTCTACATCCCACTGGAGGAACTCGAGCGCTTCGACGTGAAGCCCGAGGACTTCCGGATCAACCTCACGCGGGAATCGCATCGGGAGCTGTTCTCTTTCCAGGCAGCGCGTGCCCGGGAGTACTACGAGAAGGCGGACGCCCATCTGCCCGCGGACGATCGTTACGCCCAGCGGCCGGGATTGATCATGGCGGCGATCTACCGGGCGCTTCTGGAGGAGATCGAGCGGGATGGCTTCCGCGTCCTGGAGCACCGGGTGCATCTGACCCCGCTGCGAAAACTTTGGATCGCCTGGCGCACCGCGCGTAGCGCCAGGAAGCCCCGGTGACTCGGTTAGAACCGTCCGGCGGCCCGCGGCGCAGACTCCTTCCCGACGCGGGCCCGGTGGCCGTGGTCGGCGCCGGCTGGGCCGGGCTTGCCGCGGCACTGCAACTGGTTCGCGAAGGACTGCCCGTTGTGCTGGTCGAGGCCGCCGCAGTTCCCGGAGGTAGGGGCCGCAGTCTGGATCTGGACGGCGCCCATCTGGACAACGGACAGCACATCCTCGTCGGGGCCTGCAGGCAGGTCCTGGCCCAGATGCGTTCGGTGGGCGTGGATCCCGAAGCTGCGCTGCAGGTCCTTCCTTTCGCTCTCTCGCTGCGGGAAGGCCAGCCGGGGGCTCACGCTGGTTCCTTCTCACTGTCCCCGCGCTCGACGCGTCCCTGGCACCTCGCCGCAGCCCTTTACCAGTCTCTCGGCACGGAGACAACCTCCCGACGTCTGGCGGCCATGTTCGGAGCAGCGCGGATGCTCACCCGGGCGCCGGGCACCGACCTGCCGGTGGCCGAGTGGCTACGGCGCGCGCACCAACCACCGGGGCTAATCGCACGGCTCTGGGAGCCGCTCTGCCTAGCGGTCATGAACACGCCTGTTGCCGAAGCCTCCACGAAGATCTTCCAGAATGTGCTGCGGCAAACCCTCCGCGGAAGCGAACGGGACGCACGTCTGCTGATCCCCCGCCTGCCCCTCGGAGCACTGTTTCCGGAGCCCGCGCTCGTCCGTTTGCGTGCGTCGGGCGCCGGGGTGCGCATGTCCACGCGGGTGAGCGGGATTGCCGCTCTTGCCGAGGGCGGATTCGAACTCAACCTGCGCGGCGGAGACCCGCTCCGGGCTCGCCAGGTCATCCTGGCCACCGCGCCGCGCGCGGCAGCACGTCTGCTGCCCGAATTGGCGGCGCTCGCCCCGACCCGGCGCGCGCTCTCCGCCCTCGGCGCGAGAAGCATCTGCACCGTCTACCTGCGCTATCCGAAGCCTGTCGTCGAGCTGCCTCCGCTCACCGGACTCCTCGGTCAGCACGGCCAATGGCTGCTTCCCCGCCACCTGATCGGGGAGCCGCACTGGGTGGCGGTGGTGATCTCGGCCGCGGAGATGTACCCGGCACCCGATGCCCGGAGTCGCTGGCGGCGGGTGGCCCATGAACTCTCGGCGACCTTCCCCATGCTGGGCGAACCGGATCTGGGCCGCGTGGTCTGTGAGCACTCCGCGACCTTCGATGCCCGCGTCGGCATCGATGACCTGCGCCCGGGCGTACGTACCGGGATCTCCGGGCTGTACCTTGCTGGGGACCATTGCGCACACGGGCTGCCATCCACGCTGGAGGCCGCGGTTCAGGGTGGTCTGCAGGCGGCGACAGCCGCTCGCCAGGACAGCGGCCGGGTCGTGTCGCGGTAGCGGTAGCGGCCTGAAGATGTCTCGCGTGCGCCGGGACAGCAGCCGGCGCGGCGGATCACTCCGTGATCGACACCCCGGTTCCAGGCCTCGAGCTCGCGGCCACCATCTGGCAGAGGTCCGCGATACTGTCCGCGTGCATCTTCTCCATGACCCGGGCCCTGTATTTCTCCACCGTCCGCGGGCTGATCTCGAGTTGGCGCGCGATGTCCTTGTTGCTCAGCCCCGCGGTGACGAGTTGCATGACCTCCATCTCCCGCCCGGTCAGCTGTTTGGCCCTGTTCAGGATCGTCTGTCGGAGAACCCCCTGCGCGCGTTGCTGACGATCGGTTTCGATGGCCTCCTCGATACGGGCGATCAGGCTGTCCGTCGAGAAGGGTTTTTCCAGAAAATCGACGGCACCGGCCTTCAGGGCGCGCACGGTGGTGGGGATGTCGCCAAAGGCAGACATGAAGATGATGGGCAACGAGCAGCCCCGTGCGCTGAGCGCCTGCTGCACCTCCAGTCCGCCCATGCCGGGCATGCGCAGGTCGAGAACCAGGCAGCCCGGCTGCGCCGGATCCAACCCCCTCAGCAGGTCTTCTGCCGTGGCGTAGGCCTCGACCTCATAACCCGCCAGGCTCAAGGCCAGCGACAGGGAGCGCCGGACACCCGGATCGTCATCGAGAACCATCACGACCGGCGACTGCTTCACCCAGTGTCCCCGTCATCGTGCAAGGGGAGCGTAAAACACAGTACGGCCCCCGTGTCGGGAACGGGCTCAGCCCAGATCTTGCCACCATGCGCCTCCACGATGGTCCGGCTGATGGCGAGTCCCATGCCCATCCCACTCTCCTTCCTGGTCTCCAACACCCCGAACATACGCGCAACCCAATCCGGATCCAGCCCCGGTCCAGTGTCCGCGACCGTAACGCGGGCCGACCCCTCCAGGGTCTCGAGTCCGACACGGATGCTCCGAACAGGGCTGCTGGCAAGGTCGATGGCCTCGATGGCGTTACACAGCAGGTTCACGAGAACCTGCTCGATCTGCAGCGGGTTGGCCCGCACGATCACCGGCTCCGCCTGCAGATCCAGCTGCAGCCGAACCCGTTTCCGGCGCGCCAGCGGTGCCACCAGTGCCACCGCCTGTTGAACACGCTCCTCCAGTCGACTGAGCTCCTTCTTGATTTCACCACTGCGCATGAACCGGCGCAGACCCTCGACGATCCGGGTAGCCCGATCGACCTGGCCGCGCATGTCGTCCATCACCGACAGCAGGTAGCTTCGATCCAGCGGCTCCTTTTTGCCGAGCGCTACCGCCGCTTCGGCATAGAGGTTCGCCGCGGCCAACGGCTGCGAGAGCTCGTGTACCAGCGATGCAGCCAGCACCGTTACCGAACTCAGCCGTGAGGCGTGTGCCACCTCCTCGCGCCGGCGGCGGCTCTCCTGCTCAGCCCGCACCCGTTCACTGATGTCCATGTGCGCCACCACCACCCCACCGAACTCCACCCCGAGAGGCGTCACGCTCATTAAAAACCAGCGCTGAGTCTGAGCGGAGTGGCAGGGATATTCCATCTGGAAATGCGGCAACTCGCCACCGAGGACGGCCCGGATCCCCTCCGCCGACCGGTGGGCCAATCGATCGGGATCCTCCGCCGACACGTCGCAACAGGCGGAAAGGTAATGCAGGCCGATGCCGGCCTCGAGCTCCGGCGAAGCGCCGTTACTCCGTGCAAAACGTCGCCAGGCCTCGTTGACCGCGGTGATCCGGCCCGTTGCGTCCAGCACCGCGATCAGCGCGGACAGGGCGTCCAGCACCGCCTGCAGCTGGCGCTCACTCTCCCGCCGCTGGGCCTCTGCACTGATGTCCTGAAAGGCCGTCAGGCAGAGGTCGCCCCTGCCAGCGGGATGTGGCCTCGAAAAGAACTGCAAGCGTCGTGGACCGTCGTGCTCCCCCGGCAGAAGCACATGGAGTATGCAGGGTTGGCGCAGTGATTCCCCTTCCCCCGCACACGCCTCCTGCAGATGCCGCAGTACGCGCTCGCTTTGGGCGGGGTCCAGCAGGGGACCCAGGGATCGCTGGAGCCACTCCGAACGCGACCCTCCACCCAGCAGTTGCATCCCCGCCGCATTGATTTCGACGAAGCGGCCTTCGCTGTCGAAGACCGCGTAGCCGATCGGAGACCAGTCACAGAGCTGCGTGAAGACGTCTGCCTGGTTCTCGGCTGCCGCCCCGCCCTCAGCCCTTCCCGCAGGCACGCCCTTGGCCACTATCTGGGACTCCACGGATTCCTTGGCATTCTGATCCACAGATCTTCTGGTTCCGGTAGTGGGCCACTCATGGGCCGGCAAAGGCGCCGATGGGCTGCCTGGGTAGTCGCCAAGCTCGTCGGGACACGGCGAGAACGGGCGCCGGGAGCAGACCCCGTTCGAGGATGGTATCCCTTGAAGTTAGACAGATCGTGAAACGGAAACAAGTGTGGTGACTACCACTAGATCTCGAAGCGGGTTGGCAAAGTGGCTAGAATGAGGCTTTATTCCCTCGGAGGATTTTCCTTGCCCGAACTGGATACCCAGATGCTGCTAGATTATCGCGCGAGGCCGGACGGTCTGGCCGGGCGTGTCGTGCTGGTGACCGGCGCCGCCGAGGGCATCGGCAGGGCGGTCAGCCTGGCAGCGGCCGCCGCCGGTGCCACGGTGATCCTGCTCGATCGCGACATCAAACGCCTGGAACAGGCCTATGACGCGATCGAATCGGAGGGATTTCCGCAGCCTGCCATCTATCCGCTGAACTTCGAGGGCGCCACCGTCAAGGACTACGCGGATCTCGCGGACAACGTGCTGGAGTCGCTCGGGCGCCTGGACGGCCTCGTGCTCAACGCGGGCTGGGCCGGTAGCCTGACCCCGATGAAGTATTACGACCCCGAACTCTGGGCCCAGGTGATGAATGCCAACCTCAACGGGCCAGTCCTCCTGACACAAGCGGTCCTGCCCATGCTCGAGGTCAGCGGCGAGGGCTCCATCGTGATCTCCACCCAGCACGCGCGCAAGGCATTCTGGGGCGCCTTCGGCGTGGCCAAGGCGGGCCAGGACGCGCTGATCGACATCCTGTCCCTCGAGCACTCCGGTGAGAAGGGCTTCATCCGCGTCAACGGCATCGACACGGGTCCGGTCCGGACCCGTTTCCGCGCCCTGCACTACCCGGGCGAAAACCCTTCCCTGCTCCCCACTCCGGACCAGGTGGTGGGTCCCTACCTCTACCTGCTGGGATCCGACGCCGGGCAGATCACGGGCCAGCACATCTCTCTGGAGGGAAGGATACCGATGCCGCAGGTGTCCGCGACCGGCTCATCCTGACCCGCGCGACTCTCCGGCGCCGGATTGCGTGCGCCGCCGGACCGTCCTGGAATGCGGAGAGACGTCCGGCACAGGCCCGCCATCCAACGCGGCGCCCGGCTCCGCACCCGGCAGGCGCGGGACGAAGCGCATGACCTTCTCGACCACGTCCAGCTTCAGGTGGGCCTCGGCCCGGAAACGGCCCGCATAGGCCAGATCTTCCTCCCTGAGTTCGTAGCAGGTGGTCCCGGTGATGTCGGTGAGGACGGCCGGAATACCGGCGGCCTCGAAGGCATGGTGACGTTTCAGGTAGAAGCTCTCGCAGCACATGCCGACATAGGCCGGCACCTCGTCGGCGCGCATGCCTTCGAGCGTCTCCTGCAGGTGTTCGAAGTTGGTGATGGAAACCACCCGCATGCCCCGCTCCCGTGCCATCGCATAGGCATCGCCGACCTCGCACTTGCCGCACTCCGAACAGCCGTCGCGAAAGCGGAACTTGCAGTCGGCAAGCTTCGCGCAGTAGGGCACCAGCATCACCGTGGCCCGCGCCAGGATCTCCGGGGCCTCCTCACCGTGCGGGTTGTGCACGATCAGGGTATTGCTTTGTTCGCGGTCCAGTCCGAAACGGACCCCCTGCTCGCGCCGGGCGGTCGCCAACGCGACCAGGCGCTGGAGATCGCCGGCACCGAAACCCAGCAGGTCCACCCCGGCGACATCCCGAAGGACACTCTCCAGGACCCGGCCGCAATCCGGGAGCAGATGCCCACGCAGGCCCGCGCCAAGACGCGCGAACAGATCCGAGGGACTGAACTGGACCGCGCCGCTGAAGGCGGCCTGGATCACCCGTCCCTGTGGATCCGCCTCGAGGGCCAGGTAGATCGCGCCGCCACCGGTTTTCACGAAGGCCTTCATGGCATCCGCCGACAAAATCTCGTCCAACGCAGCATCGGGGCTCTCCGTCGGCGGCGCCTCCCGTCGGGCCTCGGGAACAAGGTGCAGTGCGAAGGCCTCGGCGAACGCCCGCGACAGGGCGTCCCGGATCCGCGCCCTGCCAGGGGTGGATCCCGTCACCTCCTCGACGCTGGTGAGACGCTGGCGGGCGCTCAGCACCCCCTCCCGGGACAGCTTTTCCGTCGGCACCCGCAGGATCTTCAGCATCGATTCCGCGTCGGGCGGCGTCAGCAGCAGGCTGCCCTGGATCAGGATGCAGTCGTCCACGCGCCCCGCGAAGCCGCTGCCCAGCTTGCGCCCCTGAACCTCGATGTCGTTGGGAAACACGAACTGCGCGGCGACACCCAGCTGCCGCAGCGCCGTCACCATCGCGCTGCCGTGGGCCTTCAGTATCCCGGCGAGATCGAGGCGCCCTGCATGCTCCGCAGGTAATGCCAGGGACCACCAGATCTGGGAGGGATCCAGATAAAGCGCGCCCCCACCGGTTGCCCGGCGTACGACCTCGATGCCCTGTTCATGGCAGTATTCGCCACGCACGGCGATCGCCGCGCGCTCGTGGGCGCCAAGCACGGCGCTGACCGGGTAACGGGAAAAGCGCAGCGCGGGCGCCAATGTCGGCAACCGGGCATCCATCGCGGCATGCTCCTGCGCAGAGCGCAGATCCCCGTCGTAGACGCGGCAGGTCACGGGTCGTGGATGCTCCCCGGACTCTAGGGCGGATGCGGTCATGTTCGGCTCCTCGGCCCTGCCGCTGGCAGGCTGCCCGCTGCAGATCAAGTGTGTCATGTGTAGCTTACTGTAAATACCCTAATCCTCTGCTAGGTTGATTTGGATCAGTTTGCCGTACATCGAGCGATGCGAGGATCAGGCCATCACAGACGGAATCCGGGGAATGCGCCCGATTCCATTGCACTCGTACCGAGCAAGGGGAACAGACATGACGAGCTGGCGGGAACTGGTCCAGGCGGTCGAACCATTGCAGGACCTGCACCTGCACCCCGAACTGGTTGCGACCCTGGAGCGGGACTGGAATGGGCCCGTGGACCAGGCGATTCCCCCAGTGCATTTCTACACGCCAACCTTCAAGTCCTATCAGACCTCCGAACTCAAGACCTGCGGCAAAAACGCGTGGCCGGCCATCTCCATCACCGGCGGCGACTGCAAGCTCCAGTGCGATCACTGCAAGGCCAGCATCCTCGAGCCGATGATTCCGGCCCGCACCCCAGAGGACCTCTGGCGGGCGGTGAACGAGATCATCGAGGATGGGGCCCAGGGCATGTTGCTCACCGGCGGTTCGAACCACCGCAACGAGGTGGAATACGCCCCCTATTACGACACCATCCGGCGCATCAAGGATGAATTTCCGCAGTTCCGCATTGCGGCGCATGCCGCTCTGGTGGGCGACGACGCCGCGTTGAGCATGGAGCAGGCGGGCATCGATGTCGCCATGATGGATGTCATCGGCGCCCAGGAGACCATCACCCAGGTCTATCACCTGCGCCGCTCGGTGGCCGATTTCGAGGCCACCCTGGAGAGCCTGGTGCGGACGCGCATGAAGGTGGTGCCGCACATCGTGATCGGCCTGCACTACGGCCGGATGCTGGGTGAGTGGAAGGCCCTGGAGATCATCCAGCGCCACCTTCCGGATGCCGTGGTCCTGGTGGTCGTGATGCCCTTCTACGCCAGCGAGAAAAAGCCCTTCGCCACGCCGGATTCCGGAGAGGTCGGACACTTTTTCCGCACCGCCCGTGCCGCCCTGCCGACCACGCCTTTGCTCCTCGGCTGCGCGCGCCCGCCAGGCGAGGCCCGGATGCAGATCGACACCTATGCCGTGATGGCGGGCCTGGATGGCATCGCCCACCCCGCGGACGGCGCGGTGGAACTGGCGGCCCGGCTCGGACGGCGCGTCCGCGTGACCCCCGCCTGCTGCTCGATCGTCGTCGGCGACGAAGTGATGGCACTGGGCGACGCACCCAGTGGCCTGGAACTGGATGTGGAGACCATCGTCCAGGAGGAAGTCCGGCGCAGGGCATCCGCCCAGGGCCGGGGCCTTGGCATTCCGATCGTGGCCGCGCCCTCGCCGATGTCTTCAGCCCCCGATCTCGTGGAGTCATGAACCATGCGTGATCCCAAGACCCTACGCGTCATCGACACCGGCCTGCGCCGTGCCGCCGAGAACCTGGCGCTGAACCGCGCACTCCTGGAGGCCCACCAGGAAGGGGCCTCGCCACATACCCTGCGCTTCCTGCGCTTCACCCCCTGCGCCCTGGTCGGATTTCATCAGAGTGTCGAGCAGGAACTGCGCTCGGACTACTGTCAGGAACAGGGTATCGACATCCAGCGCCGCATCACCGGCGGCGGCGCGATCTATTTCGACCCCACGCAGATCGGATGGGAGTTGTACCTGGACAAGCGCTTTCTCGGCACTGCCGAGATGTCCCTCATTGCGCAACGCATCTGCGAGGCGGCGGCACGCGGCATCAGCGCCCTGGGCGTCGATGCCCGCTTCCGGCCGCGCAACGACATCGAGGTCGATGGACGCAAGGTCTCCGGGACCGGCGGCGCCTTCGATGGCGACTCCATCCTCTACCAGGGGACCCTGCTGATCGACTTCGACGTCGAGCGCATGCTGCGGGTCCTGCGCATTCCGGCGGAGAAACTCTCCGACAAGGCCATCTCCTCCGCGCGCGAGCGGGTCGCGAACCTTAAGGACCTGCTGGGCGAGTTGCCCTCGTTCGAGACGGTGCAGCAACAACTCGCCGCGTCGTTCGCCGAGGCCTTCGACGTGAATCTGGAGTGGGATGACGCGCTGAACCCGACGGAGGAAGCGAGGTTTGCCGAAGCACTGCTGGAGATGGATACCCCGGAGTGGATCTTCCAGCACCACCGACCCGCTGCCGAGGCCGGAATGCTGGAGGGCCTGCACAAGTCTCCCGGTGGCCTGATGCGTGCCGCCCTGGCGTTGGACCATGCCCGAGACCGGATCAAGCAGGTCTGGATCACCGGGGATTTCTTCGTGAAGCCAGGCCGCACCGTGGTCGATCTCGAGGCCAGCCTACGCGACACCCCGGTGCAGGAACTGGAGAGCAACATCAGGCAGTTCTTCAACCGGAACCCGGCCGAGATGCTGCTGCTTTCTCCCGACGACTTCCTGACGGTCCTGCGCAATGCCCTGGCGAAGACCACCGTCGCCTTTCCGCCCGGCGGAGCGACCGAGCGACCGTCATGAAGTCGGTGGATCTGCTGGTGATCGGTCTGGGACCCGGTGGCGGCAGCGCAGCCGGCCAGGCCGCCGCAGGGGGTCTGGACGTCCTCGCCGTCGATCGTCGGCAGGTCATCGGCGAGCCGGTACAGTGCGCCGAATTCATTCCGAACCCCATGGGCGCCTATGCCCGCACCCACCCGGTACGCCTGCAGTCCATCACTGGGATGCAGAGCATCCTCCCCTCCGGCGCGGCGCATGCCAGCGACTTCCCCGGTTTGATGATCGATCGCGCCGAGTTCGACCGCGCAATTGCCCGGGCGGCAGAGGATCATGGCGCCGAGCTCTGGACCGCATCCCGCCTCACGGCGCTGCAACCCGCAGAGCGGGTCGCCACGATACGCCGCAATGGTCAGGAGCAGACCGTCCGCTACCGCGCCCTGGTCGCTGCCGATGGTCCACACTCGACCGTGGCCACGTGGCTCGGCCTCGCCCCGCTGCCGACCGTGATCACGCGCCAGTACACCGTGCCACTGCGTCAACCCCTGGACGACACGATCATCTGGCTCTCGGACGACTATCCGGGCGGATACGCCTGGCTGTTTCCCCGGGGTGACGTCGCCAACCTCGGACTTGGGCTGGATCCGCGGCTACAGCCGGATCTCAAGGGCCCGCTGGAGCGGCTGCACCGCCAACTGGTCGAACAGGGTCAGATCGGCCCCGAGGTGTTGCGACGCACCGGCGGCGCAATACCCGTCGGCGGACCCCGGGAGCGGCTGCACCAGGGCGTCATCCTGTTCGTCGGCGACGCCGCAGGCCTTACCCACCCGATCACCGGGGCAGGCATCGCCTCCGCCGTGGTCTCGGGCGAGCATGCCGGCAATGCCGCGGTGGCCTTCCTGAACGGGGATGCCGGGGCCCTCGCCGAGTACGAGGAGGACATGCGCGACCAGTTCGGGCCGGCGCTCGCGCGCGCAGTGGAGCGCCGGCGCGACCTGCAACCCATTTGGCACACCCCCGCGGCTCGGCAGGACGCCACGCAACGCCGAGGCTGGATCGCCTTCAACGAATACTTCGAGGCCGCGACCGTACGAGCGCCCGGCCCCTCCCAACCCATCATTGCATCCGCACCCCGGAGGTCCCTGACATGAATGCCCGCGCCGAGTCTGTGGCAACACCCGTAAATTTCTACCGCCCGCGCGATTACGCCAGAACCCCCGAGATGCGCTCTCCCGAGTATGTCCAGATGTCCACTGCGGCCGCAATCACCCTCGGGCTGGTCCAGGGCAGCATGCATCGGACCGCCTGTACCCACTGCCTCAACCTGCTGGTGACCTACGCCGAGGGCTGCCGCGCCAACTGCAGCTACTGCGGCCTCGCCCGGCACCGCGAAGAGGAAAGCGCCTACGCGGACCGCAACTTCATCCGCGTGGACTGGCCCACCGCCCGTTATGACGAGGTCATCGAACGCGTGCGCAACCGGGCCGACCATGGGGCCTTCGAGCGGATGTGCATCTCCATGATCACGCACCCCGATTCGGGGGACGACACCGTCACCCTGCTGGACCAGTGGGTGGCCCAGGTGCCCGACGTGCCCGTGTCGATCCTCTCCAACCCCACCACCATGCGCTATGCCGACCTGGAAGACCTGCGCGACCGGGGCGCCGACATCTTCACGGTGGCCCTGGACGCCGTCACTCCCGAGATCTTCGAACGCACCCGGGGCAAGACGGTGCAAAGTCCGCACCGCTGGGACAAGTACTGGCAGGCAATGGAATGGGCCGCCGAGATCTACGGGCCTGAGAAGTTCGGGGCGCACCTGATCTGCGGCATGGGCGAAACCGAACGCGACATGCTCGAGGTCTGCCAACGTATCCGTGACATGGGTGGCCACAACCACATGTTTGCGTTCTTCCCGGAACGCGGATCAATGATGGAAGACTGGGACCCCGTGCCGCGCGACCATTGGCGCCGCGTGCAACTGGGCCGCTTCCTCATCGATTACGCGGGCGCCAGGGTCGCTGACATGCGTTTCGACCCGCAGGGCAGGATCACCGACTTTGGACTCGACCGCCAGGAACTGGATGCGGTGATCGACTCCGGAAGGCCCTTCCGCACCTCCGGCTGCCCCGGTAAAGGCGACGAGGCGGTCTCGGCCTGCAACCGGCCCTATGGTGATTCCAGTCCGGCTGACATCTTCAGCTTCCCGTTCGCCCTGAACACGCGGGACGTAGACGTGGTTCGCCGTCAGATGGCCGGCGAGCAGGTGGGCACCTTCGACTTCGAGGCCGACGACTGACGAACCGACGGGTGCAAGCGGAAGCGCCTATGGAGTGCGGCGGCTTGCCGCCGCTTTGGAAAGCTGGGCCATCCCCAACGCCGAACAGCGGGAGCAAGCTCCCGCACTCCATAAGCTGGTGCGTACACCATCATCCGGCGTGGCGGCGCGGGACGTCGTGCGGCGTCACCGTGACTTGACTTCCACGTTCACTGACTTCTTCACCCTTGACCGGCTCCCCGTCAGTCTGCGCCCCCGCAGCTGATCCGGGCCCTACGACGCAGGGGCTGAATGATACTCAGCGCATGCCGCGCTCGGCTTCGCGCTGGATCTCCTGCAGGCGCTCGATGATGCGATCGGTCTCTGGCTCTTCCCTGCGCATCGCGTCCATCATGTCCTCCTCGAAGGAACGCTGGGCCTCGATCACCTCCGAATCCTGCATCACGGCCTGCTGCGCCTCCTGCAGCTGTTGCTGTGCCTCGCGCACCTCGCGTGACTCCAGAACCTCGCGGCGCTGCGCATCCGAGAGTCGTTCGTCCTGCAACTGGCCCTGCGCCGCCAGCAACGTCTCCATGATGCCGCCCGGATCATAACCCGCCTCCCGCATTTTCTCGGTCACCAGGTCTTCCATGGCGTCCGTCTGCTCCTGCAGCGCCCGATTGTTCTCCATCGCTCTTTGCTGCGCGCGCTGCAGGCGCTCCTGCAACTGCAGGAATTCCTGCTCCAGGGCGCCGGGCTGCGGTGCTCCGCGTTGCTGTCCCATCTGGGCCAGTGCCGCGCCGACGAACGCAAGGGCAACGAATGCGGTCGCCAGGATCGCAAACCGCTTGTACAGTCTTTGCTGCTGCATAACAGTGCTTCCTCCGTTTCTGCGGTCAATCCGCCGCATACCGGATGAGCTTAGCAGCGATCCGGACCGCAGTGTCAAACCGGATGCCGGGAACCAACGGAGGCTCCGGGCATTGACCGGAACCCGTGGTCCGGGACCCGCGCGGCCGTTCGTTCGCGATCACGAATCGGCTACAATTGCCGCGTCGCAGAAAGCTCGTACGGCTGCGCACTGAACCTCAACCGCCATTGGGCGTCCTATCAGGGCCGCCCCATCGAGCCTCCCCGAGACCCCAATGTCCCCAACCCGTGTCGCCCGCAAGCTCGCGCCGCTCCTGATCCTGGCCGCGGCCGTCGTGGGCTTTCTGGTACTGCGGGCCACGGGCCCATCCGCACCCCCGCCCGAGGCCAGCGAGCGGGCCTGGCAGGTCCGTGGCTTCGAGGTGAATCCGGCGGTGAACCGGCCAACCCTGCAGCTGTACGGCCGAACCTCCTCACCGCAGACCGCGACCCTGCGCGCCGCGATCGAGGGCGAGATCGCTCGCGTGCCGGTCCGGGCGGGCGAGACTGCCAGTACGGGGACTTTGCTCATACATATAGATACCTCGGAGACCCTGCTCAATCTCGCGCAGCGGGAGGCTGAGTTGAACGAAGCCACGGCAGCCGTCCAGAGCGAGCGGTTGCGCGCGGAGGCGGATACCCGCGCACTCGCTCGCGAACGAGCGCTGGTCCAGATCGCCCAGCGCGGGCTGGATCGGAACCGGGATCTGCGCGGGCGGGACCTGGGGTCCGATGTCGCAGTCGATGACGCGCAACGCAGCGTGGAACAGGCCAGGCTCGCTGTCGACAGCCGGGAGCAGGCCGTAGCCGACGCGCCGAGTCGACTGGCGCAGGCCGAGGCGCGGGAGGCGCGCATACGTGCCGCGGTCGAGCGGGCCCTGCTGGATCTGGATCGCGCCGAGATCCGGGCGTATGCCAATGTGCGTGTGGTCGAGGTCCACGTCAGTCCCGGGGAGCGTGTGCGCGTGGGGGATCCGCTCGTCCGCCTCTATTCACTGGATGAACTCGAGATTCGCGCCAGCCTTCCGGAGGTGGTGTTGCCGCGCATCACCCGGCTTCTGGCCGAACAGCAACCACTTCCAGCGGAAGCCTCTGTGGCTGGCCAGTCGGTGCGGGCCGAATTGGTCCGGCTCGCGGGGGAGACCCGTGACGGTGAGGCCGGCATCAGCGCGCTGTTCCGCGTCACTGAAGGTGCCCGCGATCTACCGCTGAACCGCTTCGTGAACCTCCAGCTCAGCCTGCCCGAAGAACCTGACAGCATTGCCGTACCGTTCGAGGCCCTATACGGGCGGGACCGTGTCTACCGCATCGTTGACGCGCGGCTACAGGGACTGCAGGTGGAGCGCCTGGGCGAGATCACCGACGCTGAGGGGCGCACGAACGCCCTGATCCGCCACCCGGATCTCGAGTCCGGCGATCTGCTCGTGGCGACGCGTCTGCCCAACGCGGTCGATGGCCTTCAGGTCGATGTCGAGATGAACTCGCCGGCCGGGACCCCGTGAGGGTCTGATGACAACCAACGAAGTGGTAATGCATTCCGGTTCGGGCGCCACGCCCCAGGATCCCCGGCGCGGGCTCATCGGGCTGTTCCTCTATCACCGCCTGGCCGCCAACCTCCTGGTCGCGTTGATGGTGCTCGGCGGCGCCTTTGCACTGACGAAACTGAATACCCAGTTCTTTCCCACCTTCGAACTGGATTTCGTCCAGGTCCGGGTGGTCTGGACCGGGGCCAGCGCGGAGGACGTCGAGCGCGGCATCACCGACCCGCTCGAACAGGATCTGCGCACGGTCGACGGCATCCGCAACATGACCTCGACCTCGGCCCTGGGCGTGGCCTCGATCACCCTGGAATTCGAGGCCGGAACCGACATGACCCTGGCGCTGGAACAGGTAAAGGACCGGGTCGACCAGCAGCGCAACCTGCCCGAGGCAGCGGAAACCCCGGTCGTCACCCGCATCGTACGCTACGAGCCCGTGGCGAGGTTGCTGATCAGCGGGCTGGAAAACATTCAGGATCTGCGCATCCTGGGCCGTCAGTTCGAGCGTGAGCTGCTGGACCGGGGCATCGCCCGGGTGGAGTTCACCGGCCTGCCCGAGGACGAGATGGCGATCCAGGTGCCGACCCTCAACCTCTACGCGACCGACCTGACCCTCGGCGACATCGCCCAGCGCATCGAGGGGCTCAGCCGCGACATCCCGGCGGGCAGCGCCGGAAGGGCCGACACCGCGCGGCAGCTGCGCAGCCTGGATCAGCGCCGCGACATCAGCGCCTTCGAGGAACTGCCCCTGCGCGCCGATCCCGAACTGGGCCTCCTGCGGCTGGGCCAGATCGCCGACATCGAGCGCCGGCCGCGGGATGGCCAGGTCAGCGTCAGTGTCGGCGGAAGGCCGGCGCTGGAGATGCAGCTGCTGCGCACCGAGAGCGGCGACTCGCTGGAAGCGGCCCGGATCCTCGAGGAGTGGCTGCAGGACGTCCGCCTGATCCTGCCCCCCGGCGTATCCGTGGAGATGATCGACGCCTTCTGGGAGCTGCTGTTCGAACGCATCACGCTGCTTCTGAAGAACGGCGCCGGCGGTTTGCTACTGGTCCTCGGCATCCTCTTTCTGTTCCTCAACCGGCACGTTGCCGTACGCGTGGCGCTGGGAATCCCCATCGCCTTCACTGCGGCCCTGATCGTGCTCTGGCTGGTTGGCGGAACCATCAACATGATTTCCCTGTTCGGCTTCATCATGTCGCTGGGGATCATCGTCGACAACGCCATCGTGGTCTCCGAACACGCCTATACCCTGCACCAGAAGGGGGAGGGACCAGCCGAGGCCGCGGGCAACAGCGCGCGACGGATGTTCGCGCCGGTGATCTCCGCCTCGTTGACAACCGTCGCTGCGTTCCTGCCGCTGATGCTCATTGGCGGCATCATCGGCAACATCCTGTTCGATATCCCGCTGGTGGTGATCTGCGTGATCCTCGCAACCCTGGTCATCGCCTTCCTGATCCTGCCCTCGCATCTCAAGGGCGTGCTGTCACGCCTGGAGCCGCCGCCGGAAGGCAGCCTCCGCGCCCGCTTCGACAACGGCTTCGAACGCCTGCGTTACGGGCCCTTCAAGCGCCTCGTCGCCCGCGCCGTCGACCATGCCGACATCACCCTCGCCCTGGCCGTCGGGACCCTGATCCTGGCCGTCGGACTGGCCGCCAGCGGGCGGATCGGCTTCACCTTCTTTCCGGCGCCCGAGGGCACCGTGCTCAACGCCGGGGTCAACTTCGTCGCCGGCACGCCGCCGGAACGGGTTGCAGACTTCCTGGCGGCGACCGAGGAGGCCCTGTACGACGCGGAACGGGTGCTGGGCGGAGGCCTGGTACAGGCCGCGGTGGTGCGGCGCGGGCTCGGGATCGACCCGGGTGACGGCAACGCCCCGCGCGGCGAGCAGTTCGGCAACATCCAGGTGGAACTCGTGTCCCCCGAAGCGCGCACCGTGACCAACCGCGAGATCATCCGGGCCTGGGAGGACCGGGTGCGGCAGACCGCCGGAATCGAGAACTTCAACATCAGCGAGCGTGCGGCGGGTCCGCCGGGTCGCGACCTCGACATCCGCCTAACGGGCGACGACCCTGACCAACTGAAGGCGGCCGCACTCGACCTGGCGGAGATCTTCGATGACTTCGCCGGCACCTATGCGATCAACGATGACACGCCATTCGGACGGGAACAGCTCATCTACTCGCTGCGGCCGGAGGGTCTGGCCCTCGGCCTCACCACCGAGAGCGTCGGCGCGCAGCTGCGTGATGCCTTCGATGGCCGCCTGGCCCAGATCTTTCAGGACGGCCTTGAGGAGGTGGAGGTCCGCGTACGCCTGCCCGACTGGGAGCGGCACCATACGGAGACCCTGGACCGCCTCTCCATCCGCCTGCCATCGGGCGCACTGGCGCCACTGGACAGCGTGGTCGAGATCCAGTCCCGCCAGGGCTTCGAGACCCTGCGCCACGCCGACACGCGCCTCGCCATTCATGTCTCCTCCGAGGTGGACCGCAGCGTCAACAATGCCGCGCGGATCCGGGAGGCCCTCGAGGACGGGCCGCTGGACGAGCTCGCGCAGCGCCACGGCGTCGACTACTCCTTCGAGGGCCGCGCCGCCGATCAGGCCGAGACCTTCGCGGACATGCGCGTCGGCCTGGTGCTGGCACTCGGCTTGATGTACCTCACGCTGGCCTGGGTCTTCGCCTCCTGGGGCTGGCCGCTGATCGTGATGGCCATCATTCCCTTCGGGATCCTCGGCGCCTTCATCGGTCATTGGCTGATGGGCGTGGAACTCACCATCCTCTCGATGTTCGGCCTGTTCGGCCTGACCGGCATCGTGGTCAACAACTCGATCATCTTGGTCAGCTTCTACCAGGGCCTGCGCGACGAGGGACTGGCCCTGCGCGACGCCATCATCGAGGCATCGTGCCAACGCCTGCGCGCGGTGATCCTGACCTCGGCGACGACCATCGCCGGCCTCATGCCACTGCTTTTCGAGCGCTCGTTGCAGGCCCAGTTCCTGATCCCGATGGCGATCTCCATTGTGTTCGGCCTCGGCGTCGCGACGCTGCTGGTGCTGCTGGTCATCCCGGCCCTCCTGCGCCTGTACGAGGGCCGCTTCGACCGCGGCGCACTGGCGGGCGCCACCGGCCGTTGATCATCGCTTCCGGCGCTCAACGCACAGCCTGCCTCGCCTTTTGCTAGACTCCTGATGCAACGCATCATGGATCGGCACCCGTCCGCAGGAGGTGCCGGATCGACCGGAAAAACCATCCCGGAGCGTTCTCATGAGCCAGCAACACCCCCTGGACGGCAAGACCGGCATCGTCACCGGTCTCGCCAATGCCGACAGCATCGCCTTCGGCTGCGCCCGCACCCTGCATCGGGCCGGTGCCGACCTGATCCTCAGCTACGGTCATCCCAAGGGCGAATCCCATGCCCGTCCCCTGGCAGAACAACTGGGCGACGCCCCGCTCCTGCTCTGCGACGTGCGCGATGACGCGCAGACCGAGGCCCTGTTCACGGCCGCCGCCGAGCGCTGGGGCAAGCTGGACTTCCTGATCCACTCCATCGCCTTCGCCCCCCGCGACGATCTGCACGGCCGCGTGGTCGACTCCAGCCGCGACGGGTTTCTGCTGGCGATGGACATCTCCTGCCACTCCTTCATGCGCATGGCGAAACACGCCGAACCCCTGATGCGCAACGGCGGCTGCCTGATCACGATGAGCTATCACGGTGCCGAGAAGGTCATCGACAACTACGGCATCATGGGTCCGGTGAAGGCGGCACTGGAGTCCTCGGTGCGCTACATGGCCGCCGAACTCGGCCCTGCCGGAATCCGGGTGCACGCGGTCTCGCCAGGACCCGTCGCGACCCGGGCCGCTTCGGGGATCCGTGACTTCGACGCTCTCCTGGCCGACGCGGAGTCACGATCCCCCACGC
>Ga0209498_1000168_pt1 | contig 38569 bp, 40 predicted proteins | sample WalLakDeSediment_FD_184131 | JGI IMG/M metagenome (GOLD analysis project Ga0209498, IMG submission 184131) | Lake sediment microbial communities from Walker lake, Nevada to study Microbial Dark Matter (Phase II) - Walker Lake 11/02/13 Deep... | ecosystem: Environmental > Aquatic > Freshwater >... | reverse complement strand
GAAAATAGGTGACATTGAGCCCCTTGTGCATGGCCCCGTGGCTCAATACATAGCCCATAAGCAGAACGCCCTGTCCCCCGAATCCTGCAAAAATCGTGCGCTTGATCATTTTTTGTCCTCGTATCCGGTCGTGTCTTTGATGACCCCGAGAGGATAGGTCTTCACCATCACTTCGTTCACCCAGGCCCATGAATCCTTCGGCGAGAGCTTCCAGTTTGTCGGGCACGGGGAGAGAAGCTCCACCATGGCAAACCCGAGACGGTCCACCTGGACTTGAAAACACTTCTTGACGGCCTTTTTGGCCTGGCGAATGTGTTTCAGGGAGGCCAGGGAGCAGCGTTCGATGTAGACCACCCCATCGCAATGGGAGATCATGAGGGAAATGTCGATGGGCCGGCCGTGGAGCTTGGGATCCCGGCCGCCGGGCGCGGTCGTGGCTTCCTGGCCCAGGAGGGTGGTGGGGGCCATCTGGCCTCCGGTCATGCCATAGATGGCGTTGTTGATGAAGATGGTGCTGATCTCTTCGCCGCGGTTGGCGGCGTGAACGGTCTCGGCGGTGCCGATGGCGGCCAGGTCTCCGTCTCCCTGATAGGTCAAAACGAATTTTTCCGGTCTGGCTCGCTTGATCCCTGTAGCCACAGCCAGAGCACGGCCGTGAGGGGCTTCCACCATGTCGAAGTTGAAGTAATTGTAGGCCAGCACCGCGCAGCCCACCGGCGGCACCCCGATCGTTTCCTCCCTGAGACCCATCTCGTCCAGACACTCGGCCACGAGCCTATGGGCCACGGAATGACCGCAGCCCGGGCAATAGTGGGTATAGGTATCCTTGAGAGATTCGGGTCTTCCAAAAACCTTTTTGTAAGCAGCTTCCGCGCTCATGTCTCTATCCTCCGGCCCACCTTTGCGTCGCCTTTTAAGGCGGAGCGAAGGAACTGGGCCACGTCGCTGGGCGTGGGCACAACCCCTCCCGGGACCCCGTGAAAGTAAATCTCGGCTCGATCTCCAACGGAAAGAATGACATCTTCGAGCATTTGACCCATGGAGAACTCGAACACCGCCACTTTGCCGATCTTGGCGGCCAGGTTGCGAAGGGGGATCGTCGGGTAAGGCCAAAGCGTGATGGGCCGGAAGAGCCCTGCGGCGATCCCTTCGGCCCGCAGTTCCTCGATGGCGCTCTCCGCGATGCGGGCCGGAGATCCGTAGGCCACGACAAGCAGGTCGGCATCATCCGTCAGGATAGTCTCCCACCTCTGCTCTTTTGCCGTGATCTCGTCGTATTTCTCCTGCAGATGGAGATTGTGTTGATAAAGGATGTTCACGTTGAGGAGCATGGAGAAGAGCGCCCTCGGCTCCCTGCCCTTGCAACCCGTCAAGGCCCATTCCTTTCCGGGGAGCTTGTCCACGTCGATCGGATCGGGAAACACCACGGGTTCCATCACCTGTCCCATCAGACCGTCACCGAGAATCATGACCGGTGTTCGGTACTTGTCCGCCAGATCAAAGGCCACAAAGGTCATGTCAGCAAGCTCCTGACACCCCGCAGGCGCCAGGACCGGCGTGCGATAGTCCCCATTGCCTCCGCCACGGGTGGCCTGGAAATAATCGGCCCCCGAAGGGGCGATGTTCCCCAGCCCGGGACCTCCTCGCATCATGTTGACCACGACGCCCGGAAGTTCCTGCCCCGCCATGTAGGAGATCCCTTCCTGCTTCAGGGCAATTCCGGGCGATGAAGATGAGGTCAAGGCCCGCATGCCGGCGGACGCGGCACCCAGCACCATATTGATGGAGGCAATCTCACTTTCCCCCTGGATAAAGGTGCCGCCCACCTCCAGTATCCTCGATGAAAGGTATTCGGGGAGTTCATTTTGCGGTGTGATCGGATATCCGGCATAGAATCGGCATCCGGCGCGCACCGCCGCCTCACCCACCACATGGGACCCGCGCATCAGCATTTTCTCACTTGGCACGATACACCTCGATGGCCACTTCCGGGCACACGGTCGCGCACTGGGCGCAGCCGGTACAACCCTTTTCGCCTTCTTTGAACTTTTCCTCGAAGCGGGCGGGAGCGTAGCCTTTCTTGTTCAGGTTATTATCCACCCCGATTCGATGGCTCGGACATACCTCGATGCAAAGAAGACACCCCTTGCATCGCTCCCTGTCAATTGTGATTTTGCCTTTTGCCTGTTTATCAGCCGCCATGATCGAGCCTTATAGAACGAGAAAAGATTTAAAAATAATTTTTCTATTATTTGAGGGCCCGTTTGTCAACCAATATTTTTGATGTCTTTGCACCTTTGCCGGTGGGGTGAAAAAGCCGTTGAAAATGATGAAAATGCAAAACTCTTTTCCTTTGAAAATGGTTTCTTTTTTGTTATACTCGCCAAGTTTTCCGGTAGCCGACTGGTTTCTCAGCCATTTTTCCCTCTTAGGGCATAGGCGGGGGGAAAAGGCCATTCTTGATTGAGAGGGAAGAAAGAACCATGGAATCCCAAAACATCCTTGTCATCGACGGGAACGAATATGCCTTTTCTCCAGGAGAAACGATCTTGCAAGTGGCAAGACGAAACGGGATAGACATTCCGACCCTGTGCTGCATGAAAGGCGCCTCTCCCACCGGTGCTTGCCGGGTTTGTGTCGTCGAGGTCGAGGGAGCGAGAAGCCTGGTTGCGTCCTGTGCGGCGCCTGCAGCTCCCAACATGGTCGTTCGAACCCGGACACCGGCGGTGATGAGAGCGCGGCGCTTGAACATCGAACTGCTTCTTGCCTCCGGAGAGCACAACTGTCTTGTGCAGGACCTGGACATGGATTCGTGGACCGACTTTCAATTGAAAGCCATGGGGGCCAAGGAACACCGTGACCTGTGCCCTGTTTACGGGAACTGCCGGCTCCAGGAACTGGCTATCCAATACCAGGTCAGGGGGTGCCGGTTCGAGCCTTCCGAGGGGCGCCACGAGATTGAAACCGTCAATCCCTTTATCGTTCGCGATCTGTCCCGGTGCATCCTTTGCGGCCGATGCGTTCAGGCCTGCAATGAGATCCAGGTCAATAACGCCATCAGCTTCGGGTACCGCGGTACAAAGGCTAAAATTGTCGCCAAGGGGGACCGGGCCCTCAAGGACTCGGACTGCGTGTTTTGCGGTGAATGCGTGCAGGCATGCCCTGTGGGCGCCCTCGTTTTGAGTCAAGACATGGAGTCCAACGGCCGGGTGAAGGGTGAAACCAAACTCGTCCGGACCACCTGCTCCTACTGCGGGGTCGGGTGCCAGATGTACCTCCACGTGAGAAAAGGCCGTATCGTCAGGGTAACCGGGGTTGAGGATGTGGGGCCGAACTTCGGAAGTCTATGCGTCAAGGGACGATTCGGATATGACTTTGTTCATGATCCCGGGAGGCTCAAGACCCCCTTGATCCGGGAAAACGGGACCCTCCGGGAGGCCTCCTGGGACGAGGCTTTAAAGGTGGTTGCGGAAAACCTGGATCGGATCAAGAAGGCGGACGGGCCGGATGCCATAGGGGTTCTGGCGAGCGCACGGATCACGAACGAGGAGAACTATATCGCCCAGAAGTTCACGAGAGCCGTGATCGGAACCAACAACATCGATCATTGCGCGCGGCTCTGACACTCCTCCACGGTGGCCGGGCTGGCTGCCGCATTCGGAAGCGGTGCGATGACGAACCCCATCGGGGACATTGAAAAGGCGGACGTGATTCTCATCACCGGATCGAACACCACGGAGAACCATCCTGTCCTGTCAAGCTATGTGAAAAGGGCGGTGACCCAGAAGGGGGCCAAGCTGATCGTTGTGGATCCCCGCCGGATTCCCATCGTGAATTTTGCATCCCACTGGTTGAGGCAGAACCTGGGAACCGACGTGGCATGGATCAACGGCATGATGCACGTCATCATCAAGGAAGGGCTCTACGACGAAGCCTACGTCACATCCCGCACCGTGGGTCTGGAGGACCTGAAGAAAGCTGTCGAGAAATACACCCCCGAATACGTTGAGGCGCTCTGCGGCATCCCAAAGGAAGACCTGATCGCGGCCGCCCGGTTGTACGCAGGCGCCAAGGCGGCTTCCATCCTTTACGCCATGGGCATCACCCAGCACATCTGCGGCACGGACAATGTAAAAAGCCTGGCGAACCTGGCCATGCTTTGCGGAAATGTGGGGATCGAGGGGGGCGGCGTCAATCCGCTCCGGGGACAGAACAACGTGCAGGGCGCCTGTGACATGGGAGGGCTCCCTAATGTCTACACCGGATATCAGAGAGTGGCCGATCCGGCTGTGCGGGAAAAGATGGCCAAAGCCTGGGGCGTGAAAAGCTTGCCGGAAAAGCCTGGTATAACCGTCATGGAGATGATGGATCTGGCCCATGAGGGGAAGTTCAAAGGGCTCTACATCATCGGAGAGAATCCACTCCTGTCCGACCCCGATCTCAAGCATGCCAGGGCAAGCCTTAAGAGACTGGATTTCCTGGTCGTGCAGGACATCTTCCTGACCGAGACGGCCAAGGTCGCCCATGTGGTGTTGCCGTCCGCTTCTTTTGCGGAAAAAGAAGGGACCTTCACGAACACGGAAAGAAAGGTCCAGCGGATCCGAAAAGCGGTTGAACCGCCCGGTGAAGCCAAGGAAGACTGGGAGATCCTTTGCGACCTGTCCACGCAAATGGGCTATCCCATGAAGTATGAGAATGCCCGGGCTATCATGGCGGAGATCGGCCGGGTTACGCCCTCTTACTGCGGAATCCATTATCAAAGGCTGGAAAGGGATGGGATTCACTGGCCCTGCACCGGCACCGATCATCCCGGTACCCCCTGTTTGCACATGGATCAGTTCACCTGCGGTCTGGGGGTGTTTCATGCGGTGGGCTGGGTGCCGCCTGCGGAAGTGCCGGACCGGCAATATCCTCTCTACCTGACCACGGGACGTGTAGCCTACCAGTACCACACGGGCACCATGACTATGAAAACGGAAGGGTTGAACGTCCTGGCACCCGAGTGTTTCGTGGAAATGTCCCTGGAAGATGCAAGGAAATACGGCCTCAGGGATGGGGAGAAGGTCAAAGTGAGTTCCCGGAGGGGCGAGATCGAAGCCAAGGCGAAGATCTCGGACAGGGCGGTGGACGGGACAGTGTTTGTTCCTTTCCATTACGCGGAGGGCGCGGCGAACGAATTGACGAATACCGCTCGTGACCCTGTGGCCCTGATCCCTGAACTCAAGGTGTGCGCCGTCAGGATTGAGAAAGTCTAAAGGAGGGTGGGGATATGTTGCCTGGACAGCACCTGTGGGAAATCAACCCGGACCTGACGCCGGAAATCATATCGAAAGTGGACGGGATCATCGCACGCCACAAGAACAAGCCCGGGAGCCTTATCCCGGTTTTGGAAGAGGTCCAGGGAGTTTCGGGCTACCTCCCTGTAGAACTCCAGGAATACATCAGCCGCGGGCTCAACGTTCCTGCGAGCACGGTCTACGGGGTGGTCACGTTTTACTCCTTTTTCTCCATGGTTCCCAAGGGACGACACCCCATCAAGGTGTGCATGGGGACGGCCTGCTACGTAAGGGGCATCGGCGAGGTGCTGAATCGAATGCAGTCCGCATTCAATCTGGGCGTGGGAAAGGTTTCAGAGGGAAAACGCTTTTCCCTGGAATTGGTTCGGTGCCTCGGCGCCTGCGGCCTTGCACCCGTTGTGGTGGTAGGCGCCGACACCCATGGTGCGGTCACCCCGGATAGAATCGTGGATATCCTGGAGCGTTACAAGTAGCGGAGAGCCATGTGCACGGGCCTGGAAAAATGAAGCTTTTCGAAGTCAAAGATATCTTAAAGGCCAAGGTCACCTATGGGGCGGAAAAGCTGGATATGGTCGTTCAAGCCGGCGCCGGAGGGGACCTCATGAGCGACATCCTTCGGGGATCCAAGGAGGGCGTGCTCGTGCTTTCGGGTCTGAACAACATCCAGTTGATCCGCACGGCCGTCATCGCCGGTGTGTCGGCCCTGGTCCTGGTGCGAGGCAAGGAACCTGATGAGGAGATGAAAAAGCAGGCGGCCGAACACGGTTTGTCACCACCCCTTTTACGATGTTTACGGCCTGTGGGCGGTTGTTCAGGGCCGGCCTCAGGGGTGTTGACCCGAAGAAAACCCTTTGATCCATGATTCATGAATAGGTCATGCCCCATCTGACAAAGAATTACCCGATCAAGGCCAGGGACTACTTGAAGGCCGGTGAAGTGTCCATCCAGGTCCAGGGCCTGCTCAAGAGCATCGGCTTCGCCCCTGAGTTGATCAGGCGGGTTTCTCTTTGCGCTTATGAGGCGGAAATGAATGTGGTGATGCACGGAGGGGATGGGGAGTTGACCCTCGAGGTGGACACGGATCGGGTCAGCCTCGAGTTCCGGGACGGCGGCCCGGGTATCGAAGACATCGGCCTTGCCCTTCAGGAAGGTTACAGCACGGCTTCGGAAGAGGCCCGGGAAATGGGATTCGGCGCCGGAATGGGGCTTCCCAACATCCAGAAGAACAGTGATTCTCTGGAAATCTTTTCTGAAAAGGGAAAGGGAACCGATGTGAAGATCGGTTTTATCGCATAGGGGAACGCGAGGTGGAGCAAGCGCATCCCGCTCTTCATTATGTTCAGATCGACGAGAAGCGATGCACCGGATGCGTGCTTTGCATGAAAGCCTGTCCGGTCAAGGCGATCCGGGTTCGAAATCGGAAGGTGGCGCAAATTGTGGGGAATTGTATCGACTGTGGAGAGTGCATCCGGGTTTGCCCTCAGGGGGCCATCAAGGCGATCACGACAGGCAGTGATCCCTCAAAGCTGAGCCGCTACACCATCATCAGCGCTTCTCCCGTGCTTTATGCCCAGTTCGGCGAAGAAGTGATGCCGAACGAAGTGCTTCTGGCTCTCAGGAAAAGATTCAAGTACATCTATGACCAGGCGTATATCCATGAGCTTTACAATGTGGCGGTGGAGCTTCACATCAAGGAAAACCGAGGGAAAGAGGGTGCGGTTCGACCTCTTATTTCTCCGATCTGCCCTGTGGTCAACCGGCTTATCGGTTACCGCTTTCCCTCCCTTGTGAAAAACATCATCCCGATCGTGACGCCTCGGGAGATTGCGGCCAGGGAGTTGAAGCGGCGTCTTTATTGCGATAGGGTTTTCAACACGACCGAATTCGGGGTGTATCACATCACGCCCTGTTCGGCAAAAATGGTGTCCATCAACGATCCCATGTTTTTGAAAGCGTCCTATCTGGACGGCGCCCTCGGCATTAACGAGGTGTACGAGCTGATTGCAAGAAACCTGCGCGATCTGGAGGAAGACATCATCCTTCATCGTTCCAGCGGCGTGGGGATCGGCTGGGGGGTCTCGGGCGGTGAGATTGCGGGGCTTGAGGACGGGAGTTTCCTGGCGGTTTCAGGGCTTTCGGAAACGATCCGCTATCTTGAGAAGATCGAAATGGGCCTTTTCGAAAGCATCGAATACTTTGAGTTCAGGGCCTGCCTGGAAGGCTGCATCGGCGGTCCCTTGACCGTCGCCGACCGGTACCAGGCCAAGCGGACGGTGGCCAAGCTCGTGCGCATGTTCGGCCAGGAAAAGCGACTCAAGTACGCCCAGGCCAAGAAGGCTTATCAGGATGGATGGTTTTTCAGCGAGAGCAGGAAAATTTCTGTCGCTGCAAAGCATCATAAACTTTCTCTTTCCGATGCCCTTGCCAGGCAGGAGAAAATCGAGGAGGTCTTTCGAAGGCTTCCGGGCAAGGAATGCGGGCTTTGCGGGTCTCCGGATTGCAGGACCTTTGCCGAGGACGTGGCGGACGGGCAGGTAGACGAGGGCCGGTGTATTCTGTTGAACCTGGAAAAGAAATGACAGGGGATAGACGTGAAGATCGAAGAAATTTTGAAGCGATTGGAGCTTTCAGCGGCAACCGGTGAGACGGGTCTGGATCGGGAAGCCGACGCAGGGTACTGCGGGGACCTGCTGAGCGATGTGATGGCCAATGCCAAGAAGGGCGCCCTCTGGCTGACGATCCAATCGCACCAGAATATCGTGGCCGTGGCGGTCCTAAAGGAAATGGCGGCCATTGTTCTCGTCAACGGGCGCAGCCCCGACGAAGAGACAAAGACCAAAGCCCGGGCAGAGGGCATTCCCATTCTCCTGTGTCCTCTGCCGGCCTTCGAGCTGGCAGGCAGGCTTTACGAACTGGGGATCGGCAGGCCCTAAGAGTGAGACCCTTTAAAGCCGACTTGCACATCCACTCCTGCCTTTCTCCCTGCGGGGAGCTTGAAATGAGTCCCAGGGCCATCGTGGAGATAAGCCTGGAAAAGGGATTGGACCTGATTGCGGTGAGCGATCATAACTCTGCGGAGAACGTGGGCGCCGTGATCCGGGCCGGAAGGCACAGGGGGCTGGCCGTGCTGGCGGGGATGGAGATCTCCTCCAGGGAAGAAGTGCACAGCCTGGCCCTGTTTGACACCGAAGATCAGGCCGTCCTGATGCAGGACCTGGTTTATCAACACCTGCGGGGGACCAACCGGCCCGAACTGTTCGGCGATCAGGTGGTGGCCAACGAATTCGACGAGGTGGAAGGCTTCAACGATCACCTCCTCATCGGGGCCGTACAACTGGGTTTGCAGGAGATTGTTCAAGCCGTGCACCGTTTGGGAGGGTTGAGCATTGCCTCTCATGTGGACCGGCCCAGTTTCAGCATCATGAGCCAGTTGGGGTTCATTCCCGAGGACGTGGGCGTGGATGCCATGGAGATTTCACGGCACACGACCCGGGACAAAGCCGGAATGGAGATCCCCGGTCTTGAAAGGTTTCCGGTCGTTTCGTTTTCAGATGCCCATTTCCCCGGGGACATCGGAAATTCATGCACCTGCTTTTTCATGGAGGCGCCGAGCGTGGCCGAGATCCTCCTGGCCCTGAGAGAAGAGGGGGGCCGAAAGGTGATCGAATAGGTGCAGGAGATGTCTCTGCATATCCTGGATATTGCGGAAAACGGGATTGGCGCGGGCGCCAGCCTCATTGACATTGCCGTGACGGAGGATGTAAAGGAGAATCGTCTCATTATCGACATCAAGGATAACGGGCGCGGAATCCCGGCCGACCTCCTGGCTCATGTCCTGGATCCCTTCTACACAACCCGCACCACGAGACGGGTGGGACTGGGACTTTCCCTGTTTCGGGAGGCGAGCAAACGATGTGAGGGCGATTTCAAGATCAGTTCCAGGCAAGGGGAAGGCACGGAAGTGACCGCCACTTTCCGGCTCGATCACATCGACCTTGCGCCCCTGGGAAACATGGCCGGTTCCCTGACAAGTTTGATCATGGGAAATCCGAACGTGGATTTTGTTTATACCCACAAGGTGGACGGCAAGACGTTCCGGCTGGACACGCGGGAGGTGAAAAAAGAACTGGAAGGGGCGGAGATCACCCGTCCCGGAGTGATCAAGTTTCTCGGAGACATGATCCGGGAATCGCTGGCGGACATCAGGACGGTATAAGATGCAAGGCCCACGGTGCACGGGTTTTGAATCCCGTCGGCCTTGATGACTTCGTAAAAAGCTCCAAAAGGCGTCACTCCCGCGAAGGCGGGAGTCCAGACGCGCTTGAAAAGACTGGATTCCCGCCTCCGCGGGAATGACAAAAAAGAGCGTTTTCCAGCTTTTTACGAAGCCGTCGGCCTTGATGGACCCAAAAGAGGGGCCGACCCGGAGATCGCAGTGAAGATCTCCAGATAGATAACACACGGTACAAAGATCACCGTGCGCCCTGTGCCGTGTACCCTTTCATGGAGGCGGATGATGGCAAAACTGACGATTGAGGATTTGAAAAAAATACGGGAAAGTGCGAAAAAAGGGACCGCCCTTCGCGAGGGTGAAACCACTGTAAAGATCATGGTTCACATGGGAACCTGCGGGATCGCCGCCGGGGCCAGAGAAGTGATGGACGTGCTCCTGGAGGAAATGGCCCAGGCGGACCGGCAGGATATCCGGGTGGTGACCGCCGGTTGCATGGGGATGTGCAGCAGTGAGCCCAACGTGACCGTCGAGTTGCAGGGCAAGGAGCCGGTTATCTATCAGCACATGGACAAGAACAAGATGAGGCAGGTTTTTAAACGCCATGTGCTGGTGGGCGAAGTTCAAAGCGATTTTGCCCTTGCAAGAGGGTAGTCGCCCACGGACGGGCAAAAAAGATCTTGAAATTTCTCCGGCACCCCGGTCCTGCTCCCCCGGCAGGAGGACAAGGGACGGTGAGGGGGCGGTGAGGAGGCTTTAAGGAATGACCACATTCAGGATGGATTTGCTTCTGTGCAGCGGAACGGGATGTCATGCATCAGGAAGCCTGGAGGTACGCGACGCCCTCAAGAAAGAACTTGCCCGGCACAAGCTGGAGAACGAGATTCGAATCATTGAAACAGGGTGTAACGGGTTTTGCGCACAGGGGCCTCTCATGATCGTCCAGCCCGACGATATCTTCTATCAGAAGCTGACCGTGGATATCATCCCTCATCTCGTGGAAGAGCATTTCCTCAAGGGTCGGCCGGTGAAGAAGCTTTTCTACAAGGAGCCGGCCTCAGCCGAAACCATTCCGAGCATGGATGATATCCCGTTCTACGCTAAACAAAAACTCATTGCTCTGAAAAACAGAGGCGTCGTGGACCCGGAGAACATCAACGAGTACATTGCCAGGGACGGATACGTGGCCCTCGGCAAGGCACTCCTGGAAATGACCCCTGAAGAAATTATTCAGGAGGTGAAGATTTCAGGCCTGAGGGGCCGGGGCGGCGCCGGATTTCCGACGGGCTTGAAGTGGGAGTTCGCCCACAAGGCCAAGGGAGACATCAAGTACGCCCTCTGCAATGCCGACGAGGGCGACCCGGGCGCATTCATGGACAGAAGCCTCCTGGAAGCGGACCCCCATGCCATTCTGGAAGGCATGGTGATTGCCGGAAAAGCGATCGGCGCCAACCAGGGCTACATCTATTGCAGGGCCGAATACCCTCTGGCCATCAAGCGGCTCAACGTGGCTATCGGCCAGGCCAGGGAATACGGCCTTCTGGGCGAAGACATTCTCGGAAGCGGCCATGATTTCGACGTTGAGATCTACCAGGGGGCCGGCGCTTTTGTTTGCGGCGAGGAAACGGCGCTCATGCAATCCATTGAAGGAAAGCGGGGCATGCCCAGACCGAGACCTCCCTTTCCCGCCCAGCAAGGGCTGTGGAAAAAACCCACGGTCCTCAACAACGTGGAAACCTACGCCAACATAGCGCAGATCATCCAGAACGGAGGGGCCTGGTATGCCGCGATCGGGACGGAAACCAGCAAGGGCACCAAGGTCTTTGCGCTGACCGGCGCGGTCAACAACATCGGTCTCGTGGAAGTGCCCATGGGCATGCCTTTGAGAGAAATCATCTATGACATCGGGGGAGGGATTCCCAACAAGAGAAAATTCAAGGCCGTCCAGCTCGGAGGCCCGTCCGGCGGATGTTTGCCCGAGCAGTATCTGGATACGCCGGTGGACTATGAATCCATCATCAAGGTGGGCGCCATCATGGGCTCGGGCGGGATGATCGTCATGAACGATCAGACCTGCATGGTGGATATGGCCCGATTCTTCATGGATTTCATTCAGGATGAATCGTGCGGAAAGTGCACGCCCTGCCGCGAAGGCACCATGCGAATGCTCCGGATCCTGGAGAAAATCACCCATGGGCACGGGGAGCCGGGAGACATCGAACTCCTGGAGGAGCTAAGTGACATGATCAAGAACTCCGCCCTGTGCGGTCTCGGCCAGACCGGGCCCAACCCCGTGCTCTCCACGCTCCAGTATTTCAGGGACGAGTACGATGCCCACATCTATGAGAAACGGTGCCCGGGCAAACGTTGCGCCGCTTTGCTCAAGTTTGAAGTGGATGAAGAGAAGTGCATCAAGTGCGGGATTTGCTTCAAGCGCTGTCCTACAGGCGCCGTCCGGTGGCAGAAAAAAGAAACGGCCTTTATTGAAAAGGACAAGTGCGTGAAGTGCCTGAGCTGCATTACCAACTGTCCTTCGGATGCGATTTCTTAAAGGAGAAAGAAGAAATGAAGCGAAAAGACGAACTTAAATTGGCTTACAGCCTTGCCGTGATCCTCCTGCTGATCGGCGTCCTGGCTTATGCGGCTTTGCCGCTCAGGCCTCCTGACGAACCCGTCAGGATTGTGTTCGAGAGCAAGGCAGGGAAGGTCCTCTTTGATCACAAGGAGCACGCTTCGCCTCTGGGTTACGGGTATCGATGCGAGGACTGCCATCATGATATTGAAGGAGAGGGGGAGAGGCCGGAGGCTTGCGGGGAGTGTCATATGCCTGAAGACGAAGACGGCCTCAAGAGATCCGACGCATTTCATAATCTGTGCATCGGTTGCCACGATCACGGCGGGATGGGTCCTGTGGATTGCGCCGGATGTCATGTTCTTTAACTATGGGTTCAAAGCAGGAGATGGCCGCCTGCTTTCCTGAGGTAATTTGAGGAGGTGGAAATGATCAAGAGTTCGTTCTTCAGCTTGACCAAGCCCGGACTGGCGTACCCGGCCTTGAAATTGGATCGGGAGGACGTGGTTGAGATTCCTTTGCCGGCGAAGGCACAGCTCTTTCTAAAGGGATCTTCAGCCGGGTCCAACGGCCGGGGGATCCGGGTGGGGGACAAGGTAAAAACGGGTCAGAGACTCATGGTAAGCGGAGACAGCGATGAATATTTGATTTCTCCTGTAACGGGGTCGATTTCCAGTATCTCTCCCCTGACGGGGTATCTGGGCCAGACTCTTACGGTGGTCGCATTCGATGTAGAAAAAACAGACGTATGGGACGACGAATTCGGCGCTTCAAAAGCAATGTCTCCTTCGCAAAGGGTCCGGGGGTTTCTGAGCTCCCTTCCCGGGCAGGAGGGGTTTTCATCGCTTTTGGAATTCCTGCCTCTGGAAGCGCTCGTCATCTACGGCATCGACAAGGACTTCCTTGTTTCAACCGGCCGGTGCGTGGTTCAAACCCGCCTCGAGGAAATAAAGCAGGGGATCGAGGTCCTGAAGAAGCTTTTCGGGCAATGCCGGATGGTTCTTCTTGTCCCCTCGGGCCTCGGTCTTCAAGCCGAAAGGACCGGGGTGGAGGTGAGAGCGCTGAGTCCGGCCTACCCGGAGCTCTTGCCCAAGGCGATCATGAATCGCGTTTTTGGCAAGGCGGTGCCTGCCGGCAGCCGGTGCGAGGAGATGGGGGTCGGGTTCCTGAGCGCCGAAGCCGTGGCAGGCCTTGGGAGCGCTTTTCAGAGCGGTCGGATTCCCGTGCACAAAACCCTCACGGTGATCAAGAAAGATGGGTCCTCGGTGAACGTGAGAGCGAGGATCGGAACCCCTGTGCAAGAGATCCTGGATGCGCTTCACATCGAAACCGGAACGGGAGACGGGCTCATTTTCGGCGGCCCCATGACAGGCCGATCCGTGTACTCCGGACAAACTCCGGTGCTGGCGGACACGGATGCCGTCATGATTCAGGATGCCCGGGACGAGCCCCTGTTCTCCGACACCCATTGCGTGAACTGCGGGGAGTGCGTGCGGGTCTGCCCTGCAAGCATGCCGGTCAACATGCTCATCAGGGTTCTTGAAAACAAGATGTACGAAGAGGCGGTCCAGGCTTATGACCTGCTCTCCTGCATCGAGTGCGGGTTGTGCAGTTTTGTCTGCATTGCCCAAATTCCCATTTTTCATTACATCATGCTCGGAAAATACGAATATGAACGGATGATCAAAGCGGAGGGTTCCAATGCTTAACGAAAAGCTCTATGTCGGCGCACACGCTCCGTTCTGGCATAACGGGAACACGATTCGGGCCAAGAGTTACAACATCCTGGTCGCCGCTCTTCCTGCAGTGCTCATGGGCATTTATCTCTACGGTTTGCCCGCATTGAGGGTGTTGGCCCTTGCCGTGGCCGGGGCCATGTTCTGGGAGTGGCTGATCAACCAGGCTATGCGACGCCCCTCGACGATCGGGGACGGCAATGCCGCGGTCATAGGGCTTCTGCTGGGCATGCTTTTGCCGGCCACCATGCCCTGGTATGCTGTTGTGGTGACCACCTTCGTGGCCATGGTGGTGGGGAAGCTTATTTACGGGGGGGTGGGCTGCAACCCCCTGAACCCGACCCTTGTCGGGCTCGCCATTCTCATGCTCTCATGGAAGTCCCTGGTGGATTTTGACACCGCCCTGGCCCGTTACGATATGGATTTTTATATGCTCTACCCGCTGGGCGCCGTGAAGGCCTTCGGCGCCGGGGTCGTAGAGCGCTACAGCATGTCCGACCTCCTCTGGGGCAGACAGGCCGGAGGCATCGGGTCCACCTTCGGGCTCGGACTCCTCGTCGGGGGCTGCTACCTCATGGTGCGGGGATTCATCCGCTGGGAGATCAGCGTGAGTTTTCTTGTCGGGCTTTTCCTGGCCGCCCTGATCTTCCACCTGGCCGATCCCGGCAAGTACGCGGGACCGGTGTTCCATCTTTTGACGGGGTACAGTCTCATCGGCGCTTTCTTTCTGGCCACGGAGGATTCTTCATCGCCGGTCAATTTCACCCCCATGATCCTCTACGGCTTGGGGGGCGGTGTCCTCACGGTCCTGATCCGCAATATCGGGGCCTTTCCGGACGGCGTGGTTTTTGCCGTCCTCATGATGAACGTGGCCAATCCGCTTCTCGACAAGATCCGGCCGAAGGCCATGGGAAGGAGGGAATAAGAAATGCGTGAGATATTGAAGCTATTCCTGGTTGTCGCCCTTTTCGGCATGTTTTCCGGCGGCATCCTGGCCGCCGTCAGAGGAAGCACCCAGGAGAAAATCGATTTCCAGCAGCTCAAGTTCGTGAAAGGGCCGGTCCTTCAAGACCTCTTCAAGGAAGCTTCCAACGATCCCCTTACGGATCGCTTTAAGATTATGGACGACAAGGAGGAGGTGACCTGTTTTGTGGGGGTCTTTGACGGCACAAAGAAGGCCGTGGCCATCGAAGGCTTTGCCGGCGGTTACGGCGGCGCTATCGGCGTCATCGTGGCCATTGACCTGGAGAACGATCAAATCATGGGCATTGGGGTCACGACCCACAGCGAGACGCCCGGCCTGGGATCAAGGGCGAAAGATGATCCTGCCTTTGCCAGGCAGTTCAGGGGAATGACCATGAAGGATCTTTTTAAGATCACGGCCGAAGGGGGAAAGATCGATGCTCTCAGCGGGGCCACGGTGACCTCCCGGGGCGTTGCCGGCGCGGTGCAGTCCGTTTCCGAGATGTACCGGCGCCTCAAACCCTCGATCATGGAAAAGTTGAAAGACAAGGCTTAGAAAAACAGGAGAGGATGGCATATGGCGAAGAAGAATGTATTCCAAGAATTTACGAAAGGCTTGTGGGCCGAGGTCCCTCCTTTTCGTCTGGTGCTCGGGCTTTGTCCTGTGCTGGCGGTGACAAAGAGCGTGGATAACGGGATCGGCATGGGCGTGGCCACCACCTTTGTCCTGGTCTGCTCGAACGTGATTATCTCCCTGCTCAAGAGCGTGATCCCGAAACAGGTCCGCATCGCCTGTTACATTGTGGTCATCGCGACCTTTGTGATCGTCGTGGAACTGATGATGCAGGCCTATGCCTACCCCCTGTTTCTTCAACTGGGGATTTTTATCCCTCTCATTGTGGTCAACTGCATTGTTCTGGGGCGGGCGGAGGCCTTTGCGTCAAAAAACGGCGTTGTCGCATCCCTGGCGGACGGTCTCGGCATGGGCGTAGGCTTCACGCTGTCCCTTACGGCCCTGTCCATTCTCCGGGAAGTTCTCGGCAATGGAACTTTCCACAACATTCCTGTTTTCGGGCCGACCTTTGAACCGTTCCGATTCATGGTCGAGGCGCCCGGGGCGTTTGTATGCCTGGGGCTTATGCTGTGCGTCATGAACATGCTTGGGAAGAAGTAGGGAGGAGGAAGATCCATGGGCGACTATATCCTGCTATTTATCAGCTGTATCTTTGTCAACAACATCCTGCTGATGCAGTATCTCGGCAACTGCCCCTTCCTGGGCACCTCAAAAAAGATGGAGACGGCTACCGGCATGTCCATGGCCGTCGTCTTTGTTTTGGTCATGGCCGGATCCATTACCTGGGTGACGCAACACGTTCTACTAAAACCCTTTGGGTATGAATTCCTCAGAACCCTGGCCTTTATCCTGGTGATCGCCTCCCTGGTCCAGTTTGTGGAGCTCTTTTTGAAAAAGAGCATCCCTTCCCTATATGCCGGATTGGGGATTTTTCTGCCTTTGATTACCACGAACTGTGCGGTGATGGGCGTGTGCCTGATCAATATCAAAGAGGAATACACCTTTATCGAGGCCCTTGTTTCGTCCTTCAGCTATGCAGCCGGTTTCGGCCTGGCTCTCATTCTTTTTGCAGGCGTACGGGAGCGTATTGCGCTGGCCAGGGTGCCCAAACCTTTGCAGGATACATCCATCGGGCTGGTGACGGCCGGCATGATGTCTTTGGCCTTTTTTGCGTTCAAGGGAATGGTGTAAAGGGGGCGCGGGGCGCGGGGCACGGTGCACGGAAAAAACCGAAAAGAACGGGTGATGAAAAGGCTTCAAAATTACGGCGGGCGGGCTATTTAGATTGGACTCAATGTTGATGATCTCGTAAAAAGTCAGAAAACGCCTTTTTCTGTCATTCCCGCGCCCGTCCTCCGCAGTAGCTCTGCTACGGAGGGTGGATAGGCGGGAATCCAGTGTTCTCAAGGGGTTCTGGACTCCCGCCTACGCGGGAGTGACGACTGGGGGGACTTTTTACGAAGCCGTCAATGTTGACGGACTCGTAAAAAGTCGTCAATGTTTACCAACAGTGGGGGACTAACTTCATGATTGGCGGACTTCTGATCATGGGCAGCGTGGCGATGCTTTGCGGTCTCGGACTTGCTCTGGCTTCCAAGATTTTTTATGTCTACGTGGACCCTAAGATTGAGGCCGTGACCGAAGCTTTGCCCGGCGCCAACTGCGGCGGGTGCGGGCTGCCGGGATGCAGCGCAAACGCTGAGGCCATTGTGGCCGGCAAAACCTCTCCTTCATCCTGTGTGGCCGGAGGTCCGGACCTGGCTGCAGATATCGCCGCGATTCTAGGGGTCAAGCTGGAGGCGAGAGAGCCCGATGTGGCCAGACCCGGGTGCACTTACGGGTACCGGGATGCGGACCGCAAGTTTATCTACGAGGGGATCCAAGACTGCCGGGCCGCCATCCTGCTTCACGGCGGGTCCAAGGTCTGCCCCATCGGCTGCATCGGTTTGGGAACCTGCGCAAGGGCATGTCTCTTTGACGCCCTTTCCATGGGCCCGGACAACCTCCCCGTGGTGAACATGGCCAAGTGCACGGGTTGCGGCGCCTGCGAGAGGGTTTGCCCAAAACACATCATCACCCTGACATCCAACACGCGGCGGATCGAGCGGGAGTACACCACCGAGGAATGCACGGCCCCTTGCCAGAGGGCCTGCCCTGCAGGCATTGAAATCCCCGTTTACATCCGCAAGATCGCAGAAGGCGATTACCCGGGCGCCGTTCGAGTCATCAAAGAGACCAATCCCTTTCCCCTGGTGTGTGGTCGCATCTGTGTGCACTCTTGCGAATATGAGTGCCGCAGGAACCTCGTGGATGAGCCGGTGGCCATCAACCACCTGAAGCGGTTTGCCTCGGACTATGAAATGAAATCCGGGCAAAGGGTGCAGATACAGAGAGCGCCGGCTTCAGGCAAGCGGGTGGCCGTGGTGGGCGGCGGGGCCGAAGGTCTGACAGCGGCCTATTTCATTAATCGCATGGGGCATGACGCCGTGGTGTATGAGGCGTCCTCGATGCTGGGCGGGCTGCTTCGCACCGGGATCGCAGAAAACCGTCTCCCTCAAAAAGTTTTGGACTATGAGATTGAAAGCATTCTCGATGCCGGGGTCGAGGCGAAGTTGGATCAGAAGCTCGGACGCGACTTCAGGATCGATTCTCTCCTAAGAGAAGGATTTGAAGCTGTGCTGGTGACCGTGGGAGGCTGGGACGCCCGGATGGTGGAAAGGGATCGGGACCGGACATTGCCCGGTGTGGACCTTCTCATTGATTTTGTATTGAAACAGGGCGAAGGCAAGGCTGACGTTTCGGGTAGAAAAATCATGATTCTCGGCGGAGGGCAGGCCGCTTTGCAGGCAGCGATGGGTTGTGTTGACGGCGGTGCGCAGAGTGTCCACCTGGTTTTGAGAAAGGACCGTGACCGATCCCCTTACTCGAAAGAGCAACTCATGAAAGGGGAGGCGGCGGGCATCCGCTTCCACTTTGAAAAGGCGGTGACCAGGATGGTGGGCGTGGGGCCTGATTTGAGCCATGTGGAAATCGCCTCTGTGTCGGAAGAGGGTCAGGCTCAGGGGGGTGGAGATCTGATCCCCGTGGATCTTCTTCTCACGGGCGCCGGCCGCTTCCCGGAATTGATTTATGCGGAGCGCAAGAGCGAAGGGGAACTCAGCGATGTCATCCAGGGGGGCCCTGCACCGTGGGAAACCCTGATCCCCTACGCAAGCCCCTTTGCCGAGCAGGACATCGGTATTTTCAGACCCGGCGAAGAAACGGGCGATTACAAGGCCGTGGTGGAGGCTATCGGGGCAGGACGCAGAGCGGCCAACTCCGCCCATCGTTTCCTCACAGGAAGAGACGTGGAAGCCCCGTTCCACATGATCAGGAAATGCACGGATGTATTGAACGTTCGGGAGCTTGAGCCGGTGACGGCCTTCTCTCGCACGCCCATGCCCGAACTCGGCCGGGATGAGCGCATCCAAGATCCCAACGCAGAAATCGCCCTGGGCTATTCGGAGGATCAGGCGCTCAAGGAGGCAAAACGCTGTCTGCAGTGCGGTCTGATCTGTTATCGTCGCATCGAGGGGGCGGTTCCGGCTTCTTGATGACCCTGCTCATCCGGGGGGAATAATCGGGTCTGGACCGAACGGATCGATCAAGCCACTTCAAAACCATGACGCTGAGAACAAGCCCAGCGCCTCCTCCGGCAAGGGATGCCGTTGTCGGCTCCATAGGCAAGGCGGGGGCCAAGGCATTCCCGGATAAGGCGCCGGCAAGGAGGCCCAGGACCGGGAGAAAGTACACGGCCAAAGAGGCCCTGATGACTGAGCTCGAAGGCATGCTGATTTCCACGACATCCCCGGTGACGGCGCCCAGCTCGTTCTCCACTTCAACAAGAAACTCCCTGTTGCCCTGCACATGACAGGAACTGCGGCTCTCACAGGTGGCGCAGGCGGATGTTCGCTCAATGCGCACCACCGCTTTTTGCGCTGAAATCTTCTCCACAATGCCTCTTTCTTTGAGCATCAGGACCTCTTCTGTTGACCAAGAATAACCCTGGACGCCTCAATTTTCCATGGTAAAATCGCATCTTCTTGAAGATTTTAGATTCTTACTCGTAAAATCTGAGAGAATATCTCTTGGAAAGTTGGCAACGCTTTGGCTTATTGAAATTCCTCGATTCCGGCGTTAGGCATGGGGCTCTCTTTCAAAAGATCCTCTTGTCAGTGCCACCGCTGGGAGCAAAATGGGTGGCACGGACAAACTTTTATCCGCCTCAGGCGGATGTTTGTCCGTGGATGGGAAAGCACGGACAAGCTTCCCTTGTCCGTGGCACCGCTGGGAAGACAGATCCCCATGCTTGGTGATTAAGATGTTTTTCAAAAAGCCAAAGTGTTACGAAATTTCAAATATGTTTGGCTAGCTTTTCTAGCATTCCCTTTTCCCATCACGCCATCACTCCAGCCTGTCCTCCGAAGCCTTGGCGAAGGAGGATCCTCCATGCTTCCATGATCGGGAAAGGCGACCGGCGAATTGGAAAGATCGGGCGCCATAGAAAAAAGTCGTGACGAACGGTCAATCAGTATGATATTGTTGCACTTTCAAGTGGGAAACCGCTTCCTTTTTCAGCTTGGCGTAGAAAGCCCGGGACCGAGGGACGGATGAGGAGAATCAATCGCAAGGCAGAACAAGAAGCATCCCCGCATTCCCCTGAGGTCAATCTGGGTTATCTTGGAAAGGGTTTTCCTGCTCTTCATGACATCAGGGACAACGCCCTCCTGCTGAGCCTGGGCAATGCCTTTCTGTGCGAAGAGGTCTTTCTGAAGAAGACAGGAAGTGCCATTGAGTCTCAGCTCGATAATCTGAGGCGAGAGATCATAGAACTCAAACTGAGATTTCCCGGCAAGTTCAGCACGGAAATCGACACGGACTCCATTATCGAGGACCTGCTCGCCCACTCCCAGCGACTCCAAAAGCCCAACAAGAGCCTCATCGATAAATGCACCATCGGCGCTCTGGGCCGCGCATTGGAGGAAACCCTTGATGCCCTGACCACCGCCGTCAGAACCGTCAAAAGAAGGGTGGAAGGGGAAACGCCCGCTTACACGGCAAAGGATTCGGTCCTTGGTGTCATCGATAAAGCCAAGACCCCCGCCTCCATGGTGACGCGACTGATTTCGATGGCCGTCAAGACGGTTTTTATTCTTGTCCTTCTCTCCCTGGGGCCGCTGGCCTATCTTTTCCTGAGCATGGACAGGGAGAGCGCCTTGGTGAAGGAGATTGCAGAAAGCCAAGCCGCCGTTCAATCCCAAAAAGAAGCGGTCGCTTCCATGGAGCGCGAAAGAGAAGCCATCTGGCAGAGAATAGAAGCTATGAAAACCGAGAATGCCCCTCGCGAGACAAAGCTCCAGATCATGGAATTGAACGTGAAAATGAACAGCCTGGATCAGAATCGTCACAGGACTGAAGCGGAAATTTCAGCGCATGAGAAAAAAATCAGGAACAGGGAAGAAAGACTTCAAAAGGTGAGAGAAAAACCTTTTCTGGACCGGCTCCTGAGAAAATAAGAAATATGGGACACGACACTAGATCATGAAGGATTGGAACTCGGATTTGGGCCTTGCCGGAGCGCTTTCCTTTCGTTCGACGCCCCCCATGAAAAGCATCACCTCCGCAACCTCGCCGTCCTTTGCGTCACTGTAGGAAAGGGCGAGGGCCACAGCAAGCTCTTCCATTGGACGGGAGAGATCTCCAAGGACGAGCACCAGGGGCCCCGGGATCGAATCGACCTTGATGACCAGATCCGACTCGCCGGCAAGGCTGAAAATCTCCTCATTTTCTTTCTTGTTTCTCCCGATGACAACCTTGGTTCCGGGTCCGAGGCGGAAATGCCGTCCCACCTTGAGAAGCTCGATTTCCCGGACGTGACAATCGGGCCGGAATGAAAGAAGGTCCTTCAATCGCCTGGAGAACACAGGATCGGTGAGAAGGCAGCCGCCGGCCGGCGAGGGATATTCGGTGATGTTCAACGCTTTGGCCAGTTCCATCTGGGGTTTGCGGCTCCTGCCGGAGAGAGCCAGGAGTTGGTCACGACGGACCCAGCCTTTTATTTCAGGCGCCGTGGGCGGAAGAAGCTTTGCAGAAAGAGGGCGGAGGATCAGTTCCGGGCGACCGCTCCGGGCTGCAACCGTTGAAAGGGCCCGAAGGTTCTGGGACATGGGCCTTTGGCCCAGAACTTCACCGGTGATGATGAATTGGGCCTTTTCTTCGGCAAGGCGCTCTGCGGCCTTGCGCAACATGAGGGCGTGGCAGTCGATGCAGGGGTTCATGTTCCCCCCATAGCCGTAGCGGGGCTTCTTGACCACCTCCAAATGGGGTTCGGTGATATCCAGGACCTTGAGGGGCAATTGAAGCAACCGGGCGGATTTTACAGCCCTTTCGGCACGGAAAAAAGGCGTTTCAAAAAAAAGGCCCACCACGTCGATTCCCTGGGCCCGGATGAGTTCTGCAGCGAGCATGCTGTCCAGCCCGCCTGAAAAAACCGCCAGCGCTTTCATCCCTACAATCCTGCTTCTTCCAGTTCCTTAAGCAGGGCTTTTTGCTTTTTGCTCGGCTTCTGAGGCACAGCCACAACGACCTGCACATAAGCATCCCCTCGGGCGCTCCCGGTCATGTTGGGCATGCCGTAGCCCCTGAGCCGGAATCGGGCATTGCACTGTGTGCCGGCAGGGATTTTGAGGCGCAACGTCTTTTTGTCAATGGTGGGGACCTCGATCTCGGTTCCGGCAAGGGCTTCAGAGAAGCGGATCTCACGGGTTGACACGAGGTCGTCTCCTTCTCTTTTGAACAGGGGGTGGTCCAGCACTTTGATTTGGACGAAGAGGTCTCCCCTCGGCCCTCCGTTCAGCCCGGGACGTCCTTTGCCCGGGAGACGAAGCTTTTTCCCGGTCGATATACCGGCAGGGATCTTGACAGAGATGTTTTGCTGCGAGTCCCCGTCCTGATAGGAGATCACCTTGTTCGTTGTGGTTGAGGCTTCTTCCAGCGTCACGGCCAGTTCATAGACCAGGTCCTGGCCTTTGCTCTGCGCACTGCGGGTTTGATAACCGGCATACCCGAAGGGAGATCGTCTGGCCCTTCCGTAGGAGCGGCCGCCGAACATCTGGCCGAAAATATTTTGACCTCCCCCGCCGAAACCGAATTCATTGAAGATGCTTGAGAAATCGAAGTCCCGGAAAATGTCTTCCTGAGTGTAACGCTTTCCAAAGTGGTCTGCGCCGAAGGTGTCGTATTGCTTCCTCTTTTCAGGGTTGCCCAGGACCGCGTAGGCCTCGTTGATCTCCTTGAACCTGGCCTCCGAGCTTTTGTCATCCTTGTTGTGGTCGGGATGGTATTTCATGGCCAGCTTGCGAAAAGCTTTCTTGATTTCATCCTGGGAAGCGGTGCGAGGAACTTCAAGGGTTTGATAGTAGTCTTTACCGGCCATATTTTTCCTTGAACTCGGCTGATGTTTTAAAATAAGTGTAGCCATAGTGTAATCAGCCGTTGGAGGCAAGTCAAGGATCGCATTTTTCTGTTGATTTCGGTGGGTGAGTGCTGTAGGAAAATATGGGTATCAGGCTTTTCTACATCTGTAATTTTATCCACATCCTTGTTCTCTCTTTATTCGTTCCGTTTCCTTCCCCGTGGGGCAGGGAACGGAAGCTGAATGATCTTCAGTCTTGGTGGTGTTCCAAAGGAGCTTTGCCGCAGTTTAAGGCGTGGCTAGGATCAAACCTTTATCTTGAAGGAGGGAGAACCATGAGGAAAGCCTTTACACTTTTTATCCCTGTCGTTTTGTTGACCTTCCTGTTTTCCGCTGTTCCTTGCGCATTCAGTCAGAAACCTATCATCATCGGCGCTCCGCTTTCCACCGCCTTCCTGTACGGGTGGGGGGCACAAAGGGGCATGGTCCTCGCAGTGGAGGAAATCAATGCCCAGGGAGGGGTCGACGTGGCCGGAAAGAAGCAGCCTCTGAAAGTCGAAGTGATCGATACAAGGGACCTGGAGCCCGGTGTTCCCGTGAGCGAGGCCCTCATGGCTGTTGAAAAACTCATCCTTGAGAAAAAAGCCGACTTCATTATTGGAGGCCCTGTGCGGTCCGAGGCGGCTCTGGCGGCCATGGACCTGCTTGCAAAATACAAAAAAGTCTCGATCCTGACCACCGGCGTTTTGACGCCGAGGTATCATGCCCGGGTGGCGGAGGAATATGACAGGTTGAAGTACTGCTTCCGCATCCACGGTGAAGCCGGGCAACTCGTCAAAGAGATCATGGCCTGCTTCAAGGAAATCCAGGAAGAGCACGGTCTCAACAAGGTTTTCATCATGGTCCAGGATGTGGCCCACGCAAGAGGCGGTGGAGAAGTGCTGGGCAAGGTGGCCGCCGGCCAGGGCTGGACCGTGACAGGAACGGAGATTTATCCGACGGGCACAACGGATTTCTCCATGGGGCTTCTCAAAGCCAGAAGAACGGAGGCCCAGATCCTCAATATATGGATGGACATGCCCGAGAGTTCCATCCTGTTGAAACAATGGTATGAATTGCAGATTCCGGCTTTGCCCTTCGGCTCGACCCTTGCCGCCGCCGAGCAGCCCGGCTTCTGGAAGGCCACGGAAGGTAAGGGAGAATACACCCTGTGCAACGTGGTCAACGCAGGCAACGCGCCTTCCGAGGCCACCCCTTGGACCATGAAATTCTACGACGCCTACACGAAAAGGTGGAACATAGAGCCTGAAGGTTTGGGTTGTTCCAGCAGCTACATGGCCGTCTATGTGCTCAAGGAAGCCATTGAGAGGGCCGGCAGCCTGGACTCGGACAAGGTTGTGCAGGCCATGGAAAAAACCGACATGATGGGCGTTTACGGCAGGCTCCGTTTTGATCCCAAGACCCACCAAGTAATTCCGGCTCTGGAGCCGGATGAAGGGGCTGTGGGGAGCATCCTCCAGTGGCAGGACGGAAAAAGAGTGGTTGTGTTCCCCAAAAGTATTGCCACAGGCCCGATCCAATTGCCTCCATGGATGAAAAAGTAGGATTGCCGAGCCCATGGAAATCCTGATCTACGGCACCGTCAACAGCATGGCCCTGGCTCTCATGGCCCTGGGGTTTGCCCTGGTTTACGGAATCAGCAGGGTGCCCAATTTCGCCCACGGCGCCATTTACGTGGTGAGCGGCTTCCTGACCTGGACCTTCCTGCGTGTCGTGGGCTTGAACTATTTTCTCAGCGCCGTTCTGGCCATCCTGGTCACCGGGCTGATCGGGGCCTTGCTCTACCAGTTTGTGCTCATCCGGGTTCGCGGAATGGCCATCTCCGAGATTATCGCCTCTTATGCCATCGGCCTGGCCATCCTCGAAGGCTTGCGCTGGGGGGGATTCAGAGGCATGACCTACAGCCTCCCCGTGTTTGTGGAGGATATGGTGATCATTGCAGGGGTGCCGATCGATTTCCATCGCCTGCTGCTGATCGCGATCGGCGTGGCGGTGATTGCTGTCCTCTGGGCTTTCACCCATTTCACGCGGCTCGGCCTGGCTCTGAGAGGAATGGCCCAGGATGAGCGGGCCGCTCTCATGTTGGGCATTGATTCGGACAGGATGGCCCTGATTGCAACGGCCTTGGGATCCATGCTTGCAGGCCTTGCAGCCATTGTCCTGCTCCCATTAGGGAATATCGTGGTGGAAGCGGGCTACAATGTGCTGATCATGGCCATTGCGGTTTGCATTGTGGGTGGGCTGGGGAGTTGGATGGGCGCGGTGCTGGCAGCCTTTCTTATCGGGTTTGCACAGATCCTGACGGTAGTTTACCTCGGCAGCCATTACCAGATCGTTGTGGCCTTGCTGGCCATCATTTTTACCCTGATTTTGCGGCCCTCGGGTCTTTTCGGACGTCAGAAAGAGCTGGAAGAAAGAGTGTAGAGCATGACCATCGGGGAACTTCGTAAGGAGAGAGTGGACAGGGGCATCAAAGTGCGCACGGAGGGTATCTATGCCCTCATGTCCTGGCGGGAACTGGCCTATCTTGCCCTGCCTAGACTCGTGCTCATCGCCGGCTTGCTTGCTTTGCCTTTTCTTGTACCCGGCATGTACTGGCAAAAGGTGATTTCCATTGTGTCTATTTACGCCCTTCTTGCGATCAGTTTTGATTTCCTGGCCCATTACGTGGGTCTCGTATCCCTGGGAGGGGCTTTTTTCATCGGCACAGGAGGATATGTTGCCGCCATAGCAAACAAAACGTTGGGCCTCCCCATTTTCCTGACCATCCCCATTGCAACCATTGCGGGGGCAGCCATATGCACGCTCCTTCTGCTCCCGTGCCTTCCCCTCCGGGGGGTTTATTTCGCTATCGTAACCCTCATGTACCCCCTGGTGCTGGCAAGAATCATCGAGGCCCTGGACATTCTGGGAGGTACGGACGGCATCATGGGTGTGGCGAGTTTTCCAGGGCACTGGACCGAGCAATATGTGGTCATCATCATGGTGCTTGTTTTTCTTTTTGGGCTGCGGCGTCTGGTGAATCTGGATATCGGGCTGGTGCTGCGAGGCGTAAAGGACAATGATCAGGCTGTGCGCGCCTCCGGGATGAACATTACTCGCTACAAAGCCCTGGCCGTGTTCATCGCCTCCTCCATGGGATGCCTGGCCGGCGCGTGCCTGGTGCACATTTACATGTGGGCGGGCATTTCCCTTTTTGCACTGGATTTTTCCATCCTGCCCATTGCGGCGACCGTGATTGGAGGAGGAGGCACGCTGGCAGGACCGGTGCTCGGGTGCTTGATCCTAGTTCCTGCCTCCGAGTTGCTGAGGGCTTTCGGGACTCTGCGCATCGCCTTTTACTCCCTCATCCTGGTGGGCTTTATTGTTTATAAGAGTGAAGGGATCATGGTTTTCGGCCAGCGCAAGTATCACCAATTTGAACGGTGGGTCAAGATATGACAGGCAAACCGATCCTCGAAGTCCGGGAAGCGACCAAGGCCTTTGGCGGCATCCTGGCCCTCAACAGGGTCAGTTTCGATGTCCGGGAAGGAGAAATACTGGGAATTATCGGCCCGAACGGATCAGGGAAAACCACCCTTGTCAACTGCATCACCGGGTTTATTCCCATGACCTCCGGCAAGGTCTTTTTCAGGGGCAAAGAAATCAGCAGGAAGCCGGCCCACAAGATCGCCGACCTAGGCATCACCAGGACCTTTCAGATCATGAGGCCCTACTACAGCTTGCCGGCCTATAAGAACCTGATCATACCCCTTTTCTCGCCGAGAGCGAAACGGACCGGGGGCTGGAGAGGCGGAGGCAGGCTTGGGGACCGGGCGACGGTGAGCGTTGACATTCTTGAAGAGATCGGGTTCGAGCGGGACTCCTTTGTGCCTTACAAGATGGCCTCGGCTCTCCCCACCGGCTACCTCAAACGCCTTGAGCTTGCCAGGTGCCTGGCCCTGAGACCTGAAGTGATCCTCTGCGATGAGGTGTTCTCCGGCCTGAGCATGAGCGAGATCGCCAGCATGGTGCCTCTGATAGAGAGGCTCCAGATGGAAGGCATCACCCTGGTCATGATCGAACACCGCCTGCGGGAGTTGTTTCGCGTGGCCGGCCGTGTTTTGGTTCTGAACTTTGGAGAAAAGCTGATGGAGGGCACGGCGGAACAGGTTATGGCTGATAAAAGGGTCAAAGAAGCCTACTTTGGTTCCGAAGAGGTGGAGGAGGTTATGACCTATGCTTGAAGCCGGCGGTCTTATGGTCTTTTACGAGAACATGCTGGCTCTCAACAATGTGAGCATCTCCTGCAAAAAGGGCCAGATCGTAGGGGTTTTCGGCGCCAACAGCGCCGGAAAATCCACGCTCATGTACACCCTTTCCGGAATCATTGAAGATATTCGGAAGAAAGAGGCCATGGCGGGCGGAGAAAGGATTACCGTCTCAGGGAAGATCCACTTTCTCGGCAATGACATTTCGGGCCTCAAACCCAGCCTGCGGGCCAGGAGAGGAATGATCCTTTGCCCCGAACGCCGGAGGATCTTCAAAGAGAGCACCGTTCTTGAGAATCTTCGCATCGGGGGGTACCTGGCCTCTTCCGCCCAGGCAAAAGACACCCTGGATTATGTCTTCAAACTTTTTCCGGCCCTTGAAAAGCTGAAAAAAAGGGTGGGAGGCTTCTTGAGCGGGGGCGAGCAGCAGATGCTGGCCATCGGCCGGGCTCTCATGGCGCAGCCGAGCCTGCTTCTGCTGGACGAGCCCCTCCTCGGTCTAAGTCCCCTGATGCAGGCCATCCTGGTGCGGGCTACACGGGGGATCCATGATGAAAAGAGCATTTCCGTTTTGGTAACCGAGCAGTACGCAAGGCCGGTTTTGCCCATCGTGGATTATGCCTTTATCCTGGAGAACGGGGCCGCAGTGATGGAGGGAACCCGGAAAGATCTTATGGACAACCCGGATGTGCGCTCCGCCTATTTTGGCGTGTAGAGCAGGCTGATGAAAAACGCCCATCTTCGTCGTTGCCCTTGTTCCGCGTCGTTGCGGCGTACTTCGATACACGCCTCACTCCTCGGAACTTCGGTAGCCTTGCATCTGAGGCGTTTTTGATCAGCCTGCGGATGGGTGGCACGGACAAACTTCGTTTGCCCGTGATACTATAGAGGGAGTGGCATCGCGCATGATTGCAAAGGACTCGATGCTGGACAAAGAACTGACCTTTACGCGCTTTGATCGCATGAGCGAACTCTATCCGGACAGGACCGCGGTCCTCTATCTGGGTGAGCGATTCTCCTATGCCGGCCTGCGGGACCTGGCTGAAAGGTTTGGAGGCGCCCTGTCTGAACTGGGGGTTCGGAAGGGGGACCGGGTGATGGTGTACATCCCCAACTGCATTCAGTGGCTCATCGCCTTTCTGGGCATCCAGAAAATCGGAGCGGTCCTTGTGCCTGTTTCCCCCATCTACACCTCTTTTGAGATCGAATACATGATCAAGGACTCGGGCGCGGAAACCGTCATCTGCATGGATACCAATTTCGGATATGTGAAGGAAGTCTTTTCAAAAACAGAAATGAAACGGGTCATCGTGACCAATCTTGCAGAACTCCTCCCGGCATGGAAGAGGATTCTCGGTCTGCTTTTTGACAAGATCCCCAGCGGGAAAGTGGACAAGGACCAAAGGGTTTTTTCCTTTAAAGATCTCTTGAACCATTCCCCCTTTAAATCTCACGTGGAATTGGACCCCTGGAAGGACCTTTCCTATATTCTTTACACCGGGGGCACGACCGGTTTTCCCAAGGGCGTCCCCGGCAACCACATCGGCATGACCTCCTACGTGAATGATGTCACCGAAGATGTGGCAGGCCCTTATCTCAAAGAGGGAGAAGATGTCTACATCGCCGTCAATCCTCTTTTCCATATTATGGCCCTCGGTCTTTTCATGGCCATAGGATTGAACAAGGGGAATACGACCCTGCTCATGCCCTCCCCCCAGGTCGATGCGATTCTGGAAACCATCCATCGCCATAAGGCACGATGGCTGCTCGGGGTTCCGGCCCTCTACCGGATGATTCTTGAAAACGACCGCCTGGACCGCTACGATCTGAGCTCCCTTGCCTACTGCTACTGCGGCGGCGACGTGCTGCCCCTTGAGGTTTTCAACCGCTGGAAAGGGCGCATGGGCGTTCCCATCTATCAGGTTTACGGCTCCACGGAAGCAGGCCACGTCACCTACAGTCGCATCGGCAGAGAGCCGAAACCCAACACGATCGGCGAACCCTTGAAAAGCAGGCAGTGCCTGCTGGTTGATCCTGAAACGCTGTTGCCCGTGAACCCCGGAGAGATAGGAGAACTCCTGGTCACATCCCCTTACACCCTCAAGGAGTACTGGAACAAGCCGGAAGAAACAGCAGCCGCTTATGTGCCCATCGGGGGAGACGTGTATTACAGAATGGGGGATTATGTACGCAGGGATGAGGACGGAGACTATATTTACGTGGAGCGATCGGCGGACATCATTAAACACAAGGGATACAGGGTTTCAGCCTCGGAGGTGGAGGCGGTCCTGCAGAATCACCCCACGGTGATCGGCGCTTGTGTGGTGGGTGTGCCGGACCCGAAGATAGGGGAAAGGATCAAGGCGATCGTGGTCCTCAAGGAGGATGCCAGGGGGGTCGGCGGGGCGGAATTAATCCGGTGGTGCCGCGACAGGCTTGCGCCCTACAAGGTGCCGAGCTACATCGAGTTCAGGGACATGCTGCCGAAATCCAAAGTGGGCAAGCTCCTGAGAAGAGAAATCCGAAACGAGGAGCAGAGACGCTTGGCAAAAGGAAAAGGGGTTGGGGAGAGGTGAGGAGGAGGTTGCATGGGGGAAAGCATTCTCAACAACAAACGGGTTCTTGCGGTGGATGACGAACCCGACATCCTGGGAACCCTTCGGGAGCAGCTCGAAGATTTTCCGGGAATCATTTTCGACGGCGCAACGACCTATGAACAAGGATACCACCTGCTGAGGTCCTGGACCTATGAACTTGTGATCCTGGATATCATGGGGGTTCGGGGGTTTGATCTGCTGAATGCGTCTGTGAGTCTGGGGTTTCCCACCGTCATGCTGACCGCCCATGCTCTGAGCAAGGAGGCTCTCAAGAAATCGATCGAGATGGGCGCGAGGGCCTACATTCCGAAAGAGAAAATGGCGGACATCATTCCATTTCTTGAAGATGTGCTGTCTTTATCCTACCGGCCCGGGTGGAAAAGGGTCTTCGATAAGTTGGGAGGATTTTTCAATGCCAAGTTCGGCCCGGAATGGCAAAAGGAGGAAAAGCAATTCTGGGAGTCCGTAGCCTCGGGTGAATTCGAACACAAGCCGACGATCCTAAAGAAGTAGAAATGCTAGCGGCGCACGGCGCACGGCGCACGGTTAGACTACTCTCCGAAATGGGTGCTTTTTTTGTCCTGCACTTTGCGCCGTCATTCCTTCTTTTCTCCTGTCTCCTCTGGCCCGCCGAAGCCATGAGGCGAAGGTGGCTGTCTCCTGTCTTCTGTATTCTTCTTTCTTCTTGCCGTGATCTGATAGTCAAAGCTGGCTTCGACATTGAGGCGGCCGGCGGTAATGTGCTCGGGGAAAGGTGGGAAAGGCGAGGCGTTCCTGATGGCTCTCTCCGCTTCGCGATCCAGAATCTCGTGCTCCGAAGACCGGCTGATTTCAAGGCGGGTGAGCACACCTTCCCGGTTGAGGCTGAACACCACGATAAGGCTGCCTTCGATGAGCTGGTTCCGGGCCTCCGGCGGATAAGACCAGTGGGTTTTGAGCCTTCCTTTGATCATCCCGGCATAATCGACATATCGCTTGTCGTCCGTATCCAGCGAGATGGTCTCCTCGGTTTCGTCGGCAGGAGGTTTTGGTTCTTCCTTGGGTTTGGCGATGTCGATCTGTCCCTTCTCTTCCCGGTCCATATCCTCCACAGGGGGCCTGATGAGTTCGACTTCGTAGGTGCGCAGGTCTTCGGAATCCGTATAGAGAGGGAAAGCATCTTGAAAGGACAGGAGCAGAACAACATGGAAAAGGAAAGAAACCACCAGGCTGATCCGCATGATCAAGCGTGGCGAGGTCTTACTTTTCCACTTTGCGGGCATTTGCAGGGCCATTCACCCACCACTCCGTCTTTTTTTCAAACCACCATTCGGCGCTGTCCGTTTGCATGATTTCTTGAGCCAGTTCCTTGGCGCCTTCTGTGCGGAGTCTTTGAAGGGCAAAGTGAAGCCAGTCTCGCGCGTAAGAATTCCCCAAATCGAGCTGTTCCTTTAAGGCCAGGATCAAGTCGAGCTGATCGGCGTCCCTGGAGATGCAGGCTTCCAAGGAATGGTTGTCCAAGAACTCCCTGGCAAGGGAAAGGAGGGTGTCTCCGAAAGGAAGATCTCTGGCCATGTCTTGGGTCGCTTGTTCTTCCTCAACGTGGACATAGCGCTTGTTCATGTAGTTTTGATCTCCTGTCCTTGCCTCCTGGAGATCATGGAAAAGACACATGAGGAGTATTTTCATGGGATCGGCCCCAGGTTCACGGAGGGAGAGCGTGTAACCGATGATGGCCGTGCGGAAAGAATGTTCGGCAACGCTCTCTTTCCCCGACCCGAGGAATTGAAATCCCGATCGAGGCGTCTTTTTCAGCATACCCACTTCAAAAAGAAAGTTCGCCAGTGCTTTCATCATTCGGAATGAATAGGCAGAAGGCGCTGAAAAGTCAAGAGACTTCCAAAATCCACCATAAAATTCTCAGGTTCAGCACAGGAAGCGCAGTTTAGCACGGTTCTGATCACCAGCAAGGCGTCAGATGCAAGGCGCATAGACGGCGCAAGGCACAAGGTGCAGGGCGCACGGCCAAAACAAAACAAAAATGATACTCCGTGACCCGTTACCCGTGACCCGTGAGCCGTGCGCCTTTCTGCTATGTACGCCGCAGTGACGAGGGATGTTTACCCGCCTCGGGAGGGAGGGTAACGCAGCAGATGATGTCTTGATGGTTGATCAGGGGGGTTTTGGCGTGCTTGATTTCCGACTTTAAAGGATATACTATAACGCAAACTGAGAGGTTCAACGTTCAAGGTTCCGGGTTCAGAGGTTATAAGGCTTTGAAGTTGCATTCAATATTGATCTGGATTTGAAAGACTCCACTTCACCCGCTGGGTGTAAAGTTGGTGTCAGCAGAAGCAAATCGGAGAATCCCTTGACAGCAGATGGTTGGACGTTTGTCAACCCGGAACGCTCCTTAAGGCCCTGAGCGTAGTCGAAGGGAACCCTGAACCGCTTAACCTTGGTATATATGAAGGCGCACGGCACACGGAAGTTTCAGGAACAAAAAACAATAAGCGGGAGTTTCCATAGTGAGGGCCGCGTTCCCGATGGACAGTTAGTATTCACTAAACCCTCCACCTCTGGTAGAAGACCCGGGAAGGTTACACCGATCCGGGGTTTAAAAAGCCTCTACAAGGATTCCCCTCCCCTGGTGCCCGTCCTCCGTAGCAGAGCTACTGCGGAGGATGGAGGAGGGGTTAGGGGAGGGGGTTAAGGCGTTGGTATTTCATATTCCCTTGTCTCACTCTATGAGGCAAATCGTCGGCAGACGGGCAAGACAATGGCGGAAGCGATGAAAATACATACCTATCCTGATCCTGTTTTGAGAGCACAGGCCGAGGCTGTTGAGAATATCGATGACGAGCTTTTGGCGCTCATCGAAGGCATGGGAGAGGTGATGTATGCAGCGCCGGGCATAGGCCTTGCCGCCAATCAGGTGGGTTCTCTTCACAGGGTGCTGGTTTACGATTTGACCCCGCGGCTCGATGGAAGGAGCCTTTCCGTGCTCATCAATCCGGAAATCGTCCTGTGCGAAGGAGAAATTGTCTATGAAGAGGCGTGTCTAAGCGTCGTTGACTACTCCGCGGAGGTGAAGAGGCATGCCAAGGTCAAAGTCCGCGGTTATGACCACAACGAAAGGCCCGTGGACATTGAAGCGGAGGATCTTCTGGCCATATGTCTCCAGCACGAGATCGATCATCTGAACGGAAAGCTTTTCATCGACCATATCAGCAGTTTGAAAAGGGCGCTTTACAAGAAAAAAATCCAAAAAATGCTCAAGAAAGGAAATGATTGAACCATGGGGAATCTTGTCTTTGAAGGCTTCCCCGCTCGGCCGAAGATTATCTTCATGGGTACCCCTGATTTTGCCGTACCCACCCTCAAGGCGCTCCTTGACCATGAGGCCCATGTGACGGCCGTTGTGACGCAACCCGACAAACCTCAGGGAAGGGGAAAGAAGGTGGTTCCTTCGCCGGTCAAAAGGCTCGGGCTGGAAAGAAAAATCAGGGTCCTTCAGCCCGAGAAAGTTTCCTCACCCTCCTTTTGCGAACAGATACAGGCCATGAATCCGGACCTTATCATCCTTGTGGCTTTCGGTCAGATCCTGAAAAAAAGATTCTTGGATATCCCCAGGTGGGGCGCAGTCAACATTCATGCCTCCCTTTTGCCCAAGCTCAGAGGGGCCGCACCGATCCAGCGCGCTATTATGAACAACGAGACAAGGACGGGTCTCACGGTCATGCGGATGGATGAAGGCATGGATTCAGGCCCCATTCTTTTTCAGGAAGAAGTCTTGGTGATGGAAGATGAAACAGCCGGTCAGCTCCATGACCGGTTGTCCGTGATGGCCGGCGACCTCATGGTCAGGTCTTTGAGGACCTTGGCCGCAGGGCCGGTGTATGAAAGACCCCAGGATAGCGCCGAGGCGACCTATGCCCCGAAAATAGAACGGGAGACCGGTCTTGTTTCTTGGTCCGACCCCGCTGAAAAGGTGTCCGCCCTTGTTCGCGCCCTTGATCCGAAACCCGGCGCTTACACCCTGTGGAAGGGACAGAAGATGAAGCTTTTTTCCTCCACCGTGATGGATAAAACCCTGGACCGCGTGGTTCCGGGGCGAGTGAGAGGCCTTAAAGACGGTAGCCTGGTGGTTGAATCAGGACAGGGATTGGTGGGCATCCGGGAGATGCAGGCTCCGGGGAGAAAAAGGCTTCCTGTGCCGGAGTTCTTGCGAGGGTTGCCCATTCCTGAAGGGTCCGTGCTGGGGGGCGCGTAACCTATGGGCAAGGCCTCGGAAGGGGAGATCAAAGCGTTTCAGAACGGGCCGGGCAATCACGGTTCGGAGAAGAGGAATTTCATTCTTCTCCTGCTTCTCACCTGCGTCGGCCTGGTGGTTGCGGCTGTGGCTTTATGGCTCGTGCCCTATGTGGGTTTCACGGCCATCCATCCAACTCTTCCCTGGATCATGGCGGTGGTGCTGGGCGCGATTGTCATGTTTCTGATCGGAGGGGGTCTCACCCTAGTTTTTACGATCATTCGCGGGAAGAATCTCTTTTTTAACCGGAAAATCCGGGGCGTGGTCATTCGTTTCCTTTTCCCTCTCCTGGTCGTGGCGGGTAAACTGATCGGTGTCGGGAAGGATGAAGTGAGAAGGGCTTTTATTGCCATTAACAATCAACTGGTCCTCGGCGAGGCAAGGAAGGTTCCACCGCAAAAAATCCTTATTCTCCTGCCCCAGTGCATTCAGAATCATGAATGCCCGGTTCGGATTACGGGCAACGTGAAAAATTGCAAAGGCTGCGGCAAATGCAAGATAAAGGACCTGGTGGAGCTTTCCGAGAAATACGGTCTATCCATTTCAGTGGCCACCGGCGGCACCCTGGCCAGAAAAATCGTGGTGGATAAAAGACCGGAAATCATCATCGGTGTGGCCTGCGAAAGAGATCTCACGAGCGGCATCCAGGATACCTACCCCATCCCGGTCTACGGAATCCTGAACAAAAGGCCCCACGGCCCCTGTTATGATACGGACGTGGACCTGGAACTGGTTGAAAGGGGAATTGCGGCATTCCTGAAGCATGAAAGCGGAGACTCCCAGGGATCTCGCCCTGAAAGCGCTGAACAGGCTCACTCGTAGTCCTGCCTTTTCTTCGAGCGTCCTGGACCGTCTTTTTCGGGCAAACCGCGATCTGGACGATCGGGATCGGGCCTTTGTGAGCCACCTGGTCCAGGGGGTGCTGAGATGGCGCCTTCGCTTGGACTGGATCATCGGCCAGGCCGCCCATTTCCCGCTCCGGAAAATCGAACCGCCGGTTCTTGATATCCTGCGTCTGGCCCTGTACCAGGTCTTTTTTTTGGACCGGGTGCCTGAATCGGCAGCCGTCAATGAGGCCGTGAATCAGGCCAAGGCCGGGTATCCGGGTCACATCGCTTCTTTTGTGAACGGCCTGCTCAGAACCATCTGCCGCCATAAGGAGAACGTCGCCTATCCGAATCGAGGCTCGGATCCGATTCGCTACCTTTCTGTTTACTACTCCTACCCGGTTTGGCTGGTGGAAAAGTGGATGTCAGAGCTCGGCGCAGACAAGGCTGAAGCCCTTTTGGAAGCAGGAAATCAGACCCCTCCCTTGGTCGTGCGGGTGAATCATTTAAAAAGCGGGCGTAGTGCATTGGTAAAACGCCTCGCGGAAGAGGGGCTTGAGGTGCGGCCGACCTCCTATTCTCCGCTCGGCGTGGTTGTGGAGGGCTTGAGAGGGAAGGTGGATCAACTCAGGGCCTTTAAGGAAGGCCTTTTTCAGGTGCAAGACGAGGCAGCCCAGATCGCCTCTTTTTTTCTCTCACCCCTTCCGGGAAGCACGGTTCTGGATCTGTGCGCCGGCTTCGGCGGGAAGACGAGCCACCTTTCGGAGATGATGAATAACCAGGGGAGAGTTGTCGCCCTTGACACGAACAGGGACAAGCTGGTAAGCCTGGCGGCCAATGCAAAGCGCCTGGGCATTCAAATCATCCACCCTGCTGTGGCAGATGCAACATCGGATGTGTCGGCCCTCTTTCGATCCCGCTTTGACCGGGTTCTCGTGGACGCCCCTTGTTCAGGGCTGGGCGTGCTATCCCGCCATCCCGACGGGAAATGGACCCGGGATAAGGAGGGCATCAAAGGCTTGGCCCTTTTGCAGGCGGCCGTTCTCCACCGGGCCGCCGGGGTGCTGAAAAAGGGAGGCCGCATGCTTTATGTGACCTGCACCATTTCCAGGGAGGAGAACGAGGGGGTCGTGGAAAGGTTCTTAAAAGATCATCCGGCCATGGTTCTTGAGAATATGAAGGAAGAGGCTCCGTCCTGGGCCGCTGAGCTCATCGACGAGGAGGGTTTTCTGAGGACTTTCCCTCCCCTTCATCGAATGGACGGCTTTTTCGCCGCTCTTTTTACCAAACCGTCGAGATCAACGGTCTCGTAAACGCTCATGATCCGTGCATGGGTCACCCCCTCACCCCACCCCTCTCCACCCGCTGGGGGGAGAGGGGTGGGGTGAGGGGGGGGTCACGGTAAAAAACCAAAATCTCACGCCAAGCCGCAAGCACCTCCGCCGAAGCGGCTACGGCGCTCACGCGAAGGCGGAAGGACGCAAAGTTGATGAACTCGTAAAAAGTCCCCCCTTTCGTCACTCCCGCGAAGGCGGGAGTCCAGAAGTGCTTGAAAAGACTAGATTCCCGCCTTCGCGGGAATGACAGAAAAAGGCATTTTCGGACTTTTTACGGAGCCGTCAAGATTGATGCTCTCGCAAGAAGTCCTTTAAGTCGTCACTCCCGCGAAGGCGGGAGTCCAGAACGCCTTGAGATTCCTGGATTCCCGTCTTCACGGGAATGACAGAAAAGGGCGTTTTTCGACTTTTTGCGAACCCACCAAGATCGACCGGGAAATGAGGACACTATGAAAGAGATCAAGGGAAAAATCGCACCCTCCATCCTCTCCGCAGATTTCACCCGCCTTGCAGAAGAGATCCAAGCCGTGGAAAAGGCGGGGGCCGACTATATTCACGTGGATGTCATGGACGGCCGTTTTGTTCCCAATATCACGATCGGGCCGCTGTTGGTCAAAGCGGTTCGGCGCGCGACCCGGCTGCCTCTGGATGTGCATTTGATGATTGCCGACCCGGACCGGTTCATTCAGGCCTTTGCCGAAGCAGGGGCCGATATCCTGACCATTCACCCTGAGGCGACCACCCACCTCCACCGCTCGCTTCAGGTTATTCGGAAGGCCGGCGCCAGGCCCGCCGTGTCCCTGAACCCGGCAACGCCTCCCGAGGCGATCGAGTTTGTTCTTGGAGATGTGGACATGGTCCTGGTCATGACCGTGAATCCCGGCTTCGAGGCCCAGGCATTTATCCCGACCATGGTGCCGAAAATAGAGCGCCTCAGAAAAATGATCGACCGGATGGGGCTGAGTACGGACATCGAGGTTGACGGCGGCATCAATGCGGAAACGATTGGTGTGGTTTCCAAGGCCGGCGCGAACGTTTTTGTGGCGGGATCCGCTATCTTCTACAGCAAAAACTACGGAGAAACCATTCAGGAAATGCGGGAAAAAATCAATATCAGCCACAGACCCGCCTGCGCAAAAGCTACGGCGGGCAAGCCTACACAGACAAAATAGTCTCTTTTACCGCAGAGAACCCGAAGATCGCAGAGGCAAAGGAACAGGACCAAACACGAAGGCACGAAAGAAGAAAAGCACGAAAGAAGTAAGGGGTTTTTCGTGTTTTCTCCTGTCTCCCCTGGCCCGCCGAAGCCATGAGGCGAAGGCGGCTGTCTCCTTTTCTCCTCCACTATTCCATCATTCCATCATTCCATCATTCCCTTTTCAAATCCTTTGACTCCTCATGACGGGGCTGCTATATTAAAAAACCTTTCGCCAGGAAATTTCCCCCTGGGAAATTTCTCCATTGGCTAATAGCTGATGGCGAATGGCTTCAGCTCTGCTACAAGCCGGAAGCCAAGGGTTGAGAGTGCTCTGCCATGGAGCGATTCAGATTCCAGAGCTTCCGAGTCTACCATGACGCGAAAGAGGATTGCAGGGTTTGATCTGGGTATGCTATACGGGCATATTGGGAAGGATTTATTCGAGATTATTGAGGATAAAGCTCACGCCTTGGTGAAGCAGTTGGTTTCATTTCGCCAAAAGCTGAAGTAGGTTTGTTCGGGCTACCAGCCGGTAGCCATAAGCTAATGGTATTTTGCGAAGCAAAATCCCGGAGGGATGGCCGAGTGGTTGAAGGCGGCGGTCTTGAAAACCGTTGACCAGAAATGGTCCGTGGGTTCAAATCCTACTCCCTCCGCCAGGAAATTTCCCACAGGGAAATTTCACCGTTGGCTTTTGGCCCCCGGCTAATTGCTGTGAGGAAGCGGGAAAGCCCTTTTGACTGGTTATACGTTCGGCCGGTAACCCTAACGCTTGCGGGGTGCCATGAGCCGTAAGCCAACCGTTAAGAGTGCTTCGCCCTATGGAGCGATTCAGATTCCAGAGCTTCCGAGTCTACCATGATGCCAAAGAGTATTGTAGGTTTTGCAGAGACATTGTTAGGAGCCATTTAGAAAAAGCGGATCGGTCCCTTGCAGACCAGATAGCCAGAGCCCTCAACTCGATTGTTTTGAATATTGCAGAAGGGTCAGCCGACCTGTCGGATGCCGAGTTCGGTCGTTTTCTGGGAATTTCGATTCGATCCGTTTACGAGACCGTTGCGGGGTTTGACCTGGGTATGCTATACGGGTACATTGAAAAGGATTCATTTGAAATTGTTGAGAATAGAGCTCATGCCTTGGTCAAACAGTTGGCTTCATTTCGTCAAAGGCTGAAGTAGGTTTA
>Ga0209498_1000167_pt1 | contig 38619 bp, 27 predicted proteins | sample WalLakDeSediment_FD_184131 | JGI IMG/M metagenome (GOLD analysis project Ga0209498, IMG submission 184131) | Lake sediment microbial communities from Walker lake, Nevada to study Microbial Dark Matter (Phase II) - Walker Lake 11/02/13 Deep... | ecosystem: Environmental > Aquatic > Freshwater >... | reverse complement strand
CGCCCGCCGGGGATCGGCGTCGAACCGGCCGGCAAGCGCCACCCAGGGCAGCACGAGGGCCACCGCCACGAGCACCATGCCCGCCCCGATCGCCGTCATGATGCCGAAATCATGCACCGGTCCGACACGGCTGGCGATCAGCGAACCGAAGCCCACGATATCTGTGGCGATCGCGCCGCAGATCGGCCACATGAGCACTGCCAGGCTACGCTTGAGCGCGGCCGCCGGCTCCCAGCCGGCATCCCGCTGGAGGCGGTAGGCCACAATGATATGGGTTACCGTGGCGATCGCCACCACGGTGACCATCGCCGAAAGCATCGTCGAGACCATCGTCAGCTTGAGGCCTGCGACCGAGAGCAGGCCCCGGGTGGTCCAGAGGGCGGTGAGCACCACGGCCATCGGCACCACGACCCACCGCAGGCTGCGGAAGAAGAAAAGCAGCACGCCGCCGGTGAGTGCCACGCTCGCCCAGGCCAGCACGGTGCCGTCCCACTCGAGCATGGCGAAGCCGTCACGGAGCATCGCCGGCTCGCCGGCCAGGGTGCCGGCCGGATAGGTTGCCATGATCGCCCGCAGGCGGTCGATGGTGCCGGCCCGGGAGACGGCCTGCTCGCGGGCCGTCACAAGGGCCGGGGCAGGGGGATCGAGCGTGCAGGCCACCGCCGCGGTGCGGTGGTCGGCGCCTACCACGTAGCCCTCCATGAGGCTCACGATCCTGCGGGCGGAGGGGCTCGTATCAGTGGCGATGATCCGCCTGCCCAGCGGAGTCGTGGCGAGGCTCGTCGCGGCGGCAACGCCCGGAAGGGCCCGCAGCGTGGCCGTCAGCTCACCAAGCCGCGCGATCCCTGCGGGCGTGAACAGCTCGGCATCGTCGTAGGCGGCGAGCACCACCTCGCTGCCGCCGAACGTCCTGGTCATCCGAGCATAGGGAACAAGCGCCGGATCGGCTCGGTCGAACATCGCGTCGATCGAACGGGAGAATTCCAGATGACGCGCCCGCTCGACCGAGGCAGCCACCAGCACAAGGCCGAGCAGCGCGAGCGACCGACGGTGGCAGACGATCCAGCCGGCGATCCGGTCGGCCAGCTGCGGTGGTGGGGCGGCCGGCGGGGACTGGCAAGCCTCGGGCACGGCGCGGACTCGCTGAAACAGTGGGGTCGAGGCGGACTGGCGACTGTGCGGCCGCCGGTTCCCGAGTTTACCGGCCCCGCCACGACCGCGGGCCAATCCGCCCCGTCTGCCGCGGCTCGGCTTACCCGATCACCGCTCCCTGCGTGGTCGGCTCGGCGAAGGCCGGTGCCCGGAGGGCCGGTCGAGGGCATCCCTCTGGCCGCTAACCCGCCGTCCCGACACGACTTGCGACCGCTCCTCTTCCGGCGGCGATGCCTTGACCGCGTTTCCAGGATTCTCCTATTGTCCCGCGGTTTTTATCGCCTTTCCCCCACAGGTTCCCCGAGCCTCGACGAGCAGCGTGCGCACCCCCTTCCTGCCCGCCACCGTGCCCCGAACCGACCGCCGCGCGCAGGCGTGGCGGCTCTGCTTGCATGGAGCGGTTGCGGTTGCGGTCGCGTGGTTCGCCCAGGGAGGCATGGCAGCGGACGGACCGCCTCCGCTCGGAGCGAGCACCGGCGCGCTGGCTGAGTTGCCTGCCCGCGGCCTGGCTGCGGCGATCGCGGAGGCCGGGCACGTCGAGGTGCCAGCCGTTGATCCGGCGGAGCGAATCGAGATCACAGCGACTCAGGCGGCCCGCTGGACCGAGGGCGTGTACGACGTCTGGCACCTGACCGGCGGTGTGATGATCCGGCAGGGGGGCACAACCGCGCAGGCACACGAGGCCGTGGCCTGGATCGAGCGGGCCGGCGACGATGAATCATCGGCCGAGCCGCGGGTGCGGAGCATGCTTGTCCGCATGGCTGGCAACGTGCGGGTGACGGCCCGTGCCGGCGAGGCAGCCGGCGAGTCGAATGTCCGCGGGCCCCGCTGGACCGGCCGCTTCTGGTATCTCCGTGATCCCGTACTCGACTTCGCGAGCGTTGTGCCCTCGACGGGCGCTCCGCCCCTCTACGAGGCTCCGGCCGCGGGTGCCGTCGTGGCCGACGACGAGTCGCCGATCCGGCAGACGCAGTTCAGCGAGTTTGGCGCGCCGGCGGCCCCGGCGGTTGCGGCGGCGGCACCAGGGCGAAGGCTGCGGGCCTTCCCGCGGTCGAGTGTGCCACTCAACGTGAAATGGTTTCCTAGCGCCTCAGGAACGGAGTGGATCGCGGTCATCAACTCCGGTGTCAATCTCGTGGTGGATGGCGTCGACCCCGCCGGCCCGCTCGACATCTCGACCGACCGGCTCGTGATTTGGACGCGGGGATCGGCCCAGCCCGATCTCGACGGATCAGCCCAGGCGCCGGAGGTGCCGCTGGAACTCTACATGGAGGGCAACGTCGTGTTCCGCCAGGGGCAGCGGGTCGTCGAGGCCGCCAACATGTTTTATGACGTGCCCCGATCGGCCGGCGTCATCACCGGTGCCACGGTCATCACCCCCGTCGAGAACTACGCCGGGGCCGTCCGCCTGCGGGCCGACGTGCTCCGGCAGGTTGACCGCAGCCGGTTCGTGGCCGAGCGGAGCGGCCTCACCTCGAGCCGCCTGGGCGTGCCCAGCTGGGAGTTTCGTTCCCGCGAGATCACGTTCACAGACGAGCAGCTGCCGCTGGCCGACCCGTTCGGCCGGCCGCTCCTCGAGCCGACCACCGGCGAACCGGTCGTCGAGCACCAGCAGTACATCACCAGCCGCAATAACACCCTGATGCTCGGGGAGGTGCCGGTGCTGTGGTGGCCGGTGTTCGCGACCAACGCCAAGAAGCCGACCTTCTACATCAACAATTTCCAGCTCAAGAACGACCAGATCTTCGGCACCCAGGTGCTCACCGGCTGGGATGCCTTCCAGGTGTTTGGGTGGCAGCGGCCGCCGGACGGCGTCGACTGGAACTTGAACGTTGACTACCTCAGCCTCCGCGGTCCGGGCGGTGGCACCTCGCTGCTCTACAACCGGCCCGGCTTCCTCGGCCTCCAGACCCCCGCCAGCGGCGACCTCGACGCCTGGTTTGTCGGCGACGTAGGCCGCGACAACCTCGGCCTCTACCGTCGAGACTTCATCTACCCAGGCTTCCCCGATCGCACCTTCCGCGGCCGCTCCTTCTGGCGGCACCGGCAGGATCTCGGCGGCACGACCGACAGCTTCTTCGGCGGCTGGCAGCTCCGTGGCACGGCCGGCTGGATCAGCGACATGAATTTTCTCGAGGAGTATTACGAGGCGGAGTGGGAGGAGGGCTACGAGCAGCGGACCTGGCTCGACCTGCGGCGGCCGGTGGAAAATCGTGAACTGCGGCTGCTCACAAGCGCCCGCGTCAATCCGTTTTTCACCCAGAGCGAATGGTGGCCCCGGCTCGATCACTACGTTCTCGGTCAGCCGCTCCTGCGGGACGCGCTCACCTGGTACTCGCACTCCGGCGTGTCCTACGTGCGGCAGGGGCTCCCCCAGGCACCGATCGCGGGGCAGGGGCTCGACATCTGGACGCTCCTGCCCTACGAGTCGAACGTGATCGGCGAACGGCTGGCGACCCGCCAGGAGATCGACCTCCCCTTCCAGGCCGGAGCGGTGAAGATCGTTCCCTACGCGCTCGGTGAGCTTGCTCACTGGGGCGAGGACTTGGCGCAGCAGCCGATCAGCCGCGCCTACGGCCAGGTCGGCATCCGCTCGAGCCTGCCGATGTGGACGGCCAACAACGAGTACGAGAGCCAGCTGTGGAACGTCCACGGGCTGGCCCACAAGGTGGTCTTCGAGGCCGAGTTCTCCTACGCCAATGCGACGCAGAGCATCGACGAGTTTCCGCTCTACGACCAGATCGACGACGACGCGATCAACCAATACCGGCGGAACATCCCCTACTGGGATTACGGCGTGTCACCCGGCACCCTCCCTGGCGATCTCGTGTTCGGGCCCGACTTCAAATACGACCCGCGAAGCTACGCCGTCCGGCGCGGCCTGGCCGGCTCGGTGACCGGACCCACCGAGATCGCCAACGACCTGACGGCGTTTCGCGTCGGCGCCCATCAGCGGTGGCAGACAAAGCGGGGCCCGGCCGGCAACCGCCGGATCATCGACTGGATCACCTTCGACATCGACGGCGAATTCTTCCCCGTTACCGGCCAGAATTTCGGGCAGGTGCTGGGGCTCTGGCAGTACGACTTCCGCTGGCACATCGGCGACCGCACAACGCTGCTCTCGACGGCCGACGTCGACTTCTTCTCCGGCGGCCAGCAGCTCTACACCTTGGGAACGCTGCTCAATCGCACGCCCCGCGGCAGCTTCTTCATCGGCTTCAACCAGTTCGGCGGGCCGGTCGAGGCCTCCGTGCTGACCGGATCCTACACCTACCGCATGAGTCCCAAGTGGGCCAGCTCCTTCGGCTCCGCCATCGACCTCACGGGCCGTAACATCGGCCAGAACTTCCAGCTCGTGCGGATTGGCGAGTCGTTTCTCATGACCTTCGGCTTCAACGTCGATTACAGCCGCAACAACGTGGGCGTGACCTTCAACCTCGAGCCGCGGTTCCTGTCGCGGACGCAGTTCCGCGGCCTGGGCATCCCGATCGCCGGCGCCTACGGGCTCGAGTGAGGCCGCCGGTCCTGCTCCGGCCAGAGCGACCAGGCCGCGAACAGCACCGCAAGCAGGCCGTATGAGGCGGCGAGGGTGAGCGGTCCGCGGCCCGCGGCTTCCGCTGGGAGCTCGCCGATCGACCAAGGGAGGAACAGCCGGCCGTCGGCGAATGGCGAGTGGATCACTCCGCAGAGCGTCAGGCTCGCGGCGGCCAGGCACCAGCCAGCGGCGGCCCGCAGCTGCCTGTCGATGAGGGCCACGACAAGCCCCGCCCAGACGAGGCTTGTGACGATGAAGCCGGCAGCGAGCAGGCGGACGGAAAACAGTTCCGCCACGAGCGGGCCCTGCGGGATGGCCCCCGCGCCGAGCAGTTTGTCGGCCTGGATCTTGGCGAGGGCCGCCAAGGCCGGGATGCAGGCCACCGCAACCGCCGGGTAGTGACGCTCGGGAGTCGCGTGGAAACTCTGGGCCGTGATCTCGAGGCCGATGAATACAAGCACGGGCAGGATCACCGGACCGGGAATCGCCTGATAGAGCCAGGCGAACGTGCCCGTGAGGCCGGCCAGGCCGATAAACACCGCGGTCGCCAGGGTGTAGGCAGCCCGGCCGCCCATCGCCTTGTAGGCGGGGTGGCCGATGTAGGGCGTGGTCTGGATGACGCCGCCACAGGCGCCGGCGATGATCGTCGCCAGCCCCTCGACGGCGATCACCCGCCCGGTGTCGTACTCGTCACCGACCGCCGCGGCGCTCTCGGTGCAGTCGATGCCGCCGACGACCGTACCGAGGGCGAAGGGAATCACGATCGGCAGGTAGCGGACCGTGTCACTCCAGGCGGCCAGCCACTCGAACTCCAGAGCCCGCAGCCACTCCGTCGGCCAGAGGGCCGCCGCCGAATCGATGGCCACATGCCCCTCGGCCGCGGGAATGAAACCGGCCCAGCCCCCGAGGTAGTGGATGCCACCGCCCACGAGCAGGGCAGCCAGGGCGCCGGGGATGCGGAGCGGAAACGGAATCCGGGCGGTGAGTGTGGCCAGGATTATCCCCAGTGAGACGAGGCCTGCCAGCGGCGAGGTAATGATCTCGAGCATCGGCAGAAAGGTGATCAGGGCCAGGGCGATGGCGGCCAGGCTCCCGAGCAGGCCGGCCCGGGGCACGATCCGGCGGATCGACCCCGCAAGCGGAGCGCAGGCGAGCTTGAAGAACCCGCTGGCGACGATCGAACACATGCCGATGTGCCAGGCATGCCGGGCGGCTGCCTCCTCGTCCATGCCCCCGTCGAGTGCCGCCCGGAAGGCAGGCCCGAGCACGAAAAAGACCATGCCGAAGGTGCTCGGCGTGTCGAGGCCCAGGGGCATGGCGGTGACATCGGTTCGGCCCGTGCGGCGGGCCAGCCGGAAGGCCATCCATGTGAAGAGGACGTCGCCCACGATCACGCCGACGGCCGTGCCGGGCACGAGGTGCCCAAGGGCGAATTCCACCGGGAATCCGAACACTGCCGCAAGGAGCGAGACCGTCAGGACGAGGCCGGCCAGGTTGTCGAGGGAGAGCCCGAAAAAGGCGTTGATGTCGCCCGGAGTGGCCCAGTGGTAGCGGCGGCGGTCGAGCATGGAAACCTGTCGGAATGTGCCCCTTCCAGCCGGAAAAGTCAAACTCCGTGATTTGGACCGGGCCGCGTGAAACCGACCGTTCGTGGCTATACTCGTTGGGGGGGCGGTTTCGGGCGAGTGCCGTCCTACCGCCGAACCATTCCCCGTCCGCCCGCGTACCACCAATGGATCTGCACGAATCACGTGGTGACGGCCGGCACGATTCCCCTCCCTCGGGGAGTGGCGTGGCCGGAGGAGTATCCGACGAGGAACTCCTGCGTCGCTGCCGCGTGGACGAGGATTCTGCGGCGTTTGAGTCGCTGGTGCATCGGTACGAGGTCGAGCTGTTTAACTACCTCCGCCGCTATCTCGGAAACGCCGAGATGGCAGAGGATGTGTTTCAGGCGACCTTTCTCCAGGTGCATCTCAAGCGTGAGCAGTTCGAAGAAGGAAGGCGGTTCAGACCGTGGCTGTACACGATCGCCACCAATCAGGCCATCGACGCCCAGCGCCGCAACAAGCGGCACCGGATGGTGAGCCTCGACAGCCGCACCGGCGGCGAAAACGACGTGGGTGCGCTGGTGGAGATGCTGGCGGGCAACGGACAGACCGCCGACGAAAAAATGCAGGACGCGGAGGCCTGCGACTGGGTACGTTCGGCTGTCGATGCTCTGCCCGAGCCGCTGCGGGCAACACTTGTGCTTGTCTACCATCAGGGGCTGAAATACCGCGAGGCTGCCGACGTCCTGGGAATCCCAGTCGGCACCGTCAAGAGCCGGCTCCACTCGGCCTTGCTCAAACTCAACGAATCCTGGCAGCAGGCTGGCCCCCGTGTGGCCGAGACGGATTGACCGGAAGAGTCCTCCCCATGACCCACTCGAGAGCGTGAGCAGCCATCATGAGAGAACATCTGGTCGGGTATCTGTTCGATTCGCTCGATGAGGCCGAGGCCCGCGAGGTGGAGGCGGCCCTTGCTGACAAGTTGCAGTCGGATGCCATGCGGCGGGATCTGGAACTGCTCAAGCGGGCGGTGGCCCCGCTGGCCCGCGATCGGGCCTCGCTGCCGGCACCGGCGGGCCTGGCCTCCCGAACGCTGGCGTTTGTGGCCGCCCAGACGGGGCCGGAGACGCTCCCGCTCCGGCGGCCGATGACCCCGGCCCGCGAGGCCGGCGCTCCCGCGTCTGGCCGGGCATGGCTGGATCGGCTCCTCATGGCCGCCTCGGCTCTGGCGGCCTGCATCCTCGTTGTGCCGCTCGTCTATGACGCGATCACCGAATCCCGGGCGCGACGCGTGGAACGCAATCTCCAGCGGGTGGCCGGGGCTCTTCACGGCTACGGAGAGAGCCAGCGGGTCTATCCCACTCCCCCCGACGGCGGGCCGCTCTCCCGCGCCGGGCTCTATGCACCGACGCTCGTGTCCGACCATCGGCTCCTGGCCGACGACGGCACGCTCGTCGTCCCCGATTCAGACCTCGCCCGCCGCGGATCATTCCGAATTCCGACCATCGAGGAACTCGAGGCGGCGCAGGGAACGCCGCGGTTCGACGAGCTGATCCGGATCATGGGGGGTGATTTCGGCTACACGCTGAGCCACCGCTGCGCGGAAGGCCGGCTTCAGCCCAACGAGAACCTGCGTCGAGCGACCCACCCGCTGCTGGCCGATGCTCCGGCAGAATGCTGCGAGAAGAGCGATAACCATCCCGACGGATTTCATTACATCCTGTTCGAGGACGGCCACTTTGAACGGCGGCACGTCGACTTTCTCCATCAAGAAGGCGACCACCTCTATCGCAATCGTGAGGGCAAGGTGGCGGCAGGTATTGATCCCGACGACACGGTGATCGGCGGCTCACACCACCAGCCGTGACCGACTCATACAAGCCCCGGGCGCGAGCCCGGGGACTGCGGGAATGAAGGCCACCCCGTTTGAGAGCCTCGTGTTCAGCTGAGCGTCTGCCGGGCGGCGGCGGCCACGCCGGTGGCGGTGATGCCGAAGTGCTCGTAGAGCTTGCTGGCCGGAGCCGAGGCACCGAAGGAGTTCATCCCCACGAAGATGCCCTGGCTCCCGAGCCACCTCTCCCAGCCAAACCCGCAGGCCGCCTCGCAGGCCACCCGGGCGGTGATCAACGCCGGCAGCACGCTCTCACGGTAGGCCGCGTCTTGCTCGGCGAAGAGATCCCAGCAGGGAAGGCTCACGACGCGGGCCTTGATTCCTTCGGCTGTGAGCGTCGCGGCTGCCTCGAGGCAGGTCTGCACCTCGCTGCCGGTGCCGATCAGGATGCAGTCGGGCTTTCCCCCCTCCGCTTCCTGGAGCACGTAGCCCCCCCGGGCCGCGCCTGAGGCGGCTCCGAGCCCGGTGGTTCGGTCGAGTGTGGGCAGGTTTTGCCGGGAAAGAACGATCACTGCCGGCCGGTTGGGCCTGGCCATCACCACCCGGTAGGTCTCGGCCACCTCGTTGGCGTCGGCCGGCCGGAACACGGACAACCCCGGCACCGCCCGCGCGCTGGCGAGCTGCTCGATCGGCTGGTGTGTCGGGCCGTCCTCACCGAGGCCGATCGAATCGTGGGTGAGCACGTAGATCACACCGAGCTCGCCCAGGGCCGAGAGCCGCAGGGCGGGCTTAAGATAGTCGAAGAACACGAAGAAGGTCGCGCAGTATGGACGCAGGCCCGAGAGCGCCATCCCGTTGCAGGCCGCCGCCATGCCGTGTTCGCGGATCCCGAAGTGCATGTTGCGGCCGCCGTAGTTGCCGTGGCCGAAGCTCCCGGCATCCTTCACCAGCGTCATCGTTGAGGGAGCAAGGTCTGCTGAGCCCCCCAGAAACCAGGGTACCGTCTTGCTGAGACCCTCGATCACCTTGCCCGATGAGACGCGGCTGGCGAGCCCCTTGGCATCGGCCGGGAAACTCGGGATCCAGGCATCCCAGCCGGGCGGCAGCTTTCCGCCGAAAAAGTCTCCCAGTTCGGCTGCCGCCGTCGGGTTGGCCTTGCGGTAGCCCGCGAACGAATCTTCCCAGACTCGACGGGCCTTTTCACCACGTGCTCCGAGCGTGGTGGCAAACCGCTCAGGCACCTCCGGCGGCACAAGGAAGCTCGCGTTGGCCGGCCAGCCGTAGGCCTCCTTGGCGCCCTTGATCTCATCCGGGCCTAGCGGCGCGCCATGCGATGAGTGCGATCCGGCCTTTGTGGGGGCGCCGTAGCCGATCACGCTCTTCACGATCACGAGCGTGGGCTTGCTCGTCTCGGCCTTGAAGGCCTCAAGTGCTTGCTTCAGAGCCGCCGTGTCATTGGCATCGGCCACATGCTCGACCCGCCAGCCGAGCCCCTCGAACCGCCGGCCCACGTCCTCGCTGAAGGCGAGTTCCGTCTCCCCCTCGATCGTGATCGCGTTGTCGTCGTAGATCCAGCAGAGGTTGTCGAGGGCGAGGTGGCCGGCGAGCGACGCCGCCTCGGCGGCCACGCCCTCCATCAGATCACCGTCGCTGCAGATCACATAGGTGTCGTAGTCGAAGAGCACGTGGCCCGGAGGGTTGTAGCGGGCGGCGAGCCACTTCGAGGCCACGGCCATACCCACCGAGTTGCCGCAGCCCTGGCCGAGCGGGCCGGTCGTGGTCTCGATAGCGGCAATCAGGTGGTGTTCGGGATGGCCGGCACAGACGCTGTCGAGCTGGCGAAAATTCCTGATGGCATCAAGCGACACGGCGGGTTCGTTGTGGCCCGCCTCGCCGGGCCTGCCCCGGCGAACGCCCGCGAGGTGGAGCAGGGAATAGATCAGCATCGAGGCATGGCCGCAGGAGAGGACGAACCGGTCGCGGTTGGGCCAGAGCGGGTCGGTCGGGTCGTACCGCAGGAAATCCTTCCAGACCGTGTACGCCACCGGCGCCAGAGCCATCGGCGTGCCCGGATGGCCGCTCTTGGCGGCCTCGACGGCGTCCATGGAGAGGGTGCGGATGGTGTCGATCGCGAGGCGGTCGATGTCGGTCGCGGCGGCGGGCATGGGGGCTCCTTAGGGCGTCTTTGAACGCCGCGGAGTGTAGCAAACCGGCCGGTGATGGCCGGAAACAGGAGCCTGAGCCACTCCCTCGACCAGCTACCGCAAATACTCCCGGTACTCCGCATCGAGTTCGGCGAACGACCGCCGGCAGAGGCGGGCGAGCGTGTCGGGATCGGCAGTGCCCGAATAGACGCGGACGAGGTACACGATGAACGATTCACGGTAGCGGCCGCCGGCTCCGTTCATGAAGAAATCGGCGAGGCCGCCGCACTGGTCGTAGAGATCGGCGAGCCGATCGGATGCCTGAAAGGCATCGCGGCCGAGGGCCACGAGATCGGCCAGTGGCAGGGAAAATGTGTCTTCCATGAGGAGCTTCCGCGCGGCCGGAACCCGGCCGGCATCGCGGCCGCCGATCGTCCAGCCATAATCAGCGGCTGCGATCGACTCGGCGTAGAGGGCGGCCGCCTCGACCGCCCAGAAGCCCGAGTTGCGGCCCGGCTCGGCCCGCAGCCGGACGAGGTCGTCCCGGGATTCGGCGAACAGCTGGTGGAAGCCCTCGTGCCGAACCGTTACGGGTTCGAGGCCCGCCGCTTCGGTGAAGCACCACAGCGTTCTGGTCGGCTGCCAGTAGAGCCCGGCGGTGATCGCGATCCGCGGCTCGAGTTTGCGGAGTTCATCCACATACTGCTCGCGGCTGCGGCAGAGGATCGCCGAGTGGGGTGTTTGGGATCCGACTCGGCCGCGGCCGGCCAGCCGCTTCTGGAGGTCGGCCGGCTCCCATGCGAAGGCCCCGAAGACCTGCAGCCAGACCAGCCGCGTGTTCTCGAGGGCAGTGGCGAGCTCGCCAGTGGCCTTCGGTACCGCTGTCGAGACGATCTCCCAGTGATCGCCGTTGTATTGCCGGCCATCCTTTGCCTCCCGTGGCCGGGCGTCGTCAGCGGCTGCTTTCAGCCACCGTCCGAAGGCATACCGTTCCCCCGCCCGGTAGCGGTCGAGCCGCGACGTGGGCATCCAGCCGAAATCGGCGGCGTATGCCTCCCCCTTGTCGAGCCGGCGGGCAGCTTCCGGCCACTCCCAGCGGTCACCCCGGCGGACCCAGCCCCCTGCAATTCGGGCCCGCTCATGGCCCGGATCGTCGTGCAGTGTGCGATAGAGCAACGCCACGGCTTCGCAGGACGCGCGGGCCAGCGGCGGCGGATCACGGTCGGGGCGGGCGAGTTCCTCCCGTGTTGGCTTGCGGTCGAATGCCGCCGCGGCGAACACGGCATGCTCGAACGTGCCCGCCGCACGGGCCCGCCGGGCGGCGAGAAAATCATTCCAGATCGACCGCGCCGAATCGCCGTCGACGCAGGGAGGCGTGTCGATCGCCGCGGGAATCATGAACACGACCTGTCGCCCCTCGGCAGGGGGTAGCTTCCAGGCGGCGATGATCGCGGCAAGGTTCTCGTGGCCGTCGATCGTGCAGCGACGAAGGAGATCCTTCTCGGCCGCCGCGTATTCCTCGGCGAGCGTGGCGAGCGACCTCGCGGGCATGTCGCGGGCCGCTCCCGACGCCGGCCAGCCGGTGGCTGCGAGCAGGCAGCCCACCACGCCGAGGAGAGCCCGTGGCCCGCCCCCTCCACGCGGCCCGCTCACGACTCGGCGAAGGCCGCGTCGAACTTGACGTTGCTCGGCGCGAAATCGAGGTTCTTGACGAACCGGGCTGCCTCGGCGGCTCCGTGCTCGCGGTCCATGCCACAGTCTTCCCATTCGACCGAGAGGGGGCCCTCGTAGCCGGCCTGGTTGAGAGCCCGGATGATCTCCTCGAAATCGACGCCGCCGCGGCCGGGAGAGCGGAAGTCCCAGCCCCGCCGTGGGTCGCCGAAGTTCAAGTGGCTGGCGAGGATGCCCGTCCGCCCGTTCAGGGTCACGACCGCGTCCTTGATGTGCACGTGGTAGATCCGGTCGGAGAACGTGCGGATGAACTCGACCGAGCTCACTCCCTGCCAGTGGAGATGGCTGGGGTCGAAGTTGAAGCCGAACTCCTCGCGGCGGCCGAGAGCCCGAAGGGCCCGCTCAGCGGTGAAGATGTCGAAGGCGATCTCGGTGGGATGCACCTCGAGGGCGAACCGCACGCCGGATTCCGCGAACACATCGAGGATCGGATGCCACCGCTCGGCGAACTCGGCATAGCCCGCCTCGATCATCGACTCCGGAACCGGCGGGAATGAGTAGAGCAGGGGCCAGATCGAGGAGCCCGTGAAGCCGTTGACGACCGAGACGCCGAGCTTCTGGGCCGCGCGGGCCGTGTTCTTCATCTCTTCGGCAGCCCGCCGATTGACACCGGATGGGTTGCCGTCGCCCCAGACGTGGGGCGGGAGGATCGACTTGTGCCGCTCGTCGATCCGATCGCAGACCGCCTGGCCAACCAAGTGGTTGGAGATCGCGTAGCAGGCCAGGTCATGCCGCTCGAGCTGGTCTCGCTTGGCTGCGCAATAGCCGCTCTCCTCGAGGGCCCGCGTGACGTCGAAGTGGTCGCCCCAGCAGGCCAGTTCGAGGCCCTGGTAGCCGAACTCGCGGGCTTTGCGGGCGAGATCGTCGAGCGGCATGTCGGCCCACTGGCCGGTGAAGAGCGTGACGGGACGGGCCATGAAAGACTCCTGGCGAGCGGCGGTGTGGCGAGTTCCGGGCACCCCCCGGAACGGCAGGCCGGATTCTGCCAGATTCCCCGGCTTCGGGGAACCAACAGGTGCAGGCGAGGCTGGCGAGGGGTGAAACGGCCGCCTCTGGGCCGAGGGGGTTTTCCAAGTGCGAGTTGCGGGGTGGCTAGCGGAGTGGCCTTTGTTCCCGCAGTCCCCGGGCTCGCGCCCGGGGCTTTTATGTGAGAGACGGTCAAGGGGAGGGGTTGCCCGTGCCATCTCGCCGGCCTCGCAAGCGAGCGAGAGGCAGGATGCCGAAGCGAGCTTGCGTGGAGTGAGCGCAGGGCAGGATGCCCGTAGCGAACGTCCGGCGAGATGGCACGGGCAACCCCGACCCACGCAAGACGTTGCCTCGTGCTATCTCGAGCCGGCAGGATGCCGTAGTGAACGTCCGGCGAGATGGCACGGGCAACCCCTCCCCACCCAGGACGTTGCTTCGTCGGGCTGCGGCTTGCCCAGTTCGCCACGGTTGCCGAGCTTCCGTGGCCAGACCTCGGTTCCGGGAAACGGGCGAAGCGGGGGCCCGCGACTGCCGATACGGGGAGGGCGGAACAGGCTTTGCGTGGCCCGCCCCGCCCTCCGGAACACATCGCCCCCATGCTCTACAGCCTCGCCGCCAACGTCGCCTTTGCCCACTACCCGAAGACCGCGGGCTCCGCGATCGCCGAATGGTTCCGGCGGAGCTTTCCCGATGCACGCTACGTCAAGCCCGGGCATCCGCACGTCAACGTTTGCCGGTCGCTGGCCTGGCTCTCCGGCGGCCGCAGCCTGCCGCCCCTCAAGCGGGTGCGATACCTCGCCCGGGCTTCCAACTGGCGACTGCCGAGCCCGCCGCAGCCAGAGCTGCCCAACCGCATTCGGATTATCGGCGTCGTCCGCGAGCCGCTCGAGATGCTCGCATCGCTGTATGAGTATTGGAGACGCGATACAAGGAATCCGAACCCACGCGACCGGCTCGTGACCGCCGCCTGGGAGGGCCGCTTCGCCGATTTCGTGGGCGAGGCGATCGGCGGCCGGCTGCCGTCGTATATGACGTTCTTCAATGCCGGCGGCCCCGCTTGGCCCAACACCCGACTGCTCGATTTCGACGATGTGGAAGAGGGGCTTAGGCGGGCCTGTCGCGAGTTCGGGCTCGATGTGGCCGTGGACCTGCCACGGAAAAACTGCGGCCCGGTCTCGGGCCGGACGCTCGAACCCTACGCCCGTGCGGCGGAGCCGCTTTCTGCCAGCCTCCGCCACCACTTCCGCTGGTATCACGACACCTACGATCACGCCGACCATCCCGCGGCCCGCCGTCGGCGTCTGGTTTGCGCTGCGGCCTAGCCGAGCCGTGTCCGCACCGCCGAAAAGGCTGCGACCGCCTGCTCGAGGTCGGCCCGGGAGTGCGCGGCCGAGACCTGCGTGCGGATCCGGGCCTTGCCCTGGGGCACGACCGGATAGCAAAAGCCGATCACATACACGCCCTCGGCGAGCATCTCCTCGGCCATCCGCGTCGCGAGCGCCGCGTCGCCCACCATGACGGGCACGATCGGGTGCTCCCCCGGCAGGATCGCGAACCCGCGGGCGGTCATCTGCTCCCGAAAAAACCCGGTGTTGGCCGCGAGCGTGTCGCGGAGGGCCGTCGAGGACTCGAGCATCTCGAGGGCCTTGAGCGCCCCCGCAGCCACCGGCGGGGCGACCGTGTTGGAAAAGAGATACGTCCGCGACCTCTGCCGGAGCCACTCCACGAGTTCCCGGCGGCCGGAGGTGTAGCCGCCGCTGGCGCCGCCGAGGGCCTTGCCGAGCGTGCCGGTGAGGATGTCGACCCGGTCCATGACGCCAAAGTGCTCGGGGGTGCCCCGGCCATGTGGGCCCACAAAGCCGACGGCGTGCGAGTCGTCCACCATCACCAGCGCGTCAAACTCGTCGGCCAGCTCACAGATCGCCGGCAGATTGGCGAGGTGGCCGTCCATCGAAAACACGCCGTCGGTGGCGATCAGCCGGTGGCGGGAATCCTTCGCTTCGGTGAGCTTCGCCCGGAGGTCGGCCATGTCGTTGGTCTTGTACCGCAGCCGCTTCGCCTTGCAGAGGCGGATGCCGTCGATGATGCTCGCGTGGTTGAGCTCGTCGGAAACGATCGCATCCTCGGGGCCGAGGATCGTCTCGAACAGGCCGCCGTTGGCGTCCCAGCAGGAGTTGTAGAGGATCGTGTCTTCCAGGCCGACGAAGCTGCTGAGCTTGGCCTCGAGATCCTTGTGGAGCTGCTGGGTGCCGCAGATGAACCGCACGCTCGCCAGGCCATAGCCCCAGCGGTCGAGCGACTCGCGGGCCGCCGCTACCACCTCGGGATGGTTGGCCAGGCCCAAATAGTTGTTGGCGCACATGTTGAGCACCGTCTGGCCGCCCACCTCGATCCGGGCCCGCTGCGGCCCGTCGAGCACCCGCTCGGTCTTGTAGGTACCCGCAGCCCGCATGGCCGCCGACTGCTCGGCCAGCGACTCCCACAATGATTCCCGACGGGATTCCCGGCGTGATTCCCGGCTCATGCGTCTCTCCAGTTCAGGATCACCTTGCCGCTGTCGCCGCTCTTCATGGCCGCAAAGCCCTGGTCGAAGTCGGTGAAGTGGAACCGGTGGGTGATCACGGGGGAGATGTCGAGGCCGCTCTGGATCATGACGGTCATCTTGTACCAGGTCTCGTACATCTCCCGGCCGTAGATGCCCTTGATCGTGAGCATGTTAAATACGACCGTGTTCCAGTCGATCGCGATCGGCTCGGACGGGATCCCGAGCATCGCAATCTTGCCGCCGTGGCACATCGCTTCGAGCATCTGCCGGAGGGCCGCCGGCGAGCCCGACATCTCGAGGCCCACGTCGAAGCCCTCCTTCATGTCGAGGTCGGCCATCACCCGCGTGAGGTCGCCGGAGCGGACGTCGAGGGCCACGGTAGCCCCCATCCGCTGGGCCAGGGCCAGGCGGTAGGGGTTCATGTCGGTGATTACGATGTGGCGGGTCCCGGCGTGCTTGGCCACGGCCACCGCCATGATCCCGATCGGCCCCGCTCCGGTAATCAGCACGTCCTCGCCGAGCAGGTCGAAGGAGAGGGCTGTGTGCACGGCGTTGCCGAGCGGATCGAAGATCGCCGCCACGTCGAGGTCGATGCCCGGGTCCTGGTGCCAGACGTTGGTCTGCGGCAGGGCGATGTATTCGGCGAAGGCCCCGGGGCGGTTCACGCCCACGCCAGAGGTGCTTTTGCAGAGGTGCCGCCGGCCGGCCAGGCAGTTGCGGCAGCGGCCGCAGACAACATGCCCCTCTCCCGAGACGATCTCCCCAGGAAAGAAGTCGCTCACGTTCCCGCCAACCGCCACGACCCTGCCGACAAACTCGTGACCCACCACCATCGGCACGGGAATCGTCTTCTGGGCCCAGGCGTCCCAATTCTCAATGTGCAGGTCGGTGCCGCAGATACCCGTGCGGTCCACCTGGATGAGCACGTCGTTGATGCCGATCTCGGGGACGGGCACATCCTCGAGCCACAGGCCTGGCTTCGCCTCCCGCTTGACCAGGGCCTTCATCGTCTTCATGTCCGCTGCTCCAGAGGTGCTCTCACCTGGATCGCCATGATGGTCGCGACGGCGACTCCCGGCCACAACCGGCCGTGGTCTGACTGCCGCCGTGGCCCTACTGCCGGATCACCCGCCGCAGCAGCCACCAGCCCCAGAGCACGATCAGCACGTTGCCCAGCCAGACCGCCATCGGTGGCACCGAGCCGCGCTTGGCCTGGTCCACGCCGAGGATGAAAACGGGGTAGTAAACGACCAGGATCGGTAGGAAGCAGAGGAAGAAGCTCGTGAGGAAATCGGCATTCCGCAGCCGAATCGCCATCGGAGCGCCCACAAGTACAAAGCAGAGGCAGCTGAACCCGTTGGCCCACCGCCGCCAGGGCTCCATGATCACCCGGATGAGCCGGTTTCGCTCATGGCCGAGCAAATCCCGCTCGTAGTGCGTGAACCCGGGAAGCGCGTTCTCGATCCGGCCAGTTACCAGCCCGAGGGCCACCTTGCCGGCGGCCACCTGCTCAACGCGATCAATGAGTTCGATCTGGAACTGCCGAGCCCGCTGGAAGTCGGCCATCGCGATCTCCGAGGGGCTCGTGGAGATCGTCTCCTTTCGGCTCACGGCATCGAGCGGCACCTCGCGGACGATCGTGTCGGGAAACGACGCGGTGTAGTCGCCCATGTGGAGCGTGCCGTCCCGGAAGGTCACCACGAGGGTGCCGCCCTCTGGGTTGGCCTCGAGCGTCGCCTCAGCCGCCGTCACCGTGGCCGGTGTCCCGGTGTCGCTCGTGAGAAAGGAGAGCGTGGGCCGGAGGAGCCGCCGGCCATCGACGCCCTTGACGTTGATCGACACCTGGGGCGTGCTGTAGCTCCGTTGCTGCCGGAGCCGGCCGTAAATGATCTGCTCGACGCTGTTGACCACGACCCGCCGGACCCCGTCACGTCCCCAGGAGACCGCAATGTCGTTGAGCCACACCGACACAAAACTCACCACCAGCGCCAGCGTGATGGCCGGCCAGATGACCGCCATTGGCGTGATCCCGGCCGCCTTGAGGGCCGTCACCTCGTTGGCGGCGCTCATTCGCCCGAAGACGCTGGCGACAGCGAAGAGCATCGTGCCCGGCACGGCGAACCGCATCGCCTCCGGCAGCACGTAGGGCACGAGCATGAGGATCTGCACGAGCCCGAGCCCCTGCTGCTGGGCCTCACGGACGAGACCGACAACCAGCATGAACAGCGTGAGGGCCGAGAGTGCCACCAGGAAGACCAGGAGCAGTTCGACGAGCACATAGCGGGTGATGATCTTCATGCAGACATGAGTCTACTGGCCACACCCTGCCCGGCGGCAGGCCGGTTTTCCGGCTGGTATGGCAGAGTGAGGTAGTCCGCCACGTCACAGTCCCCGGGCTCGCGCCCGGGGCTTCTGTGGCCGGCAGAACCGAGCGCCGTGTGGTGGCTGCTCGCTCGAGCAGGCTGGCACGTGAGATTCGTCAAAGCCCCGGGCGCAAGCCCGGGGACTGCGGGTCACAAGGCTATCCCGCGTCAGATGTCGTCGGTGGAGCGGATCGTGTCGTCGTGACGGGCTGCGACGACCGAGTTTCGGTACACGGCGATCGCGTCGGCTGCCGCTCCAAGGGCGGCTGGAAGATCACCGCTTGCTGCCGCTTGCCGGGCGGTGGCGACGCGGTCGAGCGCACGCTTCCGCTCGCCATTCGACAGGCCGTCGGCCGCAGTCTCGACACTGGTCACGATGCCCTCGATGAGGGGGGGCGTCAAAGCACAACTGAATGCTCGATGGGGTCCCTTGCCGAGCCGGGCGCCCGCCCGGAGCACCCGCGTCTCGCCTCCAGAGGCAGGCAGGAACGCCATGATCGAGGCCACGAGTCCGGCCACGAACAACAGCCCCATCACGGCGGTCAGGGTCCAGCCGATCGGGACCGCCAGGCCTGGGGGCAGCAGCCGTCCCACCAGTCCAGTCTCTTTCATGACATCACCCAAGGGGTTGAACACCAGCGCCCCCAGCAGGCCGCCGGCGGCGATGGCAAGCGTCTTCCACGGCAGCGGATGCCCGTCTCCCTGATCGTCGTCTTCGGTGAGCGGCCACGGCACGGCATTGGCGGCGGGGTCTGTCGCCTCGTTCCGGCCGGCCCGCGCGACGATGAGCGTGATGTTGTCGGGGGCGCCGCGGACGAGGGCCAATCCGAGGAGGGCCGCGGCGGCATCCGCAGGGGGCAGCTCTGCGACCAGCGCGCCGATCTCCTCGTCGGCCACCTGGCCCGACAGGCCGTCGCTGCAGACCACATAAGAGTCGCCTTCGACGATCGGAAACGGTCCCTCGAGATCCACCTCGACCCGTCCATGGGGGCCCATCGACCGGGTGATGATGTTCTTGGGGATGTTCTGGGCCACGTCGGGCAATGGGTCGCCCCCTCGGTTCCGCGCCGCCTCCATCTCCCACGCGAGTGAATGATCGCAGGAAAGCTGTTCGATTAGGTTGGCTCGAACGCGATATGCCCGGCTGTCGCCGATGTGACCGACGAGTGCCCCGCGTGGGCCGATGACGAGCACCGTGCACGTGGTGCCCATGCCCTTGAGATCGGCGGCACTCTCGCCGCGGGCATGGATTTCAGCGTTGGCTTGCAGGATGCTCGAACGCAACGCCAGGGGCGGCGACCGCGATGCCAGCTTCTCGTAGACGAGCGGTATCCGCTCTGCGGCCATGGCGCTTGCCATCTCGCCGGCGGCATGGGCGCCCATGCCGTCGGCCACGAGAAACACCCAGCCCCGCCGCCGGTACTGATCGTGACTCCAGGCGTCGAGCACCGCCTTGGCGTCCTGATTGTTGGCTCGCCGCCGGCCGATGTCGGTGATGTCAGAGTATTCGAGGCTCTTGCCGGATCCCACGCGTCGCTGCCTCGGGCGGAGAAGGGGGTTGCCGAAACCCCGCAGTCTACCCTCTTACGGGACGGCCACTCCATGCCTGTTTTCGCGGCTGGGGCATCGGGAAAACTGGGGAAACGGCAGTGCTCTGGCGACGGTTCTCGCGGGGCGGCTATCGTCCGCGGCATGCGACCCTCCCTGTTGGTCATCACGCTCGTGGCGACGTTTGCGGCAGCCGGCTGCGTGCAGCGGCGGATGACCGTTCGCAGCAACCCGCCCGGGGCGCTTGTGTATGTCGACGACTACGAGCTGGGCACAACGCCGGTGTCGCACGACTTCGTCTATTACGGCACCCGCAGGATTCGACTGGTCAAGGACGGCTATGAAACGCTCACCGTCCGCCAGCCCTTCCCGCTGCCCTGGTACCAGTTTTTCCCGCTCGACTTCGTCACCGAAAACCTGATCCCGTGGGAGATTCGTGACGAGCGGGTGGTCGATCTGGCGATGGTGCCCGCCTCGTCGACGCCGCCGGAATCGGTGGTGGCCAGGGCGGAGCAGGCCCGGTTCGCCGCCGGTAGCCTGCCCCCGGCCGAGCCCGCGCGGGTGGTGCCGATCCCCGCCGTGCCGCAGCCAGTGCCCGCGCCGCCGCCAACGCTCCCGCCGCTCCAGCAGTACCAACCGCAGCCGCTGCCACCGCCGCAGGGTTTCCAGCCGCCGCCGGGCCAGGGAATAGTTCTGCCACCGCAGCCACCGGTCTCGCCGTGGCAGGGCCTCCAGCCGCCATCGCAGAACTCGCCCCAGCAGGGCATCCCGAGCCTCGGCCTGCCATAATCAGGGCATGGCCCCATCAGCTTCACCCGAACGCAGCGAACCCGTGACGCGCGCCGAGCTTGACGCGTTCAAGCTCGACCGCCTCCGCGGGCTCCTCCGCGACGTCTTGCCGCAGAACGCCTTCTGCGCGGCAAAACTCTCTCGCGTTGCTGCCGACCGCCTCGCCTCGCTCGACGACCTGGCAGAGTGGCCCTTCACCTTCAAAGAAGAGCTCGTCGCTGCCGCCTCGAATGGGCTGCCCGGCAACCTGACGTGGCCGCCGGAGCGGTATGTGCGGTTTCACCAGACGAGTGGCACCCACGGCCGGCCCCTGCCGGTCTTCGACACCCGCGACGACTGGGCCTGGTGGATGGAGTGCTGGCGGGTGATCCTCGACCGCGGTGGCGTAACCCCCGACGATCGCGTGCTCGTCGCCTCCTCCTTCGGACCCTACGCCGGCTTTTGGAGTGGATTTGAGGCCGTGATTGATCGGGGGGGCCTGGCGATCTCCGCCGGTGGAATGCCGAGCCTCGGCCGGCTCCAACTCGCCCGCAGCCTGGCCGCCACCGTTCTCATGGCCACCCCGAGCTACGCCCTGCACCTGGCCGAGGTGGCCGAGGAACACAAGATCGACCTGGCCGCGCTGCCGGTGCGGCTCGTGATTGTGATGGGAGAGCCAGGCGGCTCGATCCCGGCCACTCGGGCCCGGATCGCCGACGTCTGGGGGGCCGAGGTGCTCGACCATGCCGGGGCGACCGAGGTGGGGCCGTGGGGCGTCGGGGATCTCTCCGGGGGAGGTCTGGACGTGATCGAGACTGGGTTTCATCCGGAGTTTCTCGCCCTTGATACGGGCCGGGCCGCTGGGCCGGGTGAACTGGCCGAACTCGTGCTCACAACGCTCGGTCGAGCCGGCTCGCCTGTGATTCGCTACCGCACCGGCGACGTGGTGCGGCCCGTGTGGGCCACCGCCGCCGATGTGGCTGCCGGAGCGTGTCCTTGGGTGCGACTCGAGGGGGGCATCCTGGGACGAGCCGACGACATGCTCGTGGTGCGGGGGGTCAACATCTTTCCCGGCGCCATCGACGACATCGTGCGGAGCTTCCCCGAAGTCGTCGAACACCGGCTCACCGTGACGACCCGCGGAAGCCTCGACCTGTTGAGTCTGGAAATCGAGGATCGTCTCGCCACGCCGGCCCGGGTGGCCGCCGAGCTCGAACTCCGGCTCGGCCTCAAGGTCGAGGTGACCACGGTGCCGCTCGGCAGCCTGCCGCGGTTCGAGGGCAAGGGTCGCCGCCTCGTCGATCAGCGGACCGACCGCGGGCTCGCCCGACTTCACTCTGCAGGAAGCCAACCATGACTCAGCCCGTTCCCGCCACGATCAATCGCCGCGAGACCACCCCGGGCCTGCCGCCCGCCATCGAGATCACCTGGAGCGACGGCCGGGCGGCCACCTATACCCCCCGGCTGCTCCGTGACGCCTGCCCCTGTGCCACCTGCCGTGAGGGCCGGACGACCCCGGTCGCCAAGCCGCTGCTTCAGGTGCTCGCTCCCGAGGAGACGGTGCCGTTGGCGGTCACGGGCATGACGCCGGTCGGCCAATACGCCTACTCGATCGAGTTTTCCGATGGCCACTCAAGTGGCATCTACACGCTCGAATATCTCCGCGAACTCGCTTGAGCGCCGTGGCCGCCGACCCGGCTCCGGCTCGGCTCTGGCCATACAAGCCCTCGGCGCGAGCCGGGGGACTGTGATAGTCCGCACCGATCGGCGTGGTCATGTCGAACGGTGTTGTGAACGACAGGCGGCATGGCTGCCGGGATCGCCCCACGACCCGCCGTCCCCGGGCTCGCGCCCGGGGCTTTTATAAACCGCGGGCGCTGGCCCTGGGCGGCATGGCTGCCGGGATCGCCCCACGACCCGCCGTCCCCGGGCTCGCGCGGGTTCGCTCGGGTTCAGGCCAGGTCGAGTCCGCAGGCGGCCGCCGCAACGACCGCAGCGATCCGCACGGCGTCGTGGCAGGCCTCCTCGCTCGTGCCCTCGGCGATCAGCTTGGCTTCGTGGTTCTCCAGGCAAAACTCGCAGCCCGCCAGGGCGGCACAGGCCAGGCTCATGAGTTCGAAGTCGACGCCGCTCGTGGCGGGCTTCGCCATCCGCTGCATCCGCAACCGCGGCGGCCGAGCGGCGTAGCTCTCCTTGCCCGTGGCATGGCCGATCATGTGCCGGAACCGATAGTAGACGGTGTTCATTGCCATCAGCCCGGCCGCAGCGGTGGCGTCGGAGATCACGGCGGCCGCCGCGTCGCCGAGCCCGCCGCGGATGTCGCTCTCGAGAGCGGCGGCGAGCTTCGGGGCCCGGAGAAAGCGGGCGGCGGCCAGGGCCACGCCCCAGGCCTGGGCGTCGGCGAGGTTCTCCCCGGCGAGCACGCTCGACAGGTTGAGCTTCGTATCTTTGAATTCCTCGGGAAGGGTTTCGCGGAGGGCGTCGAGCGCGGGGGCGGTGAGCGGCATGGAGATTCTTCTGCCTCGAATCGGGAATGCGGGCGTCGCAGTGGGAATTGTAGCCGCTTGTTGAACTGCGACCGGGGTTGATGCTACCCTCGGGAAATTTATTTTTTCGGCCCTGCGACCCCACCAATGCCCCGCCGCGACGACCTCCACACGATTCTCCTGATTGGCTCCGGCCCGATCGTCATCGGCCAGGCCTGTGAGTTCGACTACTCCGGCACCCAGGCCTGCAAGGCCCTCCGCGAGGATGGCTACCGGGTGGTGCTCGTGAACTCCAATCCGGCCACGATCATGACCGATCCGGGCACGGCCGACCGCACCTACATCGAGCCACTCACGCCCGAGATGATCGAGAAGGTGATCGAGATCGAGAAGCCCGATGCCGTCCTTCCCACCCTCGGCGGGCAGACGGCTCTCAACCTGGCGATCGAGCTCGACCGGCGCGGGATCCTGGCAAAGCACGGTGTCGAGATGATCGGGGCCAAGGCCGCCGCGATCCGCCGGGGGGAAGATCGTGAAATCTTCAAGAAACTGATGACCACGATCGGCCTGGAGACCTGCCGGGGCCGGATCGTCCGCAGCCTGGCAGAGGCCCGCGAGGTACTCGCCGAGATCGGCCTCCCGGCGGTGATCCGACCGAGCTTTACGCTCGGCGGCTCGGGCTCGGGTGTGGCCTTTAATCGCGAGGAATTCGATACCAAGGTCCAGCGGGGCCTCGATCTCTCGCCGGTGAGCGAGGTGCTCGTCGAGGAGTCGATCCTCGGCTGGAAGGAATTCGAGATGGAGGTGATGCGGGACGCAGACGACAACGCCGTTGTCATCTGCTCGATCGAGAATTTCGACCCCTGCGGTGTGCACACCGGCGACTCAATCACCGTGGCCCCGGCGATGACCCTCACCGACCGGCAGTACCAGCGGATGCGGGACGCGAGCTTTGCCGTGATCCGGGCGGTGGGCGTGGAGACGGGGGGCTCGAATATCCAGTTCGCCGTCGATCCGGGCACCGGCCGGATGATCGTGATCGAGATGAACCCGCGGGTGAGCCGCTCCTCGGCGCTGGCCAGCAAGGCGACCGGGTTTCCGATCGCCAAGATCGCAGCCAAGCTTGCCGTGGGCTGGCGGCTCCACGAGCTGCCCAACGACATCACCCGCAAGACGAAGGCCTGCTTCGAGCCGTCGATCGACTACGTCGTCGTAAAGGTGCCGCGGTTTGCCTTCGAGAAGTTTCCCGAGGCCGACAGCCGCCTGACCACGCAGATGAAGAGCGTCGGGGAGACGATGGCGATCGGCCGCACGTTTAAAGAGGCTTTCCAGAAGGCCCTCCGGGGCCTCGAGGTGGGATCCTTCGGCTTTGGCTGCGACGGCAAGGACCTCTGGGGCACACCGCTCGCCCCTTCCTTCGACGAGATCAGGGCCAGAATTGCCACCCCCGACCCTGACCGCGTCTGGTACCTGCGGTATGCGTTTCTGGCCGGGATGACGAGCGACGAAATCTACGAGGCGACGGCGATCGACCGCTGGTTCCTCGACCAGCTCAAGCAGTTGGTTGAGCTCGAATGCCTGCTCCGAGAGCTGGGCACGCTGGCGGCCGTCGACGATGGGCTGCTGCGGGCCGCCAAGCAGGCGGGATATTCCGACCGGCAGCTGGCGACCATCCTCGGCGTGCCGGAGATGGAGGTGCGGGCGGAACGGAAGCGGCGGGGGATCGTGGCCACGTTCAAGGCGGTCGACACCTGCGCCGCCGAGTTCGAGGCCAAAACCCCGTACTACTACTCGTGCTGGGAGGACGAGGACGAGACGCGGCCCAAGGAACCGGGGCGGAAGCGGGTCATGATCCTCGGCGGCGGTCCCAACCGGATCGGCCAGGGGATCGAGTTCGACTACTGCTGCTGCCACGCCAGCTACGCCCTGCGGGAGCTCGGGATCGAGAGCGTGATGGTCAACTCGAACCCCGAGACGGTGAGCACCGACTACGACACGAGCGACATGCTCTTCTTCGAGCCGCTCACCTGCGAGGATGTGCTCAATGTCGCCGAACGGATCGAGCCCGACGGCGTGATCGTGCAGCTCGGCGGTCAGACGCCGCTCAACCTCGCCCGGGCCCTCTCCGCGGCCGGCCTGCCGATCATCGGCACGAGCGTCGACACGATCGAGATGGCGGAAGATCGGGAGAAGTTTCGTGGCCTGCTCGACCGGCTCGGCCTCAAGCAGCCGGCCAGCGGGATCGCGAGGACGCTCGAGCAGGCCCGGCGGGAGGTGGCCCGAATCGGCTATCCATCGCTCGTGCGGCCGAGCTTCGTGCTCGGGGGGCGGGCGATGGAAATCTGCTACGACCATGCCCAGTTCGAACGGTATGTGGCCGAGGCCTTCGCCGTGGCCCAGGGGCAGCCGGTGCTCATCGACCGCTTCCTCGAGGACGCGATCGAGGTCGACGTCGACTGCATCTGCGACGGCACCGATGTGATCGTGGCGGGTGTGATGGAGCACATCGAGGAGGCTGGCGTTCATTCGGGCGACTCGGCCTGCTGCATCCCGCCCCATAGTCTGTCCGATGCCGTGATCGCCGAAATCAAGGCTGCGGCGATTGGACTGGCACGGAATCTCGGTGTGGTCGGGCTCATGAATGTGCAGTTCGCCGTCAAGAAGGAGGCCACTGACGACGGTGGCACGGCATCGTCGCTCTATGTCATCGAGGTCAATCCGCGGGCCAGCCGTACCGTCCCATTCGTGGCCAAGGCGACGGGCCTGCCGGTCGCGAAGGTGGCGGTCAAGGTGATGGCCGGCATGAGTCTGGCGGAGCAGGGGGTGACGGCCGATCCGCGGCCGTCCCATGTGAGCGTCAAGGAAAGCGTGTTCCCGTTCGTGAAGTTTGCCGGCGTCGACATCGCCCTGGGGCCGGAGATGCGGAGCACTGGCGAGGTGATGGGGGTCAGTGAGAGCTTCGCGATCGCGTTTGCCAAGAGCCAGATCGCGGCGGGCATTGTGTTGCCGGAGCGAGGCCGGATCTTCCTCAGCGTGGCGAGCGAGCATGCCAAGGAGCAGATGGTAGGGCTCGCCCGGCGGCTCTTGAGCCTGGGGTTTGAGCTCAGCGCGACGGCGGGCACGGCACGGTCTCTGGCGGGGGCCGGCATCGTGGTCGAGGTCGTCAAGAAGCTCCAGGAAGGCCACCCGAATCTGATCGACCACCTCATCGATGGCCGCGTGCAGCTGATCTTCAACACGCCGCGGGGCAAGGGAGCGCGAACAGACGAGGGGCGGATCCGGGCCGCGAGTGTGCTCTACGGCGTGCCCTGCATCACGACCCTGCCGGCGGCGGAGGCCTGCGTGCTGGCGATGGAGGGCTTGCGAACCGAGCCGCTCTCGGTCCAGCCGATCCAGGACCGGTTTCCGGTGGCCTTCCCGGTGGCCGTCAGTAGTAGCCAAACAGGGTGAAGTCGCGGGCGTAGAGGCGACGGACGTTGGCGACCCCGGCCGAGCCGAGGCGGTCGCTGGCGGTCTCGGCCGACCGTGCGCGGCGGTTGACCGGGGCGGGGTCGCGGAAGCGGATCGGCGTCTCGGAGCGGATCAGGTCGAGGTCGCGGGCGAACGACTCGGTCTTGAAGACCCGGTTGACGGCCAGGCGGCCGCGGATTTCGAGAAACGTATGCTGCGGGGCGAACCAGGGCAGGGCGAGGATTTCGGAGCTGGCCGAGAGCCGTTCGGCAACCTCGCCGACCGACCCGCCGATGCGATCGAGAACGAGCTTCATCCCAGGCAGATAGCTCCACAGGTCGTCGGTCTGGACGTGGTCGTAGGCCGAGACGAAGCGGGCCAGCGGATCACGGACAAACGTGAATACGTAGGCCCTGTCGAAGAAGGCCGGGTCGGCGTCGTGATAGTCGGTGGCGGCGACGTGACCGGTCTGGAATCCGAGGTAGGCGTCGAGCAGGGCCGATCCCGCGCACTTGGGCACGTGGACGAAGATCACGCCGTCACGGCGAAACTGCCGCGGGATGAGGCCGGGGTGTCGGGAGCGAAACAGACTGGAAAAAAGCGACACGGCGTGTGACCGGAGGGATGGCGAGCGGGGTGTTGCCGGCGGCGGGGTGCCGCTGGCAAGCGGGTGATACCGTGGGCGGTCAATAACCGGCAAGCCGCGTGCCGGCGGGCCGGTTGCCGGGAAGCGATGGCTGGCCCGCAGATGGGCAGGTAGAGTCGGGTGATGACAGGTTCCATGTTCCCCTCCGTCCCCGAGCCACCCCGGCCGTTGCCTCCCCCCGCGATCGATGAGCCCCCGCGGCTCACCGCCCGGACGCTCGACGGGCTCGAGTGGGTGCTGGCGCGGGAGCTCGAAGCCTTGGGCAGCGTCGATCTGCGGGTGGGCCGACGGACGGTCGAGTTTTCGGCACCACCTGGTACCGAGCGGGAGCTGCTCTACCGGGCTGTGCTCGAGTGCCGCACGGCGATCCGTGTGCTCGAGCCGCTGGGAAGGTTCCAGGTCGATTCGCCGGGGTCGCTGCATGCGGCCCTTCAGGCCATCGACTGGACCGAGCAGTTGAAGGTGTCCGAAACCCTGCGGGTCGATGCGGCTATCCACGCCACGTTTCTGAAACACTCCCTCTATGCGGCTCAGATCGTCAAGGATGCGGTCGTGGACCAGCTGCGGACACCCAGCGGCAGGCGGCCGAGCGTGAGCCTCCGCGGGGCGACGCTCCGCCTTGCGCTCCACCTTGTGGGAGGCGTGGCGACGATCTTTCGGGACGCTGCGGGCCGGTCGCTTCATCAGCGTGGCTGGCGCACCGGTGAGGTGGAGGCGCCCGTTTCGGAAGTGCTCGCGGCGGGAATCCTGGCCCTCGCGGGCTGGTGGCGGCCGGGGGAGACGGGTGAAGCGGCCACCAGTGGCGAGCCCCTCATCGATCCGCTCTGTGGATCGGGCACGTTCGTGGTCGAGGCGGCCACGATCGCAGCGGGAATGCCGCCTGGGCTGTGGCGGGCTCGGCGGCGGGGACACGGCTTCTTCCGCTTTCGCGACTGCGATCGTGACCTTGCCGACCGGCTCGTGAGCGAACTCGAGGGCCGCCTGCAGACGGCAGGCGGCGTGTTTCAGGGGAGCGACCTCGACCCGCGGGCCGTCGCAGCCGCGCGGGCGTGCGTGGAATCCGCTGGCGTGGCCGCCAGCGTCGAGATCACCGAGCGACACTTCGAGGACGTCATGCCCCCCTCGGTTCCGGGTCTTGTCGTCACCAACCCGCCCTACGGCGAACGGCTGCCGCTGCCGCGGGCGGCGGCGATCTTTCATCGCATCGGCGACTGGCTCGTGGCCCGCTGCGGCGGCTGGCGGGCCGCGATTCTGGCGGCCGACACGCCGGCCGCGAGGCACCTGGGGCTCCGGCCCGAGCGGCGAGTGCCGCTCATGAACGGCCCGATTCCCTGTCGGCTTTTGGAGGTCTCGATCCGCGAGCGGGAAGCGGCCGTAGCCGTGCCCGTGGCCGGAGCTGCGACGGATGAGCATGGTTGGTGTGGAAGCGATGGCGGCGGAACCGGGCCCGAGGACGGGGTCGATGCCGATGGCGATCCGCTCGAAAACACGCCGCGGCAAACTCCCGGACCTGGTCGGGCACGACCGCGGACAACCGCTGATCAGGTGGCCGACTTTCGCCGCCGGCTCGCCAAGCGGTTCAAGCACCTGGCGAAGTGGGCCCGTCGGCAGGGGGTCGAGGCCTTCCGGGTCTACGACCGTGACATCCCGGAAATTCCCTTGGCGATCGACTGGTATGCCGGCTGGCTCCATGCCGCCGAATATGACCGGCCGCACGGGCGGACGGAGATCGAACACGATGTCTGGCTCGATCGGATGCTCGAGGCGGCGGCGCTCGAGCTGGGTGTGTTGCCCGGCCGTTCGTTCCTCAAGGCGCGGCGGCGGCAGCGGGGTGGTACGCAGTATGAGAAGGTGGACGAGCGGAAGGCCGTGCTCCCGGTCCGGGAGGGGGATCTCGTGTTCGACGTGAACCTCTCGGACTACCTCGACACCGGCCTGTTTCTCGACCACCGCACCACCCGCTCACTCGTGCGGGCCGAGGCCGCAGGCAAGCGGATGCTCAATCTATTTTGCTACACGGGGAGCTTCTCGGTCGCCGCGGCGGCCGGGGGGGCAGCCGAGACCGTGAGCGTCGATCTCTCCAATACCTATCTCGACTGGACGCGAACCAACCTCGCCCGTAACGGGTTCACCGATGGCGGTCGCCACCGGACGGTGCGGGATGAGGCCCGGGCGTTCCTCCAGCACCGGGCCCGCCGTGGTGAGCCGCCCTTCGACATCGCCGTTGTCGATCCGCCAACCTATTCCCGGTCGGCGAAGAGCGAGACGCCCTGGGACGTGGAGCGGGACCACGCCGAGTTGCTCGCCCTGCTGGCCGACAACCTCGTCCCCGGGGGTGTTGTCTTTTTCGCCACGAACTTCCGTCGCTTCCACCTTGCGGCCGACAGCCTGGGCCAACGGTATTCGATCCGCGAGATCACGGCCCGCACGATCCCCGAGGACTTTCGCGACCGTCGGCCCCATCGGGCCTGGCGACTCGTGCGGCGCTAAACCGCGGGGCTCAGTCACCCTCGGCCGGCTCGCGACCAGCCACCAGATCCAGGATCAGCCCGCCGAAATCGGCCAGCCGCTTCTCGCCGATGCCCTTGCAGCGGAGCAGGGCGGCCAGCGAGGCCGGCTTCTCCCGCGCGATTGTCCGCAGCGCCTTGTCGTCGAGGATGGTCCAAGCCGGCTTGCCCCGCGCCTCGGCGATTCGCCGCCGCCACCGCCGGAGCCGCTCGAAGAGGTCGCGATCGACTCCCTGCCAGTCGTCGGCCTCGGCCTTCGTGACCTTCGCCCGTCCGGTCCGCGGCTCGAGCAGCACCACCTCGCGCCCCCCGCGGAGCACCTCCCACGCCCGCTCGTTGAGCCGAACCACCGGCCGGTCGCCCGGTGTCCGCACGAGCAGTTCCTGGTCGAGCAGTTGGTGGACGAGGTTTTCGGCGGCCCGCTGGTCGAGCTCGGCCAACAGCCCGTAGGTGGAGAGCCGGTCGTGGCCGCTGCGGACAACGCTGTCGGTCTTCGCCCCGCGGAGCACCTCGCAGACATGCCGCACCCCGAACCGCTGCTCCACCCGGGCCACGCAGGAGAGGATTTTCTGGGCGATGACCGTTGAGTCGGCGAGGTTCTCCGTTTCGCCGAGGCAGACGTCGCACGCCTCGCAGGAACGTGCCGGATAGGCCTGCCCGAAATACTCCGACAGCGCCGCATGCCGGCACCGGGCCGCCTGGGCGTACCGCCGCATCGAGTGGAGGTGACGGACCAGCGAGCCAACGAGCGCCTCCTGCTCCTCCTCGTCGAGATCGCTCTCCTCGGCACTCTTGCGGACGAGCGCCTCCCACTGGAACACGTCGGCCGATGAATAGAGCAGCACACACTCTGCCGCCAGGCCGTCGCGGCCCGCCCGCCCCGTTTCCTGCTGATAGGCCTCGAGGCTCTTGGGCAGGGCCGTGTGGAGCACGAGCCGGACGTCGGAGCGATCGATCCCCATGCCGAAGGCGACCGTGGCCACGACCACGTCGATCGTCTCCTTCGCGAAGGCGTCTTGGGTGCGGTGCCGCTCCTTGGCGTCGAGGCCCGCATGGTAGGGGCGGGCGAGGAGCCCCTCGGCAGCGAGCCGGGCGGCCAGCCGCTCGGTCTCCCGCCGAGAGATGCAGTACACGATCGACGCCTCGCCCCGATGGCGGCCGAGGATGGCGAGTGTCTGGGCAACACGATCGGTCCGCGGCACCACGCGGTAGACGAGATTGGGACGGTCGAAGGTGCCCACGAGCACGGCCGGGTCGCGGAGCCCGAGCTGGCTGGCGATGTCCTCGCGGACCCGCGGCGTGGCCGTGGCGGTGAAGGCGTGGAGGCTCGCCTGCGGAAACCGCTCGCGGAGCAGGGCGAGCTGCCGATACTCAGGGCGGAAGTCGTGGCCCCAGTGGCTGATGCAGTGGGCTTCGTCGATCGCGAACCGCTTCACGCCCACCCGCGCGAGCGTGTCGATGAGCCCTGAGTTCACGAGCCGCTCCGGGGCCGCGAACAGCAGCCGCAACTCGCCGGCCACGAGCCGGTCGCGGATCGCCGACCGCTCGTCGGACGAGAGGCCCGAGTGGAGGGCCGCCGCGGGATAGCCGATCGCCTCGAGGGCGTCGACCTGGTCCTTCATGAGCGCCACAAGCGGTGAGATCACGACGTCGGTCGTGTCCCCGACCAGCGGCGGCAGCTGGTAGCAGAGGCTCTTGCCGCCGCCCGTGGGCATCACGACGAGCGAGTCACGGCTGGCAAGCGCGGCCTGAATCGCCTCGGCCTGCCGGGGGCGGAGCGTCTCGAAGCCCCACCAGCGTTTGAGGATTTCGGCAACTCGTCCGTCGACCGCCGCGGCGGTGTTTCCCGGGGCATCGATCTCGGCCGGCCCTGGCACGATGGCGGTCTCCTTGTCATAGAGCGAAGCGGGACAGGATACCACGGCCCGGAGCCGCCGGGTCGCACGAAGCGGAGCGGGCGTGAGGCTCACTTCCCCAGCAGGTGCCGCTGCTTGACGGGTTCGCCCCGACAGTGCTGCCGCCCCTGTTCGTGGGCCAGCAGGTCGAGGTCTTCATCACTACCGGGGAGCAAACATGGGCCCAGGTTTGCAGCCTGGGCAATCCCGGTTGTTCAGGCAACGACGCCGCAGCTTGAAAGTCTGCCTTCGGCAGGCTGCCCGACTGTCGAAGCATGAGCCAATTCCTCCTGGCCGCCGCTCCGACCAACGAAAATCTTGGATCGACAAAAATCGGGTTGCGGCTGATGTGGTGGTGTGCAACAGTCCCGCCCCCATGGCCTCGGACCCCTGCCTTCCTGTCGCGGCTCCGCGGCGGTACGCGATAGCGTGCCGCGCAGGCATGGCGCACGCGCTGGTTGTGGTTGGAGCGGTCATCGCAGGTGGTGTCCGGGGAGACGAACCACCGGGAGGCAATGTGCCCGGCGGCGTGTTTCTGCCGGCCACAGACGGTGGCAATCTCTGGGAGCGAACGCTCGAGACGGTGGCGGCAGGATGGCCCATTGTCCAGTCCCAGCCCCCCAACTTTCGGTCACTGCCTCCGCGGGACGGCGTCATCGAATCGGCCTGGGTCGAGCCCCCCGGCGAGGCGTGGCCCCCGAAGCGGCAGCGGGTCGTTGTCCGTGTCGTGCCGGCCGCAGGCGGGGCCTGGATCGACGCGGCTGTCGAGACGCAAACGCTCGGCGGTGCCGCCGCCGACGGCACGGGTGCCGAACTCGTGGGGGATTGGCGGTCCGCGAACGCCTCCGACAGCTATGCCATCGATCTCGTCAGCCAACTCGCCCCGACCGCCGACCCGGTCTACGCGCTGCCGCCGCCCGAGCGGACGATGCTTCTCGACCCGCCGCGGGCCGAGCCGCCCTGGGCGGGGAGTCGTTTTCCCCGGGTCTCACGCGCCGGCCACAAGGTCTGGGAGGACTACCGCAATTTCTACGACTGCGAGAGCCTGGTCTGCCTCACGGCCGCATTCGGGGCCGGCGCCTTGATGGCCAACACCGGCTTTGACGACACGATGCAGGCGGCCTGGCAGCGGGGCGTCGAGCCGACGGGCCTCGGCACCTTCTTCTCCGGCTGCAAGGACATCGGCGAGGGCCGCTACCTGTTGTCGATCTTCGGCGTGGCGGCCGCGACGGGGCTTGTCTTCGAGGGCAACCCGGTCGGCAATGTCGTCGGGGAGTGGGGTTCCCGGTCGCTGCGAATGTTTATCGTGGGGGCTCCACCGCTGTACGTGGGGCAGTGGGCCACCGGCGCGTCGCGGCCGGCCGAGCTCGACGGCAGCAAGTGGCACTTCTTCAACGACAACAACGGCGTCAGCGGCCACGCCTTCGTGGGCGCGGTACCCTTCCTGGCCGCCGCCGACATGGTGGAGAGCCCGCTCCTCAAGGGCACGCTCTACGTCTGCTCGACCTTCGTCGGCTTTTCCCGGATGACCGACGACGCGCACTATCCGTCGCAGGTGTTCCTGGGCTGGTATCTCGCCTGGGCGAGTGCCCGGGCCGTGGATGCGACGGAAATGCAGTTTGCCGGCATGGAACTCCAGGTGATGCCGCTGCCGATCGGCGACCTCGGCGGCCTGGGTGTCACGGGCCGCTGGTGACCACCTGGCTTGACGGTTCTGGCTTGACGTCTCGCAGAGGGCCGCCCGAGGCGGTTACACGCTTCGCCGCCAGATGGCAGCCAGGGCCGTTGCACCCGCGGCGGCCACGAGGGTGAGCGTGCCCGGTTCCGGAACTGCCTGCCAGGAAACGGCGTAGTCCTGCGGGGCGACTGCGGTGCCCCAGACCTGCTCGGTCGTGTTGTCGAACGTGTTGCTCGGATACTCGACCCGCAGGCCGAAGAAGCCGGAGCGCGGCAGCGTGAAGGAGAGGTGCTCGACCGTGTTGTAGAGGCTCTCCGAGCGGGCAATGAGGGTCGTGAGAGTATTGGCCTCGTCGAGTTCCCAGACGGAGAGGTTCAGGTTGGCCTGGGCGATTTCGAAGAGGTCGCCCGTGACGTCGTCCCAATCCCGGGCCCGCATCCAGGTGAGCGAGGTCGTGAAGCTTGTGCCGCCGCGGAGCCACTCGGAGATTCGATAGTCGTTCGAGACGCCGACGAATGAGTTGCCGTAGTCCCAGCCGGTCTTCACGACCGCCCCCAGGTTGCCGGTGCCGGTGCCCGGCACGTCGGTCTGGCCGTTGACCTGGAGGTCGAAGGTCGTGTCGAGATTCATCCGGCCGGCTCCCGCGGCCCAATCGAGCGATTGCGTGGTGACGATTGCGGTTGTACTCCCCACGTTCACGACCTGCTGGCCATTGTTCCAGCCGCTCGTCTTGTCGGCCCCGTTGAGGAGCAGGGCCTTCACAACCACGCTCTGGGCGGCGTCGGGATTGCCAGAGAGCGCGGGGAGCGTCTTGGCGGCGCTCGCCACCAGGGCCGCGCCGCCGGCCACGATCGGGGCGGCGAAGCTCGTGCCATTAATAAAGTCTGTGTAGGCATTGGCGTCGGACCCCTCGTCCGTGGATCCGTCGAGCGATGCGTTATTACCACCGGCCTGGCCGCCGTAGAAGGCGGTTGTAATCGAGGCGCCGGGGGCCGCCAGATCGACCGCGGCCCGCACGCCCGGGATGCGAATGATCTCGTCCGCAGAAAAATAATAGGCAAACTCCTGCGGCCCGCGGCTGCTGAAACCGGCCACGGAGGCGAACGTATTGGCGTTGCCGAGGGCGGCGACGGTGAGCGTGTTGTAGCCCGAACCAGGCGCGCCGACGGTGTTGGCCCCGGGGCCACTGTTGCCGGCGCTCACGACGTGGAGCGTGCCCGGGCTCTGGAACGACATCGCGTCGGTGAAGAGCGTGGCCGCCTCCGTGCCACCGGGGTCGGTGTAGCCGTAGCTTGAGTTGACGACATCAGCCGAGTTGAACGAGCCGGTGTAGGCGGTGATGTAGGAGTCGGCCGAGATGGCGAAGGAGAGGGCATAGGCCAGACCACTCCATTCGGTGGCGATCGCCCCGCTTCTGAGGTCGGTGCCGGGAGCAAGGCCCTGTTGGCGGAACTGCGGGCTCACCGCTGTTTGCCGGCCGCCGACGAGCATCGCCGCCCAGGTGGCGTGACGGTCGTAGAGGGGAGCGATGCTGCCCCGCTGGGCCGAGTCCGGCCCCCAGGTGTCGCTTGAATTGACGAAGTTCGTGGTGTTGGTCGCAACGTGCTGGAGGGTCTCATGGCCATTCCAGAAGTGGCCCGCCTCGAGATTGAAGGCGATCGTGTTCTGGCCGGTGATCGGCGTCGTGTGGCCGTAGTAGCGATCCGCGCCCAGGAATGTGTTGAGGTCGAACGTGCCGCCGCCGCCACCAGTCGTGGCGTCACCGCTCGGGGCCGGGGGCTCGGTGCCTTCGCCTGGCACGGCCGGCAGGCTGCCGGCCAGGAAAACCGCATCGGCCATGTCTGCGGAAGAGAACGTGGTTGCCGCCGGCACGCCGAGCCCATTGGCCACCGCCGGCAGTTGTCGATTCCCTGAGACAGTCGAGTGGGAGAGGCTGCGGTCGAACACGCGAGCCGGCGGGGCCCCGCGGCCGGGTTGCACCCAGGAGGGCGGCCCCTGTTCATGGGCCGGGCCCTGTTCCTGTCCCTGGCCGGTCGAGCCAACGGACGCGATCACAAGCACGAGGCCCATGATCGCCGTGCTTGTGGGACGGAAGAAGTGTCGGCCCATCAGGCCTATCAGGTCCATGGAAACCGCCACGTTTGGCAGGCTCAGAACCCGCTCCCACGTTCCCCCTGGTCAGGAACCAACTTCAGGAACAAATCTTAGAAACAAAATCTTAGGAACAAGCCGTGACGCACTCTTCCGTCGCCGGAGCCCTGGTAGACCGAATAATGTCGAGCGTGATCGGTCGGACGAGATACCCTGCCACGCCGGAGGCCAGCGCTCGCTGTTCCTCTTCGAGACGGTAGGCGTCTGACACGACGAAGATGCCAGATCGCATCCCGTGACCGATCCGATCGAGCGAGATCCGGGAGCCCGCCAGCAGCGGATCGACGCTCCCCTGTAATACGTGCGGCGAGAGCATCTCGAGCAAATCAAAGCCCGACATATCGGGAAGCTCGGATGCCACAAGCCAGACATCAGCGCGGAACCGACGCGACAGCCGAACCGCCGACCGGCCGTCGACACAGAAGTGCAGCCCTACGTCGCCAGCCCGAGCGGCCTGCACAAAGTCGGTGTACTGGTCGCAGACCGAATCGACAATCACGATCTCGTTGATGCCCACTGCCCGCAGGCTGCGTTCACCGAAGGAGGGAAGGGAGAGATTCATGATGACTTCCTGGAGGGGGGCTGAGGATTGTCGAGTGAAAGCTTGAGAAGGAGCGTTACAACGGGCCGATCTAGTTACCACTGCGTGGTCGATGCGCGGGACAACGTTACCGATTCAGACAGCGTGGGCAGCGACTTTGTCCAGGCTGCCGAGGGGCGGGCACCGACGGAACGACCGGACATCGGCCGTGCAACCGAGACACCTCGGGGCTCAAGATCGACGACCAGAAGCGGCATGGCGGTCTTCGAAAGGGCAAACACCTCGGAGCCGCGATACGACACCGCCCGATCCCGGGCGGGAACCGACTGCCGAGTCATCGCCTGCTTTATCGGACTGGTCGCAGCCAGCGTCAGGGACGAGGTCGACGGCTCAACCGCACCAGCCGGCTCGAGATCACCGAACACGGCGAGCCCTTCGACGATGCCGCCACTGCCACCGAAAAAACTCTCTTCACCAACTGCCGAGTTGGCGGCCACCAGCACCACAACAGGCATCACAAACGCCAAGCTCGAAAAGCACGGCTGAATCAGAGAGCGACGCATCGTGAGACTCCAAAACATTTGGGTAAGAAAAATTGGAAGAAGAGAGGCGAACTGGCGAGTGGAAATCACTGGCTTCAAAATCGGTGCGACAGATCTTCATCTGTCGCCGGAGGCGGATCAGACGAGCGATACGATCGACATGAACAGCAGAATGGGCAGGGCGCAGAACAGGACGTCGGCCTGCGTCAGCGACCAGCCGCGACGAACAATCGCGGTGGGGCACGAGTTCGGATTCATGAGCGGACTCCATGGCCGCGACGACCTCTCGAAAGAAAGACCGTCACGAGCGTGTTGTTTGATCCCGGACAGATCCGGTCGCAGGCGACCGGCGAGCACGGGGGACGCCCCGCCTCTACTTTCAAAGACATGCACGTGGCGTGCCAGACTCTTCGGCCGGGAAGGAAAAATCGGGCGACCTCAGAAAATGCTTAAAAACAAGGGTTTTCCTGATTGCGCATGGCCGTCGACAGGCGGCTCCTCTGGTGGGGGGGTGGAGCGATTCGCTCCAGCGCGCTGGTCGCTAGCGACCAGGGGTGGAGCGAATCGCTCCACCCCAACCCCCCGAAGGTGGAGTTTTTTCGAGTCGGCGTTGCGTTTTGGCTGGGCGTCGCCGGACGGTGCGCCGAGCCGCAGTCCCCGGGCTCGCGCCCAGGGCTTTTATGCCTGTGATTCGGACGGCCATGCCGGTGATTCGGACCTTATAAAAGCCCCGGGCGCTAGCCCGGGGACTCGGGATAAAAGCCCCGGGCGCTAGCCCGGGGACTCGGGATAAAAGCCCCGGGCGCTAGCCCGGGGACTCGGGATAAAAGCCCCGGGCGCTAGCCCGGGGACTCGGGATCCGAAGGCCATCTCGCGCTCGCCATGCCGTCCGGAGTCGGAGCTCAGGGAGCTTCCAACACCTGGTGAACCAGGGCCTTGTCGACCCCGTCCACGAGTTCCACGTGGCCGATCCGGGTCGGGAGTACAAACCTCAACCGACCGCCGGTTGTCTTCTTATCCCGGCCCATGATCCCAATGAGTCGATCACTCTCGAGCGGCCCAAGGCCGGCAGGGGAGATGGGCAGTTCGAGCCGGGCCAGAAGCCGGTCCTGCCGCCCAACCACCTCGCTCTCGATCCGGCCCAGGGCGGCCGCCAGCCGGGCTGCCCGCCCCATTCCGATCGCCACAGCCTCGCCGTGAAGAAGCGTGCCATAGCCGGTGGCGGTCTCGTAGGCGTGGGCGAAGGTGTGGCCGTAGTTGAGCGCGGCCCGCAGCCCCGAGGTTTCCCGTTCGTCATGCTCCACAACGCCGGCCTTGAGGGCAGCCGACCGCTCGACCGCGTAGGCCAGTTCCGGCCCCTGTCGGGCCAGAAGGCTGGCGGCATGGTCTTCGAGCCAGGTAAAGAACTCAGGGTCGAGGATCACGCCATATTTCACGACCTCGGCCAGGCCGCTTTTGAATTCCCGCTCCGGCAGCGTGCCGAGGGTGTCAATGTCGGCCACGACGCCGCGGGGCTGCCAGAAGCAGCCTACGAGGTTTTTGCCCCCCGCCAGGTTGATCCCGGTCTTGCCCCCGATGGCGCTATCGACCTGGGCCACGAGCGTGGTCGGCACGTGCCAGACGGGAAGGCCACGGGCGAACGTGGCCGCGGCGAAGCCGGCTAGGTCGCCGACAACCCCGCCTCCGACGGCCACGACGTGGGTGCCCCGATCAACAGCCAGCCTGGCCAGATCGTCCCACAATTCACCGAGCACGCGAATCGACTTCGAGGACTCGCCCGCGGGAATGGTGAGCATGTGCACGTCGACGCCGGCGGCGGCTGTCGATGCCGCCACGCTCTTCCCGTGCGAAGCAGCCACCGCCGCGTCGGCGACGACAACGGCCCGGCAAACCCCAGCCGCATGCAGCAGCGGGCCGATGGCACTGACCACGCCACTCCCGCAGAGGATGTCGTAGGAGCGGTCGGCCGCATCGCCCGGTAAGTGGACGCGGATCGTGGTCACAGTCAGGAGACGCTCACCCGCTCGAGATCGGCCGGAGTGACCGTGATGACCCGGGCAAAGCCTGTGTGCTGCCGAAGATACTCGACCTCGGCGGCGTCGGCCGGGCTGGCGTGCAGCAGTTGCTCCACGCGGGCCTTGTCGTTGGCCGACCAGTCCTCGTAGTCGGCCGACCAAATCGTGTGGTGCTCGACAACGAGCGCGTCACGGTAGGAGTCGAAAGAAGTGGCCATGTCCGAATAGTCCCGGAAAGCAGAAAGACGGTAGCGACAACCCGGCTATCATAGCCGGCAAAGAACCCGCTGTGGCGGGCGGCAAAGCGGGGCCGATCGAGAGCCTGCCCCGCCGGCATGCAGGATTCGAAGTTCATGAAGGCAGCGTCTGCCCCCTCGCCCAAGGCCACTGCCGTCAGCGGCACCGGGACCGCCGTGGTTGTGGGTGTCGTGCTGCTGGCAGCGGTGTTGGGGGTGTTTGCGGTCTGGTTTCAATGGGGGCAGACCCGCCGCTGCCTCGCGTTTTTTGGGCCTGAGGTCGCCCGGCAGATCCAGGCTGCGAGCCGGGTGGAACTCTGGCGTTTGGAGCCGGCCGCGAGC
>Ga0209498_1000166_pt1 | contig 38628 bp, 30 predicted proteins | sample WalLakDeSediment_FD_184131 | JGI IMG/M metagenome (GOLD analysis project Ga0209498, IMG submission 184131) | Lake sediment microbial communities from Walker lake, Nevada to study Microbial Dark Matter (Phase II) - Walker Lake 11/02/13 Deep... | ecosystem: Environmental > Aquatic > Freshwater >... | reverse complement strand
TTTCTCTTGGTGTTGGTGGCGGGAGCTCATCTCCGTCTTTCCGGGCTGGACAAGAAGACATTGAGCCATACCGAGGCCATGATCCCCGGGATTGAGCTCCCAACTGGAATCAGTTGGCCGCCAGAACGCGATTCCTTCTACGACGCCTTCTGGTGGCACTTTCACGGCGAGGGCCATCCGCAGGCGTATTACTTCTTCATGTGGGGGTGGACCAAGGTTCTTGGCACGAGCCTGCCCACCCTTCGTATGCCCTCCGTCATCTTCGGGACAGCCTCCATCGGCCTCGTCTTCCTCATCGGATTGCTGGCGTATGGCCGGCGAGTCGGTCTACTCGGCGCCGCGTTGGTGGCGTTCAACGGCCTCCACATCTACTTCAGCCAGTACGCCCGCATGTTCATGATGGGGTCATTTCTGGGGCTGCTGTCGACGTTCCTCTTGCTGCAGGTGCTTAGGACCTCCGACAGGCGTCGTTGCAACGAGGTGGCCTATGTCCTTGTCTCATGGCTGGCCATCTATACCCAGACGTTCTTCTGGACGCTGCTCGCCGCCCAAATGGCGTGGGCGGTTCTCCTGCGTGACGCCTCGGGCCGCATGGTTCAGCGAATTCTGTCCCTGCAGGCACTGGTGGTGATCCTGGGGGCTGCGTCACTGGCTCACATCGTGTATCGGGGGGACGATGTTGACCTTGCGGGACCGTCGTTCTCGTTCGTGGCGCAGTACCTGTCGTTCGGCTTCGCCCTGCAGCCGGACACGCTGTCGATCCCGCCGCGTACCCTGCCTACAGTGCTCATCGCTTCCGCGCTCGGCGTGTCCCTGCTGTTGGTGGTTCGGGGTCTATTCGAGCGAGGGCGCACTGCCCCGTTCGATGGTTCTGCGAATCCCATCGCACCACATCGCCTCCTACCCACCGCCATCGGATCGGCTCTCGTGGTATTGGGATTGCTCCTGGTAGTTCTGCGGCACCAACTCGCCGTCGCCGTCGTGATGCTTCTCCCGTTCCTGGCACTAGGATTGCCTCAAGCCGGTCGCAGAGTTCATGCGCTGCTGGCATCCGCTGATGGTGCACCGATGTTTCTCAGCCGCATTACGGCCAGTCGGCCGGGACCAGCTCTCATCGGTCTGCTCGCGCTTCTGCCACCGCTCGCCATCGTAATGCTGTCCTTCTGGACTTCCATGCTCATTCCACGAGCGTTTCTCATGTTCGTTCCTTATCTCCTGATCGTAATCAGCGCGGGGGTCATCTCGATCACACGCTGGCGCTTCGCCGCATTGCCGGTGGTTGCCGCACTCTTCGTGATCCACGCTGTAAGCGTCCAGCATCATAAGAGCTACCCGAACGATGCCATCGAGTACGGCGAACTTGGCCAACGGATGGCCGAGCGCCTGCGTCCCGGCGACCTCGTGTTCGTCGTGCCCGAAAGCTGGGTGTTCACGGCGATCTACTACTACCTCAACGATTCCCCGGCACGCTACGTCGCACAGGACTATGCTGATGCTGTCGAGCAGAACCCCGGGGCAAGAGTCTGGCTCCTCTTCTTCGAGAGTGCGCGGTGGGGCCCCTACGGATCGACGACTGACGAGATGACAGCCGCGCTCACAGGGTATCGCCCTGTGGAACGGCTGGAGGCGCGGCGCGGCGCCGCCCAACTCTTTGTCAGGGATGAAGGAGGGCAGGCTGGTGGATAGGGCCACATCCAGGGCGTCGGGCACCGACTCCAGCGAAGTGGACCACCCAGCCCGCAGGGAGGCAGGGAGGCAGGGAGGCAGGGAGGAAGGAAGGAAGGAAGGAAGGGAGCCGGCTGCTCCGGGGGAGGTGGGCAGCAACTCCAGATGGCGCTCTTCAGAGTCATCGCATCCCCTTATTCCTCCCTTGACCACTCACTCCTGCAATCTACCATCGTGAGAAACCGAGGACGCCTAAACTTGAAACCATCTCTACCTCTCGGTCAGTCCCGCCCCAGGAGTCTCTTGACCCGATCCACGAACCGTCTCCCCAGGGCTTGCCGGGCCAGGGACTTCACCCGGGTCGTACGCCTCACCGAGCGTATCTCCCTCGACTCCCCCAGAGGTACTTCCGCCAAGATTGGAGCTCCGCCCTCCAAACCCTCACGGATCCGGCTCCGGACATCTGAATCGAGGCGGATGAAGGCCAATCCGCAGGCCTCCGCCAGGACCTCCATGTCCGGGTTTCGAAGGCGCACAGCATGGGCGTGACCGAAGTCCCGCTCCTGCTGGAGACGGATGAGGTTCAGGTACCCGTCGTTGAAGACGATGACGGTGACCGGAAGCCGCTCCCGGGCCAGCGTCAGCAAATCCATACCCGACATGGCCAATCCGCCGTCGCCGATGACGGCCACCACGGGCCGCTCCGGTGCAGCCAGCTTGGCGCCAATGGCCGCCGGGAGCCCGAAGCCCATGGACTGAAAGTCCGTGGGCATGATAAGCCCCCGGGGAGTCAGTACGCTGAAGTGCCGCCGGATCATCACCTGGTGGAGCCCCGAGTCGGTGACGAGGATGGCATCCCTGGGGATCTCCTCTCGCAGGACCTGGACGAGCTCCCGGACGGTCTTCGATGGTACCCCCGGAGCGGAGGGCTCGGGGGGACCACCCGGAGCTTCGCCTGCGATGCGCGAGCGCCACAGGGCGATCTCGTCCTGGCTCCAACCCGACAGGGGCCCCTCGCCCGGAAGGGATTCAAGAAGATGCCCGACCACGTCTTCCACCCTCGCCCTGATCAAGAGGCTAGCCGGGTAATTCGCACCAAGCGCCTCGGCATCCGTGTTCACGTGGACCAGGCGATCCGCCGGCAGTTTGAGCCGGAACCCTGCGGTTCCGTTGTGGCCGAGCTTGCAGCCCAGGGCCAGAACGAGGTCCGACGAAGCCAGTAGCTCGTTCAGGGCCCCTACGCCACCCCGGTCCGGGTCGAATCCCAGACACAGGGAGTGATCCTCGGGGATCACGCCCCGTGCCGATGGGGTCGTGAAGAAGGGCGCACCCAGGCGCTCCGCCAGATGGTGAACCTGTTCCGCTCTCTCCACGGCCCCGAGACCCAGGAAGAGGATGGGCCGACGGGCCAGGGAAAGGCGAGGGGCGAGGGAGATGGTGGAATCCGGCGGCATGGTTCCCCTCCCGGGTTCCCAAGCAGCAGCCTCAGCGGGCCCCATCTCCCCCCCCAATGGCGGACTCTCCGAGGCCGATTCGCCACTTCCCTTCCCCGCTACGCCGGTGAACACCTCCGACGAGACCCACAGGACCACCGGACCGGGCTCACCTTCCTGGGCCATTCGCCACGCCCGCTCCGCGGCCACCGGGACTCCTTCTGCCGCACGGACCTCAACCACCTCCTTCACCAAGGGCCGAACGATCTCCTGGTGCTGGATCTCCTGATGCCGGAACCGCCTCCCCGGCGGGAGGGGTTTGTGCACCACGATGTGGATGAGGGGCACCGAATCCAGCCGGGCTTCTGCGAGCCCCGGCAGGGCGTACGTGAACCCGGGACCCGGGATGGTCACCAGAACCCCCGGCCGACCCGAAGCGCGGGCATACCCGACGGCCATGAAGGCGGCGGCCAACTCACTCGTGGCCAGGACGGTCCGGAGGGAGCTTGTCCGAAGCTCCTCGAAGAGCTCCACGTTCTGGGTGCCCGGAAGGCCGAAGACGCAGCGGACACCCATGTTTGTGAGTGCTGCTGACAGGGACCGGCTCCTCGACCGGGTCATCGTCGGACGGCCCCCGGAAGTCTTCGCCTCACGAACCCACTGCTCCTCGCCGCGAACTCGCGAAGGGCCGGCAGCGGGTCGTCCCAGCGCAGAACGGGCTGGTCGGCCCCGGGGAGTGACCGGACAAAGGTCATCAACCCTCCTGCTCGGCTCGACGATCCCAGGAGGCACGCGAACACGTCGTAGTAGGGGTGGATCAACCGTCTCCCCACCCGATACCCCCGGACCTCTTCCACCGGCTGACCGAGGGCATCCCGGTAGGCCATTTCCACGACATTCACCCCGCATTTCGCGGCGAACTCCACGAACCACCAGGCGCGGGCGTTGACCTCCAGGAGCTTGAAAATCCCGTCCCGCGAGTCCCTCTTGAATTCCGTGCTGAAGATCCCCCGGTAGCCGGTAGCCCGGAGAAGGCGGGTCACGTCGTCCACGGCCTGTTGGGCCTCGGCAACGGGAATGCTAACCATGTAGCTGCTGTTCCCGAAATGGGGCGGGTGCATCCGGAGGCGGCGCCGGGCGAATACGGCTGGTATGCGGCCCTGGGCGTCCACGAACCCGTCCACGAAGTAGTGGTCCGCCGGGGACCCGGGCACGTACTCCTGGAGCATGACCCCCAGGCCGGCCTCCCGGACAAGATCGAGCTTGCCGGCGAGGTCTAAGAACGAAGCCGGCAGGAACGCCTTCACGCCGAACCGACGGTGGAAGAGCTGGGAGTTGCGGGGCTTGACGAAGAAGCGGTCCAGGCTGTCCAACCGCCCCACATCGAAGGATCGGTCCACGATAATCGTCCGCGGATGAGGAACCCCCTCCGCCTCCAGGAGCTCGGAGAACAAACCCTTGTCCACGAACCGATCCAAGACCGCTGCAGGGGGGACCGATGAAGGAAAGCGCTCGTGCAGACCCTGCGGCAGCGCCGCCACGTCCCTGACCCACTTATCCGAGCATGGGATCAACACGGACACGCCACCCGGAAGGGAGGCGAGGTAGTCTGGGAGCTCGCACCGCACCGGTGGAGCGGACCTGTACCACCGGCTGCTGCGGTATGCGAACGAGTCTTCGGAGGCCACCCGTGCAGAAATGCCGACTCGGGCCAAGCACCGGAGGGCGCCCAGCACGGTCACCCCGGAACCCAAGAGGAGAGCGTCTGAAGGAAATGCCTTCATGGCATCACGATGGGGAGCGGGGACCGGGATCACAAGCTCTGGCGAGTGCGACGCCATCTTTCCCCGATCATCTTGAGGCTGGGTCTCTTCGCACCGCTTACCGGGACGAGAGCGCCGTGTCGACCTTGATTATGGCCAGGGTCCTTCGCGGTCAGACACACATGCGGCGCTGCAGCTCGGACTCCACTTCGTCCAGGAGCCTCCAGGCACGGTCCTTCTCCGAAACCATCGAAACCTGCAGGGGCCACTCGAGATCCAACCGGGGGTCGGCGAAGGAGAGTCCTCCCTCGGACCCCGGCGCATAGAATTCTCCCACCTGGTATATCATTTCGGTCTCGTCGCGAAGAACCTGGTAGCCATGAGCGAAGCGCTCAGGCACATAGAGCGCCCGGGCGTTCTCCTCGCTCAGCTCCACCGCCACGTGCATCAGGTAGGTGGAGCTCTCCGGTCTGAGATCCACGATGATATCAAGGATGGCCCCCCGGGTGCAACGCACGAGCTTCGTCTCGGCCAGCGGTGGATACTGGAAGTGCATCCCCCTCACCGTGCCTCTGGTGCGGTTGAATGCCAGGTTCGCCTGGGCGAACACGGGGGTCAGGCCGTGGGCCGCGAACTCCCTCTGACAGAAGGTTCGGGCGAAGAAGCCGCGGGAGTCCCCCTTGCGCTCGATCTCGATGATGAAGGCACCCTGGAGGCTTGTTTCAATGAAGATCATCGTCGGCTCTTTCGTCTCCCTCTTCAGGGCCTGGGCGATGTTTCGCTTCCAAGCCCGGGGGACACCTGTTGCAGGAGGTTGGGCTATGGGTGCGGCCTGCGAACGCACTGACTCCCGACTCAGGACCGGGAGCCCGAACGGTTCCAGATCTCCCAGGGACGGGTCCCCGAATCGTTCAACTCGTCCAGACGCTGCTTGTCCTTGGCCGTGTCCATGGGCACCCAGAACCCATCATACTCGTGGGCGAGAAGCTGCCGCTCCTGGATCAGCCGCTGGAAGGGTTCCAGGACGAGATCCTCTCCCCCCTGGATGTAGTCGAAGACTTCCTCACGGAAAACGAAGAATCCACCGTTCACGCGGATCTTGGCGTGCCTGATACCCTGCATGGCCGTCACTTCACCGTCCCCGTTGGTCGTGACGAAGTGGTAGCTGAGATTGGGCCGGACCGAGAGAAAGCTCGCGATCCGATCGAGTCGCCGCAGATGCTCGATCTGGTCCGGCAGATGATGGTCTGTGACCGCATCGCTGTAGTTGGCGAGGAACTCGTCCTCACCCTCAAGATGATCCCTCACTGCCACCAACCTCTCCCCGATATTCGTGTGAAGGCCCGTGTCAACGAAGGTGACCCGCCAGTCCTCGATGTCGCTGTGGAGGAGTCGCTTGGTCCGGCCTCCATCGCTGAGCACAAAGTCGTTGGACAGGCACTCCTCGTAGTTCAGGAAGAAGTTCTTGATGGCATCGCCGCGGTACCCAAGGCAGAGAATGAAATCCTTGTGGCCGTAATGAGCGTAGTACTTCATGATGTGCCAGAGGATGGGCCGGGTGCCGATGGGGACCATGGGCTTGGGCACGTTGTCGGAGTATTCCCTGAGACGCATCCCTAGGCCACCACAGAAGAGAACAACTTTCATGAGTCGCCTCGCTCACATGGGAGGAAGGGAGGCGAGGGCCCACTCTGCCTTGTTCGGCACGGGCGAAACCGATCCAACCCGGGAACGCCCGTTCCAGCGCAGTTCCCCATCAACGTGGCCGGTGGCCATGAGGGAGCGGAGATGCTCCAGGCGAATGAAACGCGGCCCGAAGAAGTCCTCTTCCGTGAGATCCGCGCGACTCAACGTCGAGTAGAGCTGATTGATGCCCTCGGGCACGGTCCACCGGGGGGTAAAGGAGGGAAGGGTCGAGTTGAGTTTCGCTCCGTCAACCCTATAACTCCTGAGATCCGGCTCCCCGCATCCTTCGGCAAACGTCACCCTGCATCCGGGAACCTGTTCCGCAACCATCTCTGCCACGTCCCGGATCTGGTAGTTCTCTCCCTTTGGAGCCACGTTGAACGCCTGCGCATGCACCAGGTGGCGAGGAGCCTCCAGGACGGCCAGAAAGGCCCGGCACAGGTCCTCCACGTGGAGGACAGCGCGCCAGGATCGACCGTCGCTGAGAAGCCGGACTTCACCCCGCGTCAGCGCGGACCCCACCAGGTTGTTGACCACGACGTCACCCCTGAGCTTCGGCGAAACGCCGTATGCCGTGGGAGCCCTCAGGAATGTGGGGCTGAAGGAGTCATCGGCCATCTCCGTGAGGGCGTTCTCGACCACCACTTTCGACGTGCCGTAGGGGGTCAAAGGCCTCAGCGGCGCATCCTCCGTCATGCGCTGGGATCCGGCCGAACCGTACAGGCTACACGAAGAGGCGAACAGGAATCGGGACACCCCCGCCGACTTGGTGTGGGACGCCAGCCGGATGGATGCCTGCTGGTTGATGGCATGGGTGAGTCGAGGGTTCAGATTCCCCAGGGGATCGTTGGAGAGGGCCGCCAGGTGCACCACCGCATCGAAGCCTGCGAGCGCGGCAGGAACCAGATCCCGGACGTCGATCTTCCACCCCACTGGGCCCCGGACCTGCGGGGATTTCCCCAGGCCGCATCTCTCGAAGTAGAAGCTGTCAACGCCCACAGGTGCATGACCTGCCCCGTGGAGCACACCCATGAGTACACTTCCGACGTACCCGTCATGCCCGGTAACCAGGACTCTCACGTTTGTGTCCACCTCTCCCGGAGAGGGTAGGAAAGATAACTCCCTTGACTCACCCTCACGGCAGGTTCCATGCCCAGCGAGAACCGAGTATAGAGGGACTCCCGACCCCTATCTGTTGCGGACCATCCACAACCGGTTAGCCTTCCGCTACAGACAGGAGGGGGGATCCATATCAGAGGAGCACCAGTTTCCGGGCAAAGAACGCTTCGGCAAATCCTTCTTCCGCCCGGCACTCGTTTCCCCTCAGGCGCATCAGGCCGAGGAAGGTGTCGGCCGTGAACCAAGGCTTGCCCTTCTGGGAAGGAAAGGAAGAAAGGATCGCCTCCGTCTTCCGTTCGGCTATCTCCCTGGCTAGGGGTACGAACCCGTTGGGGGCGCCCATGTCTCCGTCCCACTTCGGGATCTCGTACTCCAGGATCGCATGATCCCGCCAGGTGTTCCACGTGAGATCCGAAACCAGTCGGTGGTCCTGGTGCCGGTCAGAACGATGGTGCGTGAAGATCAGGTCCGGAGAAAAGCAGATCTTGATCTCCTCGAAGAACTCCTTGACGGCGCCGCCCTCGAAGGGAAAGAACCCGTCCCGAAACTCCTTGATGATCACTTTGCCCCCCGAAGCCATGGCCCCAAACCGCTCCGCCCCCGCCCGGGCCTCCTCGGCCCTGGGCCCGTGGGCACTCAAGACCACCCAATGGACCATGGTCCCTGGATATTCCTGGCAGATGCGAAGCACGGTTCCACCACACCCGATTTCGATGTCGTCGGAATGGGCTCCCAGGCACAGCACCTCAAGGTCTCCCTCTCTCCCGTCCTTTAGCCCAATCGTAGAGGTCAGCATGATCCAAACTCGGAATGGGTTGGAAGCCAGCGGGGGCTGCGGCCGCCCCGGGATTCGGGTCCATCAGTACCGTCGCAAAGGAGCATTCTGGTGAAGGATACGCAAGCAATGGCAGAGATCTGCGCGCCTCTCACCGGCGGCCCAGAGCTTCGACGCCGTCATACCCCGGCACCTGACGGATGGTCGGAGCTTCGGCGGCAGCGCCGGGCCCGGGCAGCACCTCGTAGACCGCCAGGCCGTCCGGAAACGTGCGCCGCCCGCGGCGCAGCGGCAACTCGGCGAGCAGAATGAAACGATCGGGGTTTCCCTGGATTACCCGCTCGAGCTGCCGCTGGTGCGGCAAGGGCTTGAAGGCCCGGTCCATCACGACGAACCGGATCGCCGCTTGCTCCAGCAGACGCACGACGTCGTCATCCCCGTCCGCACGCAGCTGATAACCACGACCGGCCCAGGTGGCGAGGGACAGCAGATTGGTAGCTCTCCAGACCACATGCCTCGGTCGGTGCCGGTCGCGAATCGCCACCTCCACGATGAACGCCCCTTCGCCCTGGGCGTCCGAGACGATGAGTGAGGTGCTGGCCTGATCCGCCCCGGTATGTTCGAGTACGATCAGGGCGGCAGTGCGGTAGCCCTCCACGTTCTTCGTGGGCGGCATGAACGCTTCGACTCCGAACGCCAGAGCCGCACTACAGAGCACGATTGCGCTGGCCGTCTTCCGGCCGAGCCCTCGGCCGCCAAGCCAGCAGGTGCAGTGGTGGGCGCCGGCCGCCAGGAACATCACGATCGCGGGGTAGGCCGGGATCAGATGCCGCATGCCGATGTCGGCGGGCACCAGAAGGTGAAACAAGACGACGGCGGCCAGCAACCCGGCGGCTGAGACCCAGAGGGCAGCATGAGTGGATTGCCGGGCCCCCCCCCGCACGAGCTGCACCCATAACCCGATGGCGAACAGCGCGGTGCCCAAGAGGCCGATCGAACGACGGAGTCCGGTGGCATACGATGTCACGGCGGAGCTCATGTGTTCTGCCGAGGGGAGCACCCCCCTCCATCCAGTCACGACGTCGCCCAGGAAGTACCAGGTCCAGGGCACTGCCAACAGTACCACGGGCAGCGCCGCGAGCCAAATGCCTCGGGATCGAAGCGCGTCCCAACGTCCCCCGATCCCCACGGCGAAGGGCGGCAGTAACACCAGGAACAGGGCATTGCCTTTGGTCATTGCGGCGACGCCCGCCATGGCACCGAAAGCAACCAGGTCACGGATGCCGCCCCGCTCGAGATGGCGCACCCACAGGAGGAGGGCGACCGTCGTCATCAGGGCCAGAGCATTCTCGATCATGACCATGCCCGCGTACGTGGGCACCGGGCGCAGCAGAATCAAGAGACCGGCTCCGAACGCAGCATGTGCCGTGCCGATGACGGGGCACAGCATGCGAAAGACCAGCCAGCCCAGGGCTGACGTCAGCAACCCGAGCAAGAGCAGAACGGACAGGGGGTGGGCGGGAAAGACGAGCATCCACACCCCCTGAATTCCGTAGAACACGGGGGGCCAATTTCCGATGGCGACCTTCGGATAGTGGGAATAGTAGTCTCGGGCAAATTCGATAGGAGAAGACCCGAGTCCCCCGGCGATATAATCCCGCACGAGCAATCCGGACACAAAATGCGCGGGCTCGTCGGGGTCCATCAGCTCGGAGGTCCAGGAGCCCGACAGCCCTTGAAGCACCAGGACCGCCAGAAACAGCGCCAGGAGCACGATCCAATGCCGCCGCCGGCACGATGGGGAGAGCTTGATCATCCCGGACCCGGAGGGCGTTCCATGCTCTTCCTTCGAGTGGGTTCCCAGGTGCCGGTGGGATCTCCCTTGAAGAAATGCACCAATCCCACCATGGCCGCCAGATGCCCCAGCACCAGAAAGGCAGGCACCGAGAATACCCGAGGGACGGAAACCCGGTCCGACAGCCACCAGCCGGCTACCGCCAAGACGAGGAACAGGAGGCCCACGAGGAACAGACTCAAGGCCCAGAAAGCCATGAAGGAGAGGACGCCGAGAGCCAGAAAGGTGGCGGACACGACCCAGGGAAGGGCCCACCGACAAACCTTGTGGCTGAAGAGCATCCAGCTGAACATGCCATAACGGAACGGGTTCAGCAGGCTCGACTTGAAGACCAGGGTGTCCATGCCCCTGGCGATGGTCCTCACCTTGCGCTGGTACTCATGTCGAAGGGAGTCCGTCCGTGGCACGAAGCATAACGCGTCCGGCACGGACACGGATCGGTAGCCCCTCTCCGTCGTGATCAAGGCCGCGGCGAAGTCCCGGCTGAGGCCAGCTGGGAGAGGAGTCCCATGGAGGCTGGGAAGGATGGCGTAGAAGCACCCGGAAGCCCCCACGATCCCCGCTACTCGCGTCTCCAGGTCCCGCACCGCCATTTCGTAGCCCACATAGCCCGATTCTCCCACGTTCCCGTGGCTCTCCCCGGGGCCCACGCTCACGTCCCGTCCCGATGCCAGTCCCACCGTGGGATCCCGGAACGCCGCCACCAGGGGTTTCAGGGCCCCGGGAGCGATGCGGATGGAGGCATCGGTGTTCACGATGATCTCGCCCCGGAGATGCTCCGCCGCGGCATTCTCGGCCCTGGTCTTTCCTCCCCGCACCGGCATCCGAAGCAACTCCACGCCTTCCGGGGCGAAGGACCGCACGATCTCGTCCGTCCTGTCCTTGGACGCGTCGGACACGATGAGGATCTGGATCCTCTCCCGGGGATACTCCAGGGCCAGGAGGCTCCGGATCAGCCCTTCGATCTGTTCCTCCTCGTTGTAGGCGGGAACGGAGATACTCACCGTGGGCCACTCCGGTGGCTCATCCTCCACATCGGAGGGTCCCGCTCGAAACAGCCCCAGGAGCCAAAGGGTGAGGGGGTACCCGAAGTAGGTATACAGAAAGAACAGGACCCCGGCCAGAACGACAGCGACGCCGAAAGTGTGGAACTCGCTCATGGCCTCGCCGTTTCGGAGGTCTCGATGCAGGGCTCCGTCATTCTCCTCGGCTCCTTCGAGGTTCGGCCCGGGGAAGAGGCGCATCCTCTCCCAGGCCAATCCCCTCGTACCGCGTGAGGCGGGAGCGATCCAAAACCCGCCGTCCATCGACCACTACCGGCTGGGGGGTTTGCCCCTCGACCAGGTCGGGGACGCGCTGGAACTCCTCCCATCGCGTCACCAGCATCAGGGCGTCGACTCCCTCCGCGGCTTCATCGAGAGTGTCGCAGTAGTGGACTGGGAGGCTCTGGAACACTCGCTGGGCCGTTCGAGTGGCAATAGGATCGTACGCCCGGACGACCGCACCGCGGTCAAGGAGACTGTGCACAATCGGAATGGCCGGAGACTCCCGCATGTCGTCCGTATCCGGCTTGAAGGCGAGTCCAAGCACTGCGACTCGGACACCGGTGAGCTCGGGGAAGTGCTTCTCGAGAAGCCCAAGCATCAGGTTCGGCTGATGGGTGTTGGTTTCAGCCACGGCTTCCAAGACCCGCATCGACGTTCCGGCTTGCTGTCCGTGGGTGATAAGGGCCTTCACGTCCTTCGGAAGGCAGCTACCTCCGTACCCGCAGCCGGCTTCGATAAAGGAGGCGATCGGCGCACGGACCCGCTGTGGCGATCCCGCAACAAAAGGTTGGAGATAATGCGACAAATGCACGCCTTCCATGACTTGCGTCACATCGACTCCACCCAGAGCCGTGCAAAGGTTGGCGATCTCATTGGCAAACGAAATCTGTGTCGCCAACAGGGCGTTGGAGGCGTATTTGATCATCTCGGCGGTCTTGTTGTTCACGCTCACCAGAGGCACGTCGTAGAAGGCCTCATAGACCCGGGCCAGGGCGTCGGTACTACCCTCGTTGATGCCGCCGATCACGATACGGTCCGGCGACATGAAATCGCTCACAGCTTGACCTTCCGTGAGGAACTCGGGATTCACGCCTACGCCGAAATCTGCGCCCGCTCGCCTCCCCGAAGCCTCCTCGAGAATGGGGAGAACGACCTCATCGGTGGTTCCGGGAACAACCGTGCTCTTGACCACCACTACATGGTATCCTCGCTTCTCCTGGAGAACCCTTCCGATCTGCCTGGCGCTTTCCCGGATGAACGAGAGATCGATTCCATCACGATCCGAAGGAGTTCCAACGCAGATAAGGGTAATCTTTGTTTGCTTGACGGCCCGAGGGAGGTCAGTCGTTGCATCGAAGTTGCCTCCGATATGCTTCCGCAGGAGCTCCTCCAGGCCGCGTTCGAAGAACGGCGGCAGGCCGTCTCTTATCCCCTCGACCTTGGCCGCATCAATGTCCACGCAAACCACACGGTGGCCGAGCTCAGCAAGGCAAATGCCGGACACAAGTCCGACATAACCGGCACCGACGACGGAGATATTCATCAAAGCTCTTCGGCTTGGCGGTGACCACTGTACCACAGCAGCGAGCGTTCGAGGCCCTCATCGATGCCGATCCGGGGATCATACCCCAGGTCCGCTCGGGCCTTGTCGATGTTGGGGCAACGGCGGTTTGGATTGTCGATGAGGTAGTCCGCGTGGGCGCTGGCCCGTGAAACCACTTTCCCCGAATACCCAAAGCGATCCTTCGCGATCGCCACGACCCTGTGGGCAAGATCCAGCATGGAGATCTCCGGGCTCTCCACCCCGATGTTGTAGGCCTCACCCGCCCGGCCCCGAAGAAGAGCCTTGTAATAGCCGATGACCGCATCGGCGACGTAACAGAAGGTCCTCGTTGGGGATCCGTCCGATTTCATCACGACATCCCGGTTCGCGAAGACGTCCCGGGCGAAGTCGGGGAGAACCCGGCCATCGGTGATTTTCAGCCCAGGCCCATAGTTATTGAACGGTCGGGCCACCGAGATCTGCAGCCCATGGACCTGGGCGAAGTTCACGCACAGGGTTTCGCCGAACCGCTTGGATTCGTCATAACAGGCCCGCGGCCCCGTGCAGGACACATTTCCCCGGTACGTTTCGGGGGTGGGGATATTCTCCGGAGTGGGATCCCCGTAGATCTCGCTGGTGGAATAGTACAGGAAGCTCTCAACAGGGTTCCCCGCCTGCATTCGGGAAACGCACCGGTCGAGCAGCTGTCGCAATCCAACGACATTAGCGTCCATCGTCTCGATGGGGTGCTTTCGGTAGTAGATCGGTGAGGCGATTCCCGCGGCGTGGATGATGGAGTGGTGAGAAACGAGGTCCTTCGGGAGGGGGTCGATGATGTTGTGCCGCATCAGCTCAAGATGCTCATGGGATCTCAGAGCCTCAAGCCATTCGGGGACTCCCCGGAAATAGTTGTCCAGGACGGTGAGGGTGATTGCCTTGGGAGGGTCGCTGTTCTCGTTCCAATGAACCACCGCTTGGACAAGATAATACCCGAGGAACCCAGCCCCTCCCGTAATGAGGAGCTTCTTCCCACCGAGCAGCTCAAACTCCCTCGGGAGGTTCTCGCAGATGAAATCCAGGTCGGAGCGAATGACTGCGTTGGCGTCCTTCATGGTGGAACAGCCTCCAAGAACCAGCCCGAAAGTGAGCAGTTCGTCTACGTTTGCTCCCGAGTCCGCAGGCGTCGGACTCTGAGAATTGAGTCGTGAAACCGCAAGATAGAGGCCATTGAGATGTGCCGGAAGGGAGCGCGTAGGTTTCGGGACCGTGGGCTCCGGGTTCCTCGATGTTCTGGATGGGTGATATGGGATGGCCGACCCGTTTCAGGGGGGAATGCGATAGCTACCGCGAAGAAGGCTGGAGAAGCCGAGCTTTCCCGTGACGATTCCCTTCCCGGAACGGAGGAGAGGAAAGGCCACGGAAAGGGATGTGTATACCGAAGGCGCCGCGGTGAAGCATCCGGATCCGGGAAGCCCGCATGGAGCCCCTCAAAGGCCAATACAAGGCGGTTGCCTCCCATATGCCCGTCGGCCAGGTGCGGGGCCCGACCACCGTGGCCGAACTCGGCCAGGGCCGTAGGCGGTTCACCGACCAGGTGGAGATGGTCGCCTACCGCGCCGAGACAAAGCTGGCCAATCTCGTGGGGACCATCCTGGTCTAGCTTGAGGCACAGGACTTGCTTAACCTCAAGGACGTCGGGGGTGTCTCTCCGCCTTGCCAGCAGCGCGCGCCGGGAGGGAGGAGGGACGAGTAGCGAGGTCCATCTGCTTCAGAAACAGGAGCCGTCCTTGTCCGGGCGAAACTCTGCCGAGCCTCCAGTAATGATCGGCTTGCCGGTCTACAACGGCGAGCAGTATGTGACCGAGTCCATCGAGAGTCTGTTGAATCAGACCTTCGAGGATTTCCTCATTGTCATCAGCGACAATGCATCCACCGACAGCACCGGTGAGATATGTAGACGATTTGCAAGCGCCGATTCCCGGATCCGGTATCATCGGAACCCGACGAACATCGGTATGGCAGGAAACTACAACCTGCTCTTCGGCATGTGTCACTCGGAGTATTTCCGATGGGCGACCGCCGATGATTACTCCAGCGTCGACATGCTGGCCGAGGCGGTCGAAGTGATGAAGGCGAATCCCGCCCTTGCCCTCTGCTACCCGCGAGCCTACTTCGTTGACAGCGAAGGGAGAGAGATCGGTCGTTGGGAGGATGAGCTGCACCTTCTGCAGGACGACCCACTGGACCGTTTCAAGATCGTAGTAAGGAAGATCGGCAGGGTCCATCATCACCTGGGTCTTATGCGCTCGAGCTTCCTGAGGCGAACCGGGTTGTTGAGTAGACACGTCAGCTCAGACAAGGGGCTCATAGCAGAACTGAGCCTTCATGGGAAGTTCTTTCAGATACCCAAGTACCAGTTTTTCCGGCGAATGCACGAGGACTCATCGAGTTGGGCCACTGAGGATGAGGCACATCAGGCCCGACGCTATCATGCATCGAATGTACATCGGATTCCCTTCAACGCTCTTAGGTTTCATTGGCGCTTTGTCGAAGCTATCAACCGAAGTTCCCTTAGTGTCTGGGACCGGGCCAGAGCCTACGGTTTCCTGGCACGCGTGGCGGCGTGGCACCGAGACGAATTGGGGAGAGAGTTGGTACAGGAGGCTCGGTTGGCCGTGAGAAAGACCAGGGTGAGGACGCCGCATGGTTGAGGCATCGAACGCCGCTGGATGTACCATGAACGATCGATCGCCTGGTTGGGCAGGCCCAATCCACTCATCGTCAACTCTACGGAAACATGACCAGAATCGCGGTAATCGGAACAGGGATGGCAGGCTTCGGTGCAGCCCATCGGCTCCGTGACGAGGGCGCAGAGGTAGTCCTGTACGACAAGAATCCCTATTTCGGTGGACACACAATTTCCCTGACCTATGCCGAAGGGTTCACCTTCGATATTGGTCCTCATGTCTCGTTCACCAACGACTCCCGCATCCAACAGATCTTTGCCGAAGCCGTTGGCGGTGATTTCGAAACCCACGACTACCGCTTCAACAACTATTGGGAAGGCTGTTGGCTCGGACACCCCGCCCAGACCAACCTCTACGGACTCCCTCCGGACGTCATCGTCAAGGTAATCTCGGATTTCTTGGCCGAGGGTACTCGCCAACGGGACATCCTGAACTACCAGGATTGGCTTGAGGCAGCATACGGGGAGGCTTTCGCAGAGTGGTTTCCCGGTCAGTACACTCTCAAGTACCACACCACGGAGGCCGCGAACCTGACCACGGATTGGATGGGACCCCGGATGTACCGGCCAAAACTCGAGGAAATGCTCCTCGGTGCACTGACAGAGTCCACGCCCAACGTCCACTACATCCGGCAGTTCCGCTACCCCCGCCAAGGGGGTTTTGTCTCATATCTGAGGACTTGGGCCACCCAGCATGACTTGCGATTGGGCCATGAGGTGACCGTCATCGATCCAATCGAGAAGGTGCTCTACTTCCGGAGTGGTCAGGCAGCGAAGTATGATGCCCTCATCTCGTCCATCCCCCTCCCTGAGGTCGTCAAGCTCATCCGGGATGCTCCGAACGAGGTCCTGGCTGCTGCGGAAGAGCTCGCCTGTTCGACCTGCGTGCTGGTGAATATCGGCGTCGATCGCCCGGATATTGCGGACGTCCAAATCAGCTACTTCTACGACCTCGATGTCGTCTTTCCCCGTGCCAGCTTTCCCCACCTGATGGCCAAGAGCAATGTTCCGGATGGATGCAGCAGTGTACAGGTGGAAATCTACTTCTCCAGGAAATATCGCCCTTTCACTGGATCGCCGGCCGACTACATCGAACCCACACTACGGGACCTGGTCCGATGTGGAGTCCTCCGAGAGGATGACCGAATCCTGATGAAGGATGCCGTGTTGGTGCCCTACGCCAACATCATCTTCGATCATGACCGATCCGCAGCATTGGATCGGGTCCAAGGCTTCTTGGACGAAGTGAAGATCCGAAGCTGCGGACGGTATGGGGAATGGGGGTACTTCTGGACCGACGACAGTTTCAAGAGTGGAGAGCTCGCCGCTGAACGGGCCCTATCCGGACTGCCCTGAGTAGCTCCCACCAGGTCCTTGGTCGGCGGTCGCGAACCTGGCCTCCTGCTCCGCACGGAGCCTATCGCATAGCCTGCCTTCGGGTAGCCGAACGTCGTCGTAACGAACGGCCTCGTCCCTACCCACATCTCGATTGAGCACACACCCCTCCGATACTCCCATGGGAAGAGAGCGGTGCGCCCGGGCCTCCTTTGCGTTATCGATCCAGCCATAGCTCATGAATCCACCGATACCGTCGAGAGTCTCGCCTCTCTTGAGAGGTCGCTTGGCCAGGGTCAGGACCTCGCACCGAGGCCCTCCTTGTGGGGCCACGGTGGCGTCCCGAAACAGCGCGGCCCGTGCAATCGTCGTGAGGATCTGGACATGAGGGAGGTGGTAGGGTGTATAGAAGAGATAGAAGGGTCCGCCCCCCATCTTGAAATAGCTCATGTATTGCTGTTTGATGGGATCCTCGTTGTACCCGATTACCCAGGCACCCGTGTGCGGGGCTGCCCCAACGCAGTAGTCTACGATGCCGCCTTCGAGCATTGCGGCCGGAGAAAGCAGATCCAGCAACTCGCTGACATGATCACACTTCGGACCTGTCATGCCTCTTTGGGCGACACCGAAGCCGGTAGCATTCGCCAGTACCGTGGTCTCCATCGAGAGCTTGGTGCCATCGGCAAAGGACGTAATATGTTTCGGCTTCTGTCCGACCTTCTCCGCAAAAGCCTGCTGGGTCTCCGGAGTCCTGTAGTGGTCGATCATCCCCTTGATGTTCCCAGCCGCCACGGGTTCATAGCCGAGAGTTCTCGCGAAGCGCACGAGATTCATTGCGACGCCCGGCTCGTCCCCATCGGTATTCGTGATCACCACCCCTGCCCGGTCGGCCCGGGCTTTCAACATAGGGCCAAGTGTGGCATCCAGTTCGGCATTCATGAGCACCACGTGTTTACCCCGGTCAATAGCCCGTAAGACAACCTCCGCCCCGAACTCGATCTCACCGGTTGCCTCGACGACGACGTCCAGACCCTCCGCATCGCAGATCACATGCGGGTCATCGGTGACTGCCGGGTTTCCTTTCCTGATTTCCTCCTCGAGGCGGACCGCTGAGGAGACCATCTGTGGCTTCTCCCCAGTTGCCTGGCTGAAGGCCCTCTCGGCCTGAGACAGGCTCCGGTTGCAGACTACGGAGAGCCGCATCCCGGTGATCGGCATGTGCAGGGCGATGCCTCGGCCCATGTACCCCGCTCCGATGATCCCTACACGGATGGGGGCCCCTTCTCTCTCCCGTATCTCAAGTGCACGGTCAACAATGATCACTGCGTTCCTCCTCTTCTTGAGGTTGGGGCTGGGTCGCAGGGGTCCGATTGCACGATTGCGCGCCAGAGACCGCCGACCTTCAGGAGCAGCTCCACTCGCGGGGTGAAGCTGTTGAAGCATGGCGACGTACCGTCGGCTGCGCCCCTCACCGCACTCCACCCCCGGGTGCAGCTCGAAGATGGGCTCCACCACGCTCGGCGGCAACGTTCGTCCACGCCGCATGCCTCGGGTTGAAACCGACTGGAAAGAGCGTACCTTCAACTTCAACCTGGGCCACTTTGGCAAGGACGGAGAGCCGGGGTTGAGATTGATCGACCCTCTGGGATACCTTGAGTTCCTGAGGCTTCAGTCACAGGCGAAGTTCGTGCTGACCGATTCGGGGGGCATCTTGGACGAGACGACCTACCTCGGTGTTCCGTGCATCACCATGAGGACGACTACCGAGCGGCCCGCCACGACCACGGAGGGCACCAACCTGCTATCCGGTCCGGGTCCCGCAAGGATTCGGGGGACGATGCGGGACCAACTGGCAGGTCGCCTGAAGAGGGAACGAGTTCCGCTGCTTTGGGACGGACCGACGGCCCGCAGGATCGTTGCCCTTCTCCTGGAGAGGTTCTGAAGAGCACCCTCTCCCCTCACCCATCCGAAGGACGAAGTGTGCCTCGCATCCTTCACATCATCGACACGGCTGGGCCCGGTGGCGCCGAGACAATCCTCACTCATCTCGCGGGTGGACTCAACGCTCTGGGCTGGGCGTCCCGAGTGCTCGTGCCGAGAGACGACTGGCTCTACCAGCGACTGGGCCAGATGGCAGTCGAATGTCGGGTCATACGAAACCGAGGATCGGCGAGTTGGCGTCTCCTACGTTCCCTGGTCAACGAGATCAAGGATTTTCGACCCGACCTGATTCACGCGCATTTCCTCGGATCCGGGGTCTATGGAACGCTTGCCTCCCACCTCTCAGGTGGAGCTCCTTTGATCTGTACCTTCCACGGCACGCCGGATGTGGACCCTCACGACGCTCTTCTGGGGCTCAAAGCGAGGATACTCAGCCGACCGAATAACCGAATCGTGTATGTGTCCCATCACCTACGGCGCCATCTCGAGCCGATTCTGGGCGTCCCACCCCATCTCGGCGAAGTAATCCACAATGGGGTGCCGTTCCCTGACGAAGAGCCGGCAAACAAGAGCATGACGTTTGAGGGAGTGGACCCCAACGCCAGGCTGATTGGGGCTGTGGGCAACATCCGGCCGGCCAAAGACTATCACACGCTACTCCGAGCCGCGCACCTGGTGTGCCTTGCCCATCCAAACGTTCATTTCGTGATCGTGGGAGGCGGCCAAGGCGGGTTGTTCCAGGATCTGCTCCGGTTGAGGCGAGAGCTCGGCGTCGAAGGCAGGGTCCATTTCTTGGGGTTCCATCCAGATGTTCCGTCGGTCCTGAAGGCTCTTGAGATCTTCGTTTCCAGTTCGGCAACCGAGGGCCTGCCCCTGGCCAGCGTGGAGGCCATGGGAATGGGGAAGCCGGTGGTACTCACGAACTGTGGAGGGGTGCCGGAGGTGGTCGAGGATGGCCGCTCGGGCATTCTGGTTCCTGTCCGAAACCCCCAGGCCCTCGCACAGGGAGTGCTCAGCCTCCTTGGGAATCCGGAGCTCGCCCGGCGACTTGGGGCGGCAGCCAGGGCAAGAGCCCATGCGAAATTCTCCCTGATGTCGATGCTCGACCGGTACACGGCGTTGTACCGAACCCTTCTGGCGGGTTGATCGGGGACCCACTTCCACGGGTTCCCACCTTGGGCCGAAGGCGCGGCGAATTGCAGCAGACGCGTCAGATACGCCCTGCCTCCGAACCGCGGGCCATCACCCGGTCCAGCACCCGGGCAAACTCGGCGACGGTGCTCCTTTCGGAGAACATCTCCGGAGGGGCAGGAAGATAGGGTGCCGCACGAATCTGCTCGGCAAGCTCACCCAAGGCCTCGGCCAGGGGCCTCTGTCCCTCCCCCGACGGGACCACCCCCAATCCATGTTCACGAATGATCTCCCCAGCCGGCCCAGATCCGACCATGGCAAGGATGGGTCGTCTTCGCGCCATATACTCGAAGAGCTTTCCCGGAATCGCCACCCGGGCTTCAAGGGTGGAGGTTGGCTGGAGGAGAAGGAGCGCCCCGGCGGCCCGCTGCAGCTCGACGGCCTCGTCCCGGTCGAGCCATCCGTGGATCTCAACCCCGTCCGCTATGCCCTCGGATTCCGCAGTCTCCATTAGGCCTTCCGCGCCGGCCCCAGCCACGATCAGTTCAACATTGCCCATCCCAAGGCGACGAAATTCCCGCATGCCCCGTATGAAACGTTTCGCCTGCTCCCCTCGACCGTAAGCCAAGGATCCGGTATAGACGATTAGCAGGTGGTCTGGGTTGAGCGGGACCCCGGTGGACGCCGGAACGGAATCCACCGTTTCGTAGGCATTGGGAATGAATGAGAAATGCGAATGAGCCAAATCCGGGAATCGGCTTCGCATCACCTCGACCAGGTCGGGGGACGTCAACACGACGTGCGCCGCCGCACGAACGGCTTCGTCTCGGAGACGCAGGCTCCACCGGATTCTCCTCAGACGGGGGGACAGGGGCCACCACGGGGGATGATGGGACTCGTCCTCGCGTCCCCAAAGGTCACGAAGATCCAGAACGGTCGGGACACCGGCCTTCCTTGCCGACCGGATGAAAGGGATCACCGCGGGGAAAGGGGGCGCGTCCACAATCAGGAGGTCATACCCTTTGCTCTCGAGACTCGATCCTGCCTGCCGAAGGGCCGCCGCTCCCCATTTCCAGGACCAGTCATGCGTCAAGAACAACCACTCCGCGTAGGCTCGGACCTTCCACGAAGCACTCCGTGAGAGGTTCCCACCAACCGGTGGTCTGTAGGGGTCTCGGCCCAGCACCCAGGGCGTTTCTACCCTAAGGACTTCGGACGAGTCCGGCACAGTGTGGATCTGGCTCACCTCTTCGCGCTCCGGCGGCCGGATCAGCGAGGCACAAACAACGTCGATCTGGTAGCCGAAGTCGGGCAATAACCGGGCGAGGCGACCCGCCCGTTGCGCACCGATGGCACCCGATGGCGGAAAGTAATAGGAAACCAGGAGGGCTTTTCGCATTCTCAGCCGAAAAGAAGATATGATTCCAGTGACACGATCACTGCCGGCGCGGCGGCAAAAGAGAGGGCGAGAATCTGGCTCATGGCCTTACCGATTCGTAGATCTCGAGGTAGCCCTTCACCCAAGGACCGACGGAGAAGTCGCGCTCCAACCGGCGACGGGCTCTGGCGGCCCGAGCGCTGGCTTCTCGGGGCTTCGACAGAGTGAACCGCAGGCCTCGGGCCATGGCGAGGCCCTCCCCGCTGTGAACCAGGACCGCCTCCTCCTCTGAGAGCATCTCCGGCACCCCACCTACGGCCCTCGTCACGATTGGAGTTCCCGCCGCCATGGCCTCCAGGAGGACCATGGGAGTCCCTTCGGTGCGGGAGGTGAGGGCCAGGACGTCGAAGGCCCGTAGGAGCCGGGAAGCGTGGGGGACAATCCCCGGCAGAAGCACCCTATTCTCTACTCCAAGGCTCGCCGCGATGCGTCGAACCTCCTCCCTCTTCTGTCCATCCCCGATCATGACCAGAATCGCTGTCTCCTCTTCCACCATGGCAAAGGCCCTCACCATGAGCTCCGGGCCCTTCTCGGGGGTGAGCCTGCCGATCCAGCCCACCACGGGCCCGTGGGTATCCAGCCCCAGCGTGGCCCGGGCTGCGTCCCGGTCAAGGAAGCCGGACACGGGAGCCCAGGCGTTCTGGAGAGTGCGGATCTTCGTTACAAGCACTCCGGTCTCTACCAGCTCCCTGGCCAGCCGGCTGGAAACGGCCACCACCGCGTCGAACCTCCGAAAGGCCCTCCTCTGAAGCCACTCGTAGAAACGGTTCTTCAGGCTGTTTCCCGTGAACCCGTGGACCGTGGTCACCGTCGGGATCCCCCGGCCTCGCGCCACCGGGGCGTCTACCACGTCAGGCCGGTATCCGTGGGTGTGGACCACGTCCGGATGCCAGCTGTCAAGAAGGCGCCCCACCGCCCTCTGTTCGGCCAGGTACCGCCGTCCCTTGAACACCAAGGTCCGGACCTCCACTCCCCTTTCTTCCAGGCTGGCCCTCAACTCCTGGGGCCTGGGTCCAGCCTCCACCAGCATGGCCACCAAAACCGACATCCCCCCCTCGGCCTGGGCCGAGGCGAGGCTCGCCACAACCGTCTCAAGGCCACCGACGTCGCCGGGAGCCAGGACGTGCAGGATCCGCAAAGGCGCAGGCATCACTCCCTTTCCAGGGCCTCCTTTCCGGGGATTCCTCACCGGCCCAGAGCCCGGATCCAGGCACCCGCTTCCACCAGAAACGGCCGAAGATCCGAGGCCCTCTCCACCTCCAGCCGAACTCCCGGACCGAAGTCACGCAGAAACCCCAGGAACGCCGGCCCCCTCCCTGGAAACGAAGGGGGAACATGGAGAGACGCACGGGACCTCACCAGTCTCAGCAGCAGCTGGTCCAGGTCTCCCAGCAGCCAGCGGGTCTTCACGCCCGACCTACCGGTGACAGGCTCCGCGGGAGCGTTCCCGCACAAGCACTCAAGGAGGAGGACCGGAAAGTCCACGCCGGCATCCACGGCCATCTGGAGGGAGCCCCAGAACCGTCCGTTGATCTCCATGAGCCAGCTTCGGCCGGACTCGGGATCCACCCGGTACTCCACCATGGCCACTCCGTCCCTCCACCCCAACTCCTTCAGCAAGGCCAGGGATTGCCGCAGCAGGCCGGGTTCAACCGCGGTGCTCTCCCGCATGACGCTCACCCCGCCCGAAGGGGGCTTCTCCCTGATCCGTCGGTGGCCCACCACCCCCCGCAGGGCACCGTCCCACAGGAGGACGAAGACGCCGGCGCCTTCTCCCTTCACCCACTCCTGGACCAGGGCGGGAAAGCTCCCGTCCGCCGCAGTTTCCAGCCATTTGCGGAGCTCATGGGGGCTAGCGGCGTGGGCAACCGAGGTCTGCCGGAACCCTCCCCCGGAGCTCGATACGGACCGGGTGGGCTTGACCACCACTGGGAACTCCACTTCCCTGAGGCTGGTCCCCTCGGCGTCCTCCCGGCAACGCCATTCCCACTGCTTCGGAACACCGATCCCAACCCGGCCGGCCGCTTCAAGCACCTGGGCCTTGTCGGACACTCTCGCAAATACCTCATGGGACGGAAAGGGTACCCGGACGCCTGGCAAAAGATGGAGCTCCGGCAGGACCGCCCGGAGGCTCTTCTCGGTGATGGGGAGGAGATACTCGATCTTCCATCGCCCTACCTGTGCCACCAGGCCGTCCAGGAAGGCACGGGGGTCCTCCCCCGGATCGGAGACGACCGCGCGGCCCCGGCAGAAACGGCTCGAGCCCGCCAGGTTTCCCTTCTCGGGCCCTGTCACGAAGCACTCGTACCCTCCCCCTCCCAGGGAGCGGACGCAGGCCAGGGAAGCCCTCTGTTCGCCATCGGTGACCAGGACCCGGCCCCTCATCCGGGCCACGCTCCCGAGATCCGCGCCCGGAGCCCTTCCTGAGAAAGGCCCCGAGGGATGTTCACCCGGGGAACGACCAGCCGGCCCGCCGTTACGTCCCGCAGCCGCGTGGCCCCTCCCTGGATCAGGAACCCTGCCTCGTAGCCCGCCTCCAGCAGGGAAGTCTCCATGCCTTCAGGGTAGGCGCCGTAGGGATAGCTCAGCAGAATCGGGTTCGGTACGGAACGGTCTTCCAGCCACCGCCGGGAGCGCCGGAGCTCCGCCTCTGCCTCCGCCACTGGGACCGACGGAAGGTGCACGTGGCTCCAGGTGTGGGATCCCAGGGTGACGAGGGGATGGAGCGCCAGGGCGTCCACGGCCCCCTCCGACGCCGGGCGATAGAGGTCCGGCATGGGCTCCCACTTCCAACCGAGGGACCGGGCCGTCTCGAGAATCCGCTCCTGGCGCCCCCCGAAGTCGTGGAAGGCGGCCCTGCGAAACTGCGGTGGCACCGCCCCGGATGAAGGATCCGCCAGTTGGTCCCACCAGAACCCCTCGCAGCCCAGCAGGCCCGGAGCCACGAACACGGTGGCAGGGAGGTTTCGCTGGATCAACTCCGGAACCCCGAGCTCCAAAGCACCCCTGTAAGCGTCGTCGAAGGTGATGGCAGCCAGGGGTTTGCCCTCCCGGCGAACCGCAACGAGTAGCTCCTGCAACGGCACGATGGCGCAGATCTCGGAAAGCAGGTCCACCTGGGCGAGAAAGGAAGGAAGTGGGAGGTGCAGGGATACGTCCCCCAGCGGCCCGTCTCCCTCAGGCACCACGTTGTGATAGGCCAGCACCACCGCGTCCTTGCCCGAGACCCGTCGCCAGAGCTCCGCCAGGCCGGACCGCACGAGACCGATCTCTACACTTCGCTTCAGGAGTCTGCGCATTCCCCCCCGTGTTCCCCGAGATCTCAAGACCCCAGCCGAGCGCCGGGGTGCCGATCAGCCCAGATTTTAACATGCTGGCATGATCTGTGCCATGAACCTTCACGAATGAAGGTTGCGCGCCCGCCCGCAAGTCCTTTGATTTCGTTGAACGATCGCTGGCCACGGGAAGCCGCACGCTCCACCTCGTTTTCCCGAGAGACAGAAAGAACTCCAGCCTTGACCCCACTCTTGGTGTTCTCCTCTCTCATCGTGGTCGCCATCTCGATGAAGGCAGGGCTCCTCTTTCTGGCCATCTCCCACCAGCCTGTGCTTCAGGACGCGGCCGACCTCGTGTACCGGATGGAGGGCGGAAAGTTGGTACTGGTCTCCGAAAACGTTGCAAGAGTTTCGTCCTGAGCCCCCGAGCGAGATTGAGGAGCACAATGGGGAATATCCTTTTCTTCTTTCACTGCGGATCGAATACCGGGTACGCCATCGGGCGGCACGAGCGGACCTTTGCGCGAATGGCACACCGACTGCTTGGAGACTACCAGAGGATCCATTTCGCCTATCCCAGCCTCGCCCGGGGACGCTCCCCCGGGTTGCCCGAGGGGGTCCAGAACATTCTCGAGTTCAATCCTGCCTCGAGCAACAAGGCTGAACTGTCGCGGATAGCCGATTATGTTCGGAAGCACGAAGTCAGGGTAGCCTTCGGCTTTGACCAACCGGTCAGGCAGCCTGCGTATCCTCACATGAGAAAGGCAGGAGTGCGTCGGATCATCTCGTATTGGGGTGCTCCCATGAGCAGTCTGAACGCCGGCCTGAAGCTCCTGCTGAAGAGAATCGACGTGGCACTTGCCCGTGGGAAGCCCGATCACTTCGTCTTTCAATCCGAAGGCATGCGGTCCCTTGCAGTCAACGGACGGGGGATCCCCGGCGAGATGACCAGCGTTGTTCACTCGGGAGTGGACATCGAGTTGTTCCGTCCGCCGAAGTTTCCTGACTCGTATGCCCATGACGCGTTCGGGATCCCAAGAAGCCGGAAGATCATCTTCTTCTCCGGCCACATGGAAGAGAGAAAGGGTGTTCACGTCATCGTCAAGACGGCCGCTCATCTCGTCAACGAGAGGGGCCGCTCGGACGTCCACTTCCTGTTGCTGGGCAACGTGGAGGGGCAGGAGCGGCGATTCGATCCCCTCTTCAGGGGCACTGAGGCGGAAGGGTACATCACCTTCGGTGGGTACAGGCCGGACGTTCCGGAGATCCACAAGTCGTGCTATGCTGGAATGATTGGTACAACTGGGTGGGATTCTCACACGTTGTCCGCGGTTGAGATGGCATCCTCGGGGATGCCTCTGATTGTGTCGGACATCATCGGCCTTCGCGAGGCTGTAAGCAGGGATACGGGCTTCCTGTTCCCCATCGGGGATCACGAGACAGCAGCTGAGAGAATCGAGATGCTCCTCGATGATGAAGCGCTGAGACGCGAAATGGGATCGGCGGCCCGGCTTCGCGTTGAGCAGGGCTATACTCTCGACCACCAGATCGATGGGTTGGAAAAGGTTGTTCGCCACGTGGCTGGGGACTTCCTTACTGGGTGAGCAGCCGTGGCACTACAAGGCCGGTAGTCTCTTCTCGTCGCAGGGAGTCTTCTCGATGATTCGGTTATGGAACAAGCTTTCCGACTTCGTCGCCCCCGCGTTCCCCCCCCACCGGCGCCTTCGCATCGGGATGGCGCGCCGAAACCGGGACCCCCGTTTCTTGTTCGGCGATCAACTCGCCGTCGAAAAAGAAGTCTTGCGGTGCAGCTTCCAGGATAAGATGGGATTCCTCCCGGACCTGGACCACCCTCGAAGATTCACCGAAAAGATACAATGGCGCAAACTATTCGATAGACGGAGAGTCTTCTCCTTGCTGGTCGACAAGTTCCGGGTGCGTAGCTGGGTCGAAGAACGGGTGGGAAGCGCCTACCTGATCCCGCTACTGTATGCCGCAGACTCGGTCGCCTCGCTACCCTTCGACAGCCTTCCGACCCCGTACATCGTGAAGCCGAGCCATTCGTCGGGCCTGAAGTTCCCCGTGCACTCCACAGACCAGGTCGATACACCCGCTCTCAATCGGATGATTGGCGAGTCCATGAAGGTGCCATACGGTATTCTGGAAATCGAATGGGCCTACTGGCATGTTAAGCCCATGGTCATCGTCGAGAAGTTGCTGGTGGACGGAGGCAGGCGCATTCCCTCCGACTTCAAGATCCACTGCTTCGGGGGAGAAGCTCACTTCGTTCAGGTACATACGGACCGCTTCACCCATTTCGGACAAGTCACCTATACCCGCGAGTGGGAAAAGCTGGAGATGGAACAACGGGGGATCGGAGAAGGCCGAACCGTTAGTGCGCCAGCCAGCCTTCAGGAGATGCTGGACATCGCCGAAGCTCTGGCGTCAGGGTTCGACTATGTTCGCGTCGATCTCTACGACGTGGACGGTAGAATCTACTTTGGAGAGATGACGATATACCCTGGCTCGGGATTTCGACGGTTTACTCCCGACAGCTGGGATCTTGAGTGGGGGCAGCTCTGGGACCTTCCACAGGTGACACGAGATTCTCGTCCCGGCTCGCCTTCTCGATCCTGATCTTCAATAACCGGTGGGCGTGGCCAGCCGAGCCCGCTGACTCGAAAGCCAGCTCCACGCGCGGCGGCCGACCATCCGTTCCGCCTACCTTCTCATCTGCCAACTGGTGGCCTGGACCGCGACGAACCGGGTGCTCTGCACGGCTTGCAGGGCCGAAGGCCCCCGATCTCCCCGGATCTCGATGCGGCAAATGCGATAGGGGCTGGTGTCGGATCTAACGTAGCAGGGATCCGAGTTGAAAGAGGCCTGGAACCCGGCCCGCCCAGCGTCCCGGAGAACCCGGTCGTCGTAGCGCCCCCCCGGTGCCGCCACGGTATGGACCTCCTGTCCGGAGAGCACTCTCAAGGTCTCGCGGGACCGCCGCAGGCTCGCGACGAGGGAATCACTTTCCACGGTCGTCAAATTCCGATGCCACTCGGAGTGAGACCCGAGCGCAGCTTGTGGCATTGTTTGTATCCCAGCAGAGGGAGAGTACCTTTCAGTGAGTTCACCAGGACCAGCCTCCGTCGGAGTTCTGAACCTTGCACCGGGATTGACAGGCTGCTCCAGCCATCGGGTACCGGCCGATTGGACCGTAATCCCGGTCTTGGCAGGAGCACCGGCATGCAGTTTGCGTCTGATTCGGGGACATCGGAAGGGCCGATTCGGCTTGGAACAGGGAAAGACCATCGTGTTCGACTCACAGAGTATCGAGTTGGGAAGGTATTTCGTCCGCTCCTACCCTCGCCGGACTGCCCTCATGGTGGGATTGCTGATCCTGGCTGGGTTGGCCGAGGGAGTGGGCTTGGTGACACTTCTGCCGCTCCTCGAAATCGCTGTCGGCGATGGGTCCACAGAGTCGGGACTCGGTAGGGTGGTGGAGGACTTCCTCAACATATTCGGACTCGATGCCACGCTCGGTGTCCTCTTGGGCATCATCGTCATAGGCATCACGGTGAAGGCGGGCTTCCTGTGGTTGGCCGGCAATCAGATCGGGTTCACCACGGCCCGAATCGCCACAGACCTTCGTCTTCTGCTCATCCGGGCCCTCTTCCGGGCTCGTTGGAGCTATTTCACGGGCCAGCCGGTGGGGCATGTGGCCAATGCCATCGGCAACGAGGCGCACCGCGCTGCCGGCGCGTACCGGGAGGTGTGTTCCCTCCTCGCCGGAGCGGTCCAGGTGCTGGTCTACCTTGGCGTGGCCCTGTTGGTGTCCTGGCAGGTAGCGCTCTTCGCGCTGCTGGGGGCCGGCGGAATCGCCTTCGGCCTGCGCCGATTCGTGGGAGTGGCCAGGCGCGCGGGAGCAGGGCAGACGGTCACGGCCAAGTCGCTGGCGGCCCGCATGACAGATGTTCTTCAGGGAATCAAGCCTATCAAGGCCATGGGACGGGAGATGAATGTCCTTCCGCTGCTGGAGCGAGAGACCCTGGATCTGAACAAGGCGCTGCGGGAATCCGTTCGTGCTTCCGAGACCCGGAGGGCTTTGCATGAGCCCCTGTTGGTGTTGCTCATCGCCACCGGCCTGTATGTGGCGGTCACCATGGCCGGTCAGTCCTTCTCTGCGCTGATGGTCATGACCTTCCTCTTCTATCGCTTAGCTGGATACATCAACGGCCTCCAGGGGTCTTACCAGAACCTGGCCGGATCCGAAAGCGCCTTCTGGTCTCTGCGCGAGCAGGTGGCTGCCGCCGAGGCCGAGGCTGAGAAGGGGTCCGTCGGGAAGCGTCTGACTCTGCTCTCTCGAGGGATCATGATGCGGGACGTCACCTTCTCCTACGGGGAGCACAAGGTGTTGGACCGTGTTTCACTTTCGGTTCCTGCGGGGACCTTCGTTGCCATCGTGGGCCCATCTGGTGCGGGGAAAACGACGATCGCGGATCTGATCGTAGGGCTTCACCGTCCTGAGGAGGGCACGATTCTGGTCGATGATGTCTCCGTCGAGGAACTGAGTGTCGAGGCATGGCGACACATGATCGGGTACGTTCCCCAGGAGATGCTTCTCTTCCACGACTCAGTGTTGAGAAACGTGACCCTGGGCGATGACGAGATCCCTCGAGACGATGTCTGGGCGGCCCTGGCAAAGGCCGGGGCCCGGGATTTTGTTCAGGCACTTCCGGATGATCTGGACACAGTGATCGGGGAGCGAGGTACCAAGCTTTCGGGGGGCCAGCGGCAGCGCATCGCTGTCGCCCGGGCGCTGGTGCGAAAACCCGGCTTGCTCGTTCTTGATGAGGTCACCACCGCCCTGGATCCCAGGACCGAGGCGGAGCTCTGTGCTACCCTTAAGGCACTCGAGGGAGAAGTAACGATCGTTGCGGTCTCGCACCAGCCTGCCCTGATGGCGGTGGCGGACATGGTGTACAGGCTGGAGAACGGGTCGGTCGAGCTGGAGAGAGCCGCCTCATCGAGGGCCGCAGTGGGCTAGGGGCTCGTTCGAGGCGTTTCCTTTCGCGATCTGCGTACTTTGGGGGGAGAGCGCAGGTGTCACCGAGCAATTGAGCCCGGCTCCTGCCGATGATGGGACGAACGTCCTCCGCACCGGCGCTCCCCCAAATGGTGGCTGTGGACTGGAGTTGACCCGGTTCCGTGGACCTCTTCAAACGGGTCGGCCTACGCACTGGCCTCAACTCTCATGCCAGCAAAGCGTGAAGTACCTGCTGAAGGCGTTGGAGTGGTCCCTTATCCCTATCATGGAAGCGAAGTTGCGAGCCGATGTGAGACATTAGGTAGAGGAGGGCGAATCCCCTGCGAAATCGGAAGTCGATACCGCAATACGCAAAGAAGTCCCTGAGGAACTCCATCTCCCCAGGTTCCGGCCAGTCCCCGCGAGCGAGGAGGGGGAGGGTGCCCACAATGGACACGTTGTCGCCGCAGAATCGATGAATGCTCTCCAGATAGTTGAAGGCATCTATCACCGGCGGCACACCATCCCTCGCGGTCTCCCAGTCGATGACGCCGGTGATCTCCAAGCCCGATACGAGGATGTTAGACGCTCCGAAGTCCCCATGAGCAATTCCAAGCCGGCTCTCGGCACCGCGCAGCGAGTCGTGAATTAGCGCCCTAGCTTGGGTACGTAAGCCGTCATCAGGGAGCCTCTGCAGGACGAAATCACAGAGCGACCGGCACCCCGCGGGACCCGAGATGTCGGAGACCGGAAATGGGGGCGTGCTCGGCAGCCCGGGGTTCAATGCACGAAGAAATCTGTTCACCTCCTGCAGATACGCCCGGCGGTTGTGGTTGCGGATCTGCGTCGAGAGGGGCACGCCGTTCAAGTGGGTCTGAGCGAAGAACGAGACGCCTTCTATCTCGCCGTTGAGTATCGGAAGTGGAACGAGAGTGGAAATGGCTGGGTTCGAGCGAACCTGTTGGAGGATCAGACAACTTCGTTCTTCGTCCTCCTGCATCAACTCCGAGCGAGGGATGCGAACAACGACCCGACTCGTTTCGGCCTCCATGAGCACTACAGACTTCGCTCTGTAAGAGTTGAAGATCCGCTGCAGCCTCCAGGGTCGTGCGCCATTGCGGATGCCGACAGCTCGATCAAGGGACTCCATGACACGCTCCAGGAAGAACTCCCCGTCGCTTCCTTTCTTGTCGGCTGTGACTAGGAAGGAAGGGGCGAACAAGTGGGATCTCCAGGAACAACGATGGATCTGTTCGGATCCTCCTACTGGTGGAAGGACTGCGAACGCTTCCAGATGAGCGAATCCAGTGTTTCGAGCTCCTCGGATCAATGTCCCCAAGGAAAGCCCACGGCCATGCGGCCCTTCCGCGCCCGGACGCTTGAGGCCGGTGAGTAGGGATTTCAAAGAGGCGAGGTAATTGTGGCTGCGGTTCCTAGCGATCACTGCTACGCGGCCGCCTGGGGGGAGCTTGTGATGACACTGCGCCAGCAGACTTGGAAGTCGATGGCTTTCTGTCTCACGGCTCGTTTGGGCCAGGATCAAGGCGGAGCGCACATCTTCAAGTCGGTGATGAGGTTGAATAGGTCCAGGGAGGGACTCGTTTGGACCACCGATTACTCCCCATGGTGCCGGACCGAGGAACAAGACCATTGCATCAATCTCGTTGAACTCATCTCGATTTGATATCAACTCCATCTCGTGGCTTCTCTTTGGTAATGGTGCAGCGCCTCCGGAGATCCGCTCGGCCCTTGCTGACAGAACCTCGACCCGAAGTTGCTCCATGCCGGGTTTCCTCTCCGGGCCTCACCCACGGTACCTCTTCCGAAGCACGAGAGCTCAGTGAGACAATAGCCTGAGCGGCGTGGGATTTCTACCATGCTCTTCATTGTGGTGGGCTCGCCCCCCGGGGTTCTCCTTCCCGCTGGTGGGCGAACCCCGGGACTGCCATCGGCGCCGTCGTCAACAAGGGGAAGCGCATGGACCGGATGAAGAACGGTGCCAACGGTGGCACCGTCAAGCACCTCGACTTAGTACTGGTCGAGCCGCTTCCCTTCGGCATCAAACTCGGGACGGTCCACACGCCAGGGAGCTTCAAGGCCAAGGGCAAGTTGAAACAGCTCGACGTCACGCACCGGAGGCTCACTCGTGAGGGGTTCCCTTCACGGCCCCGTACCTCCCACGAGAGCTTCTCCTACGGCAAGCAGCAGCCTCGAATCATCCATTCAGGTCAAGGAGGAACCCACTTCGCAGAGATGACGATATACACTGGCTCGGGATTTCGACGGTTTACTCCCGACAGATGGGATCTTGAGTGGGGGCAGCTCTGGGACCTTCCACAGGCGACACGAGATTCTCGTCCCGGCTCGCGCTCTCGATCCTGATTTTCAATAACCGGTGGGCGTGGCCAGCCGAGCCCGCTGACTTGAAAGCCAGCTCCACGCACGGCGGCCGACCATCCGTTCCACCCACCTTCTCATCTGCCAACTGGTGGCCTGGACCGCGACAAACCGGGTGCTCTGCACGGCTTGCAGGGCTGAAGGCCCCCGATCTCCCCGGATCTCGATGCGGCAAATGCGATAGGGGCTGGTGGCCGATGTTACGTAGCAGGGATCCGAGTTGAAAAAGGCCTGGAACCCGGCCCGCTCAGCGTCCCGGAGAACCCGGTCGTCGTAGCGCCCCCCCGGTGCCGCCACGGTCCGGACCTCCTGTCCGGAGAGCACTCTCAAGGTATCGCGGGACCGCCGCAGGCTCGCGACGAGGGAATCACTTTCCACGGTCGTCAAGTTCCGATGCCACTCGGAGTGAGACCCGAGCGCCATCCCATGACGGGCAAGGACCTGGACATCGGCAGAGGTGACGGCACTTCCCGAGTCCAGGAACCCCGTCGGGACAAAGAAGAGGGCGGGAATCCCGTGTCGTTCCAGGTGGGGGAGAGCCAACTCCCTATGGTGTGACGTTCCGTCCATGTCGAAGGTCACCAACGCCGCGGTTCCATCCCATGGGCAACCGTTCGTCAGCACGTCGCCTTCCCATGATGCGTCAGCCCCAGGCCCGTCAGCGGGGTAGAGGAAAGCCAGGAGTTCCTGCTCCGAGAGCGACCGCACCCCTGCATCCCGCAGCTCTTCGAGCTGACGAGCCAGGTCGCTCTCGCGCGCACCATAGCGCCTGGGCACCTCCTGATCGGGGATCACCTGGTGGAACATGAGCACCGCAATGCCGCATTCTTCGGAGGCCAGGTTCGCCCAGGTCAACGCGAAGAATCCCATGCCCCCTAGCAAAAGAAGAGAGACAAAGGCGCCGCCGGTGACCAGGCCAGCTCGAATGACGCGGTTCATAGGTCAGCCGCGGTTCCGCCGGTTGAATCCCATGTGGCTCAGGGGGATTCCGTCGCCCCCCGTTGGGGGCCGTGGGCCATAGGCCATCGGAGCGGCCACGCGCGGAATGCGCGGGCCGGGGCGGGCCCTGAGAAGCTGAGCTTTCGCTGGGTTCCGGGCGACGCCAGTGTGCAGGCGTCTAAGATGAACCACCTTCACCACCGCCAGCACCAGTCCGAAACCGACCCACAGCAGGGGCTCATAGGCCTGAGAAAGGAAGGTTCCAGCAACCGCCAACCCGACGAGCAACCCGATCAGCGGCCGACCGGTCTCGGCGGCGGCCCTCAGCTCGGGATCTCCCCGTGCGACGGGTCCCAAAAGGCGGTCCACCGACCACAGCATCCGGATCGACATGAAGAAGATACCGATCAATGCAAGCAAGCCCGGGATCCCGAGCTCGGTGCCGATTTGAACCCAGATGGAATGTGCGGCCGAGTACTTCGTGCCATATCCCCGCCGAATTCGGTCCGCGATTATGGGATGCCGAGCCTCGGCCACGGAAAAGTTGCGGATTCCCACACCCACGATGGGGTTGGCGACCATGTATCCGACGCCGCGTTTCCAGAGCTCGACCCGACCCGTGAGGCTCTCCCGGTTATAATCGTCCTCGGCCGTGATGGTCTCCATCCGGTCCCAGAACTCATCGGTGGCCTGAACGCTGATCACCGCGATCGCCCCGGCGATGACCACGGCACGTACCACGGGCTTGATTCCCTTCAGGAAAAAGAGCGAGAAGACCATGACGGCGATCAACGCAAGGAACCCCCCTCTGGATCCACTCAGCACCACCGCAGACAGGCAGGCCAGCAAACCAAGACCAAAAAGGAGCCTGCCCGGCAGGCTCTTCGCCCTGATCAGGAAGTAGAAGACGAGAGGAAGCGCTGACACGAGGAACATGGCCGAGTCGTTGGGATCGTACCCTCCAGCACCGATGGCGCGCATTCCGCCCGTGCCCTGTGCCATGACCGCGAAGATGATCGCCCCGAGGGCATACGTTTTCAGCAGCCGTTCGAGATCCGTCACATTCCGCACGGAAGCGGCGATGACCAGCACGACCAGACCTGTGCGTAGGAAGATCTGCGCGAAGAAACGGAAGGAACCCCCCTGGTAGATACTGAAAGGAATTCCCACCATGGCCCAAATGAAGACAAAGGCCATCAGGTAGCCCAGGGGACTCTTCAGATGTCGCAGGGAGCGAGCCCCCCGGTGATTGGCTGCCAGCGCCAGGACGCCAACCACGAATACGAGAAGTGCCGGACGAAGCCCCGAGATTCCGGGAACGAAGGAGTGGACCCGCGCTACTCCGATGAGGATGAGGGCCGCGGCGGCGATGAGCAGAATATCCCATGGTTGCTCATCCCTCCACTGGGAGGGACGCCCTGCCGCCGCAGCTTGGCGGGCCGCTGGCCGAGGAAGCGGTCTTGCCATCCTGATCTTCTTTCCTTCCTCAGTGGCCGTTATCAGATCTCCGGGGGACTCTTGATGACACAATATCTAAATGTAAGCAAGAAAAGGACCAGGCGCGATCAGGCTGATCTCTCGCTCATCGTACACTCACGGGATATCTTGATGTTCCTCCTCGTCGCTTTCGCACCGGATGACCTGGTTTTGAGCGGTTCAGACGATGAGGCGGATCGCCCGCATGGGTGCAAAGGGCCCCTGAAAGAATGCGCTATCTTGAGAAAGGCAGTTCAGAATCCATGATGCATGCGCAGGAGCCCCTGCTCCAGCAGGTCAAAGGCCAGGCTAGGAGGGTCCCGGTAGAGGAGAGCGAAGGATCTTCTGTTCGTGTCGCGTTGGTGGGTGGCGGGGCGATGGCCCGGCACCATGCACGGGCCCTCCTCAGGGTCAACGGGGCCCGGGTGTTGGGGGTCGCGGAACCCGACGATGAGGTCCGCAAAGGAATGCTCGAACTCTGTGGGGAGGCGGATGGGTACCCCGACCTGGCCCACCTCCTCCGGGAGCACCAGGTGGACGTGGTGCATGTGTGCACACCGCCGGCCACGCACGCTGCAATCGCCCGTCTTGCCCTGGAGCACGACGCCCACGTGTACGTGGAGAAGCCGTTCGCTCACACGGCGAGCGAAGCCCGGGAGCTGTTGAGCCTGGCGGATTCCCGTAATCTGCTGGTGTGCGCCGGGCACCAGCTCCTGTATGAGGCCCCGAGCCGCAGGGCCGTGGACCTGCTGCCCGCTCTCGGAACCGTCGTGCACCTGGAAAGCTACTTCGCCTTTCGTCAGGTGCGCTCCGGGCGGGACGGTGGGCCCGCCCTCTCACCCGAATTGCAGCTTCTCGACATCCTCCCGCATCCCGTCTACCTCCTGCTGGCCTTCCTCGAGGCGGCGGTTCCCGGGGAGGGGACGAAGCTCGAGATGGCTCAGGTGGGCCGGACCGGCACGATTCACGCGCTTCTGCGTAGAGGGGATCTGACGGGGAATCTTGTGGTGACCCTCGGCGGGCGACCCGTGGATAATTTCCTCCGGCTCGTAGGCACCAACGGAAGCCTCCATGCTGATTACGTCCGGGGGACGGTCCAGCGATCCGTCGGACCGGGGTCGTCCGGCGTCGACAAGGCGCTGCAGCCGTACCGCATCGCGAGACAGCTTGTGGGGGGCACGACGGTGGCGTTGAGCCGACGCATCCTCAAACGGCAGAAGAGCTATCCGGGTCTCAAGGAGATCTTCCATGCGTTTTACGGCTCCGTCTCGGGAACCGCTCCGGCGCCTATGACACCTGAGAGCATTCTTGAAACGGTCAGGGTGTGTGAGGAGATCGGAGAGATCCTCAGCCCCAGGTCGAGCAGCCGCATGCCAGCGCATCGCCAGGAGGAGCCGGAGAGTCCATGTGTTCTCGTCACGGGAGGCACGGGTTTCGTAGGGCGGGAGGTCGTGCGGAGTCTGGTAGAGAGGGGAGCGAGAGTCCGGGCGCTTGCCCGTCGACCTCCTCCCCCGTGGGCGCAAGTTCAGGGGGTGGAGTACGCGGTGGCGGACCTGGGCGAGGGGGTCCACCAGAATCTGCTGGACGGAGTGGACGCGGTCATCCACTGCGCTGCCGAAACGTCGGGTGGCTGGGATGCCCATGAGAGGAATTCCGTCCGTGCCACCGAGCATTTGATCCGGGGGGTAGCGGAGGCAGAGGTGAGGAGGGTGGTCCACGTCAGCAGCATTGCTGTGCTCGAGGGTTCCGGCCCACTGGTTGAGGATACGCCTTTGGAAACCGGCAAAGGGTTGGGACCCTACGTCTGGGGAAAGGCGGAGTCTGAGCGCCTCGCAACGAACCTTGGGAGGGAATTGGGGATCCAGGTGCCGATCGTCCGGCCGGGAGCCATCGTCGATGGCAGGGAGTTCGAACCACCGGGGAGGTTGGGGCGACGAATCGGGAACATCTTCGTCGCGGTGGGAAGCCCCCGCGATTCGCTCGGCGTGGTGGACGTCCGGGACGTAGCCCAACTCCTTGCCTGGATGGCCCTGGACCCGGAACGGGCTCCGAAGATCCTGAATCTGATCGATCCGAAACAACCATCAAAGCGAGACTTGGTGCGTCGACTTCGCAAGCAGAACCCGGGTCTCTGGGTGGTGTGGCTGCCCAGGTTCCTTCTCATCCCCCTTTCCTGGTTCGCATCTCTGGCCCAGAAGGTGCTTCGACCCGGAAAACCGGCCATCAACGTTGCGGAGGTCTTCGGGGCGAGAGGGTATGATGCGGGGGCGGTCAGCGAGGTGTGGGAGCATGCAAAGGGGGTGTAGCCGCCCGCGTTTTGTGTGGGACGCTCCCGGGGGCGTAAGTGCGGCCGAGCGGTCTTTCATCTGATCTCCGCTGCACACGGACAGACAGGAGGCGCCCTCTTCTGATCCCCTCGCTTCGGACACAGTGGCATATTGCCCCTGCGCAGGAGTCGTCATGGCGTCAATCCTGTTTCTGTCGCAATCGCTTCCGTATCCTCCAGACAGTGGCGGTACGCAGCGAACATACCACGTTCTGAATGAGCTTCAGAAGGGTTTCGATGTTTTCCTGGTAGCCTTCTCAAGACGAGGACATCAGGCAGATTCGAAGCAGCGACGGGATGCTCAGGAGGAGCTTGCCAGGCGCTTGACTCACGTCTCGCCGGCGGTCCCTTATCCGGCCGAGTGGTCGCTCCTCCGTCGCGCTTGGGACCATGGACGAAGCCTTCTCAGTGGCCAGGTCTACAGCCGCTTTCAATACCGCGTACCTGAGTTTGGCCTGCGGCTGGACGAAGTCCTGGCAAGCGTGAGACCGGCTCTCGTTCATCTGGATAGCATCGATCTCTATATGTGGCTGGAGCGGCTTCACGGCATTCCAGCGACTTGTACGCATCATGATATAGAGTCACATCTCCTGCGGCGCCGGGCTAAAGCTGCGTCGCATCCCCTCCTCGCAAGGTATATCCAGCATCAGGCGGAGTTGATGCGAAACGTCGAAGCGGAAGCCTGCCCACGGTTCGACCTCAACCTCACCATGTCCCCGGTCGACTCTGAGCGGCTCGCGCGTATCGCACCGGGGGCGAGGATCTGGGAGGTGCCGAACGCGGTGGATCTCGACAGGTTTTCGCTCGTTCCGGTCGAGCAAAGGGAATCAGAAGCGGTTGTCTTCATCGGGCCAACGTACCTTTTTGCGAATCGGGATGCGATCGACTTTCTCCTGAGAGACATCTGGCCCAGAGTAAGAGAGCGTCGACCTACGGCTCAGCTGACCCTAGTGGGTAGGAATGCACCTGGGCAAAAGGAGATGTTCGCCAGGATCCCGGGGGTCACTCCTCTCGGACGGGTCGAAACGATCCAGCCGTACGTCGGGCGAGCGGCGTGCTCAGTCATTCCCATCCGGGTGGGTGGCGGCACCCGGATCAAGATCCTGGAGTCATGGGCCTTGGGCACCCCCATCGTGACGACATCGATCGGGGGGGAGGGTCTTGAGATCAAGGATGGCGAGAACGCTCTGGTCCGAGACAATCCTGCGGAGTTCGCCGACGCGATTGTCAGCGTGCTAGAGGATCAATCGCTCCGAAGTAGGCTTGGTCAAGGTGGTCGGTCCACGGTCGAGGCGCTGTACAACTGGAAGAAGGTGGGAAATCGGCTGCGACTGCGCTACGAGGAGATCATCACCCGACATCAATCGGACGGCCGCGTCCATTCGGGCACTCAGACCAACGACTGACGTTCCTCCAAGATCCGATACGGGTCATCTATCCGTTGGGCTCCAACTCCGGGACGACGGGGTCTCCCAGTATGGGGTTGAGCCCTCGGCCCGTGGCCCTGGTTCCACGCAGGCTAGGTGCGGTGAACGCCGGTTTCCCAACGACGAGCGGCACCTCCACGGTGAAGCCCGCAGTGCAATCACACTGCGGGCTTCGTTACTCCCTTCCATCGATGCCTGTGCGCATGCCCGCCCACTTCAGTACGGGTAAAGTCGCGAAGTCCTATGCTGCGGCGACGGATGAGCAATCTAAGAACTACTGCAACAATTTCCC
>Ga0209498_1000165_pt1 | contig 38772 bp, 39 predicted proteins | sample WalLakDeSediment_FD_184131 | JGI IMG/M metagenome (GOLD analysis project Ga0209498, IMG submission 184131) | Lake sediment microbial communities from Walker lake, Nevada to study Microbial Dark Matter (Phase II) - Walker Lake 11/02/13 Deep... | ecosystem: Environmental > Aquatic > Freshwater >... | reverse complement strand
TCTGAAAAACAGCGAAGTAATCCACCGGGCTGGATGAAAACGGTTTAGATCCTTTGTTTGTGGATATTGTGGTTGAAAAATTAAAAGCTGATCATCCGGTCCGTTAAAGGCTTATCCCGGGCAGCAAGTTTTACGGCATTGCAACTGCTCCCAAAAAACAGATCAACAAGCAGGAAAAGGATAAAGGAACAGGCCGATTATTGTCTTTTTTGAAATCCAGGGGGGCTTATTTCGATATCCATACATGTTATCCTGGCAAAATAGTCAATTACATACTTTTCCTGACAGATTAGAATGTTGAAAAAGGCTTGAAAAGAGGCTGTATTAAGGATAGCCAAAAAAAACTTTACAATCACTTGATGGCTGGACACTTTGCACCCAGCCCATAATTGCGGTCGAAGAATAGCCCCCTGATATAACTTTTTATTTTTACAATTGCGGCTTCAGAGACAAAGCCGTTCAGGAAATAATCATGACCTTTAATTCCAACAATCCTGACAGTACCCTTGAACACCCCCATACACTTACAACACGGGAATGCCTGGAAGCTCTGGGTTCTCAACCAACCGGTCTGGAACCGGATGAAGCGCAGAAACGTCTGAAACTTTTTGGTCCCAACAAGCTTCCCGAGCCTGATCCGGATGGACTGTTAAAACGTTTTTTCAAGCATTTCAATGATATCCTAATCTATATCCTACTTGCAGCGGCAGGCATTACGGCCTTGTTGGGCCACTGGATTGATACGGCTGTGATCATGGGTGTGGTGATTGCAAACGCTTTGATTGGTTTTTTCCAGGAGGGAAAGGCGGAGCAGGCCCTGGCCGGGATCAGAAAGATGCTCTCTATGCACGCTCAGGTCCGCAGAGGGGGAGACTTTCATGATATTGAAGCGGATTTTCTTGTGCCTGGGGATATTATCCGCCTGCGTTCAGGCGACAAGGTTCCGGCGGATATCCGGCTGCTGGAGGCGACAAACCTGCACATTGAGGAGTCCGCCCTTACAGGTGAATCCATAGCCGTAAACAAACACACAGAACCTACACCCAAAGACGCCTCCCTTGGAGATCGCAAAGGCATGGCCTATTCCGGATGTTTAGTGACGGCCGGACGAGGTACAGGCGTTGTGGTTGATACAGGCACAAAAACACAATTGGGACGGATCAACCGGATGATCCAGGACGTGGAAAAGCTGGATACCCCCCTGACCAGGCAAATGGCCCGGTTCAGTAAAAAACTTTCTGCTGTGATCATTTTTCTGGCCGGGTTGATGTTTGCTGTGGGCTGGTTTGTTCATGACGCTTCAATAGAATATCTTTTCTTTGCCTCAATTGGTTTTGCAGTGGCCGCCATTCCAGAGGGCCTGCCGGCCATTCTTTCCATCACCCTGGCCCTGGGTGTACAGCGCATGGCATTTCACAAGGCCATCATTCGCCGTCTGCCTGCAGTTGAAACCCTTGGAGCGGTTACAGTAATCTGTTCTGACAAGACCGGAACCCTGACTCGCAACGAAATGACGGTTAGAGCCGTGGTTTCCGCTGTGAATACATATCAGGTCAGCGGTACGGGCTACGCGCCCGAGGGATATGTAAGCGTTCAAGATGGCGGGCATGTTGACCTCCAGGAGAACCGGGATCTTTTCCGGATCATTGAGATTATGTCCGTGTGTAACGATGCGCTTATTTTCGAGGAAGACGGACAATGGAAATTAAACGGCGAACCAACAGAAGGAGCCTTGCGCGCCGTGGGCCGCAAGACCGGATTTGATGAAAAGTCATATATTCGTCTGGCCGAGCTTCCTTTTGAGTCAGAAAATAAATTTATGGCCACCTTAAGCAAGGCAGCAAACGGTGACGTTCGGATCTTGCTCAAGGGAGCCCCGGACCGGCTTTTGGATCGCTGTGATCATCAACTTGGAGAGGACGGAACTCTTGAACCTTTAGACCGGGCATTCTGGGAAAAAAAGCTGAACGAGCTTGCAGCCAAAGGTCAAAGAATTCTGGCTGCGGCATGGCGTGACTGTCGCCCTGGAGACACGGAAGATGCAGGGTGCAGTGAAAACCAGCAGTTGTCCCCTGAGGAAGTTGAGCGGAATATGATCTTTGCCGGTCTGGTGGGCATTGTTGATCCTCCCAGACCGGAAGCGATTACAGCCATCAAAATCTGTCGGGAAGCCGGCATCAGGGTTAAGATGATCACAGGCGATCATTCTGCCACGGCAATGTCCATAGGCCTGGAAATGGGCATCGGCGACGGCAGGCCTGCAATAACCGGAACACAACTGGAAACCGCCGATGATGAGCAGATGCGAGAGCTGGCTGCAGAGCACGACATTTTCGCCCGCACCAGCCCCGAACACAAGCTTCGTCTGGTCAAGGCCCTTCAGGCCAATAAAGAAGTGGTGGCCATGACCGGAGACGGAGTCAACGATGCTCCGGCCCTGAAGCGGGCCGACATAGGCGTTGCCATGGGCATCAAAGGCACCGAGGCCACCAAGGAAGCTGCGGAGATCGTGCTGACCGACGATAATTTCGCTACAATTGAACGTGCGGTTGAGGAAGGGAGAACCATTTACGACAACCTGCGCAAGGCTATTTTGTTTATTCTGCCCACCAACGGCGCAGAAGGACTTGTCATCCTCACCGCTATTGTGGCCGGTTTTGCTGTTTTGCCCCTGACCCCGGTGCAGATCCTCTGGGTGAACATGGTTACAGCCATTACTCTGGCCATGGCCCTGGCCTTTGAGCCTTCAGAACCAGGACTTATGGCCAGGCCGCCGCGCAAGCCCGGTAGATCCATTCTGTCGGGATATTTTTTGTGGCGGATCATTTTTGTTTCAGTGCTCATTGGTGGAGCAACACTGGCCGTGTTTCATGTGGAAATGTATCTGGATATGGATGTTGATGTGGTGCGCACGGTTTGCGTAAACACGCTGGTCGCTGGTCAGCTGTTTTACCTGTTCAACAGTCGGTTTTTGCGCGAGGCCGCCTGGCTGCCGTCCCGTTTACTCAGCAACAGGGCCGCGCTGGCAGCTGCAGGTTTTTTGATTCTGTTTCAGCTAATATTCGTTTATGCACCGTTTATGAACACCTGGTTCGGATCAGCACCCTTGGAACTACGTCAGTGGCTTGTCCCCCTGGGCATCGGTTTGATAGTCTTTGTACTCGCTGAAGTGGAAAAAGGGGTTTACCGATGGTTTGTCCCTTTAGAACGCGAGAACTGATTCCTTTTCATCAACATCGCCTTTAATTCATGCACCGTAAGCAGAGGATTTGTAATGATTAGGGTCGAGGGTTGGACTAGGCTTATATGAGCCATCGTAAAAGATGCCCTGCTGCCGCTTTACAGCTGACGGCAAGTTCCGCGACATGACAAAACCGGACGCCGGGACTTGAGCGAATGGGCTTAAGCCTTTTAAACAATGAATGGTAGTCGAAGTTACTATAGAAGCCCGTAAAGCAAGAAAAAGCATGAATGTATGGGTCAGTGATGCCATGTCTGAAGCATTGAAAGACAACAACCAGCAAGGGCATTCTTTCTGATCATGAAAGCCCGCTTATAACACGTGATGCCTGCCTTTGGCCACACGTCATAAAAACATGGAACCTGGCTTGTAATGACAAAAACAGGGGATGAATATCCCGGGAGCTGATCCGCATGTGGTCAAGAAAGTTTATTTCATTGCCGAGGCCTCAATGAGGCAGCCGGCAAGCAGAATAGTTCTCTCCACCATGGTTTTCTTGATTATATATTCATGCTCGCTGTGATCCAGGTCCCCGCAGGGCCCCAGTCCATCCAGCACAGGAACTCCCATGGCAGCGATGAAGTTGGCGTCGGACACACCGCCCCTGGTCTCCGCGCTGAGGGGGAGACCATGCTTTCGGGCTGTTTCCAGGGCAAGTGTGTATAGTTTTTCAATGTCCTGATTGGTTTGCATGGGAGGACGGCTGGAGCTGATTCTGACTTCAGATAAAGTGCCCATAACTCTATTGGTCCTGGAAATTTGCGTGATTCTGTCCATGAGCAAGTCCGCGTCTTCAGACCGGCTGAACCTGACATCAACACTGAGACAGGCATTGGCGGCAATGGAATTGGGGCTCATCCCCCCATTTACCAGGCCCACATTGACCAGAATATCCGGGGGCTGGTTCAATTTCTCAAAGGCGATGATCTTATAAGCGGCTTCCAGTATGGCGCTGGGTTTATCCGGCCCGGCGCAGCCCGCATGTCCGGCCTGGCCGTTAACCAGAATGTCAAAGCCGATCTTTCCTTTTCTTCCCACAACAACCTGAGAATCAAGGCCACCTCCCTCCAGAACAAAAGCGGCCCGGCTCTGAACAGCCAGCTCTTCTATCATTTTCCTGGAATAAGGCGATCCAATCTCTTCTTCTGAATTGAAAAAAACAGTCACGGGAATATGATCTAATAAGCCTGTTTCCCTGAGGGCTTTCAAAGCGAAAACACCCACCACCAGCCCCCCTTTCATGTCCATGACTCCTGGTCCGTAGGCCTTTGATGAATCCTCCCGATAATAATTGAACTGCGTATCTTCAGGAAAAACCGTGTCCATATGCCCTACCAGCAGTACAGACTTATCTTCCCGGGCCTTTCCTGTCCTGGCCAGGACCATATTCCCGCACTCATCCATGGGCAGTATCTCAACAATCATGGGAATATTCGCCAGTACCTCACCAACAGTCCCGGCCATGAGGTCCAGGCCGGCCTTATTATGTGTTCCGCTCTGAATAAGGACCAGCTTTTTCAGAAGCTCAAACATCTCCCCTTCCAGGGATCTGATGTGGCTGATCAGTCTGTCAGTCATTGATCATTGTCCGCTGGGCGTTAATGTTCCCGGTATTTTTCAAACGCAAAATCCTTTCTCGCGTATTCTTCAGGCGCTGGATCAGGATATCTGACCTCTTCACCGCTCCAGGGTTTCCTGAGAATCAATTCATTGCCATCAACGCCCACCACATTGGAGCGGTGCAGAGGAATCTTGCCCCCGGCTGTGGCTATATATCTGGGAATGGCGTCTCCGGATATGTTCCCGTACATGCTCTCCACAATATCTTGTCCCTTTTCAACTGGAACACGCAAATGGGCAAACTGCGGGTTGCGGTAGCTGCAATTGAATATATAATAAGGCCTGACATAGGCTTCTTGGATTGTTTCGCACAACTTCCACATTTTAACTCTGGTATCATTGATGCCCTTTAAAAGCACTGCCTGATTCATAACCGCGCTGACTCTCCTGGAAATCTGCTTGAAAGCCTCCCTGGATACAGGGGTGATCTCCTGGGCAGTATTAATCTGGGTAACCACCCTGACGGGCTTTTTGTCGTTGCTATTATCCAGAATATCAAGAAGCTCACTGTTCACCCGCTGAGGAGTTGTCACTGGAATTCTTGTGCCCAGACGCTTCACCCGGACATGATCTATGGAATCCAGCTCGCCCAGTATCCTGGCGATCATTTCATTGGGAAGCATAAAACTGTCCCCGCCTGTAACAAGCACGTCCCTGATCCTTGAATCCCTCCTGATGTAATCCAGGGCCTCTTCATAGGCCTGGCTTTTGTAGATGCGGTCCTTCTTGCCGATATGGGCGATGCGCAGACAATGGGTACAGTACATGGCGCACATATTGGTCGCCTTGATGGTCACCACTCTTGGATAAAACTGGTCAATAAGCCTGGCTGGTGAATGATCAGCAGCCACCGGAGGGATCTCAATTCCGGCGTTGTCCACCATCTCTCCGGTGGGAACCGCCTGAAGAAGAACCGGATCATCAAGGGTTTCAGGCATGATCAAACCGGCGTAATAAGGGGTCAGCCGCATGCGGTAGTTTCTGGTGACTCTGCCCACTTCGCGCATGGCCTTGGGCGGAAGCCTCAAAATCCTGCCCAGGGTATCCAGAGACTCAATGGCGAATTTAAGCTGGCCGGAAAATGAATTCCAGTCTTTGTCGGTCATGCCCAGGATTTGTCTGATCCTGGAATGATTATCCTCTATACGGTCCCAAAGCTCTATCCCGCTCGGGGCGGATACATCCTTTTGTTCCAGATACCACTCAACCCTTGATCCGGCCTCTTCAACAATGGGCAGGGCTCTGTTCACCCGGCCTCCGATACTTACCTTGTGTTCATCAATATCCTGATGTTTAAGAGCCAGAGCAGACAGATCCTCCCTGGACAAGTTAAAGGCCAGGGGACTTAATCCATATTTGCTTCTCACTTTTTTAAGTACCTGAAAAAGATCAACTATATTGCCGGTCAAATCTTCAGACATACTTTTGGAGAAGAGTTCCTGAATGCTTGAGACCTGGTAGGCCTGAACATCTGATTTGTCATCCGAGCCTGAAAAAAGATGGTCCAAAAGATCCATTGTAAAATTGTCAAGTTTGTCAAATTTATTCATACGTCTATTCCGAACTGGTTATAGATTCTTCGAGCAGCCGCCTTCCAAGTCTGATCTCCTGGTCCAGTATCTCTCTGTTCCTGGAAACCGCGACCACCCTGCCCAGAAAAGTTCCGGGCTTGACTGAACAGCCGTGACCCACGTGCTCCATAATAATCATTTTATGTTCAATACCGTTTTTCCTGACCTGACGGAACAACTCACGTTCATCCTCCTCAAGGGGCAGGAAATATCTGGTCATCACTTCACGGTCCACCTTGAAATTATACGTCCTCCAGTTGAGGTCGCTGATGGCCTCTTTAATTTCAACTTTGTTGGATGGAAGCCTGTTTTCAGTGACCGCGTAATATTCCAGCTCCATCAGGGACGGAGATTCCTCAGGCAGGAGGTTTTCCAGGGTACAGCACATTTCCATGGTGGTTCCCTGCTTGCGGGCGTTGACTTCCACAAAAAAAATTTCACCACTTTTGCTGACAATATAATCACAACCGAATATTCCCCGGTAACCGCTTCTTCCCAGAACCCTGCCCACCATTCTGGTGTGTTCCTTGATTTCCAGCTGTTCCCTGTACGGCAGAACCGAAGGAAAAGTTGACCCCCGGAACATGTTGCCCCCTTCAATCTCCTGATCGGCAATGGCCGCAATAAAAACATCATCTTCATTGCCCACTACTCCCAGTACCGTAGGATCGAACTCATGGGAAACATAACGGCTTATGAAATAGGTTGACTGATGCAAGGGCAGCTTCTGGTTGAGATCTTCAATGGAGCGGACAATAAAACTGTTGGTCCCAGCGGCTGAATAAGGCCTGGATACAAAAACTCCTTCCGGCCAGGAGCTCAGGGCCTCCTCCATGCTGCCCAGCATCTCCCTGACTCCGCTGCAGATTTTATAATCAATCACCGGGACCGCGTCTTTGAGCATCTGCAGTTGATAAAGTTTATTGTTCCACATGCTGGCCAGCTGGCCGTTGGGGCCAAGAAGAACAACTCCGGGCATCCTGGTGAATGTCAGTTCAGGCAAAGACTCAAAAACATGAACATACAGCCTGCCCTGTTTTTTAACAAGCAATCTCACAAGGTCAAGAACTGTCGCGGAATAGGAAACCACTCCGGCAAAATCGCCCGGGGATATGCGACAGCTGAATTTCTTTTTGGTCTCGCTGAAAAGATCGCTGGCAAGAGGATTAATGACCAGAATATTTCTGTGAGGGTAAGACTCCATCACATCAGGAATAATGGATATGTAATCGAATTTCTTATTGTAGATTCTGGATAAATTCTCCTTCACAAACTGGTTCAGGCCGTCTGTCTTCAATTCTCCTACATATAAAAAATAATCCGTGTCATCTTCAATCTTTACATCGGAAAAAAGTACGTCTTCTTCATCGGAAAACATGCCCAACCCCCCAGCACTTGACGATTTTGTAAATAAACATGCTTTAAATAGTACATTTTTATCAAAAATGAGCCTTAAAAGATTTCAATGCCTTACCCATGAAAGTATGTCAGTAAGAACAAAAAAGTGTTGCGGAAAAAACAAAGCTGATCAGCCTGTTATCTGTTAATGGTTATTTGTTATCTGGTTTTTTCTGATAACTGATAACCGATAACCCGGCAGCGGCGCCTTTCCCCTTTTTGGACAGCGCATAATTTCATATTGGGTTTCGGGCTTAGCCTTCTTTGGAATTTCAATGCTTATAACCTGATTTGACAAATCCATCTCATCAGTTATAATAAAATATTAATAAAAGGCCTTCAATTTTTAGGCCAAATGTTAAACCACGAAATCATCACAACGCCTTTATATTTCTTAAGGCACCCTTCTCAGCGCTGAATCTGATTAACCATGCTTACTCACTCAGGCCTTCATCAGCCTGGGAATAAATGAGCGCAATACTCTGTCGGGAAAACGAACCAGCCGGATTTACTGTCCGCGAGTTACGGGCAACACGCGGGCTCCGGATACTTATCCCCCGAGCCGCAAGGAGGCCATGATGCACTCACCTCAATATATAAACGATATCACCAGGGTCAAGGGAATATCAGAAAAGGAACTGGTCAATCTCAAACCGGTAATGGATAAATTTGAATTCAGATCAAATGAATATTATTTATCCCTGATAAACTGGGATGATCCTGATGATCCCATCAGAAGAATAATCATTCCCTGCCGGGAAGAGCTGGACCAGTGGGGAAAACTGGATGCCTCCGACGAAAAAAAATATTCAGTCATGCCTGGCCTGCAGCACAAATATCTAAGCACCGCTGTATTTCTGGCAAGTGATTCCTGCGGAGGATACTGCAGATACTGTTTTCGTAAAAGGTTATTCATTTATCCGGAACAAAAGGAGTTTTTGACTGATTATGAGGCCGCGTATAATTATGTGCGCCAGCACACGGAAATAAATAACGTACTCATAACCGGCGGGGACGGGCTTATGCTCTCCACTGGAAAGCTGGAAAATCTGATCAGCAATCTGAGAAGCATAGAACATGTAAAGATCATCAGAATCGGAACCAAGCTGCTTTCCTACAACCCTTACCGGGTGATCAACGACCCTGAACTTTGTGAGTTAATCAAAAGGTACAGCCTGCCGGACAAACGAATCTACATTATGGTTCACTTTTCTCATCCAAGAGAAATCACTGATGTCAGTCTTAAGGCTTGTGACATGCTCATCAGGTCAGGGGCTATCCTTTGCAATCAGACCCCTTTGTTAAGGGGAGTCAATGATGATCCCCAAGTAATGGGAGAGCTTTTCAACAGACTTTCATTTACGGGCATAGCCCCGTATTACATATTTTTATGCAGGCCCACTGTAGGCAATCTGACCTATGCCGTACCTGTTGAAGAAGCCTTTCACATATTTCAGACAGCCAGGGGAATTTGTTCAGGCCTGGGCAAGAGGGCCAAAATTACCATGTCCCACGCTGAAGGCAAGATTGAAGTCCTGGCCATGACCGAAGAAAACATTATATTCCGCATTCATCGGGCGGCTGACCCTGACGACAGCGGAAAAGTCTTTATCTGCAGACGCAATAACCAGGCTTATTGGTTTGATGATTATAAAGAGATCCTGGAAATTATCCATCATCAGGACCTGGAGTATTGATCTAAAATTATTCATGACTTATAATAATTACTCAAAGGGGTAAATCTTCTTCCATCGGATAATCAGAGCCCTGAGCATATTGCAATTCCAGTCACCCTGATATTCTGATCCCTGGACACACCCCCTGTATTGATAATGGTCATGCCTATTCGGATTGTATTTTGGGCGATCCAGCCCTTAAGGCTTTTAACAAAGGAGGTCCTGACATGAAGAAAATCGCTCTTGTGGCCTGTCACATGATCAGAAGCGGAAATCTGTGACCGGGCGATTCCAAATGCTTGGTGGCACTAAGCAGAAAAGAGGGAGAATTCAAAAGGTATGAGAATGGAGGCGCGGAGATTGTAGGAATCATGGAATGCGGAGGCTGCGAAGGCAACAAGAACAGGGTCATATGCAGCCTGGCCCTGCTTAAAATGCAGTTATCAGCCCTCAATGAAAAAGTTGACGCCCTGCATGTAGGCACATGTATCATGAAGTTCTGCAAAAGGAAGGATGACCTTATCGAAGCTATCAAGGATAAGGCCGGGGTGGAAGTGGTTGAAGGAACCCACGCCTACGCTCCGCCCACAATTTTTGGATAGAGCTGATCCACAACCTGAAAAATTCTAATATAAACCCGGCAGGATGAACTTCCTGCCGGGTTTTGTCATGGTTATGGCATCGGGATGGGAATCAGTAACGTTACCTTATGGTGATAGTTATAATTTATTTGAATCTAAACAATGTGATGAAGTTGATCTGTTTTATCTGTGTCAATATTATTCTCGACTTTTGAATAGATAAAGTTTATATTTGAATGTTATCCATACAGAGATATTATATTTTTTAATCTGCATGAGGTCTATGAGACAGTGATGATAAAAAACAATTACCGGAGATACTGTTGACTTCTATCAAATCAGCGATTCTTTTCCCTGGACAGGGGTCCCAGGAAAAAGGAATGGGAAGAAATCTGGCGGAAAAACAGTCCCAGGCCATGGAACTCTGGAAGAAAGCGGAAAAAATCTGCGGACATCCTCTTCGGGAAATATTCTGGGACGGTAATCAGGAGGATATGTCCAGGACTGATTATCTGCAGCCGGCGCTGACTGTGGTCAATCTTAATCTGTGGTTTTATTTCAGGAACAGATTTGAGGTTGAAGCCATGGCCGGGCATAGCCTGGGTGAATACTGCGCTCTTTGTTCAACAGGGATCATTGAAGTGGAAGAGACTCTGAAACTCGTATCCCTCAGGGGCAGGCTCATGGCTGAATCAGGAAATAATTCAGACGGGGTCATGACCGCTGTTCTCAAGCTGGACCAGGCTGATGTTCAAGATTTAACTATGAAAATCACCCGGGACACAGGCCAGATCGTAATAATCGCCAACTATAACACTCCACGTCAGTTCGCGGTCAGCGGACACTTGAACGCGGTTAAAAAACTGGAAGACCTGGTCAGGGAAGCAGGAGGCAGATCAGTCAGACTGCCTGTCAGCGGAGCTTTTCACAGCCCACTCATGGATGAGGCGGCTTTTGAACTGGCTGGAATGATGAACAAAAATCACTGGAGAACTCCCTGTTGTGATATGTTTTTCAATTCCACAGCCAGGCCGGAGAAAGACCCTGAAAAGATTAAAAAGCTGATGCAGAAACAGATGACTTCGCCAGTGTATTTTACCCAGCTGATACTGGGCATGAAACAAAAGGGCATCAACCGGTTTATTGAAATTGGCCCCAAAGGAGTTCTTTCCAGGATGGTACCCCAGATAATCGGCTCCTCAGAGGACATTTCAGTGATGAATATCAGCTCCCCTGAAGATGGGGAAAAGCTCAGTGCAGTCAACGAATAAATTTTGTCTATGGAAATTAAATGAACGCTAAACAATACCTCAGGGAAATACTCTCATCAACAGTTCTTAAAATGGATCTCAACTGGCCGGAAAAAGCCTCTATCGAACACCCCAGGGAAAAAAAGTTCGGAGACCTGGCCTGCAATGTTGCCATGATCCTGGGCAGGGAAACTGGCCAGAATCCCAGGAAACTGGCCGAAACAATCAAAGAGCTTGTTTCAGGGAATGAAGATCTCCTGGAAAGAATTGAAATAGCCGGCCCGGGCTTTCTGAACTTTACCTTCAGGAAAAAATTCTGGTTAGATATAATTCAAGAAATTGAGCAAAAAAATGAGTCCTATGGGGCATCTGATATTGGACAAGGTACCATGGTTCAGATTGAATACGTGTCAGCCAATCCCACAGGTCCTCTGCATATCGGCCACGGACGGGGCGCGGCCATTGGAGATTCACTGGCCAGAATAATGCGTTTTGCCGGTTATGAAATATCAACTGAGTATTATCTCAATGACGCCGGGAGACAGATGGCGGTCCTGGGCGAATCAACCTGGATCAGATATAAAAACCTGTGCGGGATTGAAGCTGTTCTTGATGAAGATTTTTATCAGGGTGACTATCTGGCTGAAATCGCCCGGATTCTCCAAAAAGAATACGGCCGGAAACTTCTGGATATGGATGAACACCAGGCTGTTGACATCTGTCAGAAAAAAACCATTGACCTTATTCTCGACGGCATTAAAAAAGACCTCTTTGATTTTATGGTTGAGCATCAGGTGTGGTTTTCAGAAAACAGCCTTATTCAAGACAACACAGTGAATCAGACCCTGGATCTGCTCCTGGAAAAGGGGATGGCTTATGAACAGGATGGAGCCCTGTGGTTCAGAAGCACTGCCCTGAATGATGACAAGGACAGAGTATTAAGGAAGTCTGACGGAACCCTTACATATTTTGCCTCTGATATTGCCTACCATAAGAACAAATTCGATCGGGGCTTTGATCTTGTGGTGGACATCTGGGGCGCTGACCACCACGGATACGTTCCCAGAATGAAGGCCGCTGTTGAAGCTCTGGGCAAATCAACTCAAAGTCTCCAGGTTATCCTGGTTCAACTGGTCAATTTACTCAGAGAAGGCAGGCAGGTAGCCATGTCCACCAGGGCCGGCGAATTTATCACCTTAAGGGACGTAATCAGCGAGGTGGGAACAGACGCGTGCAGGTTCATTTTTCTCAGCCGCAAGAGTGACAGTCATCTGGACTTTGATCTGGAGATGGTCAAAAGAAAATCCATGGATAATCCAGTGTATTACGTTCAATACGCCCATGCCAGGATCTGCTCTCTATTTGCCAGAGCCGCTGAAAAAGGAATCCATCTTGAAAATACATCCCCCCCTGCCCTTGACCTGCTGGATACACCCCAGGATATGGAACTTCTGAAAAAAATGGCCGAATTTCCCGATGTCATCGCCTCTTCCGCCAGAAACCTGAGTCCTCATCACCTCAGTTACTATCTTATGGAACTTGCGGGTATTCTGCACAGATATTATACTGTACATCCGGTTCTAACCGCGGAAAACCAGGGCCTCATCCAGGCCAGGATGGTCCTGTTCAGGGCTGTGGCAAAGGTTCTCAGCAACGGGCTTGATTTGCTCGGAGTATCAGCACCGGAAAGAATGTAAAATCATGGCTGCCAAAAATCAGAAAAAAACAGCCGGTAAGCCCAAGAGTAAGTTCAAATTTGAATTGAACTTTTACAGGGCGTTATCTCTGGGGGCGTTTGTAGTTCTGGCCATGGTCTGGTCCTTTATCCTTGGGGTTTTTGTGGGCCGTGGCTACAATCCTGAAGACGTTATCCCGGATATCGCCAGGGTCCTGCCTGATTCAGCCAGGGAAGCGTCAGCTCCAAGGGTGCTCAGGCCTGAAGAACTTGAATTTTTTGACCGGCTCAGATCAACGCCTCCTGTGCTAAGAACACCTCCCCCGGCCCAGGAGAAAACCACAGCCAGCACCCAGCCTCAGCCAACTGTTCAGGCCCGGCCGGATCCCCCTGCGACGCCGGCGCGTGTTCCAGAAGCTGAAACCTATATATATTCCTATCAGGTGGGCAGTTTTCAAAAAATGCAAAGCGCTGTTGAACTGCAGAGGCAACTCATGAATGACGGTTTTTCAGCAAGTATTGCTGACGCTTTTATTAATAATGAGCCCTGGTTCAGAGTTATTGTTGAATTTCAAAGTTCAGAACAGAACTCTCGTCGGATGATGGAAAAGCTTGAAGCCCATGGCATAAATCAGCCGGTATTTCGCGGGAGGAGACCATCATAAACCACTGGCTGACAACTGGGGACAATAAATATTGACTTGGCCTTCATTAAGGCTGTAAGTATCCTGTTTTGTCTGTAGCGGCTCCGTCAGCCATATTTTTCCGCTGGATAAAAAAATCTCTGCTATGGAGGACATCCTTAATGTTTACAACCACTTTTGTTCCTACACGCGCTTTCTTCACCCGCGGTATCGGACGTCACAAAAACAAGCTTCAGTCATTTGAGCTGGCTCTGAGAGACGCCGGCATTGAAAAGCAAAATCTGGTATACGTTTCCAGCATCTTTCCCCCGAATTGTAATTTGCTTACCTTAGAAGACGGAGTAAAGGAACTGCTTCCCGGCCAGATTACTTTCTGCGTCATGGCCAGAAACGCCACCAATGAAAAGGGCCGTCTGGTGGGCTCGGCAGTGGGAATGGCTTTTCCAGCCTCTAAAAGTCAGTACGGATATATATCAGAACATACAGCCTTCGGAGCCGATGAAAATGAAATCGGTGATTTTGCCGAAGATCTGGCTTCCACAATGCTTGCCACTACCCTTGGGATAGATTTTGATCCTGAAAAGGATTATGATCAGAGAAGGCAGATCTATATGATGAGCGGGCAGATTGTTGATTCAACCTCAGCTCCCTGCGTCACAACCGGTGTTGCTGGACTTTGGACAACAACAATTTCTGCTGCTGTTTTTCTTCCCTGAACCAACAGAGAATAGTCTTAGAAATGTATAATAATTTTTTAGACCTGGATGCGGATCAGCAGGGTCTGCATCCCATTTATGTATGGCCGGTTCCTTACCAGGGAACTGTGAGTTTTGGCGACGGGACCAAAAATGGTCCTGAAGCGATACTCAAAGCCAGCTATCAGATAGAACTCTATGATCCTGAGCTTGATGATGATATCTCAAACCTTTGCTCATTTAAAACCTTGCCCTTCCAAAGACCAAACGTTGCCGGGCCTGGACATCTTTATGAGGAGATGCGTCAATTTTTAAAAGATTTTGATCCTGGCAGGGATTTTTTTCTGACCCTTGGAGGAGAACACTCCATTTCATTTCCCCTGGTTGATTTCTACGCCAGTCATTACCCTGACCTGGCAATAATCCAGGTTGACGCTCACGCTGACCTCCGGCAGCATTTTGAGGGCAGTCCATATTCTCATGCCTGCGTAATGGCCAGGATAAGCGACCTTGGCCTTAAAACCGTGCAAATAGGCATCAGAAGCTTCAGCAAAAAAGAAGCGGATTTCATCAAAAGCAACTCCCATCGAATTCTGCCCATTTATCCGTGGGACCTGCCCTCTCCCCTGGACACAGCCTCTAAAGTGAAAGATTTTATCGGCAACCGGCCAGTTTATATATCATTTGACGCTGACGGGCTTGATCCTTCCATAATGCCCGGCACTGGAACTCCTGAACCGGGAGGGCTGGGTTATAAATGGGTAAAAGACTTCTGGAAAGCTTTCTGGCCAGGACCCAGGCTGGTGGGCATGGACTTCTGTGAACTGGCGCCCCAACCAGAAAGTGTTGTGTCTGAATCCACTGCTGTTAAATGCATCCTCAAGATTTTAACCACTTACTTTTCACTGCTCAGAAAATAAACAACACCCTTCTGTTGTCGGCAATAAGCCTTATCTTTAACTCAAGGCCTTAGCATGAAAAAGAAAAAGCAATCCAGATCCATTGAATCGCTTCACAACCCCGCAGACCTGGGTTTAAAGCCCCTTGTATCCCTGGATCCCGACCAGATCGGGGATTTTGATGAACTGCTCACAGCAATGTCCAGGACTTCTTTTAACGGGCGCAGCCTGGGCGAAGCCCTGGACGTCATGGAAGAAATGATCACAGATCCGGATTGCCTTGTGGTGGGAACATTTTCCGGAGCCATGACTGTAGCTAAAATGGGCACCATAATCTGCAAGATGATCGATGAAGGCTGGCTGGATATTATTGTCTCCACCGGGGCTTTAATGGCCCATGGCTTTATCGAATCCATCGGCCTGAAACACTATAAGTATGAACAACATCTCATGGATGATAATGAACTTTTCAAACATGGCTTTAACAGGGTTTATGATACCCTTGAACCTGAAATCAACTTTATTCAGGCTGAGGATATACTTCATAAAGTTATGGATGGCATAGACAAGGATGAAATCCTGTGCTCGGAAATTATTTGCAGAAAAATAGGCAGATACCTGAATGAGAATTATGAGGGAGCCGGAATACTCAAAAACGCCTATCAGAAAGACGTACCTGTATTTATTCCAGCCTTCACTGACTCGGAACTGGCCCTGGATATCGCCACCCACATACTGAGACATGACATCGGGGCCATAGAACGCGAAGATTACGCGGCTCTGCCTTTTCCCTTTAACCCCTTTCATGATCTCCTGAGTTACACCAGAAAAATTGCCAGCAGCAAAAAAATCGGCATCTTCACCATAGGGGGAGGAGTACCAAGAAACTGGGCCCAACAGGCAGGACCTTTCCTGGAAATCGCCAACCAGCGCCTGGACGAAATTGACCTGCCCCTGCGAAGGTTTCAGTATGGAGTCAGGATATGTCCAGAACCGGTCCATTGGGGAGGGCTTTCCGGGTGCACGTATCAGGAAGGAATTTCCTGGGGAAAATTTGTTCCCAAAACTCAAGGGGGCAGGTATGCTGAAGTATACTCAGACGCCACCATTGCCTGGCCGATTCTGATCAAGGGTCTGCAGCAGAGGCTGGCCAAGAGAAAATCGTCTTCAAAGTCCTGTGTATAAGGAGTGTTTCAGTCAAGAATCTGTCTCATTGACCGTAATCAGTTTCAGGCTGTTGACACAATTACTGATATCAGTCAAAAAACTACTGTTTCTGCTCCTCAATCCATTTCACAGCCATCTGAAAATCGAGACTTCCACTGTATATGGCCCGGCCGGTAATAACCCCTTCCAGCCCTTTTGCCGCGAGAGGATAAAGCTCCTGGATATCTTCAAGGACGGAAACACCACCCGCAGCGATAACAGGCCTGGAGGTAAGGCCAAGCATTTTTTCCAGCGCCGTAACATTAACTCCGCTTTGCATCCCGTCCCTGGAAATATCTGTATAAACGAAAAAAGAACTGCCCAGGCTTTCAAGAAGCGGGACAACATCCTCAACCATAAGTCCCGTGTCAGCAACCCAGCCCCTTGATTTTAGCTTTCCATCGCGCGCATCCAGAGAAACACCGATTTTCCCTTGGAATTCAACGCACAGGTCAGCGAACAGGCTGTTGTCTTCCAGGGCCATGGTCCCGATTATCAGCCTTGCCACCCCGGAGTTTATATACGCGGACGCGGTATCAGCATCCCTTATCCCGCCGCCCAGCTGGACTGGAATTCTGACTCTGTCACAAATTTCTTTGATCAACCCCTGATTAACCGGCTTGCCTGAAAAGGCCCCGTCAAGATCCACCAGGTGGAGCCAGGCAGCGCCCAGACGCTCCCAGTGATCCGCCATGGAGACTGGATCAGAAGAAAAAACAGTAACCTCATTTTCAAGGCCCTGTCTGAGCCTGACGCATTGACCGTTCTTGATATCAACAGCTGGAAATATAATCATAACCCAAGCTTCCTCAGTCCCTGATCAAGTCCTTCTCTGGCAAGAGCCCGGGCGGACACCCATTTGGCCCCCCTTTTTAAAAATCTTCCCAGACCCAGGATGTTTTCACTGAGGGACTGCTGCCTTTCGTCAAATAAAAAACTTTGAAGCCTCAGCTCTTTTATGTCAATAAGATTCAATTCCAGAGTAACCTTGGCCGGCTCCTCAACTCCCCATTCTCCACCTTTTCTCTCCTGCCAGTCAAACACAAAAGGGACAAGGATATAATCCGCGGGCACGCATCTGCCCACCTGAACCCAATAATGAAAGGCCGATCCCGGATCTGTCCCGTGGGAAACTAGCTGTGTGCAGTGCGCAAGGAGTTGTGGTCCGAAAATTGTGTGTTTGCTTTGGGAATTCAGAGCGGCCAGGTCGCTGTTGAGCTTTTCAATGACCTCAATATCAATCCGTTTTTCTCCAGCAGTCACATGATTATTGATAGTCTGCCATCTGTGCGCAGGCTGAGAAAAATTCGCTACGGCCACAACCGCCTTGTCAGGCAATTCATAGGCGGTTTTTTTGGGAGCGCAGGACCAGGAAAATAAACAAAGCATCAGTGTTAATAAGGTAATCTTTTTCATGTCAATCCAGTGATCCTTTTGTACTCAAAACTTTGGTTCTGTTTAGGGCAGTTGCCTGCCTGAGAGAAAGACCCCAGGCCTTGAAGGCCGCTTCAAGAAGATGATGTGAATTGGAGCCGTAATGAAATATGATGTGCATATTTAAGCGGGCATTGAAGGCAAATGATTTGAAAAATTCACGCCAGAGGTCTTTTTCCTGGCCGGCTATGACCTGTGACAACAAACTGTCCCCTTCATAGACAAGATAAGGTCTTCCTGAAATATCTATTATTGATTCTGCCAGTGATTCATCCATGGGCACCCTGGCCCAGCCGATCCTGTTTATGCCTTTCCGGTCACCAAGGGCTTCAATAAAAGCCTGCCCAAGGCAAATACCAACGTCCTCAAGACTGTGATGGGCGTCCACCTTTATATCCCCTTGACATTGAATATCCAGGCTGATCCCGGCCCAATGACTCATGAGGTCAAGCATGTGGTCCGCGAAAGCAAAACCGGTTGATATTTCATTTCTGGCTGGTTCCCGGTCCAGATTCAAATCAAGAGAAATCCTGGTTTCCGTTGTTTCCCTGCTGATTGAAGCTTTTCTCATAATATGCTCCCAAATAGCGGCAAATTATTTCTGTGGATCATTATTCTGGTCTTCTTCTTTTTGCTGGTCTTTTTCTTTTTCCTGGCCTTCTTTGGAATCTCTGGACTTTTTCTCCTTGCCCCAGAGATACGCTACCAGAATGCCCAGCTCATAAAGCACAACCAAAGGTCCTGACATGAGGACCTGACTGATGATGTCCGGCGGAGTGAGCAGAGCTGAAGCTATAAACGCCATGAGAATAGCGTATTTTCTATGTTTTCTTAAACCCTTGGAGTTTACTATGCCCAGCCTGGCTAGAAAAAAAATAAACAAAGGAAGCTCAAAAGCGAGTCCAAAGGCGAATAAGAGTTTTATGGAAAAACTGAAATATTCCTTAAGCGAAGGCAATGGCCGGATAATCTCTGTTTCATAGCCCAGGAAAAAATTAAAGCCCAGAGGGAAAACAATGAAATAGGCAAATAACCCACCGGCAATAAAGAAAAACCCGGAAAAAAAGGCAATGGGGATAATAAACTTCTTCTCTGTATCATAGAGACCTGGGCCCACAAATCTCCATATCTGGTAGAAAATATATGGACTGGCCAGAAATATTCCGGCAACGAATGATACTTTGAGATAGGTAAAAAAAGCTTCAGGCAAAGAGGTGTAAATCATGGTGCTGTCAGGAGGCAGCACTTCAAGAAGGGGCCTCATAAGCATATCAAAAAGATATTCCTTGAAGCCGTAACAAGCCAGAAATCCCACAAAGGCAGCGATCACCGCCCTGAAAAGCCTTTTTCTCAGCTCTTCAAGGTGCTCGGTAAAGGACATGGCTTCTTTATGAGCCTCCAGAGCTTCCTCTTTGTTGTCTATGTCTTCAGAACTCATTGGGTGTTAGTGTTTTTCTTGTCAGGTTCAGGTTCAGTCTGTGCAGATTCACGGGCAATTTTTTCTTCAGGGTAGGGGTCTTTTTCTTCCTGTTCAGGCCTGGGGCTTTCCTTGCTGGCCTTTTGGGCCATCTCCCGCTTGATTCTTTTCTTGGCCCGGATCTCTTCCTCCTGGTCAGCCTCCATTTCAATGGTCCTTTTGACATCAGTGGTAACACGCCTGAATTCACCCAGGGTCTTGCCCAGGGATCTGGCTATTTCCGGCAGCTTTTTCGGTCCTAAAACCAAAAGAGCTACTATCAGAATGACTACTAATTCTGTTGTGCCTATTCCAAACATTTAATTTATTCCCATTCTATGGTGCTTGGAGGTTTGGATGAAATATCAAAAACCACCCGGTTAACTCCCCGGACTTCATTTATGATTCTATTGGAGATTCTGGCCAGAATCTCAGCTGGCATTCTACTCCAGTCAGCGGTCATGGCGTCAACGCTGTCCACAATTCGAAGAGCGATAACATTCTCATAGGTTCTTTCATCACCCATAACTCCTACTGTTTTCAGGGGCAAGAGTACGGCGAATCCCTGCCAGACCTTTCTGTACCAGTCTGAAGCATGAAGTTCGTTTTGAACAATGCGGTCCGCCCTGCGCAAAATTTCAAGACGTTCCGCTGTAATCTCCCCGATAATCCTGATGGCCAGGCCAGGGCCGGGAAAAGGATGTCTCCAGACGAAAATGTCTGGAATGCCTAGTTCCACCGCGACCTTTCGAACCTCGTCCTTGAATAGTTCCCGCAGGGGTTCCACCAGCTTGAGATTCATCTTTTCTGGCAGTCCACCGACATTATGATGACTTTTGATCACCGCGGAGGGACCCTTGAAGGATACGCTCTCAATTACATCTGGATACAGTGTGCCCTGAGCAAGCCACTTAACCCCTGAAATTGAACCTGCCTCCTCATCAAATACCTCGATAAAGGTATGGCCGATGATCTTTCTCTTCATTTCAGGATCTTCCACCCCTTCAAGGCGGGAGAGAAAACGTTCCTGAGCCTGGACATATTTCAGATTCAGATCAAAATGTTTATGCAGGGTTCCCACAACCTCCTCACCCTCACTCTGTCTGAGCACTCCATTATCTACCAGAATGCAGTGAAGCCTTTTGCCTATGGCCTTATGCAGAAGTATCGCGACCACTGTGGAATCAATGCCCCCGCTTAATCCGCAAACCACATGTTCATCCCCGATTAATTCCCGCATTGACGAGATAGCGCTTTCTATAAATGAACTCATGGACCAGTCAGGCTTTAACCCAGCGACTTTGAAAAGAAAATTATGCAATATCCTGAAACCTTCTTCCGTGTGGGCGACTTCCGGATGAAACTGAACCGCGTAGATCTTTTTTTTCTGATTGCCCATGGCCGCGATATCAACGCTTGAAGTCCTGGCCAAAATTTCAAAATCTTCAGGTGGAGCGAGCACTGTATCGCCGTGAGACATCCAGACCGTGAGTTTTTCCTTGTCCTGCAACGCGTCCCAAAGAGGACAGTCCCGCACAAATTCCAGAGTGGACCGACCATACTCCCTGTTAACAGACGACTCCACAGAACCTCCGAAAGTGTGAGCTATGAGCTGCATTCCATAACAAATGCCCAGAACCGGCAGTTTCAAATCAAAAACAGCCCGATCAATCACAGGGGAATCGGTCCCGCCGACACTGGCCGGGCCTCCTGAAAGTACCAGCGCTGATGGTTCCAGGGCCTTAAGTTCTTCCAGACTGATTATACAGGGATGAATTTCTGAATAAACACCAGCCTCTCTTATTCTTCTGGCTATAAGCTGAGTATACTGAGATCCAAAATCAATAATTACGACTTTACTTTGCACCTGCATGTGACAACCTGAAAGATTAGTAGTTTTCAACCCGGTAGTTTGGAGCTTCCTTGGTAATGATTACATCGTGAACATGACTTTCCTTATATCCAGCCGCTGTCATTTTGAGAAACCTGGCCTTGAACTGGAGGGCGTTGATATTAGCGCAGCCCACGTATCCCATACCTGAACGCAGGCCGCCCACAAGCTGGTAAATAGTTTCGCTGACCTGGCCTTTAAAAGGAACTCTGCCCACAATTCCTTCGGGAACAAGCTTGCTGCTCATATCCTGAAAATAGCGATCACAGCTGCCATCCATCATGGCGTCAATGGAACCCATTCCGCGATAAATTTTATATGTTCTGCCCTGATACAGAATGGTTTCTCCGGGGCTCTCCTCGGTTCCGGCAAACATGCTGCCCATCATTACGGAATCAGCACCGGCAACTATGGCTTTAGCCACATCCCCGGAAAATTTAACTCCACCATCGGCAATTACCCTGCGTCCCTTTTCCCGGCAGGCACGGGAAGCTTCCATAATGGCCGTAATCTGGGGCACCCCGACCCCGGCGACGATCCTGGTGGTACAGATAGATCCGGGACCAATGCCCACCTTGACGGTGTCCACGCCCGCGTCAACCAGAGCCTTGGCTCCTTCATAGGTGGCCACATTGCCAGCGATGAGAGGACAGTCCGGGAAAGCGGTTTTTAAATCCCTGATGGACTGGATGATATTCCTGGAATGTCCATGGGCTGAATCCAGAACAATAAAATCGACTCCAGTTCTCAGCAGGTCCTCAACCCTGGCTTCCTTATCACTGCCAACTCCAACTGCCGCGCCAACTCTGAGCCTGCCCATCTCATCCTTGCACGCGTGAGGGTATTTTCTGATTTTTTCTATGTCCTTGATGGTGATAAGTCCCTTGAGTTTGCTGCCCTCTTCCACAACCAGCAGCTTTTCAATTTTATTGACCTGGAGAATCTGCTTGGCCTCGGCAAGAGTAGTCCCAACAGGAACAGTAACCAGATTTCTGCTGGTCATCACATCCTTGACCCTTGTGGTCAGGTCGTGAACAAAACGAACATCCCTGTTGGTGACAATACCCACCAGTTTGTTGTCCTTGACCACAGGAAGACCGGATATTCTGTAGTCGGTCATGAGACTCAGAACATGATCCACACTGTCATCAGGATCAACAGTAATCGGATCAACAATCATTCCGCTTTCTGATTTCTTGACCTTTTCAACCTCAATCCTCTGCCGGTCAATACTCATATTTTTATGGATCACACCTACGCCCCCGGCTCTGGCCATGGAAATGGCCATCCTGGACTCAGTAACGGTGTCCATGGCAGCGCTGAGTAAAGGAATATTTAATGGGATCTCCGGAGTCAGCATGGTGGCAAGATCAACCTGGTCAGGCAGAACCTCGGAATAGGCCGGCATTAGTAAAACATCATCAAAGGTCAGCCCCTGCCCCCAAATTTTATCCATTGCGTCCTCCTTGGAATCTTGAAAAAACTATCAATATCAGAATTGAATATAAATTTTTTTAAATACCTGCAAATCATCATGACTGTCAAATACCGGATCATGCTGAATCAGGTATCCTTGATAAGTTAAGGACCGTTATGCTGCTCCGCGAAAGGATTATCCAGTTCTCTTCGGACCCTTTCAATTAATTGGGGATCTTCAGGACCGATATCCAGGATTCTCTGGAAATAACCCACTGCCTTATCCTGATCATCAAGATAATATTTATATATTATGCCCAGGTTAAACATGCTTCGGAAATTCTCTTCATCCAGTTCAAGGAGCTTCTCAAAAAAATCTGCAGCCTCAGAGTATCGTTCCTGTTGAAAAAGAGTAAACCCGGCCTGGTTTAAAGCCAGCTTGTTTTCAGGCTCGAGAGCAAGGACTCTTTTCCAGAACGCCAATGATCTTTCCCAGGCCTGCATGACCATGAAAATATGGGCCAGTTCAGTCATCGCCTCAATATTCTCAGGATTTCTCTCAACCTTGGCCATAAGATTGGATACCTCGGCCAGCATGGCCTGCTCCTGACCGCTGGGAGCGCTTCTGGATTCGACGGTAATACTGGGATTTTGCACCCTGCTCCATAATGAGAAAACAAAAATAGCAGCCAGACAGACAATAGCCAGAAAAGCCACACTTCTCTGCATTGTCCCGGGAGAAATCAAACTATTGCTCATCCGCGCTGACCTCCAGCTGCCTGACTCTGAGATCAAGCTTTTTCTGGACTGTTGCCAGATAAAAGAGATAACCCCCTATTCCTGTCCAGACAGCTATATTGCCGAAAATTAAGTATGTCATAACCCCACCTTTTGCGGTTTGTTGAAAAATTCAATTTTAAACTGAATGTTAGAAGATAAAAAGGTTCCTGATCCTGTCTTTTAAATCCAGTTGTCTGACCCTGTAAAAAAGAATCCCGGCGGTTAAAATACCCCAGGCAGCAATACAGACCAGGACGGTGGTCATCATTTCAGGTTCCAGTCCACCACCTCTTGATCCAAAGACAGCGGGATGGATACTTCTCCACATCCTGGCTGAGAGAAAAACAAGAGGAACATTTAAAAAAGCTACTACTCCAAGTACAGCGCAAACAGCTCTCATTTTGTGAGGGTTGTCAATGGACTGCCTCAGAACCAGGTAGCCAGCGTATATGAACCACATGACCAGGGTGGTTGAAAGCCTTGGGTCCCATGTCCACCATATGTTCCAGGCTGCCCTGGCCCACAGGGTTCCGGTTGCCAGAGCCAGGCCGCTGAATAAAAGACCCACTTCAGCGGCTGACTGAGACAGTCTGTCCATGAATGGATTTTTTGATATCAGAAAAACCAGGCTGGAGCAGAAAACCACAAAAAAACTGATGAGCCCCCACCATGCCAGAGGCAGATGGAAGTAAAAAATTTTCTGCAATATCCCCATTGTAGCTTCAACTGGAGCATACACCCAGATAAAGTACTGGGCCACAACCAGACCCACGGCCCCAGTGATTGCCAGGGCAGGGATTGATCTCGTGATAATTGAATTGTCAGACATGAGCTTTAAAATCAGAGTATTAAGTGATCGGTTAAAAAATTAATATTCATTATAAACAAAAGGAAATAAAATTATGGCCGCTCCCGTAAAAACAGCTCCGAATGAAAAGGCTATACCCGCCCAGGCACTTAAATTCTCGTCACCCGCGTCCCCAAGCAGATGGGCGCCCATTCTTATCCCGGCCAGAAGAAGAGGGATCAGGAGGGGAAAAATAACCACGCTCAGCAAAGAGTCTCTGGCCGCGTGTCCCTGGGATACCGCTCCCAGCAGAGAGCCTACAGCCACCAGACCCCAGTCCACCAGTATAATTACTCCCAGAAGGTTCCACCAGCCCGCAACCGATTCCTGACCCAGAAAAACAATTGTTGCAGGGAAAAAAAAGAGCTGGGCAAGAAGCAGCAGTATCAACCCTGAAAATGCCTTGCTCAACCAAACGAGCTGCAGGGGCATGGGCGAGAGCAGAAGACCTGTCCTGGCCTGATTTATCTCTTCCATGGAATATAGGGTATTAAAAACCAGTATCAGGGCGAAGCTTGTGGCCAGCCAGAATATGGAGGCCGCTGCCTGGGCTGATACTTCCTCTCCGATGGGAGTGGACAGACTGAAAACAAAAACCAGAATCAGGCCAAGAAGAACCGGCTGAATTATCCCTGATCCGCCTGAAAAAATCAGCTTGAGATCTTTTCTGGTTAGACAGAAAAATCTAATGTTCAACAGTGCTACCCCGGCCCCAGGACGTGAAATCCCGGGTTTTTCCGTAAAATGCCTGTTTTTTGTTTTCCAGAAAAAGGATCATGTCAGTCAGGTTCAGATCTTCATCCAGAGTATGGCTTACCCAGATCACCGCGGCCCCGCTTTTGGCGGACTCCATTATTTTATGGCGCAGAAGCTTCCTGGAATCTGAATCCAGTCCGGTTCCGGGTTCATCCAGAATCAACAGATCAGGCTTGAGCATCAGGACCCTGGCCAGACTAAGACGCTGAGACATTCCTCTTGAAAAATGCCCTGCCTTCTCATGAGCAAATGCCTTGAGGCCCACAACTTTCAATAATTGAACAAGCTCATCATCACTGAAGCGCCTGCCATAAACTCCAGCCCAGAACTTAAGGTTGTCAAGAGCTGAAAGACCGGGATACACAAAAGTGCTGTGCCCCAGAAAAGCCATTCTTTCCCTGGAAATACTGTGTTCCACCAGGCCCTTTGAAGGTCTGATAAGGCCTGAAATGATATGCATGAGAGTGGTTTTTCCGGCTCCGTTGGGGCCTGCCACCAGAGTAACCGTTCCCGGCTCAACCCGCAAACTCACGTCTTTGAAAACCAGACGCTGATCAAAAAAGTGAGTTACCCGGTCCAGCCTGATTAAAAAATTTTCTGAAGAATTAATATGCTGCATAATATGGGGTAATTAACGGCCCAATGGAAAATCATATAAACAGGGCATTTTCCGGTCAAGGCTCCATCTCTTCAGCTTTCCTTATCCTGACTCTGCCCACCATCAGAATAACAGCCAGGCAGACAACAAAGCTGCCGATCCAGATCCATTTTACAAGAGGGGTTATATTGATCTTCACAGTGATGGTCTTCTGCTGATCAAAGGCCAGGATCGTGGAGTATATCTCATTGCCTAAAGAGGGAATCACTGAGACCTCCGCGTAGGGTGAATCAAAATTGCGGTAGAGTTTGCGCTGGGGAGTAAGCTGACCTATTTCCCGGCCATTCTTGTACACGCTGATCCTGGCTTCATAAATGGCCACTCCGGGAGTAAGTATCTCTTCAAATTCTGTGTAATGAAATTCATACTCATTAATGACCACTCTTTCGCCCTTGGCAATTACCATTTCCCTGCTGTCCTGGAAAGGTCCGGAAAAGGCCACCCCGAGAACTATCATGGCAATCCCGGCATGCAGGATATACACTCCCCAGCCGGCCCTTTTTTTTCTCACATGGGGAGTAAGAATAACATACATGACAATGGAAAACATTCCAGCCACGCCCGCGGACGCGGCTGTGAGGGGAAGCAGAAGCCTTATGCCTCCTATCCACAACCCCACCATGGTGAACACAAAAACCAGACAGACAATAATAAAACTGTTTCTGTCACTTAATCCTTTTCTCCAATTGTACCATGGACAAAGGCAAAGAATGACCGCCATGAGAGTAAATACCGGCAAACAGACCTGGTTGTAAAAATCCGGGCCCAGACCTATGGGGCTTTCGGTCCATATCCTGGAGATAACCGGCCACATGGTGCCCATGGCCACAATCAAGGCCAAAGCCAGTAAAAGCCAGACAGTGACTATCATCATGCCCTGCTTGCTCCAGAAATTATCCACCGCGCTTTTGTCTCCCTGACCTGTCAGGGCAACAAAAAATGTAAATACCAGACACGCCCCCATAAGAGCCATAAGAGGCTGTCCAACTCCGGTCCCGCCAAAGGTATGCAGAGAATCAATCACATTGCTTCTGACCAGAAAGGTTGCAAAAAAACAGGTGATAAGACTAAGGCATATCAGAATCAGATTTGATCTGTGCAGAGTGTTTCGCTGTTTGCCGATCATGGCGGTATGCAGGAAGGCCGTGCTTACCAGCCAGGGAATAAGAGACGCGTTTTCAACCGGGTCCCAGGCCCAGTATCCTCCCCAGCCAAGTTCCATATAGGCCCACCAGCCTCCAAGGAGTATTCCTCCTCCAGTTAGCATCACCCAGGCAAAAAGAACCCAGTTGCGGGTCTGGAAAAGCCATGACCTCTGATCTCCGGTTACCCAACCGGCCATTGCCAGACAAGCTGGAATGGCGAATCCGGCATAGCCCACAAATGTCATGGGAGGATGAAAGATCATGCCCACGTTCTGAAGCAGAGGATTTAGCCCGCTTCCTGACACAGGGGCAGGGTCAAGAATGAGAAAGGGATTACTGGGCCCTGTAAGCAGGAGAAGGAAAAAAGCCTGAATCATGAACAAAAATCCCCAGAAAAAACCTTTAGTCCTGATGGGCAGACTTTTATAAACTGGTGAAAAAAGCCAGATAAACCCCATAAAAACCATCACCCAAAGCCAGAAGAGCATGGACCCTGACTGCCCGGCCCAGAAAGCTGAAATTCTGTAGACATGGGGCAAAAAATCATCTGTATGCCGAAACACATATGAAAATGAATAATCTTTCATCCACAGGGCCTGCAGAAGAACAAGGGAACCCAGCGTGATAATCACAAAAATGACTGTTTGACTTTTTTCCATCCATGCAACGGACTTCAGCTGGCCATCCCTGCCAGACCTTAAGACTTCCCAGAAAAAGGCGGCACTGACGACAACGCAAATCAATAGCGAAACCAGGAGCGTGAAAAAGCCTATATACTGCATTATTTATCCCACTGAAATTCAAATATTAATAAAAAAGGATGGCGCGTGATCCATCCTTGAACTGTTTATTAACGGGTCATATGCCCTGCCCGACTAATTGCCGGAACAAAAATCCTGGAACTGAAAAAGTATGAATTAACCAAAAATTTTACCACAATAAAATAAACAGGGTCTTATGAGGCTAATAAGGGATGGCGTCAGGATGAGCTATTACCTGGTATGAATCCTGAGATTCGTACTTGGACGCGCACTTGGTCATGAGAGTGGAAGCCAGAAATGTATTACTTTCAGGATTTATACCTCCCTCCACAATCACTTCCACTCCAGGAGCAAAGAGATCAGGTATGGCACCGGTATATCTTACTCTGATGATTTTTCCCTGGTCTTGTTTATCCTGAAGATTGAAGGTTACACCCAAGGCGTCGGCATCTTTCTGCAGATCAGCACTGCCCACGGTTCCGAAAAGCCTGGCCCTTTCGAGCTTGCTCATATCCATGGCCAGAGCCTCGGATACTTCCAGAAAATACGCACTGTTCTGGGTCAGACTGGTAACCATAAGATAGCCCACTCCTGAAAAAATAAGCAGGAAAGCGAACACATACATGAGTTTGGAGTTATTTTTACCGGTCATTTAAACCTCTTATTTTTTGATCAAGGAAACTAATGACATAAAACAAGTGTTTTTTATCTTTTTAATAAAATAATATTAATCATCTTTTCCTAATTGTTCAATAGTTAATTTTTACTTCTTTGAGCTTTACTGAGGATCTGAAACAATTTAGATTATAAACAGTGATAATTATCAATAGATAAAAAGGCGGGGGTTCAGGGAAGGTATCTTCAGAAAGTTATTACGACAATTTCAAAGCGAATTCAAAGGCCCTCTCAAGGCTTCTTGGGTTGGCTTTTCCAGTGCCTACCAGATCGTATCCGGTTCCATGATCAACAGAAGTTCTGATTATGGGCAGGCCCAGGGTGATGTTTACGCAGTTTCCAAATTCAACAATTTTCAGCGGCCCGAGTCCCTGATCATGGTACATGGCCAGGACAGCAGAGAACTCTCCTCTGTAAGCCCTTAAGAAAACAGTGTCAGCCGGGAAAGGTCCCTTGACATTTATTCCCTTTTTCTTTGCTCTGGCAATGGCCGGTCTTATGACTGTATCTTCTTCATCTCCTATTGCGCCCTGTTCGCCGGCGTGGGGATTCAATCCGCATACAGCCAATGGCCCGCTGAGACCGAGTTTTTGCGTAAGCCCCTGCGTCAGCTCAAGGCAAAGCTCAATTTTTTCCCGGGTAACCAGATCAGGAACCAGACGAAGCCGGGGATGAGTGGTGACCAGGCTGACTCTCAGGCGCTCCCCGCATAAATGCATGCACACTTTTTCAGAAGCCAGATCAAAATAATCTGCCAGGAATTCAGTATGGCCGCCAAACTTAAATCCAGCTTCAAGCATGAAAGCCTTATTCAGTGGTCCGGTAACAAGGGCTCTGGCATGACCTTTTTTCATTAGGTCACAAGCCATTTTCAGACTTGAACCGGCAGCAAAACCTCCTGATGAATCTCCCCTGCCTGGCTGAAATTGGAGGCCTTTAAGTTCTGGAGGCTCAATAAGATATATGCCCGGGAGATTTCCTGAGACCTGGTCCAGGCTGTCAATTTTATTCCAGAACCTCAACCTGTTGTAATATCTTGAATGTTGTTCCAGAATATCTTCAGGCCCGATAATCAAAACAGAGTCTTGTTTCAGGACGCTGGAAACATCAATCAGCAAAAGAAGTTCCGGGCCCAGTCCGGCTGGATCTCCCAGGGTATAAATGATCACAGTCGCCAGTTATTCTTTGGGAGTCAGGTCCATGCAGTCATCAAAAAAGATGCACCCTGTCTGGTCACAATAGCCACTGATCGCTCTGGCAAAACAGTCAAAGTTTCCTTCAGATTTCTGGATAACGCGAACAGCTTCAATTTTGCTCAATGTAACTGGTATTTTGATATTTTTTTCTTTGGCCAGTTGTCTTATTTCCTTCATTTTCATGTTTTTACTCCTGCTCTGTGAAATTATGAAAATATTTAAACCCTACAAGTCAATGCCCGACTGAACAGTTTTTATCCTGTGAAATTTTCCGGACGAGAACTAAATGGAACTGGATGTTTTTTTATCTTTGTTTTTACTGTCAATTTGATCATAGCCAATGCTTTGATAAGCTTTTATATAGAGTTCCGCCGAACGCTTCCAGGAAAAATCCGCCTTCATTCCCCTGGCCTGCAGCTTTGCCCAGGCATCTTTATCCTCAAAAAGCGCGAGAGCCTTTTCCATGGCTTGAAGCAAGTCATTTGAAGTTGAATTTTCAAATATAAATCCAGTTGATTTTTCATTGGGATAGGGAACTATGGTATCTTTGAGTCCTCCCACTGCCGTAGCAACCGGCGGGGTGCCGTAGCGGAGACTGTACATCTGGGTCAATCCGCATGGCTCATATCTTGATGGCATAAGAAAAATATCAGTTCCAGCCTGAATTTTATGGGCCATTTCCTCAGTATAACCCACCAACCCGGCAACATGGTCTGGATAAAGCTCCACGAGATTCATCAGACTGGCCTCATATTCCGCGTCACCTTCGCCCAGGACTGCCACGCCCACATCTTTTTTAACCAGTTCAGGAATAATCTCCAGAAGAAGGTCAATCCCCTTCTGACTTCTGAGCCTGCCGATAAAGCCAAGAACCGGTCTGTGCATGAGCCTGGACGAAAGACAGAGATTCTGGATCAGATCCTTTTTGCAGGCAAACTTTCCTTCTAAGTTTTTGGCTGTGTAATTTGCTTCCAGATATTTATCTTTGCCCGGATTCCATACATTATAATCTGCCCCGTTGAGTATGCCCATCAGGTCAGTGCTTCTTTTCTGCAGAATCCCTTCCAGTCCGCATCCAAATTCCGGAGTCAGAATTTCCCCGGCATATGATGGGCTGACCGTTGTTACCAAGTCAGCGTGAGCTATGCCGCCTTTGAGCAGATTAAAACTGTCATAAAATTCAACTCCATCCATATTCCATGCCTCATATGGCAGTCCGCTGTCCCAGAACAATCTGACTGAAAATCTTCCCTGAAAGGCAAGATTATGAATGGTAAAGATCGTTGCTGTATCCTCCCAGAAAGGATCATGTCTTTTTTGATAGTAAATATAAGAATTGATCAAGGCCGCGTGCCAGTCATGGGAGTGGACTATCTTTGGGGGGCTTCCCATTTTTTTCATCAAGGCCATGGCCGCTCGGCAAAAAAATATGAACCTCTCGCAGTTGTCAAAATAGTCGCCCTTATAAGTACAGTAATAATAACGCCGGTCATAGTATTCACCCCGGTCAATAAAATATACCGGCATGCCGTAAAATTTCGCCCGGAAAACATCCGCGCTGATTTCAGGCCAGGGATAACCAACTTTCATATCCTCATACACAAGATGCGGACTGAATTCACTTGTGGCGATACGACCGTAAAAAGGCGTAATAACACAGACATTATACCCCATCTTGTGTAGGGTGAGAGGCAGAACTCCAATAACATCAGCCAGCCCCCCTGTCTTGGAAAAAGGATACATTTCTGAGGCCACAAAACAAATTTCAGGTTTAAAGTCCATACTTCCTCAACTGATTTTTATTAATGTCAGTTACAATTTCAAGAAAATTAATCAAGAAAATACCGGCTGCCTGCTGAACACGTCCTTACCAGCGGGACAGACCGGAACAATCTTGCAAAAGCGTGATGAGCTTGAATATTTTCTGGTTATGCTTTGGCACCACAATTGCTGAGCATTAAAAAACACATGCCCCAGAGGGCGCTCATCTCAGGATCAGGAGAATGACAGATCTTTTCGGGAATAAGCCATTTTCTTCTGGCCAGTCTGTAGGTCATGGTTTTATGAGCTGATTCAACAAAATAAGGGGCTAACCTGCTCAATCCGCCACTGAGCCCGATTTTGGTTATCCCAAAGACAGACACAACCTGACACAGAAAAAGGCCAAGCCTTCGGCCGTATTGTTCAAGTGTCTTAATGGCCTGAACATTATTTTTCAAGACAAGGCCGTCAAATTCTTTTAAGTTACTCGTTAATACACCATTGCGGGCGGCCAGGTCTTTAAGTGCTTCCGCGTTAAGCCAGGTTTCAGCGCACCCTGTCTGTCCGCAACCACATCTGAGCCTTCGACCAGGACCAAGATACAGATGACCCAGTTCAGGTCCCGCGGGCAGTTTCCCCCTCCATATTTCTTTATTAATGATCACCCCGGACCCCAGTCCTGTTCCCAGAGTAAAGACCATACCGTCATTTTCCCCGCCCAGGCATCCCCTGGAAATTTCACCCAGCGCGGCTGCCTGGGCGTCATTTTCCAGAACCAGGTCCAATCCTGAAATTTGTAAAATATATTCTTTCAGGTTAAAATTTTTCAGTTCAGGCATGTTGGTGGGGTTCAGATATACCCCCCTGCTGAAATCCATCGGCCCGGCACTGGCTATGCCCATCAGCCTTACTTCTTCCGGACAATCTTTCCTTATTTGCTCAATAATTGCTGAAAGAATTTTTTTGGTTCCTTCAAGACTTTTGGGACGGGAAAAAACGCTTACTATCCCGGATTTTCCATATTTGGTAATCCATGTCCCGCGGATATTGCTTCCCCCAAGATCAATGCAGATATACATAATCACCTTACTGAATTGAAGAAATTTCCTGCAATCGCTCAATGTTTCTGTCTTCGCGAAAATTCAGAGGACACGTGACAATCTAACCATAATTAGTGTCAATATTTTATACTGATCCCAGCTTTTTTTGAAACAAAATAAAATCATGGACAATCCTGTTGTGATCAAAAACCAGATCAGGCAAATCATGCCAGCTGAAAAGACGAACCCTGGAAGCGTCGTCACCGGCAGCAAGATCATTTGCGTTCAGGGGATACGCCGTATAAACCACACTCAGAGTATGTGATCTGGGATCTCTATCTGGATGGGAATATACTCCCAGAAGTCCTGTAAGCACTACATCAAGTCCGGTTTCTTCCCTGGCTTCCCTCATGGCGGCTGACTCGACCCTTTCTCCATAATCCACAAAGCCTCCGGGCAGAGCCCATCCAACAGGATAATTTTTTCGCTCAACCAAAACAATCTTTTCAGGGGGAACAAAAATCACTATATCAACAGTTGGCAGTGGATTCCTGTAATGTTGCACAGGCGCCCCGCATGACGGGCATGATTTGTAATAATTCATATCTTTCAACCGCGGTCCACGCGCGCAAATGAGATTCCTGATGTCCATAAAAAGCACGGCAAACAGTGTCTTAATAGTTTAACATAATGAAATTTAATCCAGCTGGCAACATTATATTGGTTCATAAAGGAGCTTTAGGCGATTTTATCCTTGGCTGGCCGTGCATGCTTTCCATAAGGAGAACTTTTCCCCAGGCGCGCATTTACTGGGCAGGAGCAGATGATCTGCTTTTCTGGCTGAAACCATTGAATATCAACAAAATTCCAGGCAGTCTTGCAACAGAAATTCCAAAACTTTACCATACCTGTGAATGGCCCAGGACCCTTTCAGGCAGTAGGGTATTCTGGTTTGGCATACACAGAATCACCACAGCCTGTCTGGATCACCGGCTGATCTTTCTGACAGGAGTAGACGGATCCAACAGGGTGGGCTTCACAGAAACATGCTTTAACCAGCTGAGGAAAAATGGTATCCTTCCCGCGGCTGATTGGGAAAAAGCCTGGAACGATTATTTTTGTCCACCAGACAACCCTGAGCATGTTTTGATCTTTCCAGGATCCGGTAACAGGAAAAAAAACTGGCCATTAAAAAAATATATCTGCACGGCTGAAGCCCTTCAAGAACAAGGGCTTAAAATAAAATTTATTCTGGGACCCGTGGAAAAGGAACTGGGATTGAATATATCCGGCTTTGATACAATAATATGTCAAAGTTATGAGCAGTTACAGAAACTGATTAAGAAATCTTTATTCGTTGCGGGAAATGACTGCGGTCCAATGCATCTGGCCGGAATGTTCAACGTGCCCGGGATAGCGCTTTTCGGGCCGACCGCGCAGGAGATCTGGAGACCACACGGTATTGATATCATATCCAGTCCCAGATCCTGCTGCCCCTGTTCCAGAAACGGGGTCATTGAATGTGCTGATCCCATATGCATGGATGAGATAGAGGTTGATAAGGTCATGCATATGATTCAGGAAAAAATACAGATAAAATAAACAGAAAACAGGCAATAAAATAATTTTCACTCAAACAATGAAACAAAGACAGGGCTGGTCAGACTCAATACCCCTAAAAAAAGTCGGCTGCCTTATTCACCTGAACAAGGCAGCCGACTTTTGCAAAAGGAGGAAGAAATATGACTTTAATCCTGCAACAAGCAGGCCAATAACATAGAATGCCTTTAAATCAATCCGGCTCTGCTTTTCCGGTTTAATATTTTTCGCGGCTGGGTAAAAATTTTTGAACCGTTTTTTAGAATATGACCACTGTTCACCCATGATGGTTCAAGATTTTGAACCAGGATTGCTTTTGAATTGTGACAAACTTGCTGCATCATTTAACTAAATCAAAGGATAGCATGAACAAAAACACAAAAAAAACTTTACTGGTTCTTGGAGCCAGCGGTTATTTTGGCGGAAGGCTTGTTCCCCTGCTCCTGGACAAAGGATACAGGGTCAGGTCCGGGGCCAGGAATCCTGACAAATTAACATGTCGCAGATACGCCGCACACCCTGGTTTTGAACCGTTTACACTTAACGTTCTGGATCAGGAAAGCCTTGATAATGCCTGTCAGGGTTGTGATGCCGCCTTTTATCTGGTTCATTCCAAGGGTCCTGGAGCAGGAGGAAAAAACGACTTTGCCTCAAAAGACAGAACAGCAGCTCAAACTTCTGGCTAAAATGAAGGTGCCTGGACAGGCTGTGCTGGAGTTTGACCTTTTGCCCCAGGGAAGTAATAAGAGCACCCTTGTTCAAAGGGCAAGATTTTATCCCAAAGGCCTGTGGGGTATTGTTTACTGGAACAGCCTGACCCCGGTGCATATCTGGATGTTCAAGGGCATGCTGAATAAAATAGCCAAAAGTTCCAGCGCCAAAATCCTTGAAGGTCCGGCCAAGGTAAAAAGGACAAGAGCCAGCTGCGCGTTGTCATGATATAACTTCAAAACCTTTCCGGACGATCTCCTCAATGGAAATTTGGCCCGGCCGGATAATTTTTAATCTCCGGGGTCCGGCAATCTTGACCAGAGTTGATGGAAGATCTCCCTTTGGGGCCTGGTCAGAGTTGAACACAAGGCTTACCCTGGCAATAAGCCCTTTATCAATATCTTCAACCCTCGCCCGGGATGCTTTGCCGCTCAAATTGGCGCTGGTGGCGATAAGGGGGGAACCGGACATGTGACAAAGCCTCGAGGCGTCCTGGTGCGGGGTGACCCTGATGGAGACCATGTTGTCTGAATCTTTTACACCAAAAGGTAAGACTTCCTTTGCCCTGAGCAGAATAGACAGTGGACCAGGCCAGAATTGCTCAGCTACGGTCAGGGACAGATTATCCATTTCCGCGACTTCCAGGCATTGGGAGATTGAGGCGGCAATTAGAGGCAGGGGTTTTTGATATGGCCGGCCCTTTATTTCCCGAACAGTGGCCGCGACCTTTAAGTCTTTGCCCAAGCCGCCCAGGGCGAAAAAGGTCTCTGTGGGATAAATGATAACCTTGCCATCCCTGACCGCCTGAACCGCCTGGCTTATATCATTACTAAATTTCATACCGCTGTTTTGCGTATCACTTTATATTCTGGACCAGAACGACTTAAAATACTCTGCCATAAAACCACTTCCTTAACCTCAAAATCCGGCCAGTCCAGTTTGCTGATGTAATCGGTCAATTCATTCCAGGGATCTTTCCTGTGAAAATACTTGATCCTGGCCAGGGTCAGATGCCCTTTAAAAGGTCTTTTTTCCCTTTCAAAACCAAGGTCCGCCAAGTTCTGGTCAATCATTTCCGCAAGACTGATCAGGGAATGGACATCGTTTTTCAATCCCAGCCATATTACCCTGTAAACGCCTTTTGAACCGAAAAACCCTGCTCCTGATCCTTGAATGAAAAAACTGCCAAATTCCAGATCGGTTATGATTTTTTTTAGACCAGGCAATCTTTCTTCCGGTGTATCTCCGAGAAATTTCAGGGTCAGATGCCAGTTTCCAGGCTTTGTCCAGCTGAGTTTTGATTTAAACGCGTCTGACCATTCCTCCCTGATGGATTCAAGCACCAGCTGGTATTCCCTGGGTAATGGAATCCCGATAAAAAGTCTCATAACTCCTCACAAAAGATCAGTCCTTGGCCATTGGTCTGACTGAATGCCAAATCCCCCGACAAGGCAAAGGCCGCGGAACAAGTCCGCAAAAGTCACTTAAGATCAAACCGGATTATTATTCCATCAAACACATGTGGCCTGCCTGACCGGCAAAACATGAAATCTGCACATACGGTCCTGTGCAAGAACAGCCCCCTGATCCATATCCACTATCCAGGATTTGGTACTGGTCAGGATGTCAGCGCTCCACAGCCAGGACCTGTCTTTCAACTGCCATAAGTCAGATCCGCAAAAGTCCTCAAGGCTTTGTCTCGGCCCAAGCAGGCTTAAGAGTTCCTCAACAGTGGGCAGTCGCCATAAGTTTATCTGTTCATCAGGTAATTCCCGCTGATTTAATTTCAAAAGATAAATCTGAGATTCTTCAAGATTCAACTGCTCCCGGGATGCGTCATTGGACCACATCAGGCGGGTGGCATGGTCCAAAATACCCTGATCAGTCCTCTGAAACTTATTGTCTGTATATATTTCAGGCTGCATCAGACTGTTCAGGTTTCCCAAAACGGCTGAATCATTTTTGCCTGTATGCACCGGTTTGCTCCTGGGCTGCCAATCCTGCCTGGAGAAGAATTCTTTTTTAACGCCTGGAATAGAACAAATCTGCTCCTGTCTTTTTTCCCAGTCCAGCTTGAGTTCCTGAACCATTTGCCTCATGGTCAGGGCATCCGGAAAACGATCAGCAGGGTTCGCGGTCAAGGCTTTTTTCAGTAAAAAGCTCCAACCAGGACCAAGAAGGGGATTTTCAGAAACAGCAGAAGTTTTTTCGTCCGGCAGAGTTCCAGTGACCAGCCTGTACAGAACAACACCTGCGGAATAAATATCCGCGCGGTGATCAGCCTGTTCAGGGCTGTCAATCTGTTCCGGCGCGGCGTAATAGGGGGATCCAATAATCATGCCCACAGGGTTTTGTTCTTTGCGATCAGTAAACCTGGACAGGCCAAAATCAATTATCTTGACCTCTCCTTCCCTGCTGAGCATGACATTTTCAGGCTTGATGTCCCTGTGAACCAGCCCTGATTCATGAAGTCCGGAAAGAGCGTCAAGAATCTGAGAAACTATTATCAGAGCTTTGACTGGAGACAGCGGCCTTGTGGGAAGCTCAACCCGGTTTGACTCTCCAATAAGAAGTCCCAGATTTAAACACAGGTATTCCTGAACCATATAGGGCAGTCCTTCATGCTCTCCCACCTCGAAAACATCCGTCACATGTCTTTGCCTTAACTGGTTCATTATTGAAGCTTCTTTAAAAAAAAGCTTTTTAAGCTCATCGCATCCAATGAGGTCCTGCATGATTTCACTGGGACGCAGAATCTTCATGGCTCTGAGTCTTTTTTGTTCCGTATCCATAACCTTGTAGACTCTGCCCATCCCGCCACGGCCCAGCAGTCCCAGCAATTGGAATTTTCCTATGCGCCTCATTTTTTACCTCAGACGATGAGCGTAAAATTCAGGAAATCCCCTGTCCTGGATGCCCTTGACAGTCTTTTCAATATCATACTCAACATAGCGAACTTCAATGACCCGTTTTTCCTTATCCCAGATAACGTATTTGGCCGATTTGTCTCCATCCCTGGGCTGGCCAGCGCTGCCGGCGTTTATGATTACCTTGCCTCCTTCAATGCTGTATACTCCCCGGGAAATATTATTACGAGATATTCCGGAACTGGTTAATTGAACCATTTCCAGTTCGTGGGTATGACCGACAAAAGCCATGGAGGGTTTCATGCAGGTGAGAATACGAAAGAGACTCTGCTCATTTACATCATACAGATATCTTGTAACCGAACCGGGCGGACAGCCATGCACCATAAGCATGTCATGTTCTTGACGGATTTTTGGCCAGGTGAAAATGTACTTTATGCAATCTTTTGAAAGAAGATGTCTGGCCTGGTCAAAATGATCCCGGGTGGGAGGATTGAAAAAAGAACGGAACTTCGGATGAACAATGGCCAGCTCATGATTGCCCAGGACACAGAAAATTCTATTGTCCCGCAGCTTCTGAAGACAAAGTTCTGGTTCCGGGCCATAGCTGATGGCGTCACCCAGAAAATAGCAGCCCTGGACATTCTGAGAGGCGATATCATCCAGGACCCGGTTAAAGGCTTCAATATTTCCATGGATATCTGAAATAATGGCGAAACGCACTGTCCTGACCTACCTGTTTATTGTCTGGCTGAGTTTTAACAGGAAGGCAAACCATGTCAACTTGAAGGTTTAAGCCCCCTCAAGGCGAAAGGAAATTAAGCAAAAAGATCAGAATGTGATTATCTCATATCCTTTATTCATGTATCCGGCCATTCCAGGGTGTCCTGACATATCATCAAGCAATGGCAGGTTCTGGGCTTGGGCATCCTTCAATGTGCCCATTTTACTTGAACAGGCAAGGCACACGCCATGAATCAGCTTTTTTGATTTAGCCTTATCCCATAGTTTATTCAGAGGGTTGTCCTCCCTGATCAGCTCCGGTATAAGAGTGGTCGCAGTTCCTTCAATAACAATCCCGACCTCATAACCTTTTTCCGACATATCAAGGGCGTTAAGCAGGACATGGATAAAACACATGGGATCACCGTTAAAAACAAAAAGAGCGATTTTTTTCATTGAATATTCCATTTTTTAATCCCCTTACCTTCTGGTCTTTCAACACAGAAAAGGAAAGGGAACCTAATAATAAGCTTAATCAAAAGCCATTTCGGTTTTCCATTCCTTCCAGACATTGCCCACAAGACCTGGCCCGGGCTTCAG
>Ga0209498_1000164_pt1 | contig 38903 bp, 28 predicted proteins | sample WalLakDeSediment_FD_184131 | JGI IMG/M metagenome (GOLD analysis project Ga0209498, IMG submission 184131) | Lake sediment microbial communities from Walker lake, Nevada to study Microbial Dark Matter (Phase II) - Walker Lake 11/02/13 Deep... | ecosystem: Environmental > Aquatic > Freshwater >... | reverse complement strand
TTTTTATTCCCACAGCAAAAAAGGTTTAATAACCAAAATACGCCAACACTATTGCAATAATGGCAAACAGGTTCATCCAAATAAAAAAGAACCGCATGGATTGCCCAATGGTAAGCCTGGGATTGGTATTTCTGACCAGTGTGATCAGCAGCACCACTCCCAAAAGTTTCAGTACAGACCAAAGAATATGAATCCCTTCAAACCTGAAACCGCCCAGCAGGATCACTAACACGAACGATGGCAACACCAGCAGCATGATATATTTTGCAAGTTTTACCATGGCCAGGGTAAATCCCGAAAACTCGATGAAAATACCCCCGGCAATTTCTGTTTCTGCATCGGCAATATCGAAGGGCACAAAGGCAAGCTTTGCCTGCACACACATCATGGCTACAACAAAAAGGAGTACGCCTGAAATACTGCCAATAAAGGCGCCCTGTTGCTGTTGAACAGCAATGATCTCACTAAGGCTGATTGAATTCCCGGCTTTAAGGATAACGGCTGCCAGCACCAGCAGCAAGCTGAGTTCGTATCCAATGATCAGTTTCATTTCGCGCGAAGCGCCCAGGTTGGCAATGGGGTTTCCGCTGGCCAGGGCACCGATGATATAGGCCAGCGAAGGCACCATGAGCAGGTAAAACACCACGATCAGATCGCCTTTAAAACCTGTGCTGATTCCAAAACCCGGCAGCAAAATGAATACGCTCGACAGGCAGGCTCCCGTTACGGCAAGAATAGGAGCAAGCAGGAATACCGATTTAGCTGCATTGGATGGAATGATGGTTTCCTTTGCCATCAGCTTAACAAAATCGTAAAATGGCTGAAGCAGCGGCGGGCCAACCCTGAACTGCACCCTGGCAGTTATTTTCCGGTCGAACCAGCTTAATAGACCACCCCCGACCCCCGCAAACAGGAGGCCCGGAAAGATCAGAAAATAAAAAATGTGTCCGGCCATGGCTACTTGTTTTCTTTAATTTTTTCCCAGGCGTATTCTTTCACAAGCACATGATTATTAAGCTCAAAAACATAAGAACCTTCATCGGGTTGCTGCTCAGAAAATGACAGGGCGCCGTAAGGGCAGGTATCGATACATTTAAGGCTCAGGGTATGTTCATCGAATTTACAATAATCGCAAATGGATTTCCTGACCTCAAAAAAATGGTTCATCAGGGTTCCGAATGGGCAGGCAGCAATGCACGATTTGCATGAAATGCAAAGGTTAACCGCCCGCTCAACAATTCCTTCGCTGGTGCGTTCCAGTGCTTCGGCAGGGCACACTTCAATACAGGGAGCGTCTTCACAGCGACGGCAAGTGAAGTTAAAAACCGCCATTTCGTGCAAACCTACCATGCCATTATTTCTGGGATGATGGGGATAGGCGCACTCCACAATGCATTTGTCGCACTCGCGGCATTTCATTAAATCAATAAGGATCCGTTTACTCATGTTGCTATTCCTTTATTGATGTTGGTTCATTTCGGGATCTTTACCAGATATGAGGCTGGTCTTTGACCTCATCATAGGTAAACACGGGACCATCCCGACAAACGAAATAGCCTCCCAGCATACACCGACCACATTTCCCCAGTCCGCAAGACATGTTTTTCTCCATAGAGAGGTAAATCATATTTTCTGGAAACCCCATTTCCAGAAGTTTCAGCGTTCCGTACTTCATCATTACCGGCGGACCGCAAACCACAGCCACAGCCTTGGACAGGTCCACGTCCACATGATCGAGCAAAACGGTGGCCACGCCAACGTGCTCTTCCCAATACTGGTCGGTCAGGTCAACGGTGCGAAGGGTCTTGAACTTTTCAATTTTATTCAGTTCGCTGAACAAGGGCTTGTAAATGCAGTCCTCGGGGGTTTTTGAACCGTAGCATAGTGTCACCTTCCTGAGTTTGTCCTTCATGTCAATCAGCATGTAGAGCAAAGACCGGATTGGCGCTAGTCCGCAGCCACCACTCAGGATCAGAATCTCCTTATCCACAAATTTTTCAATCGGATAACCCCTTCCATAAGGCCCCCTTACACCCAATACCGCCCCCGGCTCAAGCTTATGCATTTTTTCAGTCACATAGCCCGCCTTCATTATGGTAACATCAAAGCGGTCAGTAACCAATGGCGATGAAGAAGGTGTAAAAGGTGCTTCACCAATGCCATCAAGGGTAAGCTCAATAAACTCCCCGGTCTTGAAACTGAATTCCCTTTCGGGGACAAAGACAAAAGTCTTGATCAGGGGAGACTCTTCAATCACCTTCTCGAGGGTGACCTTAAAAGGCTTGTAAATATTTTCGCTTTTTGTACCCACTATCTTTTATTTTGTAAGTTCAACCAGCAATTCGTTTTTATTGATCTTGGCAATGCATGCCTCTATACAACGTCCGCAGCCCGTGCAGGCAATGGCATCGAATTTCTCGGGCCGGTAAAGGTATTTGCACATGTAGCGGTTTTTGAAACGGTATTCAAGTTTCTTAAGGGGGTCCTCCCCTCCTGCTGTCCTTTCAAATCCCGGGTATTGACAGGCATCAAGCTGGCGAACCTTCTCAAACCCGGGCCTGTCGATCAGCAGGAAGCAGGTGCAGGTAGGGCAAATGGTGGCGCAGGCCCCGCAAGAAACGCAGGCCTTGGCGTACTTCTCCCAAATGGCCCTATCCGAATTGATCACCGCATCAGTGGTTTCCTGGTAATTCGGAAGAAGCCTGTTGGCTTTTTCCAATTCCCTTTTGACCTTCGACCTTATATCTGATAAGCTGCCCGGGAGCTCATCAAAAGTCTTGGCAGCCGGATCCATAACAGTGATCCTGGCCAACAACGCCTCCCCTCTCGGGGAAAAGGCCGAAATGATTGCGTGGCCATTGAGCATGCTAATGGAGATATCCTGGTTGTTTTCAGGATAGGGATTCAGGCCATAACTGGTGCAATGACAATGCTTGTTGGTGGAATGACAATCGCACCCGATCAGCACTGTTTCCTTTCGCCGTTTTTCGTAATAATGGTCATGGTATTCCTCTGCCATGAAAAATTTATCAAGCAGGTCGAGGGCAGAAAGATCGCAGGCAGGCACACCCAAGATAATGACCGGCTTTGCGTCTTCCGGTTCAACCACCACGTTTTCCTTGACGGGAAGGAAAAAAGTTTTGAGCGGAACAACAGGTTTGGGCGTGTTGTAAACAATATGCGGGATATGCTCCTCCTTAATCAGTTCATAGTCAAGGGTTTTCCCTCTAAGAATGGGGGCAAAAACCCGAAAGGAACCTAAGAGGCTTGTCAATGCCTTATCCCAGGCAGTTTTTTCAAGCTGATAATAACTGGTCATACAAACGTTTTTGGATGGGAAAAGAAAACGATTGTTGGCGCAATGTTAAAATGAAATAAGAAGGGGGGCAATGACCTGAGTCAGAAAAAAAACTGATTTTTGTCATGCAAAATAGGCCTTGCCAATCTTCAGCAATTCCTTTTTGTTCAAGACTTTGATCTTCCTTCCGCGAATTTCTACCAGTTCATCATGTTTAAACTCCGAAAGCAGCCTGATTACCGTCTCCGTAGCGGTTCCCACTAGGTTTGCAAGGTCTTCGCGCGAAAGGCAAATGACACTTCCATCGTTGCATTTTTCGCTCTTGAAGGCTTCATCAAGCGAAAGCAAGGTTTCTGCCAGCCTTTCGCGAACCGATTTCTGGGCCAGGGAGGTGATCTTGTTCTCAGCTCCATCAAGCAACTGACTGAGCAAGATCATAATTCTTTGCGAAATTTCAGGATATTTTATGGTGAGCTGAAAAAACTTTCGCTTGCTGATAAAGCAACACACTGAATCGTCGAGTGCGGTGGCAGATGCTGAGTATGGCCTTCCCGAAACCACTGAGCGCAAGCCCATTACCTCGCCCGGCAAAACAACCCTGATGATCTGCTCCTTGCCTTCGGGTCCGAGTTTAAAGACCTTGATCTTGCCCTGGTTCACGCAATAAATGCCCAGCGCTCCTTTACCTTCGTAAAAAATCATTTGCCCCTTACGGTAAAAATAGCAGGTCTTTTTCAGACTAAGGTCGAGCATATCACATTCGTTAATGCCCCGGAAAATGGATTTACGGTGAACCGGGCACTCGTCGCAACTGACATTCAGGATAGGCATAACGCGCAGTTAAGGTTGAATTCTCAGAATCAAAACCTTAGAGTGTTGCAATTTAATAAACTTTTGTTTAAAACAACTGATAAAGCAACAAAAAAAATGGCGGTAATTATATGATTAATATCATACTTTGCCTTCAGGGCAGGTTGTACTTTTGGTTGGGTTAAACTTTTTTTCTTCTCATGAAACCCAATTCTCCATACACCAATATTCCTTCTCAAGGCAATTTTTCAATTTCCGCGAAAGCGGTTAAAATCAGCGTCAGGGGCTTGGTACAGGGTGTTGGATTCCGCCCGCATATTTATCGGATCGCTCAAAAAAACAGTATTGAAGGCTGGGTAAAAAATTCAACCAGTGGCGTGCAGATCAAGGCCATTGGCCAAAAAGACAATTTGCAAAATTTTATCCGCGATATTTCTCATCTGGCTCCGCCGGTTGCCGAAATCAGCAAAATTGATGTCACTGGTTCGACCCGCAACGGAGAACAGGGATTCAAGATCGTTACCAGTAACGGAAAGCAACAGGAGATCACCGAGGTTTCGCCCGATATTGCCGTTTGTGCCGAATGCCTGCACGACATGGAAACCCAAGCTTACCGCATTGACTACCCCCTGATCAACTGCACCAATTGTGGCCCGCGATTTAGCATTATCAAGGCCCTTCCCTACGATCGACGGCAAACCACCATGGATGTTTTTCCCATGTGCAAGACCTGCTCAGCAGAATACAGCAATATTCACGACCGGCGCTTCCACGCCCAACCGATTGCCTGCAACGCTTGCGGCCCGATATACAGCCTCTTTTCCCCGGAAGGGGATTTAATCGGTTGCGAAAACCTGCCCCAACAGGCAGCTATGCTAATCGATGACGGGAAGATCCTTGCCATAAAGGGTGCAGGCGGCTTTCACCTTGCCTGCGACGCCCTGAATGCCGAAACGGTGCACCGCCTCAGAACCGGAAAACTCCGCGAAGGAAAACCCTTTGCAGTCATGTTTCCAAATATAGAAGCCCTGTCAGAATTTGCTTTCTTAAGCACGAAAGAAATCACCGCATTGAATTCATGGCGGCGACCCATTGCTTTGGTGGACGGCAAAAATAAGCTTCCGGCCACAGTCAATGCAGGACTTCCAAGAATCGGAGCGGTACTCCCCTATATGCCTTTTCATTATCTGTTGTTCAGGCACCTTTCCACCAAGGCAATTATACTGACCAGTGGCAACCTGTCGGAAGAGCCTGTAATCATTAACCCTGCGGAAGCAAGAGAAAAACTCGGGCAGGTGTTCGACTTTATGATCGATTACAACCGCGACATTCACAACCGTACGGATGATTCTGTAGTGCAACATATTGAAGGAAACATTCAGATTATAAGGCGTTCACGGGGCTACGCTCCAAAGCCAGTCGCCTTGAAGTTTGAAACGGAAGGCATTTTTGCCACCGGGGCCGAACTGAAGAATTGCTTTTGCCTTGGCAAGGGGAACCTGGCCATAATGAGCCAGCATATAGGCGACCTTAAGAACCTGGAGACCTTTGGCTTCTTTACTGAATCCGCCGCAAGATTCAGCGAGCTTTTCCGGTTTGAACCGGGTCTGATTGCCACCGACCTGCACCCCGATTACCTGACCACAGACTGGAGCCGCAAGCAGGGCTTACCGGTTGAATATGTGCAGCACCACCATGCCCACATTGCTTCCTGCATGGCTGAGCACCAGATGAATGAAAAAGTGATTGGTCTTAGCTTTGATGGCACAGGTTACGGAACCGATGGCCATATCTGGGGAAGCGAGATCATGCTGTGCGATCTGGCTGATTTTGAAAGGCTGGGCCATTTTGAATACCTCCCCATGCCGGGTGGCGACAAGGCGGTAACAGAACCTTGGAGAATGGCAATCGCCTGCCTTTACAAGGTTTACGGAAGCAATTTACCTTATGCTGCTTTACAGCATTTTGATTTTCTGAACCCGCAAGATATCGAAATGATTTTGGTTGCATTGGAAAAACGAATTAATATCACCCAGACTTCAGGCATTGGCAGATTGTTCGATGCCGCCGCTTCCCTGCTGGGCCTGTGCCACAAGCCGGATTTTGAAGCCGAAGGCCCAATGCGGCTCGAAGCCTGCACAACCGAAAAAACCAGTGATTTCTACCCGACAGACATTGACAAGGATGGTGTTATCAGGGTGAACGGGATCATTGATGGAATGGTTAGTGACCTTAAGAGAGGGGTCAGTAAAGAAATAATTGCAACTCGTTTTCACAATTCAATAATAGAGGCTGCAGCCAGCGCAATATCTGAAACAAAGGTTTCCAAAATGCCTGAGAAGATTGTGCTTTCGGGTGGGGCATTCCAAAACCGTTATTTGCTTTCGGGCCTTTCCAAAAAACTGAAAGTAATGGGGTTTCAGGTGTTGACAAACCATAAAGTCCCCGCCAACGACGGCGGGATTGCTTTGGGTCAGCTGGCGGTTGCCGCAGCAAGGAGGAGCAAATCATGTGTCTGAGCATACCTGCAGAAGTGCTTGCCATACAAGGCGATGAGGCCGAGGTGTCAGTAAACGGAAACCGGCTGAAAATTTCGCTGATGGTGCTGAAAAACGTAAAACCGGGCGATTTTGTGCTGATCCATTCTGGATTCGCCATTGAGATCATCGACCGGGAAGAAGCTGAAAAGACCCTTGAAATTGTAAGGCTGATGAAGGCCGATAAAAATTAAAGGACCAATGAACTGGCTTGAAGGATACCGGTCGAGGGAGCTTTGTGAAGCGCTTACAAGCGAGATCCGCCAGCTGGCTGACCAGCCGCTGCGTTTCATGGAGGTTTGCGGTGGCCATACCATGGCAATCCGCAAATTCGGTATTCCATCTCTTTTGCCGGAAAGCATCAGCCTGCTTTCTGGCCCGGGCTGCCCCGTTTGCGTTACCGGAAGGGTTTTTATCGATCAGGCAATTTACCTCTCAGGTTTGGAAGATACCATTGTGTGCACCTTTGGCGACCTGATCAGGGTCCAAGGCACCGACGCCAGCCTTGAAAAGGCCCGGGCAGAAGGAAAACAAATCCGGATTGTCTTTTCAAGCCTTGATGCCGTTGAGCTTGCCAAAAGAAACCCGGAGAAAAAAATAGTGTTTCTTGGCATCGGGTTTGAAACCACTGCGCCCGGCACCGCCGCTGCCATTCTTAGGGCCAGCCGCGAAGGCTTAAAGAACTTTTCGGTGCTCAGCGCCCATAAACTCATGCCCCCTGCCATGGAGGGAATCATAAGCGAAGGAATACCCATCGACGGCTATATTTGCCCGGGACATGTCAGCACAATCACCGGCACAAAAATGTACACCCCGATAGTTGAGAAATTTGGCATTGGATGCGTAATTTCAGGATTCGAACCCTTAGACCTGCTGCAGTCAATTTTAATGCTGACCCGGCAAGTCGTAAATAGAAAGCCAAAAGTGGAGATACAATATTCAAGGGCGGTAAAACCAGCGGGTAATCCTGAAGCTCAAAAGGTAATGCGTGAAGTATTTGAACCAGCCGATGAATGGTGGCGCGGCCTCGGTATTTTAAAAAACAGTGGGCTGAAGCCAAAACCCGAATATGGTCAATTTGACACACGTGAGGTAATTAACCTTCCTGACTTCAGGGAGAAAGAACCCAGAGGCTGCATATGCGGCGAAATATTGAAGGGATTAAAAACGCCCCACCAGTGCAAATTATTTGCAAACACCTGCACTCCAGCCAATCCTGTGGGCGCCTGCATGGTTTCATCCGAAGGAGCCTGCCAAACCTGGTACACTTATGAAGGGAAAAACTGACAGGATACTCTTAAGCCATGGTAGCGGCGGAAGCCTTATGCACGACCTTATCAGGGATTTGTTCGTAAGGCATTTCGACAACTCCATTCTGGATAAGGAAAGTGACTCGGCCCTCTTGCAGGCTCCAAGTTCAAATATTGCCTTTACCACCGACTCATTCGTGGTCGACCCGATCTTTTTCCCGGGTGGCAACATTGGCAAACTGGCCGTGTGCGGAACCATAAACGACCTGGTTGCCGCGGGCGCCAAACCATACTGCCTGAGCGCGGGCTTCATTCTTGAAGAAGGTTTCCCTATGCAGGCCCTGGAAAAAATTGTTGAATCCATGGCAGAAGTTGCCAAAACTGCCGGTGTTTTTATTGCCACCGGCGACACCAAGGTGGTCGAAAAAGGAAAATGCGATAAGATTTTTATCAATACATCAGGTATCGGCTTTTTTCCGGAAAGGAATGAGCAGTATCTCCTAAAAGAAAAAATTGGCCCCGGAGATCGGCTGATCATTTCGGGATTTCTTGGCGATCATGGCATGGCCGTGATGGCCGCCCGTAACCAGATGGAGCATGCCATCAACTTTTTTTCAGATTGCGCACCGCTCAATTTGTTGCTTGATGGGTTGCTTGAGGTTAATTCAGGGATAAAATTTATGCGCGACCCTACCCGCGGAGGTTTGGCAACCACCCTTTGCGAAATTGCCGGTGGTTCAACATTTGGCATAAAAATTTTTGAGGACCAGATTCCGGTACGACCATCAGTTAAAGGCCTGTGCGACATCTTCGGTTTCGACCCCCTTTACGTCGCAAACGAAGGGAAAATGCTGATCGTGGCAAAAAAGGGAAGTGAACAAAACATTCTTGAAATTCTGAAAAAAAATCCCCTTGGAAAAAATGCAGTCATAATCGGCGAAGTGACTAGCGAAAATAAAGGATTGGTGACCCTGGTAACTTCCATAGGGGGTACCAGGATTGTAAATATGCTTTCGGGCGAGCAATTGCCCAGAATTTGTTAATCAACTTATAAGAAATGCACGAACTGGGAATTGCCATGCGAATTGCTGAAATTGCCACACGGGTGGCAAGGCAGGAAGGCGTCACGAAGGTTGATGCCGTCCTTGTTGAAGTAGGCGAACTATCAGGCATTGTTCCGGAAGCCCTGTTGTTCTCTTTCGAAAGCGCCACTAAAAACAGTTTCCTGGAAAATTCAAGGCTGGAAATCAACCTGATCTCTGCCAGTGCCAAATGCAGCAGCTGCCAAACGGTTTTCAGGCCTGAAGGCTTCTTTACCCTTTGCCCTGTTTGCGAAGGAGTTGATAGCGAGATCATTTCCGGAAAGGAACTGTTTATTAAGTCTCTCGTTTCAGAAAACGGGAAATAGTATTATTCGGTAACAACTAAAATTTTGAGTTATGTGCCAGACATGCGGTTGTGAAGAAAAAGGAAGCATGGTAACCATTGGTAAACCGCTCCATTTTCAACCCCAAAAACAGGAAAAAAAACCAGAGAAATCTCCGAAATCCGAATCTTCATCACCTTTGGCAGGCATTAGGATCGATAGCCCTGCGGTAAGCAAGGATTCCGTTGGAACAAGGGAAATTGAAGTGGTGGAAAACCTTCTGGGTGATAATGATGCTGCTGCAGCGGAAAACCGCAAGTTTCTCAATGAACAAAAAATTTTCTCCCTGAACCTGATGGGCTCACCAGGCTGCGGAAAGACCACCTTCATAATAAAAACCATCGAGTCACTGAAAGAAGAGATGGAGGTATTTGTGATTGAGGGCGATCAGTTTGGCTCGCTCGATGCCGACCGCATCAGCGCTACCGGAGCAAAGGTGATACAGATCAATACCGGCAATGGCTGTCATTTAGATGCGCGGTCAGTTGGAAAAGCAATAAAAGAACTTGAAATACCTATGAACTCCCTCCTTTTTATTGAAAATGTTGGCAATCTTGTCTGTCCGGCGCTTTTCGACCTGGGCGAGCACCTGAGGCTCGTCATGCTCAGCGTTACCGAAGGCGATGACAAACCCGTCAAGTATGCACCCATGTTTCACGGGGCTGCCATGTGCGTGATAAACAAAACCGACCTTTTGGATTATGTTAACTTTGACATCGAAAAAGCAAAAGAAAACTTGCGGAGAATAAACAGCAAGCAGAAAATCATCACCCTTTCGGCCAGTGGCGGAGGCGGAATGCAAGAATGGCTTGCAGCCCTCAGAACAGAAATTCAGGTATCAAAGCCCTAAAAAGGCAATACTCACACCGCAGATAAACAGGGTGAAGCCCGCCAGGGCATGCATATACCTTTCGGCCCAGCCCCACCTGAACGATTTAACACCGGCATAAGCCAGGCCAACAATAAGGGTCATGGTGGCCACGGTAAAGAACATAAAGGTGCCTGCCACCGCAACTACGCCGGCAGTGCTCAATTTCGCAGCAGGATACATAAGCAACGGAATCAAAGGTTCGCAAGGCCCAAAAATAAAAATCACGAAAAGTATCCAGATGCTCATGTTCTTTTTATCAGTTTGTACAGACGGCCCTTTAATGTTTTCCTCTCCGGGAAAAGGCGTAGAAGCAGCATGCACATGCAGGTGGTTTTCCTCGTGGGTATGAACGTGAGCGTGCGAAGTGCCATCAGCGTGCATATGAAAATGAGAATGCGGCTTATTCCTGAATGCCTTCTTCAGTCCCCAAGCAAAATAAGCCAGGCCGAAGCCAATGAAAAGCCATGCGGCAATGTCGCCCCTGAAGCCTTCGATGAGTTCAATGCGATGAATCCCGATCCCAATAGCGATACCGATAAGGCCCAAAACAACGGATCCCAGCACATGACCTACCCCGCATAAGGCAGTAATCAGGCATGTCTTTCGTAATGACCATTTCCCAGCCTTACCCATCATTACAAAAGGGATATAGTGATCGGGCCCAAGCACCGTGTGAATCAGCCCCAGGGTGGCCGCACTGGCGAGCAAAACCAACATTTCCTGTTCAGCCATAGCGTTTCATATTTATGGTTAGAAAATCAATGCAAAGAATAAAAAACCACCGAAATAAAACATGACCAAAATCATATACCGCAAAATTCCTTACATTTATTCAGCAAAACGAAATCAACACAAAATGCATCACCGCTATTTCATCTGGCTAAGTTACAAGGGAACGGCCTATTGCGGCTGGCAAATTCAGCCTGGCTCGCCCACGGTACAGCAGACCCTTAACAATGCTCTTACCATTCTTTTGCGCGAAGATGTGGAAACCACCGGGGCCGGGCGCACCGACACCGGGGTACATGCCAGCACCTTTGTTGCCCATTTCGACACGGCCCAATCAGCCGAAGAACTAAATCTGACACAGTTGACTTACAAGCTCAACCGCATTTTACCCGCCGACATTGGCATCAAACGCATTGAAGAAGTAAAACCGGATATCCACGCCCGTTTCAGCGCCCTGAGCCGCACCTACTATTATTTTATTTGCATGCACAAGGATCCTTTCCAAACGGGCCGGTCATGGCTAATGGAGCGTCGGCTCAATCTTGAAGCTATGCAACAGGCCGCCGACCTTCTGCTGGCTTACGAAGATTTTGAAAGCTTTTCAAAAACCAATACCCAGGTAAAAACTTTTCTGTGTAAGGTAAGTAAAGCACAATGGGAACAGGAAGGCCATATGCTGCGGTTTGAGATCATGGCCAACCGCTTTCTGCGCAACATGGTTCGTGCCATTGTTGGTACGCTTGTCGATGTGGGCCTGGGAAAGATCTCGGCCGACGATTTTGCTTCCATAATAGAAAGCAGAGACCGCAGCCAAGCCGGCTATTCGGCACCCGGCAACGGCCTTTTTCTTACCGATGTGGTTTATCCGAAAGGTTACCAGTTACTGTAGGAGTTGATTCAAACTTTGAAACGACCCCTTACCCTATTAATCTTATCCCGCAGGGTGCGCGTCTCAGTTTTCTCTTTTGATGCCTTAGTGTCGCCCAAAAGGAAGCCATAGGGTTCTAAACCTGGTATCTCATCAAAAATAACCTTTAGCACGGCCATTCCAGGGATAAAAAGGATCATGCCGGCAAGCCCCCAGATGAAGTTACCAATAAACAAAGCCACAATGGTCATGAAAGGGTTCATTGAAACTCTTCCGCCAACAATTTTTGGTGTAAAGAAATTACTCTCGGCCAGCTGAATAAAATAAAATGCCAGAAAAACCCCTATGGGATACCAAAGAGAATCCTTTGTCAATAAGGCAAAAAGTATTGGCAAAGTAGAGCCGATTAATGGCCCAAGGTAAGGGATTACGTTTAGCATGGCTGCAAATATGGCAAACAGCAGGGCATGCTTTATTCCCAGGCTAACCAAGGCGATGGTGTTAAGTATTGCCAGAATTATGATCACCAAAAACATCCCAACAATATAATTTTGCACTACCATTTTTATTTTGTCGGCAGCGTTCTGAACCTTTTCACGATTTTTTTCTGAAAAAGCCATCATAACAAACTCCATAAGGAAATGCCTGAAATACAGAAAAAGAAAAATATATATGGGAAGAATAAACGCAATGGTAATTGAGGTTGCTGTAGCAATGGCACCTTGGGTTATAGATGAAATATTTCCTTTCAGATAATTGAAAATAGTGTCCTTCAAGCTTCCGGCCGAGATCGGCACAACCCCCTCGATATGGGAATCGATGAAATCGTTAAATTTATTTAACAACTCTGTTACTTTGGCTTCAAGAGCCCCCAAGTCATCACCAAAGCCAATAAGCTGGTTATACAATAAATATACTAAGCCAGCCAAAAAGCCAAGCAGGGCCACCAGACTTAGGATGCTGGCAAGGGCTTTGGGGACTTTGCGGCGCTCGAGCCAACTGGTTAGCGGGCTGATTAGCACCGCCAGCAAACCCGAAATCAGCAGGGGCACTAGCACCGACTTGGCCTCTATCATTACAAAAACCGTAAGTATAATACCCAGCAGGCTTATAACCAACTTGGCATATGCAGGCAATTTAATTTCCATAACAGTTAAACTTATGTTTTACAATCAGTTAACTTTAAAAAAAGGGGGCTGCATAAGATGATGTCCGGAAAACTCCTGCCAAGCCCCAGCCAGGGCTACCAGCTTTCCTTCTTCGAAAAGGTTTCCTATAAAAGAGATGCTTGTTGGGCTTCCGCTTTGGTTAAACCCGTTGGGAGCTACCAGGCAAGGTTGACCGCTGAGGTTTGTTACGAGCAACTGGCTTCCGCCATAAGAAGGGGTAACGATCACATCGTAGTCCTTCATAAGCTCATGCACATCCTGTACGAGCAAGCTGCGCATGCGGTTGGCATTAATATACTCTACGGCCGGGATAAACCTGGCGGCGCGAAATGTGTTGGGCCAGGCATTGGCACCCTGCGCCACCAGCAGGCTGTCGCGCTTCGACACGGTGAGAGCATCAAAGGCAGCTGCGGCCTCAGCTGTCAGAATAATACGCAAAGCCGAAACGGGCAGGTCAAAATCCCATTCCACCTCTTCCAGTTCAATGCCCATTTTTTCGAGGTCGGCCAACACTTGCCGGTCGTTTTCGTTGCCGGGGTAATCTTGTTCAAAAAAGCTTTTAATATATCCCACCCTGAGGTTTTGAACCTGACTGGCTGCTGGAACCATAAAAGCTACATCGCGCGTGGTAACGTCGCCGGCATCCTTACCTGAAATGGCATCGAGCACTATGGCACAATCGTAAGCGCTGCGGGCAATGGGACCGATCTTGTCCATGCTCCAGCTAAGGGCCATGGCACCGCTGCGGCTCACCCTGCCAAAGGTAGGCCTGAGGCCGGTAACTCCGCATCGTGTGGATGGCGAAACAATACTTCCCAGGGTTTCGGTGCCAATGGCAAACGGCAGCAAGCCCGCCGACACTGTTGATGCAGATCCGGCCGAGGAGCCGCTTGAGCCCTGATCCAGGTTCCATGGGTTTTTTGTTACTCCGCCAAACCAAATGTCGCCCATTGCCAGGGCTCCAAGCGTGAGCTTAGCTACTAATATGGCACCAGCCTCATCAAGTTTGCGGATAACGGTGGCAGTCTGGTCAATCACCTGGTTCTTATAAGGCATGGCACCCCAAGTGGTTTTATAACCTTCAACGGCAAGTAAGTCTTTGGCGCCGTATGGAATGCCATGCAGAGGACCACGGTAGCGACCCATGGCAATTTCACGGTCGGCATAACGGGCCTGTGCCATGGCCGTTTCGCGGGTAATGATGACAACCGCCTGAAGGGTATCGCCATATTTATCGAGGCGATCCAGAAAAAACAAGGTAAGCTCCTCGGCGCTTATGCGGCGACTTTGAATAAGCGAGGCCAGCTGTGGAATGGAGTAAAAAGCAAGTTCATCTCTGTTGACCGGTAATTCTAAGTCCTTAGGAATTTCCCAGTTCATTTTTTCGGTCGAAACCGGTAGGTTGAAGCCCAATGGAATAGGATCGAAAACCAAGGCTGGGGCAACCTCATTCTTTAATTCAAAATCGCGAATGGCAGCAAAAGCCTGGCGATTCATTTCCAGGTTGCGAACCATCATCTCATTTTGTTCCTCAGAAAAATCCAGACCTATCAACCGCGAGGCCTGTTGTATCATGGCTGTGGTAATGCCATTGTCGGTTTGGGCCGCCACAAAACCAAAGAGAAATGCAGCAAACAACAGCAGGGGTAATAATTTTTTTTTCATGTGAGTGGGTTTAAAACGAAAAGCTAATTTAATGAATAAAGCCTGAATAATTGCGTGCAAGGGCCGTGGATTATTTTTTTCGCCTAATTTTGAAGAAATTTGCCGGCTGGCTCTTATAAAATCGAAACTATGACAAAGAAAAAGTTAGTAATCTATTTTGCTTTGGTTATGACCATTATTGCATTCACAGCCTGTTCAGGCAAACAAACCAAAGAGATACTGCTTTCTGATGGCTGGCATTTTCGGCAAGCGGGTGGGCAAACATGGCTGAAGGCAACCGTACCTGGCACGGTACACGACGACCTGTTGAGTCACAATCTCATCCCCGACCCCTTTATCGGGTTGAACGAAGATCTGGTACAGTGGGTCGAAAAGGAAGACTGGGAGTATCGCTCTGTTTTCAAAGTGCCAAAAACAATGCTCGGCCACGATGCCCTGGTGCTCGATTTCAAGGGCCTCGACACCTATGCCGATGTGTTCCTCAACGGGCAAAAAATCCTGGAAGCCAACAATATGTTTCTTGGATGGGAGGTAAACGTAAAAGAAATGCTGAAAAGCGGAGAAAATGAACTCCTCATATATTTCCATTCACCTGTAAACAGGGGGTTGGAAAAATTGCGACAGCTGGACTACCTGCTTCCGGCAGAGAACGAGCAGGCCCCCAAAGGACAGCAAACAAACATTTTTACCCGCAAAGCACCTTACCATTTTGGTTGGGACTGGGGCCCGCGCCTTGTTACCAGCGGCATTTGGCGTCCAATAAAACTTAAAGCATGGAGCAATGCCCGCATTACCGATCCCTTTCTTGCAACTGACTCCATTGGCCATGACCTGGCCTTTGTAAGAATGGACATACAGCTCGAATTGATAAGTGGCGGTGATTATTCCCTGGTAACCAAAATGGACAATCAGGAGGTGAGTCGCATTCCCCTTCCTGGCATGCAGTCAGGTGTTTTTCCTGTCAGGCAATTATTGCCAGTGCCTGAACCCAAGCTATGGTGGACTAACGGACTGGGCGAGCCCTATTTATACAAAACTGAATTTCTGTTGGAGATAGACGGTGAGGTTATTGATACCTACAGCCTCAACTTTGGTATCCGCACCCTGAAACTTGTGCAGGAACCTGATAAAGCGGGTCACACTTTTCATTTCGAGTTGAACGGGGTGCCCGTGTTTATGAAGGGCGCTAACGTGATACCCTCCGAAACGCTTACGCCCCGCCTTACCCATGAAAGATACGAGCAACTAATTGCTAATGCGGCAGATGCCCACATGAATATGCTGCGTGTGTGGGGTGGTGCCATTTATAAGGACGATATTTTTTATGAGCTGTGCGACCTGAACGGGATACTTGTTTGGCAGGACTTTATGTTTGCCTGCGCCCTGCAGCCGGGTGATGAAGCACACCTGGAGAATATTCGTAAGGAAGCCGAATACAACGTAAAACGCCTCCGCAACCATGCCAGCATTGCCCTCTGGTGCGGCAACAATGAAAACCTGCACGGCTGGCACCACTGGGGCTGGCAGGATATGTACACCCCTGAACAGGCAGCCTTTGTTTGGCGCACCTACGAACGAATCTTTAATGAAATCCTGCCACAGGCCGTTGCTAAGTTCGACCCCAAAACTGCCTATCACTCCTCCTCCCCTTCCTCCGTCGGAAATACCCTTGCCAACCGCCGCTCGGGCGACGAGCACGACTGGACAGTATACTTCGGACAGGCGCCATTCACCAACTACGAAAGAAATATTCCCCGCTTTGTGAGCGAATACGGATTGCAGTCGTTCGCAAACATGAAAACTATTCGCTATTTTGCTGGCGACGATTCCCTGCATGTGAATGCACCTGTTATGGATCACCGGCAGAGAAGCCGCATGGAATGGCATTCTCCAGGCTTCAACGGGAATCATATGACCGAATGGTATGCAAAGCAGTATTATCCTGAAACCAAAACTTTCGAAGAACTTACTTTTGTTAGCCAGTTGGTACAAGCCAAGGCTTACAAAACAGCACTGGAAGCCCACCGCCGCAATATGCCCCACTGCATGGGTTCACTCTATTGGCAGCTTAACGACTGCTGGCCAACTACTTCTTGGTCCACAGTCGATTATTTCGGCAACTGGAAAGCAAGCCATTATGCTGTAAGAAAAGCAAACCAGGCTGTTATTGCAAGCCCCACCCTGGAAGATGGGATCGTTAGGGTTTACGTAGTGTCAGACCTGCTTAGGGAAGTCCCTGCAAAAATGAAACTCACTTTCATTGACATTAATGGTAATGTTTTAAAAGAAACCGAAGCGAACATTCAGGTGAAACCAAATCAAAGCCAGGTCGCTTTCGCGGAAAGCCTTGATTCGCTGGCACTTGCCGGCCAAAATAACTGGATTTTACTAACTTCCCTCAGCGGGGAAGGCATTCAGCATGATAACATACTGTATCCGGTGCGGCCTATTGAATACGACCTTGAGCCATTTTCGATAGAATACAAAATGGGAAAAGTTGAAAACGGGCTTGAAATCGAACTTTTTTCAACCGGCCTGATAAAGGGCGTGTACCTTGAGGCCGAAAACAAGGGAGCCAGGTTTTCAGACAATTATTTCGATCTGCTGCCCGGCATCCCAAAAATTATCAGCGTAAGCGGAAAACATGAGCCAGGCAGGATAATATACACAAGCCTTAACAACATCCGGTTTGGAGATTCGCCTCAAAAACTTTGACAAAATTACCTTACACCGATGCGGTAACTGAATTTTATCAAAAATATATTTGTTCCTTTTCGTGTGAATAAGTCGCCCACATCATTGAAGAAGTTAAGGTTTCCGTTGCGTTCAAAGCCCGAACGGTTTTGGCTCCACACCAGGTAAACTGACGAACCGGGATTGTATTCCCAGCGAACTACCAGGTTGGAGAGGAACTCCTTGAACCTAAAATTGGGATTTCCGAAACTGTAATCGGTGCTGCCATCGATATTCTCATCAACAAGGTAATTGTCGCCCGATAATTGTATCTGGCCCCCATTGTAAATCTCGAAGCGATCCTCGTATCTATCAGCCCTGGGGTTGGTAATGTATTTAAAATCATTATAGTTGCCAGAGGCAGCAAACGGTTGACCCCAGTATTGTATGGTGAGGTCAGGTAAAATCGTGTAATTAATCCTGAATGAGAAACTGATCACTTCCTGTTCGATGGAACCAAAAACATAACGCGGCTGCTGGTTGATACTTAATTCATCAACATATTGAAGCTCTTCGTAGCGCTGCATATATGATGGATTAAAAGAAAAGTTAATGTTGTCGAAGGGTTTATAGGTGAGGTTCAGGGAGAGCCTGTAAAAATTCTGGTAGCCATTGGCCCCAACAGCAAAATTTCCACCCAGTCCGGCTGTCAGCTTTTTGCGGCTATCCGTCCCCATACCCCACCGGCCATTTACAGCATCTGGAATTCTGAATGATGGGCCTCCGCGCAAATGATTGGTTGAAATAACACCATGGTTGAATTCAACTCCGGCGTTGGTACTCCAGAAGTTCTTAAACTGAATATTCCCGTTTACACTAACTCCGGTAACAACACGGAGTCCTTCAAAGTTCCAGAGGTTATAGATATTTGCACCAATATTATAGCTGCGGTATATCCCTTTGGGTTCCCATTGCCGGTAACCGGCATACAGAATGGGAAGGATTTGATCTGCTTCTCTCATATACCCCATGTCGTTTATTTCGAACTGAGGCGACTTCCATAGCATGGCTGCCATGTAACTCCAGTGGCCACTTCCAAAGCGGGTAAGCTGAATTCGACCTCCTGTTCCGGTAAGTGAGGTTCGGGCCGAATCAACTTCCACATGGCTAGCATCCGGTCTATGAAAATAGCGGGCTGGCGAACGCTGGGTTTTTAATATGGCCTCCTCATTGCCAGCTACATGGCTCATGGCAGCATTAATATTAAACTGCCAGGTCTTATCCTTAAAATATTGTGTGAAATCAAGCCCTCCTGTGTAAGCGGCCCCATGCATCTGACTTTCCAGGTTATCATTAAGCCGGCGGTTTACGCTGGTAAACATGCCTCCCATAATGGTATTTCCTTCATTGGTTTCCTTCTGCACCCGGCTCAAAAAAAAGTTGGTAAGGGGTTCAACTGTTTCAAATGATCGATCACCGTAGAGATCAATCTCCGCTTTTTCTTCAGCGGTAACCGATTCGATAATGGCAACAGAAAGTCCCTGGTCATTCCTTCCGGTTACTTTTGCCGCACCCAAAATACGGGTAAATGGCGGCCGGTCAACATAGGCATCACCATTCACGCTAACATCACCCCTCGGCCGGCGACCTATCCTTCGCGAATAAAATAAATTATCGTTGCCAACGCCACCTTCGCCAATTCCAATACCGAAACTGGAAATATTTCTTCCCTCAATAAAAAAAGGTCTTTTTTCCTGAAAATAAGTTTCGTAGGCCGACAAATTCACCTCCGAAGGGTCTGCTTCAACCTGGCCAAAGTCAGGATTCAGGGTCATGTCCATGGTGAAGTTGTTGCTCAGTCCAATTTTTGCATCCAAGCCCACTTTAAGCTGACTGTCGCTTCCAGTGGAAAAAGGATTGTTTTCCTCGACAGGATAGCTGGAGGCTGAGGCAACTGAGTAAGGCGTGAGGTCAAAGATCTTACGCGGCTCTAAGTTTTCAATTCCATTAAGCAACCCACTATGCCGCACCATTCCGGGAGCATCCTTGGGAATATGATTCCAGAAGCTTAGTTCGCGGTTACGATAAATGTTCCTGAACACTTGCAGACCCCAGATACCACTTCCGTCCTTCACAAAACGAAGTTGGCTAAGGGGTATGCGCATCTCTGCCACCCAGCCCTCTTCATTGATGCTGGTCTTTACCCACCAGTTAGGGTCCCAGCTGCGGTCTTCGTTACCGCCATCGTTGGTCATTACCCAATCACCTTTGACCCCTCCTGAACTTACACCGAAAATGAATGCCGTACGCTGGTCGTAATAACTGTCGAAGGCTATACCAACACCATCACCATCCTCGCTGTCGCGCCGGGTAAGGCGTGTAATAATGCTGTCTGGGCTCGAATCCAATGCACGGATGGCAACATACAGGTTATTCTCATCAAACAATATCTTGAAAAAGGTTGGTTGAGAGGGCTCTCGACCATTATAAGGCTCATATTGCGTAAAGCCTCCCTCCCATTCGATCTGTTGCCAGGCCTCATCGTCAAGCATTCCATCAATGCTTGGCGCAGCGCCTTCCAACCGTTGTGCATGGTATTGCTTCTTTTGTCCGTTTTGTCCCACGGCAGTGGAAAAAATGACACAAAGCAACAGAAATATAATAGTTCTCATGGTTTTTGTTCTGGTTTTTGAAAAGCACCCAGCATTTGATCAATATTTAAACCATTGTTTATAAATTCGTGTAATCGTGTATTTTAACCAAGGGACAGAATAAATTTAAAAGCAGGAACTGTCCGTTGATGGACAGTTCCTGTTCAATAGTGAACGGGAGATAACGAACACTTTTTTCAAAGCGCAAATTGCTGCATGGCAGCCAGCACTTTATGCAATTGACGGTCGGTTTCGAGCATCATATTCACCGCCTCATAATAAAAACTCAGCTCAAGCATATATTCTATCAGCGATATTTGCCCGGCCTCAAGGGCTTTGAGCAGCAGCCCAGAGCTCTCGAGTGTTTGCAACATGCTGCGGTAGTTGAGCGACAATTCCTGCAGCGATTTGGCCTGCTCGTACATGCCTTTCAGCTGGCTGAAATACCTGGTTTCAAGATCGGCCTGGCGCTGCTGCATGGCCATGGTGTGCAAGCGGGCGTATTTAACGGTATTCCTGTTTTCCCATAAGGGGATGGAAATGCCCATTCCGAATCCGGCAAAGCGCTCCCTGGGCAAGGCCTCCATCATGTACCCTGCCGAGAATGAAGGCAGCCAGGCCGCCCTCGCTAGCCGTTCCTCCTGCCTGCTAATGGCAATTTCCTGGGCAACACCCAACAAAAAAGGATTTCCGGGCACAGCCTCCTCAAACCAGGGGGTAAACTCACCCGGAATCAGTGGAACAGGGAACTCTCTTTCATGCACCTCCAGTTCGATCCCGCCATTGAGGGCCTGCAAACGGGTCAGCAAGAATGTGCGTTCCACAGCATTCAGTTCGGCAGCCTTACGGGCGTTAAAAAGGTTAAATTGCGCCTTGTTGTGCTCCAGAATGTTTACCTCGCCGGCATTCAGCATGGCCTCGTAAGAGCGGGCAATGTTTGTGCCATGGTCAAGCCTTATTTCCAGCTCGCGGGCCATTGCATTAAGGTAGATCAGGTCAATAACAAGCTGATGGGCTTCGAGCAAAACCTCCTGCCGGTGCTGAAGGTACTCGTAATCGAGCTGCTGATTGAGCGCCCGAGAGAGCTGACTCCTTCTACCCAGCAGTGTGGGGAAATCGAAGGGCTGCACCAAGTGGAAGTTGGTGCGCTGCAATTGTTCGTTGCGGTTATTAAGTAAATAAAGGTCCATTTCTGGATTATGAAGGAAGATGCCGGTTCGGTTGCCGGTTTTTTCAGCTTCCACCTGACTCCTGATGGCTGCAAGGGTTGTATTGTTTTTCTCCACCTCCTGCAATACCCTGTCAACAGGGGATTGAGCCCGGAGAAAAAGAAAATTTCCGATTATCAGGATAAAAAACAAAATGATTTTTTTCATCAGGAAATAGTTTGATTTAAATAGGACTGATGGAACTCGCAGCGCTTAACTGCGTCGATATTATTATTTAAAAAACATACTCGTTTCATAATTCATCCTTTTTCAAGGGTCCTTTTGCGGCAAGCAGGCTATACACCACAGGCACCACATAAATATTCAACAGTGTGGACGTGAGCAGCCCGCCCAGAATCACCTTGGCCATAGGGCTCTGAATCTCATTTCCCGAAAGGTGGCCCTGCAAGGCCAGTGGTATCAGCGCCAATGCAGCAGTAAGTGCTGTCATCAGAATGGGGTTCAGGCGATCGACCGAACCGCTAATCACAGTATCCATAAGTTCGGCGCCTTCGTCCTGAAGGTTCTGGTAGCGCGACACCAGCAAAATGCCGTTGCGCGTGGCAATGCCAAACAGGGTAATAAACCCGATGATGGCCGGAATGCTAAGGATGCCCGAGGTAAAATAAATGGAGAACACGCCCCCGATAAGTGCCAAAGGCAAGTTTATCAGAATAATGCCAGCCAGCCTGAGATTGCGGAATTCCTGGTAAAGCAATAAAAAGATGATAAATACTGCCATAATGGAGGTGAGCAGCAGGGTTTGTGAGGCCCTGGCTTCGCTCTCGAACTGTCCGCCATATTCAATACGATAGCCCTCGGGCAAAACAATATGCTGGCTTACCTCTTCCTGAATATCCCTTACGGCCCCCAGCAGGTCGCGACCCGCCACATTGGCCGAAACCACCACCTTGCGCTGTACATTTTCTCGGCTGATGGAGCTGGGCCCTGTGGCCGAAACGATCTCGGCCACCTGGTCGAGCGGTACCTTGCGCCCGTCGTGGGTGTCGATCAGGGCCGAGCGGAATCCGTCCATGGAGGTGGTGTAATCCTGGTTCAACTTTAAAACAAGGTCGAAACGTTGCTGGCCTTCGTAAATATCGCCAATGCGCTCACCAGAAAAGGCCATTTCAACAAATTCATTGAACTGCCCGATGGTAATGCCGTAATGGGCCAGCATCTCACGGTTGGCGCGGATCTGAAGCTGTGGCACTTCCACCTGCTGCTCCACGTTCACATCTACCAGCCCTTCGATGTCGCCGATGGCTGCTGCAATCTGGTTCCCCACATTATACATTCGTCCCAGGTCGGTGCCAAATATTTTTATGGCAATGTTGGCGCTGGTGCCCGACAGCATATGGTCAATTCGATGCCCCAGCGGCTGCATCACCATAAAGGCTATACCGGGAATGTCCGAGAGCTTTTCGCGCACTTCAGCCACCAGCGACTCGTTGCTGCGACCATTCAGCTTGTAGTTCACATCTATCTCGGCGCTGTTTACGCTTTGCGAGTGTTCGTCGAGCTCGCCCCTGCCCGTGCGGCGGGCAGTGCCGGTCACCTCGGGAATGGAGAGCAGTTCTTTCTCAATAAGATAGCCGATCTCATTGCTCTGTTCGAGGGAAGTGCCGGGCTGACTCACCGCTCCAATGGTCAGGGAGCCTTCATTAAACTCGGGCAGGAAGGAACGGCCCAGTGTGGTAAAAATGACCATGGAAACCAGAAAAAGCCCAAGGGAAGAAAGAATCACCAGTCTGCGATGGCCCAGTGCCCATTGGAGCGAGCGCTGATAATAATCCTTCAGTTTGCTGGCCAGCCAGCGGTCTTTTTCATGCTTCGAAAGGTAGCGGTCGTTGGTGAGTAAAAGTTTACACAGAAGCGGAATAAGCGTCATGGCCACAAGGAGCGATACAAAAAGCGACACTACGTATGCAATGCCAAGCGGCCGGAGCATACGGCCTTCCATCCCCGAAAGGAAAAACAACGGTATGAAAGCCACAATAATAATCAGGGTGGCATTGAGGATAGAGGAGCGGATTTCCTTGGAGGTTTCGAACACCACCACAAATTTTGATTTCTGCTCTTCGGCAGGCTTGCGATAGTTTTCGCGCAAGCGCTTAAAGGCATTTTCCACATCAATAATGGCATCATCTACCACCGAACCAATAGCAATGGCCATCCCGCCAAGGCTCATGGTATTGATGTTTAACCCAAGTGCATTGAGCACCAGCACAGCCCCCAACAATGAAATGGGAATGGCCATCAAAGAAATGATGGTGGTGCGGAAACTGCCCAGGAACAGGAAAAGAATCACCACGACAAAAATAGCTCCTTCTATCAGGGCATTCTGCACGTTGCGCACGGATCGTTCAATAAAATCGGCCTGGCGAAAAATGCGGGTATCGATCTCTACATCGGGCGGCAGGGTTTGCTGAACGCTGGCTATGTTTTCCTCCAGGCGGCGTGTGAGTTCAAGAGTGTTTACATTTGGCTGCTTCGACACGGAAATGATCACCGCCGGGCTGGCATTCTTGGAACCGTGGCCCATTTTAAGTGCTGGACCTACGATCACTTCGGCCACATCGCGCACCCTCACAGGCTGGCCATTGGCCGATTTGATGAAGGAGTTGCCCAGCTCTTCCAGATCGTTGCTGCGGGCAATGCCGCGCACCACATACTCGTTGCCATGCTGGCGCAGCACGCTGCCGGTTGAGTTGTTGCTGAAATTGCGGCAAATATCGGCAAGTTCAGAAAGCGATACATCATAAAATTTGAGCAGGTAAGGATCGGCCAGCACCTGATACTGCTTGTAGTCGCCGCCCACAATGGTTACCTGCGACACCCCGCTGGTGGCCAAGAGCATGGGCTTTATTACCCAGTCGGAAAGCGTGCGCAGATCCATCATAGAAGTGCTGTCGGCCTGCACGCTAATGAACATAATCTCGCCCATTACGCTCGACTGCGGGGCAAGCATGGGCTGGCTTACGCCGAAAGGCATCTCGGCCGACACGGTAATGAGCTTCTCACTGACGATCTGTCGGGCCAGAAAAATATCGGTGCCCCAGTCGAATTCCACCCAAACAAAAGAGAAACCCTGCGAGGAGGCCGAGCGCACGCGTCGCACGCCGGTGGCCCCATTCACGGCCGTTTCTATGGGAAAGGTCACCAGGCGTTCCACCTCCTCGGCGGCCATGCCATGGGAATCGGTCATTACCACCACTGTGGGCGCCGTGAGGTCGGGAAATACATCCACATCCATGCGGCTGCCGGTATAAAGGCCCCAAACAACCAGCACCACCGCCGTAAGCAGGATGAAAAACCGGTTCCTTAATGAAAACAATATGATACTGTCTAACATAATGTTTCAGGTTTTAGTGTACGTGACCTGCATGGGGGTCGAGCGCGGCCGACGACTCGGCCAGTTTTACCCAAATAGCTCCTTTGGTTACCACCCGGTCAGTAGTTTGTAAGCCTTTCCTTATCTCGGTGCGCATGCCGTCGGTGGCTCCAATGGTCACTTCGCGTTTGGCAAACATTTCGGGGGTTAGCTGAACAAAAACATAATAGGTGCCCTGCTCTTCCATCAGCGCTTCGCGCGGAATGGTGATAACCTCCTGCTGACTTCGGGTAATCAGGAAGAGTTCGGCAAATCCGCCTGGAAACAAGTCGCCAGTCTGATTTACCTCCAGAATTACGGGAATGAGGTAGTTGTCGGGATTTGCTGCCCTTCCAACCGACAGAATCTTTCCGCCAAGCTGCTCCAGTGTATAGGTCTTTTCATAGTTCGGAATGCTGATATTGGCCGTTTCCAGGGCGCTGAGGTCTCGGGCATAGCGCTGTGGCACCCCGGCACGCAACAGCAGCCGGCGGTTTTGCATCACACTGAACAGGGGCTGTCCGGCCTCCACAAATTGCCCGTTTCCAACCAGAAGGTCTTTTACAATGCCTGCCATTGGGCTCGACACGATCTGGCCTGCCTGGCTGAAATTGCGGTTGAGGTTTTCATACACTGCACGGGCATTTTCATAATTGTTGCGGGCCTGCAGCAATTCCCTTTCCGACACGATCCGATCTGCGGCAAGTTCTTCGGCACGCTTCAAATCGGCACCGGCCTTATCGTAATTGTTGCGGGCTTCGGTAAGTCGCAGGCCCATGTTGTTATCGGCCAGCCCACTGGAGCTAACGCTCATCAACTGCCTGCCCGAGACCACTTCCATGCCGGGAAGCAAAGCCCCTGAAGAAAACATAACCACCCCGCTTGCCCGTGCCGTTACAATTACCTCATCGCCCTGGGCAGGAATTACCTGCGCCGCGGTTTTAATAACCTGGCCAAAAGCCTCCTTTCGGGGAAAATCGGTGGCGAAATTTACCTTCCACGACTGTTCCTTGGTAAGGACAATTGCGTTTGGGTCGGCGGGCATCAGTTCTTCAGCGGCATGAATGGCATCATGGGCATCGTCGTAAACCATTATGTTGGGAATGCTGATGCGGTATTCCCCGGAAGGGGTCTTTACATCAAAAACCACCTGCCCCTGCCCTGCCGCCACCGGCTGAAGGCTGAAAGCGTAAATACCTTTTCTGACAGGGGTTTCTACCGTTTGCCGAATGCCTTCGCGGCCCACAATCAGGCTCATGGTCACCACGGCATCTTCCAGCGGCTTGAAGTCGGCCAGGCTGGTAAAATGGGCGTAAATGCCCGAATTCCGACCCACTGCAAAGGGTTCTGCCTCAGCAAAAACCTCCAGCGCATCGGTGTAAGCCGTCATAAAAAGAAACACATCGTCGTGCGAATGGTCCTGGCCATCCTGAACACTTTTGCAGCCCTGAAACAAGCTTAGCATTGCCAGCAGGGCGATAAAAATTTTGCGCATTTTTTTATTGTTTTAAATCCGAACAGGATACAAAAAGCAAATTGCCGGGCAGAAAATGCTGCCGGAAAAGTTTTTCTTTTAAAGAAAACTTAGTGTGTATGAGGCTTCCCTCCGTCGTGACTGTGCGCCTTAAGGCCATGGTCATGATCGTGGTCGCAGTCATGGTCTTGGTCATGGTCGCAATCGTGGTCATCTGCCACAAAATGCTCCTGATCGGGGGCGGCATGATCGTGACCTTGATCACAGTCGGCGGTGTGCACATGGGTAGTGCCGTCGGCGTGGGTGTGAGCCTCAGTTTGGGCAGTTGAACCGCCACAGGCAGTGCAAAGCATGCCAATTATGGTAAGAAGAAAAAATAGATTTTTCATGGGTTTTTCTGTATAAATGATTTCAAAAAAATAGGGTGAGGACAACCAGAAAGGCTGTCCCTGCAAAGGAAGCAGACGAATCATTTAAGCAGAAGGGGGCGCACGCAATCCAGGGCTGTGGCCTGTGAGTATAGGATGATATGAGTTTTCCGGCGGATGTTGCCGGAATGGAAGGTTGTGTAATGAAAAAAGGCGGCTTGGGTTTTGTGAAAGCAAGCCGTGCTGCAAAAATACCGGAAAATCTTTTTCTGCCGGAAGGCTTGCCGTTTCAAGATCGTGCCTGGAATTTTCGGGGTGAAACATAACCAGGAGATCAAGAACACAGCATTTCCCATCGGTGCTGACCGGTTGGTCCATACCGTGATCTTTGGGGCAGGCTTCATGGCCTGATTTTTCGCAGCCATGGCAATGCATCACCTCAAAACAAACCGCAGCGCCGTGGTGGTGGTGTGGAATGATGCCGTGTGCCAGCAGCATTATACTGGCAAGGGCGGCAAATAATATGGCGGTGAGGCGTTTAAGCATGCTTTTCAGATCATTGGAGCAAAAATAACATTTATTTAATAAATTCTCTGCAGATTTTATAGCTAAGCACATCAAAAAAAGGGCATCACTCTCGCAATGCCCTTTTGACCTATATTTAAGGAATTAGTTCAATCCCCTTTGCTTCAGCAAACCATCGATAGCAGGAGCTTGTCCGCGGAAACGAACATAAGCATCCATACCTTCGTAAAGCGAGTTCTTAGCGTGTACATACTCGCGAAATTTGGCAGCCAGTTCCTGATTGAAGAGGTCACCGGTTTCTTTGAATGCATAAAATGCATCAGCATCGAGCACGCCAGCCCATAGGTAAACGTAGTAGCCTGCAGCATAACCGGTACCATGAATGTGGCCAAAGTTAGTGGTGTAGTAACGTGGCACGATCTCATCGATAAGGCCAATACGATCCATGGAAGCCTGTTCAAAGGCGCTCACGTCAATATCGCCGGTATGGTTGGTGGTGTGCCAGTCCATATCAAGGATAGCAGCAGCTACATATTCGGTGTTAATGAAACCTTGGTTGAAGTGCTGGCTTTTGCCAAGCTTTTCAATCAGTTCATCAGAAATGGGTTCGCCGGTTTCGTAATGCTTGGCATATACCTTCAGCACTTCAGGTTCACCGGCCCAGTTTTCCATAACCTGCGAGGGGAGTTCAACAAAGTCGCGGGGCACGCTGCGTGCAGTTCGGCGATATTGACCATCAGCAAAGAAGTTATGCAAGGCATGGCCAAACTCATGCCAGTAAGTTTCCACTTCGTCCCAACTCAGCAGGGCGGGCTTATCGCCAGTGGGGCGAGAAAAGTTCATCACCATATATACAACAGGCCTAATCCGCTCGCCATCCTTGTAGCCGCCACTGCGGTAAGAGCCGCACCATGCGCCGCCACGCTTGCTCGGACGCGGATGGGGGTCAATGTAAAGCACGGCCAGGTGGCTGCCATCATAATCAAGTACTTCAAAAGCTTCTACTTCTTCATGATAAACCGGAATGTCATCACGCTTGATAAATTCAAGACCATATAATTGGTTGGCAACGTAAAAGGAACCATCGCGAACATTGTCGATAGCGAAGTATGGCTTGATCTCTTCTTCGTCAAGATCATACATTTCTTTGCGGACTTTCTCTGCATAATACCACCAATCCCATGATTCGAGTTTGAAGTTGTCGCCTTCGCGGTCGATGATCTTTTGCATGTCATCGCGTTCCCCTTTGGCACGCTTCAGGGCGGGCTCCCAAACCTGGTAAAGGAAGTTGTAAACATTTTCAGGGGTTTCGGCCATGTTGATGCTTACAGCATATTCGGCAAAATTGTTGTAACCAAGAAGCTGCGAAGCCTGCTGGCGCAATTGCATCAGTTCGGCAAAAAGGGCTTTATTGTCGTTTTCGTTGTCGTTATTTCCGCGCATAAAGTATGCGGTATAGATCTGCTCGCGCAAGTCGCGGCGCTCAGAGAAAGTAACGAAAGGAATCCAGCTGGGTTTGGTAAGGTCAATAACCCATTTACCTTCATGACCATCTCTTGCGGCAAGTGAAGCAGCAGCGCTGATCACATCCTGTGGCAGGCCAACCAGGTCGGCTTCGTCTTCAATGATTAGCTTGAAGCCATTATTCTCTTTAAGGGAGTTTTCGCTAAGCTGAAGAGAGATCATGCTCATGCGCTCATTAAGGCCCTTGAGTTCTTCGCGTTGTTCTTCGGGCAGGGCGGCGCCACCGCGCTCAAAATCCCGATAGATCATTTCAACAAGGCGCATCTGCTCCAAGTCAAGGCCCAGTGTTTCGCGCTGGTCGTAAACGGCTTTGATGCGACCAAACAGATCCTGATTCATGCGGATCTCGTTGCTGTGGGCCGACAGCATGGGCGTGGTTTCGCGGGCGATCTCCTGCAGGCGGTCGTTGGTGTTGGCTCCGCGCAGGCCGCCAAATACAGTACCTACCTTGCTCATAAGCTCACCAGCCTGATCATAGGCCACGATGGTGTTTTCGAAGGTAGGCTCATCAGTGTTGGCGATAATGGCATCGATCTCGGCCTTGTGCTGCTCGATGGCTTCCTCATAGGCGGGGAGAAAATGTTCATTGTCGATCTGGTCGAAAGGCGGTACGCCAAACGGGGTATCCCACTCAACAAAGAATGGATTTTCGACCTTAGTCGAACGCTCACCACAACCTGACATAAGCATAAGGGCAGGAATTAGTAATAAAAAAAGCTTTCTCATTTGTGTTACGTTTTGGATTGGTTAATGTTAATGGAAAAATAATATTTATGTATCGTCACTTTTAGTGATTTCGTTAAATGCTGTATTTCAATTGTATAGCGGTGTAAAGATAGCGGTTTTTACATTACTACGAATACAGCTTCCCGATCTTTTTGTTGAAAACAATCAACAACCCGAGCACAATACCCCATTGCAGCAGCACCGTCATCAGGCTAAAGGGGTTGAGCGGATTGAACCACTCACCCGGAGCAAACACCGTTATAGAGAGCCACATCCACCAAATAAGCAGGATTACCCCTGCAGAGGGAACAAAGTAACGGATTAAATACTCCCACCATTTGCCCAGCGGCCAGTCGCCCGGTGCTCTTTCGGTTTCCTCCCTGAGTTTTGAAAGTCCATACTTGGCCAGGAAAAGGGCAATGAATACGCCAGACACCATCAAGCCAAGACCCCAGACAAAGTCCTGGTTGCTCAAAATATTCAGGCTCATGGCCGAAGGGATGCCCAGCAGGTAAACCACCGCCGCTACGATCAAAACGGCCTGGTTGCGTTTTATACCGCGGTCAACCAACGTGCGCGAAGCCAGTTCGAGCATGGAGATCAGTGATGAAAATCCCGCAAAGGCAAGCCCCAGGAAAAAGAAGATGGAAAGAATGCTTCCGGCACCCATTCGGGCAAAGAGCTGTGGCAGCCAAATGAAAGTAAGACCAGTACTTGCCGGACCGCTGGTTTGCATCACTTCGAGTACTTGACCATCGCTGTAGCCATAGCCATGCTGCAATACCGAGAATACGGTACCGAAGATCATGATGGCCATGATCAGCGAAATGAAGTTGTTGCCCAGGCCGGTAATAAATGCGTTTTTCACCGTGCCATGGCGGGCATGCATGTAGGCGGCATAGGCAATGAACAGCCCCCAGCCTGCGCCGGTGTCCCAGGCATTCTGCGTTAGGGCCTGCAGCCAGATGCCGGGCGTACTCAGCTGCGACCAGTCCACACGAAAAAGATACGCTATACCCTGCCCGGATCCGGGCAGGGTAATGGCGCGTATCACAGCGGCAAAAATGATCAGTATCAATACCGGAATAAGAATCTTGTTGACCTTTTCAATGGATTTGATCCCTTTCCAGATCACCAGTGCACCCACCGCCACAGCCAGGAAGTGCAGGGCAAACGGCCACATGCTTTGCTGGAAATTATCCCAAATAATGGTTGCTTCCTGGGTATTCCCCGGAAGGGGAAAGAAAAGCATTTGAAAGAAATAGTAAAGCGCCCAGCCCACAATGATGGCATAAAAGAAACTGATGGCCGTTGCCACGAACACCACAAAAGCGCCCATCCAAGCGAAGCGCTTGCCCATACCCTTGACGAACGAGCCCACCACGCCGAAACGGTATTTGCGCCCGATCAAATATTCGGCAATGATCAGGGGCACGCTCCAAAGGAAAAGAAAGATGAGCCATGCAAGGATGAGTGCCCCGGCGCCTTCATCGCCCCCATTCTGGGCGGCGATGCGGGGGAAGCGCCAGATGTTGCCGGTACCCACGGCAATGCCAAGGGCGCTGAGCAGGAGTCCTGCCCGGGTACTGAAGCGCTGCTGAACGGAGCTGTCGGCGGGCATACGATTACTTAGTTACGTGGTTCGGGCCTGCGGTACCTTACGGGCGGAGCAGGTTCGGGTTTCAGTTCAATGGCTTCTGTTTCAAGAAGCTTCAGGGCTTCCTGTACCGAGCGCTCTAGTTGTGGGTCGCGGCCCAGGATCACATCGGCAGGCGTTTGCAGCACCTTGATGTCGGGTGCCACGCCCTCGGCCTCCACGGCCCAGTTGCCGTCGGTGTCGAAGAATCCGCCTCGGGGGGCCATCATTATGCCACCATCAATAAACGGCGGGGTATCCCAGATGCCTACCAGTCCGCCCCAAGTGGTGGTACCCACCATTGGGCCGATCTCCATTTTGCGGAACATATAGGGCAACAGGTCGCCGCCTGAACCGGCGCGCTCGTTGATGATCATCACCTTCGGGCCCCAGAGGCCGGCCATGGGTGTGGTAAACGGTCTGCGGTCGCCGGCTTTGGAGTTGAAATAGCCGTGCAGCCTGCGGGCCATAATGTCGACCATATAATCGGCTGCCGAGCCACCCCCGTTGTTGCGTTCGTCAATAACCGCCCCGCGCTTGTGCTGCTGTGCAAAGTAATAGCGGTTAAAGAAAGTGTAGCCAAGCCCACTGGTGTTTGGCACATACACATAGGCGAGCTGTCCGCCCGAAAGCTCATCCACCTTGCGGCGGTTACCTTCAACCCAGTCCATAAGCCTCAACTGGTTTTCGTTGGCTACCGGCACTACAATGACTTCGCGGCTGCCCTGCATGCCGGGGCGGTTGTTCACCCGCAGCTTCACCTGCTTGCCCGAAGTATTCTCAAAGTACTTGTATAGGTTTTCACTTACATCAACCTGAACGCCATTAACTGCCAGCAGGTATTCGCCTTCGTGCACCATGGCTCCGGGTTGGGCAAGCGGGGCCTGCAGGCCTGGGTTCCAGCTTTCGCCGTTGTAAATCTTTTTGAAGCGGTAATGGCCGTTCTCTAGGGCGAAATCGGCGCCAAGCAAACCTACGGGCACCTGGTCGATGGAAGGCATATCGCCGCCACGGGTATAGGAGTGCCCAATGGCCACTTCGCCGCCCATGATTTCGATTACATAATTCAGATCGGTGCGGTGGCGCACGTGGTCAACCCAGGGGCGGTACCAGTTGTACACATCGTTCCAGGGAGCGCCATGCACATTATCCACATACAGGAAGTCGCGCTGCAGGCGCCAGCCTTCCTTGAACATTTGCTGCCACTCTTCCTTTGGCTCGATGCGCATCTTCAACCCCGAAAGGGCCTCCAGCTTTCCATCGCCGGGCTTTTTCGGGCCCTCGGATGTACCCACAATGCCCCAGCCGGAGCCGCTGCGATAAAGGAGCTGCTTGCGATCGTGCGAAACGCTGGCGGCCTGCACCGGGCTCAGCCACGATTCAGACTTACGATCTTTGAAATTATATCGGTGCATGGTTACGCCGGGCTGTCCCTGAATCGCCTCGAAATAAAATAAATAGTTAGCCGGACCTTCGAGCAGACCGGTGTAATTGCGGGCAGGAATGTCAACGGCAACAATTCGCTGTTGAATACCATCGGCATCGATGCGCACCACCACGCCGTTGTCTTTCTTATCGTCATTTTTCTCTTCTGTTTCTGCGGCCTTTTCTTCATCGCTAAGCGGCAAGAAGGGGGAAGCGCCATCTTTGCTGAGCACCACGGCATAAAGAGCCCTTGTAACCGGGTTGTTGTATGAGCTCATATCGAGCCAGCCGGTGTTAAGGCCATAATCGGTGCTGGCCAAAAAGTAAAGGTATTTGCCTTCGGCATCCCAAACCGGAGTAATGGCGTCGGCCATGCCATCGGTCAGCTGTATGCGCTGTCCTGTTTCAATGTTGTAAAGAAAAATAGCCTTAAACTGGTTGTCGAGCAGGCGGGCATATGCCAACCACTTGCTGTCGGGCGACCACACCGGATTCAGGCTCCGGTTGGGGTGCGCAAAACGGTCGGTATCCACCTTCACGGCACGTCCCGTGTTCACATCCACATACCAGAGATTGTAGTGCGTATCGGTGTAGGCAAGGAATTTCCCGTCGGGCGACCAGGCCGGCCGAAAGAAGAAGGTAGGCTCGGGCAGGTTGATCACTTTGGGACCGGCCATTCCAAGCTGATCGCCAATAAAGAGCTGGTACTCGCCGCTGGCATCAGAAAACCACGCAATCTGCTGCCCGTCGGGCGACCATACCGGAAAGCGGTCGGCAGCACCGGGACTGTTGGTAATGTTGCGCCAGTCGCCTTTGTCTTTAGGTACGGTAAAAATCTCACCACGGTATTCGAAAAGGGCGCGCTGACCGGTTGGCGACAGTGATGCATTCTGAAGAGCGGTGGCGATTACATCCTGCCAGCGTGGCCTTGACCAGTGGAAGTCGCCCCGGACGTTAATCTCAGGGGTGGTGATCTGCCCGGTTGCTGGGTTAAACAAATGCAGCCGTGCGGCATGCTCATACACTATCATCCCACCCCCGCCGTTCAGGTTTTTCACATCGAAATCAGCGTGGAATGTCTCCTGCTTCAGCACTTGTGTTGCCGGGTCGAACGACCAGATGTTGGCGGCATAGTCGCGCTCAGAAATAAAATACACCACATTGTTGAGCCAAACGGGCTTCATGTGGCGCTCGTTATCGGTTTGCGGAGTGGCCATCAGCGAATAGTCGTTCAGATCGACGATCCAGATCGGGTTGGCCTGCCCGGCGCGGTAGTTGCGCCACTCGGGGTCCACGAAGCCCACTTCCTGGTAGGCAATGTATTTGCCATCCTGCGAGATCTGCCCTGCCACACCCCTGGGTATGGGAAGCGCTTCAGGCATGCCGCCATCCTTATGTATTTTGAAAAACTTCGACTCCCTTGTGGGAGCGCCTTCCCTGCCCGAAACAAAAATCACGTATTCCCCATCAGGGGTCCAGCCGGCCACCTGGTCAGCCCCGGGGTGCCAAGTCAGCCGCTTGGGCTGCCCGCCTTCAGCAGGGATCAGATACACATCGGTATTGCCATCGTACTGAGCCGTAAAGGCAATATGTCGGCCATCGGGCGAAAAGTGGGGCAGCATCTCGGCCCCTTCGTTGCTGGTAAGGCGGCGTGCTTCGCCACCATCGCGCTCAACAATCCAAAGATCGTTGGCATACACAAAAACAATGTGATCGTTGCTAACCGTGGGCTGGCGCAGCAAAAGCGTGCCCGAAGCAAGCGTTTGGGAAACCATCCCAATTAACAATGCAAAAAGAAAAAGTACTTGTTTCATGGATTTAACAGTTTTAATTAATAATCGGGCTAATGTAAAAAAAATTATTGTGAATGATAGGCGGAATTTATTAGTTTTGAAGCCTTTTCTCAGTATTTGCAGGCATTCCGCTATAGCTGGAAGGCTTCTTCATACTGAAAAAAGACGAATACTTCTGATCAAAAACCATATTTAACAAATTTATATTCCATTTCAATCCATGAAACCAAGATTTTTCCTGCTTATTTCGCTGTTTTTTGCAGCCACCCTTCATGCCCAGCCGGTTGCCGGCTATGGCCAGAACGACAAGGACGCGCTGATCAAAGCCCTTCACGGGGTTTCGGAAGCCACCATAACCGACTGGATGCACATACTGATCGCACCCGAGATGCGCGGGCGGCTGGCCGGTGACATTGGCTACGACCGCTCCGCACAATGGGCGGCCGGCAAATTCGAAAACTGGGGGATGAAGCCTTTTGCGCCCTTCGGAAGCTACTTCCAGGAGTTTCCGCAGCCATATACCCTGATAAAAGATCAGGGGCATTTGCAGTTGAAGACACGCATCGGAAGACAAACCATCAGCAAACCCTTTGAATTTGCCACCGACTATTGGCCCAGCGGACTTTCGGGCAGCGGTGAACTGGATGCTGAAGTGGTTTACGTGGGCCATGGCATTTCGGCACTTGATATGGATTATGACGATTATGCCAGCATAGACGTAAGGGGCAAGATCGTGATCGTGGAACTGGGCTCGCCCTATACCGGCACTTCGCCCGACACCCTTGAAATGTGGTACCCCTATGCCCAGACCGATTATAAAATTGAAAATGCCGCCAAACACGGCGCAAAGGGAATGCTCATGGCCTATATGGCTGCCAACCCAAGGCCAACGGTGCTGCCCGGCTTCCTTTACCTGAGCGTGGCCGACCATGTGGTGGAAGAATTTCTGAAAGGAACCGGTAAGGAACTCAAAACCGTTCGCGAGCAAATCAAAAGCGAAATGAAGCCGCAGTCGTTCAGTACGGGCAAACAGGCCTTTATGGCGGTGAACACCGAATTTTTCCCCGACGGCAAGACCAGCAATGTGGTGGCTGTGATCGAAGGCAGCGACCCGGTGCTGAAGAACGAATACATGATCATTGGCGCACACCTCGACCACCTGGGCATGATGCCGGTGCTGTTTCCCGGCGCGCTCGACAATGCCTCGGGATCGGTCATTGCCATGGGCGTAGCAAAATCGGTGGCCGAAGCCGGTATTGAATTGAAAAGGACCCTGATCATCCTGCTTTTTGGCGCCGAAGAAGTGGGACTGGTAGGCTCCACTTGGTTCGTTGAAAACTGGCCTTACAACAGGGAACAGATCAAATTCATGATCAACCTCGACATGGTGGGGCGCGGCAATTCGTTTTTCGCAGCCACCTCCGAGCCCTGGAAAGAGCTTTTGCCTTATTTCGAGCGCAACAATGAGCAATGGGTGCACCGCCCCATGATGACGCGTTCAAGCCCCTGGGCCCATTCATTCAGGCCGCGTACCGATGGTGCCGTTTTTTCGAACGAGAAAATCCCGGCCATACATTTCGGCGCCCGCGGTGCCACCACCCGCACCCTCTACCACGTGCCCGAAGACGACATGCGACAGATCGAAGTGGAGATCATGCGCGACGTGATCAAAGTGCTCACCATGAGCATCATTGAAATGGGCAACGCAGAGAGTTTGGAGACGGGGGGATTTTGAATTTTTCCATGGTGTCGCTTCGCTATGCCATGGGCTTAAATAAGTTGTCCCTTCGGGACGATGGCCGGGCTGAAAGCCCAATTCAATTTAGCCCGGGGTAACGCCCCGGGAAAAAGAATGATTTTGTTCGCCCTGACAGGGCAAGTTAAACAATTCTGGCAAGGTTTATTGACCCCCAGAGGCCCTCTCAAAAGTATATTTTAGCCACAAAAACACGAAGTCACAAAAATATCACAAAATAAAAAGCTGTTATTCAATATTTTGTGTTATTTAGTGTTTTGGTGATTTAGTGGCAATTTGAATTTATTCGATTTTTGAGACAGCCTCGCCATAGCAGTGGGTAATTGAGAAAGCGAAAAAAAACCTAATTAATCTCCCTTATCAACAAAGTCAGTAACCTCCTGAATCAATGGCTCCAGGAAAGGCGTGTAAGCGCTTTGGGGAAAGTCGGTTTTAAATTGTTCAAAAATTGCTTGAAGGTTCACATCAATCTCACGTCTCATTTTTTGGTGATAAAACAAACCAGCCAAATAAAATTCCAAAATATCCCCAGAAATGAATTCTTTGGCCAATTCAACATTATGACTGTGAGTCAGGTTAGCTTTTCTTTTTTCTGCCCGAATCTGGGTAAATTGCTCAACATCAAACTTTGTGTATATATTTTGCCAAATCTTCAATTCAATCAAGAACCACGAATAATAAGATTGTAATAAATAATCATTCTCAATAACATCTAAATCCAGTGCTTCATACCAAATCTGGCTTAAATCATTCGGAATGGGTTCATTGTTTCTCAGAAAAGCAAAACGATTGGTTCCTGCCAAAACCCCAAGGGCAGATTTATAATAACACATCCTTTCAGTAATTAACAATTCCTTAAGGTTTTCAGTTATTTTTCCATCTAAAAATAAACTTTGAATTGCCTTTTCCTCTTTGGCCAATTCACTTTTTAGCCTATGAGAAATTACATTATAATTTGAAACATCCTCTCCAAAAGAATACAAGCAAGTTATCGGGTTTTCATGGGGAAGTTCGTTGAAGAAATTTTGCACAATCCCCAAATCCCCTTCAATTGATAATTTTCTATCTTCGGTAAGATTGAGGATTATGTCATAATGTTGGTTTGGTTCAATGATTAAAGGCGGTGAATCCAGATACCGGAAATACAGCAATGCAGGTCTGTCAATAACCAGATTGATCTCAAACCCACCCAGCGAATCCGGGAATCTCCATTCGAAAAAACCTTCAAATGCTACCCCATTCACTGGTACGGTATATCTAAACTGTTCAGGGATGTTTCCAACAAATTGACCCTTTATGGTTACTTCCCCGGTTTGAGACCGGTTACAGCCCAAAATAGAAACAAACAATACAAATATTAAGGCACTGAAAATAATTTGCTTCATCGGTGAAAAATTTAATAGCACTAGTTAGCAATAAATCCATTCAAAGAAAATGAATATTTCTTAATTCGCATGATTTTTTCTGCCAACTGCTTTAATTTAAAGTCATTCTAAATAAAAAAATCCAAAAACAGACTCATGTTTTGACTGGTTTTAACAAACTAATTGGCTTGGTTTTCCTGTTGGAAAAGATTCAGGGCATCTTTTCTGGAATTGATTTCCAGCTTGGAATAAATGCTGTTTACATGCGATTTAACAGTGCTTAAACTAACCATTAAAGACTCTGATATTTCCTTATTGGTTTTGCCTTCCCTGATCATGGAGAAAACTTTTCGCTCCTGTACAGTCAAATCTTTCAGGGGATTCTGGTTTTTGGGCCAGCTCTTATGAAGCCACAGGCTCACAAAAAAACCAGCAATAAACAAAATGGTTCCAAACAGAAGTATCCTGAATGAAAGCCCTCTGCTTTTTTGAACTGGAATTTTTTTTCTGAATTCTTCAAAATAAACAGTTTCCTCGTTTTTCCATTTCAGCAGAAAATTTTTGTAAAACTGCTGGTTTAGGGGGAAATTACTCTCAAACCTGCTTTTATAAAGGGCATAAAGGCTTACGATGGGATTTGAACAGGTGTCAGCAAATACCCTAAGGTTCTCGAAAACACCGCTTCTGATTAAATCGCTCTTTACCGGGCTTATTTCAAAGCTGGCACTATCAAGATAGGCCGCAATTTGATTTATTTGCAGCAGTTGTATATTTGGATAATATCCGTCAAATTGGATGTCCTTGGTGATCACCGAATCACAGTTATTTCTTATTAAAACCCGGGCAGCCCTGTTAGCGATCAAAAATAAATGGTTTTCATCCTTGCCGCCAATAATCAGGGATGCTGCAGGGTCTTTCCTTTTTGAAAAATGAATTCTGAATAAATGATCTTTATCCGGCAGATATTGGGTTCCGAACCGAAAACTCCCCGAATAATCAATAACTGCCTTATCAATGATCATAGAATGCGACATAGTATACATGTCGTTAAAACTGGGGATCAATGACAAATAGGCAACAGGGCTCCAAACAGCGGTATCAAGTTGAAATTGCCCGTAAATTCCTGATTCTGAATTCAGATTGGATTGAAAAATAAGAAAAACAAACAGCAACACAAAAATTTTCTTGAAACCCATTTTTCGAGAGATTATCTGAAAGTTTTAATGCAGAATTAACCACAACAAATGAATTCATAAAATCATCAATTCTGGATTTGGGTTACTGTAATATTAATCTGTGCATGTGCATTTTGGGGTATAATTTTTACCACCCACTTGCCCTTTTTTGGTTTTTGAAAAGTTTTTCTAAATTGTCCCTGAACCACTTCCTTTGTTGTTGGGTTGTTTGCTCCACCGACCTGACAGCCAATTGAAAAATTCCCCTGTTTTTCACCGGAAGGGTCAAAGATTTCAATACTCAATTTGCCTTCGTGAATGTTAGAGTCGATAGAAAGGGCGAAAGTATCGTACTCATCTGAAACATCAATGGAAATTTGCTGTTCCTTTGATTCATTTTCTAGTTTTAGGTTTCTGGCCGTGTTGAAGGCAGTTTTTTCCTGGGCATTGGTCATGGGAACGAGGAGAAAAACGGAAACAATGAGAATGATTAGCTTTTTCATTTTTTTTGATTTAAATGGTTAAAGAATGAACGAAGCAAATCTATATTATCATACCTTATTTAACAACTCAAAAAAGGTTGAATTAGTGCTGAAAAAAGGTTTAAAA
>Ga0209498_1000163_pt1 | contig 39024 bp, 28 predicted proteins | sample WalLakDeSediment_FD_184131 | JGI IMG/M metagenome (GOLD analysis project Ga0209498, IMG submission 184131) | Lake sediment microbial communities from Walker lake, Nevada to study Microbial Dark Matter (Phase II) - Walker Lake 11/02/13 Deep... | ecosystem: Environmental > Aquatic > Freshwater >... | reverse complement strand
CAACCCCCAATATCAGCGCCGGGGCATTGGCCGCCAACTGGCCATTGCTTCCATTGTTTTCGCAAAAGAAAAGGGATACCAGATCAAGCTGGAAGTGCACCAGACCAATACAGCCGCCATTGAGCTATACAAAGGCCTGGGCTTCCAGTACTTGGGCGATTATGATGTGTATATTATCAGGAGCTATTAAAATACTTAAGGGGCACCAAACATACTCACCGGGTGACTCCCAGTCACCCCGTGAGTAGCCAAACAGCCTTTAGCCTTTAGCTTGGAACTTGGAGTTTGGAACTTTGCACCCAAAACACCAAACCCCAAACCTTCCCTGTTTACTCCTTCCTGCTTTCCAGCAGAATGTTCAGCATTTTAATGGCTGCTTCGGCAATAACGGTTCCAGGGCCAAACACGCCCACTACGCCGGCATCGTAAAGGAACTGATAGTCTTGTGGCGGGATAACGCCACCTACGATCACCATTATGTCGTCGCGGCCGAGGGCTTTGAGTTCTTCGATGATTTGCGGGGCAAGGGTTTTGTGCCCTGCGGCGAGGCTCGAAACGCCCACGATGTGCACGTCGTTTTCCACGGCCTGTCGGGCAGCTTCTTTAGGGGTCTGGAACAGGGGTCCCATATCCACATCAAAGCCCATGTCGGCATAACCGGTGGCTACCACCTTGGCGCCGCGGTCGTGGCCATCCTGGCCCATTTTGGCGATCATGATGCGGGGGCGGCGGCCTTCGATGGCGGCAAACTCATCGGCCATCTCGCGGGCCTTGGCAAAACTGTCGTTATTTTCGATTTCCATTGAATATACTCCTGATATTGAACGTATCACGGCCTGGTAGCGGCCAAACACTTTTTCGCATGCCATGCTGATCTCGCCCAGGGAGGCACGCTTGCGGGCAGCATCTACGGCCAGCTCGAGCAGGTTGCCCTCGCCTGTTTCACAGGCTTGAGTAATGGCATCGAGAGCCAGCTGCACCTCTTCATTGTTGCGCCCGGCACGTAGCTTTTCAAGGCGCCTGATCTGTGAGGAGCGAACGGCGGTGTTATCAACATCGAGAATATCGATGGGGTCTTCCTTTTCGAGACGGTACTTATTTACACCTACGATAATGTCTTTGCCTGCGTCGATACGGGCCTGTTTGCGGGCCGAAGCCTCTTCAATGCGCATCTTGGGCACACCCGTTTCGATGGCTTTGGCCATGCCGCCAAGGCTTTCAATCTCCTGGATGTGCGCCCAGGCGCGATGGGCTATCTCATGGGTGAGGGCCTCCACATAGTAGGAGCCAGCCCATGGGTCGATGGCTTTGCAAACGTTGGTCTCTTCCTGTATGTAAAGCTGGGTGTTGCGGGCAATGCGGGCCGAAAAATCGGTGGGCAAGGCAATGGCCTCGTCCAGCGCGTTGGTGTGCAGACTCTGGGTGTGTCCAAGCACCGCACCCATGGCTTCAATGGCGGTACGTGCCACGTTGTTGAATGGATCCTGCTCGGTAAGGCTCCAGCCCGAGGTCTGCGAGTGGGTGCGCAAAGCCAGGGATTTGGGGTTTTTGGGGTTGAACTGTTTCACGATCTTGGCCCAGAGCAGACGGGCAGCGCGCATCTTGGCAATTTCCATGAAATGATTCATTCCGACCGCCCAAAAAAACGAAAGGCGTGGGGCAAATGTATCAATGTCCATGCCCGAATTCACCCCGGTCCGGAGATATTCCAGTCCATCGGCCAGGGTGTATGCCAGCTCAATGTCGCAAGTGGCGCCGGCTTCCTGCATGTGGTACCCACTAATGGAAATGGAGTTGAACTTGGGCATGTTCTTCGAGGCAAACTTGAAGATATCGGCAATGATGCGCATGCTTGGAAGGGGCGGGTAGATGTAGGTGTTGCGCACCATGAACTCCTTGAGGATATCATTTTGGATGGTACCGCTCAGCTTCTCCATGGGCACGCCCTGCTCTTCGGCGGCCACTATATAAAAGGCCATTACGGGCAGCACGGCGCCGTTCATGGTCATGGATACCGACATTTTGTCGAGCGGGATCTGGTCGAAGAGGATCTTCATGTCGAGTATGGAGTCGATGGCCACGCCGGCCTTGCCCACATCCCCCATCACGCGCTCGTGGTCAGAGTCATAACCGCGGTGCGTGGCCAGGTCGAAAGCCACCGAGAGGCCCTTTTGGCCTGCAGCCAGGTTGCGGCGGTAAAAAGCATTTGACTCTTCGGCGGTGCTAAAGCCGGCATACTGACGTATGGTCCAGGGTTTCATCACGTACATGGTGCTGTAAGGCCCGTGAAGGTAGGGCTCAATGCCGGCGGCATAGTTCAGGTGTTCCATCTCGAGCAGGTCGTCGGGGCCATAAACGGGCTTCACCCCGATCTGTTCGGCTGTAAGCCAGTCTTTGCTCACCTTGTTTTGCTTCTCCCATTCGGCGAAAGCTCCGGTGTTTTTCTTGTCAAACTGTAAGGAGATATCTTTGAAATTCGGTCTCATGATTTTTTTCAGTTTATGGTTCTACTTACGGCCATTAAGCCATGCCCATCAGTTCGTTGAAATGGGTGAGCGCCTGCAGCAGGTTGGTGCGCATGTGAATGTAATGATCCACGCCAGCCTGGTCGAGTTGCTCGAGCAGTTCTTTGGGATAGCCCGCCACCACCACTTGTGTTTCTGGCGACTTTTCCTTGATGAAGGTTGCTGCGGGTGCCATGTCGGCATATTCTTCGTCGCTGCTGCAAAGCACTACAATCTCGGCGCCCTGGTCGATGGCAGCCTGCACTCCCTCTTCGATGTTTTGGAAGCCGGGGTTGTCGATGATTTGGTAGCCGGCCACGCCGAAGAAGTTGGTGGTGAAGCTTGCCCTTGCCTTGCGCATGGTTAGGTTGCCATAAGTTAACAGGAATACTTTGGGAACTTCAAAACCTTTCTTTTTGTGGTTTTCAACGGCCAGTCGCAATGCTTCGAAAGCCTGCACTCCTCGGTAGGACCTTAGTCCGGCCAGGTCGGTGAGTTTGGCAATGGGCTGCAACTTATCGAGCATTTCTTCGCTGAGGTTGGGGTACTGATTCACGCCCACAAATACTTGCTTGCGCATGGCAATATCCATGTCGCGCTGCTGGCAGGTATTTTGAATTTGCTCGTGGATGAATCTCTTTTCCACGTAAGTGATAAAACCACCCTGCTCCTCCACTTCAACGAATAGTTTCCAGGCTGCTTCTGCAATGGAATGGGTTAGGTTTTCAACATAAAAGGATCCGGCGGCAGGGTCTGAAACTTTATTAAAGTAAGCTTCATATTTCAGCACGATCTGCTGGTTGCGGGCAATGCGGTCGGAGAAGTCGTCGGATTTCTTGTAGGTGCTGTCGAAAGGCTGCACAGTCATACTATCTGCACCTCCGATGGCTGCGGCCATGGCTTCGGTGGTGGTACGCAGCATGTTAACATAGGGGTCGTAAATGCTCTTGTTCCACGAGGAAGTCACGGCATGTATATTCATTTTCATGCTTGCCGCTTTTGCCGGCTGGTATTGCTCCACAATTTTTGCCCACAGCAGCCTTGCTGCCCGTAGTTTTGCAATTTCCAGGAAGTAATTGGAGCCAACGGCCAGGGTAAACTGCATGCGCGGTGCTATATCGTCGATGCTAATGTCTTTTTCGGTCAGCGCGGCAAGATATTCATTGCCTTGTGCGAGCGCAAATGCCAGCTCCTGCACCAGGCTGGCACCGGCATTGTGAAAGTGCTGGCCGTTTACGGCGATGATTTTGAACTTCGGCAGCCTTTCCTTGCCGAGGTTCAGCAGTTCGGCGGCCTGCTCCATATTGGCTTCGCGGCTATCGTAAAACTTGTTGTACAATACGAAATAACCAAGCGGATCGAAATTGAAAGAGCCGCGGGCTTCCTGGTTGTACATATTTACCAGCCATTCAGCAAGTTGCAGAAAGTTTTTCCCGTGGTTGAGATGCACCGGCGTTTTGGCGGGGTCGATATTTTCTATAAGCCTGGCAAGATCAAGGGCTGATGCCACTTCGCCGGCATTAATGCCAACAGCTTCGGCACCTTTGGCAAGGGCCTTCAGTGCGGTGGCATTGGCTTTTTCGGGGTCTTCTGTGTCAATGTCCTGGCGTATTTCCCAGTTGTTGTCGCGGGTTTTGCCGCCGCGCACAAAAGGCGCTTCGCCCGGAAGGGTATGCATATGCGCCAGCTTTTCGAGGTCTTCTGCACGGTAATAAGGCCGTATCTTCAAACCTTCAATGGTTTTCCAGATCAGCTTTTTTTCGTAATCTGCACCCTTAAGGTCTTCATGAATTTTTTCTTCCCATTGCCGGGTCGATACCGGTGGAAATTCCTGAAACAAACCGGCTGTCTTTTCCTGATCCATAAATAGCAATTTTTGGTTTTTGGCTGGTGAATGGTAAAACGCTGCAAAATTACAACAAAAAAAGCAATTGCCCAATAATTAAAGGGCTTTCAGGCGATGGGCCGATGCCGAAAAAGCTTCATTTTGTCTCCATCCTTTTTTTTGAGATTCGGCAATTTATCCTACTTTTACAAGGATTTTTTCCAAAAGAGTCCTTTTTGCCTTTCGCTGCACACCAAATTAAAGATTAAACGTCTGAATCATAAATACTAAACCAGAATCCATGAATAAAAAATTTACCAGGCTGGCTTTAGCCGGATTATTATGTTTTTTCTTTCCCTTTGCGGGAATGGCGCAGGTCGACAACCCCTATCAGGGAACCCAGATCGATCTATCCTTAAAGCTGATATCGGAGCAAGAATCGACCCTGACTCAAGACCCGACTCCGGAGTCGCTGGAGCGCTTTTTCGAACGTTACGGCATTTCCAGTCGTATTGTTGGGGGCGAACCTGCCAACATTCTCGATTATCCCTGGCAGGTTTCCCTGCAACTTCAGCCCCAGTTTGGCGGCGGACATTTCTGTGGCGGTACCGTCATTAATAATGAGTGGATACTAACTGCCTCGCACTGCCTGGTGTGGGACGATGTGGATCTTATGCCGCATCATATAAGGATCAGGGCGGGTTTTTCCTTACTGAACTCTACTGAGGGCAGTTACTACAATATCGCTGAGTTTATTTTGCATCCAGATTATGTAGATGGTCAGAATCCCAATGACATTGCCTTGCTTAGGCTATCAAGCCCCATTAACCTCGACCCTCCCGGGGTGGAGGTGGTTAAAGTGGTTACCCAAGCCGATGCCGCCGCTGGCATGACCGACCCGGGCGTTATGGCCAAGATCTCCGGTTGGGGTTCCCTGACCTTCCAGGGCCCGGTAGTCAATGAACTCAGAGCGGCCGAAGTGCCAATCGTGGGTGTTTCACAAACCAGTTATCCTCCGTCCATGATCACTGCCGACATGATTATGGCTGGCGTTGCAGGTGTGGATGCCTGCCAGGGTGACAGCGGCGGCCCAATGGTAGTGCCCGATGGCTTTGGGGGATATAAAATTGCAGGAGTAGTGAGTTGGGGCAATGGCTGCGGCCTGCAGGGCTATCCCGGCGTATATGCCCGCGTCAGCCATTTCGAAGACTGGATCGGGCAATATGTAGTGATCTCTGACCCCAATCAGTTTACCAACCTTTGGTACGAAGGTTTTGAACCCGCCTTGCAGGGCGGCGCCCTTCCCGAGGGCTGGCAGTTGAAGCGAAACACCGCTGCCGATGGCGGCCTGAACGGCAACAACCTTCAGGAGGTAACCACCAATATTCCTTTAAAGTGGTTCCGCATTTCAACCCTTGCCTATCCATACACTCAGGGTAACGCCGGACAGTATGTGCGATCGGGTGCTGCTGCGCTGCATACCAGCTGGAACGCTGCGGACTTTACCTGGGCTATCACGCCCGAAATTCAGCTTCCTGCTGATGTCGACGACCTGCAGCTTTCGTTTTGGCCTTGGATGAACAGCGATCTGGCTCAAAGCTGGATCACCCAACTTTATGTCAATATTTTGGTGGATGGGCAGTGGCAAACCTTTGCTTCGCTTGATGATGGAACAATTAACTTGTTCGCCTCCAGCGTAGATCTCCCATTGGCCGACTACTTGGGTGAGACAGTAAAGTTTGCATTTGTGCACAAATGGAACGATGGCATACAGATGAGCATCGACGATATTTCCATTCGTTATGAAAATCCACAGGCCACCGCCATCTTCAGCGTAAGCGATGGCGTAAATCCCCTTTCGGGAGCCGTTGTTGATATAACCGGCGTTGGGCTGTTTGCCACTGGCGAAGATGGCAGGGTGAATGTGGCTGTTTATCTTGGCCCCAATGCCTATGAGTTTACGGTGGCCCTTCCGGGCTTTTTCCCTTACAGCGGTTCGGTTGATATCACCACCGACGATCAGCTGGTCGTGATTGAACTGGAGAAAATTCCTGCACCCGAAATTGCCGTGGCACCCCAAAGCATTGAGCTTGTTGTTTACCAAGGCTTCCATGCCAGTGCAGCTCTCGAAATTGCCAACAATGGCGATGCCGACCTTACATGGAACTTATTTGCCATTCCTTCGGTGAAAAATGAGAAAGTGGCCGAAGTTGCTGCCCCTGCGCCGGTGCTTTACGAAGGCATTGTGGCCGATGGCACTTTCCGTGCTTATCAGGATCCTGACTTTGTTGCCGAAGAATCCGGCCGATTGTTTGAGCAGGTTGAGATACATCACGATTCGGGCCCCGGCTCCAACAGCATTGGCACCAACACAGCTGCCACCTGGATTTCAGCTGCCCGCTTCACCCCCGAAGACCTGACTTTGTATTACGGCCTTTATGAGCTAAGTGCCCTGCGTTTCCATATCAGGTATAATACTTTTTCGTCCGTAACTGCCATGGTTTGGAAAGGCGGATCGGAAAACGGACCCTCTGAAGAAATTTATTCGGCCGTTGTAACCAGCGAAGTAGTAATCGATGGTTTTACCAACCATGAGCTTCCTGAAGCAATTGCGCTGGAGCCTGGCTACGAATACTGGATTGGCTACCAGATTGTCGCCACCGGAAGCTACCCTTCAACAGTCGATGCTGGCCCAATGGTGCCGGGTAAGGGTGCCTGGATGTTTTTTAACAATGCCTGGCAATTACTTCCGGATATTGCGCCTACCCTCAATTACAATTGGGTGATCCGTGGGGTACTCGATCCCTTGCTTGGTGTCGACTGGCTTTCTTTCAATCCGGAAGCTGGTACCATTGAACCTGATCAGCAGACCACACCTATGATAATAATTGATGCCAGCGATCTTGAGCTTGGAGATTACCAGGCTACCATTGTAGTTAGAAGCAATGCCGGCGACGATATCCTGGTGCCGATTACCATCAGTGTGGTTCCCCCTGTATTCGATGTGGAATTTCTGGTTGTTGACCCTGATGGAGAACCCGTGGAAGACGCCGTGGTGACCCTCGACGGACTGACCAACACCGCCGGCGACTATCTGTTTGCAGACATAATTGCAGGAACCTACGCCTTTACCATTCAAAAGGAGGGTTACTTTGATGCCAACGGCTCGGTGATGGTGGTTGACCAGGATGTTATGCTTACTGTAACGCTTATTCCCGAAGATGCCACTACCTATGCACTTGATGTAACCATCGACGATGAATTTGGCAACCCGGTGGAAGGCGCCTACCTGGTGCTGGAAAACTTTGGCGGATATTTTTCTGACAGCCAGGGAGGCATTTTGCTGCAGGTGGTTGCCGGAGATTACGACTTTTTTGTTTCAAAGCATGGCTTTGAGCCGCAATCAGGGCAGGCGACCATTGTTGATGTTGACTTAAACCTCGATATTACGCTGATTTATCTGCGCTATTTGGTAAGCACTTCATCTGATCCCGCAACCGGTGGAACCGTAACGGGTGCTGGCGAATATTACCACGGCCAGACTGTAACACTTACAGCCCAGGCAGCCGATTTTCATACTTTCGTAAACTGGACCGAAGCCGATGAGGTAGTTTCTGAAAACGAAGAATATACCTTTGAGATAACTGGTCCGCGAAGCTTTACTGCACATTTCCAGATCAACACTTACCAGCTTGTTGTTACCGCTGAGCCAGCAGCAGGCGGCAGCGTGGCCGGATCGGGCGTTTTTGAGCACGGAACCCTGGTTGCTGTCACCGCTGTGCCAGCTACCAACTACGTATTTGTGCATTGGACCGAAAACGGAGAGGTGATAGAAGGCGCTGGAGCCACTTACAGCTTCACCATTGAAAGCGACCGCAATCTGGTAGCGGTGTTCAACCTGATTAATCATACGCTTACCATTCTGAAAACTGGTGATGGCATTACTGATCCGGTAGCCGGTGAGCATGTGTATCCGCACGGTACCCCTGTCACCCTTACGGCTACTAACTCGGGCATGTGGGTGTTCCAGCACTGGACTGTCGGAAGCCAGAACATCCCGAGTCCCACCTTTAATGTTACCATGAACAACGATGTTACCGTGCATGCGTTCTTTCAGGATGTGACTTCAGTGGATGAGTTTGAAGCGATAAGTAGTCTGACCGTCTATCCCAACCCTGCTTCCGGAAAATTCTTCCTGAAGATGAACCGGGGCTTTAGTAACGGACTGCTCAGGGTAATAGATGCCGCCGGAAACGTGGTGTACGCGAAAAACCTCGAAAGCATTGTTGCCGCGCAGACCCTCGAGTTGGATGCCAGCACCTGGACCAGGGGAATTTATTTCGTAAGCCTCACCTCTGAGAATGGCGTGCAAACCACATCTGTGGTAATCAGCAGATAATAAAATGTTCCTTTTCAGGGAAAATAAATTCAGAGCCCCGGCAAATCGTGCCGGGGCTCTGCTTTTCGCTAAGGCAATTTTTAACTCCCTGTTTGCTTATCATTTACTAATTTCGCAGTTTGAAAAGATTTAACCTTACACAACGATATGGACTACAATTTCAGGGAAGTAGAGAAGAAATGGCAGAGATTCTGGAGCGAGAACAAGACCTATAAAACCGAAATCGACAGGCAAAAGCCCAAGTTTTACGTGCTCGACATGTTTCCCTATCCATCGGGGGCGGGTTTGCATGTGGGCCATCCGCTGGGCTACATTGCCTCCGACATATATTCGCGCTACAAGCGTCAGAAGGGCTTTAACGTGCTGCACCCCATGGGCTACGATGCCTATGGCCTTCCGGCAGAACAATACGCCATTCAGACCGGGCAGCACCCTGCCATTACCACCGAACGCAACATCAACCGCTACCGAGAGCAGCTCGACAAGATCGGTTTCTCGTACGATTGGGACCGCGAGGTGCGCACCTGCGAACCTGACTATTATAAGTGGACGCAATGGACTTTCATACAGCTTTTCAATCATTTTTATAACAACAAAACTCAGAAAGCTGAGCCCATCAACCAGCTTGTGGCTGCGTTTGAAGCCCGCGGAAATGCCAGCGTAGATGCTGCCTGCGATCCGGTAGCTGCTTTTTCTGCCAACGACTGGAAGCAAATGAGAGAGGCCGAACAGCAACAAGTGCTTATGCACTATCGCCTGGCCTATCTTTCTGACACTATGGTAAACTGGTGCCCTGCCCTTGGAACCGTATTGGCCAACGATGAGGTGAAGGAAGGCTTCTCTGTTCGTGGCGGTCACCCTGTCGAGCGCAAGAAAATGCAGCAGTGGTTTCTGCGCATTACTGCCTATACCGACCGCCTGCTCGAAGGGCTGGAGCGCATCGAGTGGAGTGAGTCAATCAAAGAGATACAGCGCAACTGGATAGGCCGCTCCGAAGGGGCTACCATCTTTTTTGGGGTGAAGAGCCACGAGTCGAGCATTGAAGTATTTACCACCCGCCCAGACACCATTTTTGGCGCCACCTTTATGGTGCTGGCGCCTGAGCATGAACTAGTGAGTAAGATCACCACCCCTGAATTTTCCGCTGCCGTTGACCAATATGTGACCATGGCCAGCCGCCGTTCGGACCGCGAGCGCATGGCCGAAGTGAAAACCGTTTCGGGGCAATTTACCGGCGGTTATGCTGTGCACCCCTTTTCAGGGAAACTCATGCCTATTTATATTGCCGATTATGTGCTTGCGGGCTACGGTACCGGCGCCATTATGGCCGTACCAGCGCACGATAGCCGCGACTATGCCTTTGCCAGACACTTTGGTCTGGACATCGTTGAAGTGGTTACCGGCGGGAACATTGAAGATGGATCGTATGATGCCAAGGAAGGCACCATGATCAACAGCGACTTTATCAACGGCCTGGAGGTGAAGCAAGCGATTTCCACCGTGATTACCCGCCTGGAAGAGTTGGGTATCGGCACCGGTCGAATTAATTTCCGCCTGCGCGACGCCATATTCAGCCGGCAGCGTTATTGGGGCGAGCCTTTTCCGGTGTATTACAAGAACGATATTCCCTATGTGCTGCATGAGACGGAACTTCCGCTCGAACTGCCCGAGGTGGACAAATACCTGCCCACCGAAACCGGTGAACCGCCACTGGCACGCGCCATCAACTGGCAAACCAAAGAGGGTTATCCGCTCGAGCACAATACCATGCCGGGCTTTGCCGGATCGAGTGCCTATTACATTCGTTATATGGATCCACACAATGAGCAGGCGCTGGTTTCCAAAGAGGCCGTTGAATACTGGGAAAACGTTGACTTGTATGTGGGCGGTGCCGAACATGCCACCGGCCACTTGATTTATTCACGGTTTTGGAACAAATTCCTTTTCGATATTGGTTTAGTAGTCAAAGATGAGCCTTTTAAAAAGCTGATCAACCAGGGCATGATACAGGGGCGATCTAATTTTGTGTATCGCATAAAGGGTACCAATAAGTTTGTATCATACAACCTCCGCAACGATTATGAGGTGACGCCAATACATGCAGATGTGAACATCGTGCATCACGATGTGCTCGACCTTGATGCCTTCCGCAAATGGAACCCCGAGTACCGGGAGGCAGAATTTATTCTGGAAGACGGAAAATATATCTGTGGCTGGGAAATTGAGAAAATGTCGAAGTCCTTCCATAATGTGCAGAATCCGGATGATTTGATTGAGCGTTACGGGGCCGACACCCTGCGATTGTATGAGATGTTTCTGGGCCCTATTGAGCAAGCCAAACCCTGGGATACCAATGGTATTGAGGGTGTTTTCAGGTTTATCCGCAAGCTCTGGCGGCTCTATCACGGCAAAAACAACGAGTGGTACGTTACTGCCGACCCTGCTACCGACCAGGAAATGAAGGTGCTCCACAAAACCATTAAAAAGGTTGGCGAGGATATTGAGAAGTTTTCATTCAACACCGCCGTGAGCACCTTTATGATCTGCGTGAACGAACTGGGCGACCTGGGCTGCAACAAGCGCGGGATACTGGAGCCCCTGGCTGTGATGATTTCATCTTTTGCCCCGCACCTTGGCGAGGAGCTCTGGCAGCAGCTTGGAAATGGCGAAAGTGTCACTGTGGCGCAGTTTCCGCAATGGGAAGAGAAGTACGTGGCAGACGACATGATTACCTACCCGGTTCAGTTTAACGGCAAGACCCGTTTTAAACTCGAGCTGCCTGCCGCAAGCACCAAAGAATCTGTTGAGACTGCTGTGCTGGCTGCCCCCGAGGCCGCCAAATGGCTCGAAGGCAAGCCTCCCAAGCGGGTAATCGTGGTGCCTGGAAAAATCGTAAACGTGGTTATTTAGAACCCTTCCGGGAAATACTTTTGCTGATATTCAGGCTATTGCGCTTTTTGGAATGTTTTTTGAAAATCAGGGATCAGGCTTCTGATCGTAAAATTTTGCGAAAGGGATACCGTTTATAATTAATAAATCTGATACCCATGAGTGTTTTAAATAAATCCTATCTTTTCCGTTACGGCATTTTTTTGTTGTCTTTGTTTTTTTATCTAGCCCTTCCTATTCATTCTTACGGCCAGGAAATGCGAGAAGTAGAAAACACAGCCTTTTCTCCCGGCGAGAAGTTGGTGTTTCGTGCCTACTACAGCAGCGCGCTCACCGGCAATGTTACCGCCGGAGAGGCCAGCCTAGAGGTATTGCAGAATACCGAAGTGATTGGCGGGCGAAGCACTATGCCCGTGATTGGGCTCATGCGCACCCGGGGTCTGTTTAACCTCTTCTTCAGGGTAAACAATCGCTTCGAATCTTATATCGACCGCTCGGCCATTGCCCCGCTGCTTTTTATAAGAAGGGTGGAAGAGGGAAAGTATCGCAAAAGCCAGGATGTGATGTTCAACCACTTCGACAAGGTTGCCGTAAGCAATTCCGGCACGGTTCCCATTCCGGCCTATGTGCAGGATATCATTTCGGCCTTTTTCTTTGCCCGCACCTATGCGTTTGAAAACCCAAAGGTTGGCGATGAGTTTAATGTGGACTTTTTCCTCGACGATTCAGTGTATGTTACGCGCATAGTTTTCGACGGCTACGAGCGCATCAATACCCGCCTGGGAACCTTTAACACCCTTAGATTTAAGCCAATGGTGCTAAAGGGCAAGGTTTTTTCGCAGCCCTATCCCATGACGCTGTGGATCTCAGACGACAAAAACAGGGTGCCGCTCCTGGTCGAATCGGGCCTGGTGGTAGGAAGCGTCAAGCTCGAACTTTCAGAATACCAAGGCCTGAGAAACCCACTGACTTCCAAAATAAGGTAAGTGCCTTTTTGCATTCAAGTAATTAACAACCATTAAAACCCAAGGGCCATGAAAACAAGAACCACCATTACCGCCCTGCTTTTGCTCTTGCTGGCAACCTTTTCGGGCTGCAGCAAAATTGAAATCGATGCCCGCAACCAGTTTACGGGCCGCTATGCAGTTGAGGAGTTCAACTATATAGATGGCAGCCTCTTATACTACGATCTGCGCATCCGCAAGGTTGCCGAATCGGATGACGAGATTGTTTTTGAGAACTTTTTCAATGCCGGAATCAATGTGTATGGCGTGGTTGTGGGCACCCGTGTGTATATCGAAGCCCAGACCAACGGCATTTTCTGGGTTGAAGGTCAGGGCACCCTTTCGGGTGATGTGCTTAACATGGCTTACTTCGTTGTTGCCACCATAGGCCAGAGCACCTACGACCACGACATTATTGCCACACTTACTAAATATTAATTTTAAAACCATACAACATGCTGACAGCTGAGATTAAAACCGTGAAAGGAACCATGAAAGTGCATTTTTATGAAAAGGATGCGCCCAGCACGGTAAAGAATTTTGTGGATCTTTCGCGCAAAGGTTTTTATGATGGACTGACTTTTCACCGTGTGATTCCAGATTTTGTAATTCAAGGGGGGTGCCCCGATGGCACCGGCATGGGTGGCCCGGGCTATCGCATTAAATGCGAGCTCGATGGCGACAACCAGTACCATGACCGTGGCGTGCTTTCCATGGCCCATGCCGGGCGCGATACCGGCGGCTCACAATTTTTTATTTGCCACAGCCGTGAGAATACTGCTCACCTCGACCGCAACCACACTTGCTTCGGAAAAGTAGTGGAAGGCCTTGAGGTGATCGACCTGATCCGCGGTGGCGACCGCATTGAAAAGGTCACCATTACCGAAACTGATGAGTAAAACCTTAAACTTTGCCATTCGTGGCGAATTCATTGAGCTGATACAGTTGCTCAAGGCCATAAACCTGGCCGAGAGCGGTGGTCAGGCCAAAGCCATTGTTGAGGAAGGCCTCGTTAAGCTCAACGGTCAGACAGAAACCCGGAAGCGTGCCAAGCTGCGGCCGGGCGACCGCGTGGCGTTTCAAAACACCACTATCGTTCTGGAATAACAGAAAAAAAGCCGCTTCCTTTTTTGGAAGCGGCTTTTTCATTATTCATGAGGGGTTGATTTTTACATCATGCCGCCCATGCCACCCATACCAGGGTTCATTGGCATTTCGGGCTTGTCTTCCTTGATATCGACAAGTACACACTCGGTGGTGAGCAGCATACCGGCAATGGAAGCGGCGTTTTCGAGGGCAATACGGGTAACTTTGGTGGGGTCGATTACACCTGACTCGTAAAGGTTTTCGTACTTTTCGGTACGAGCGTTGAAGCCAAAGTCTTCCTTGCCTTCTTTTACTTTCTGCACAACGATAGAACCTTCTACGCCGGCATTTTCAACGATCATGCGAAGGGGTTCTTCCAGGGCGCGTCGAACAATGGCCACACCTGTGGTTTCGTCATCGTTTTCGCCTATAAAATCAATGAGGGCTTCAAGTGCTCGGATATAAGCCACGCCACCACCAGGAACAATACCTTCTTCAACGGCAGCACGGGTAGCGTGCAGGGCGTCGTCGAAGCGGTCTTTCTTCTCTTTCATTTCCACCTCGCTTGCTGCACCAACGTAAAGCACTGCAACACCGCCGGCCAGTTTGGCAAGGCGTTCCTGTAGCTTTTCGCGGTCGTAATCGCTGGTGGTATTTTCCATCTGGACCTTAATCTGGTTGATGCGGGCCTTGATCATGTCCTTGTCGCCTTTACCACTTACAATGGTAGTGTTGTCTTTGTCGATGGAGATTTTTTCGGCACGGCCAAGCTGCGACAGGTCGGCATTTTCGAGTTTGTATCCCTGTTCTTCGCTGATCACGGTACCACCGGTAAGGATGGCAATGTCTTCGAGCATAGCTTTGCGACGGTCGCCAAAACCAGGAGCTTTAACAGCTGCAATCTTCAGTGAGCCACGCAGCTTGTTCACTACCAGGGTTGCCAGCGCTTCGCCATCAACGTCTTCAGAAATGATCAGCAGGGGTTTGCCAGTCTGAACTACTTTCTCAAGGATGGGGAGGAAGTCCTTCATGGTACTGATCTTCTTGTCGTAGATCAGAATGAAAGGATCTTCGTAAACGGCTTCCATCTTGTCGGTATCGGTTACGAAGTAGGGGCTGATGTAGCCACGGTCGAACTGCATACCTTCTACCACCTTCACGCTGGTTTCGGTGCCTTTGGCTTCTTCGATGGTGATAACACCTTCTTTTTTTACCTTGCTCATGGCTTCGGCAATCAGTTTGCCAATGGAGCTGTCGTTGTTTGCAGAAATGGTGGCAACCTGCTCAATCTTGTCAGTGCTGTCGCCAACTTCTTTCGATTGCTTACGTAAGTTTTCAATAACCTTTTCAACGGCTTTGTCGATGCCGCGCTTCAGGTCCATTGGGTTGGCACCTGCGGTAACGTTTTTCAGACCGTTGGTAACGATGGCCTGAGCAAGAACAGTGGCAGTAGTAGTACCATCACCTGCCGCATCGGCGGTTTTGCTGGCTACTTCCTTCACCATTTGAGCGCCCATGTTTTCAATGCCGTCTTCCAGCTCAATGTCTCTTGCAACGGTAACACCGTCCTTGGTAATTATGGGTGCGCCAAATTTCTTGTCGATAATTACATTACGACCTTTGGGACCGAGGGTTACTTTTACTGCATTCGAAAGCTTGTCAACGCCCACTTTCAGGGAGTTACGTGCTTCCAGTCCGAACATTATGTCTTTTGCCATATTATTTGAAGTTTTATATTTCTTAAAAAATGTTTGAATGATTAGACGATGGCCAGAATGTCTGACTCACGCATGATCAGATAATCTTTTCCTTCGAAACTAAGTTCGGTGCCAGCGTATTTGCCATAAAGCACCTGATCGCCCACCTTCACGGTCATAGGCTGATCTTTGGTTCCGCTGCCAACGGCAACAACAGTTCCCCTTTGGGGTTTTTCCTTGGCGGTGTCGGGAATAATAATGCCGCCCGAGGTCTTCTCTTCGGCGGGTGCTGGTTCAACCACAACGCGGTCTGCTAAAGGTTGGATTTTAATGTCTGCCATTTTCTATTTGATTTATTTGTTAAACAATGTTGTTTTGATGCAAAATTATTAATGCTTACACGGGCTTTTCACAATCCGTGCCAAAGGGTTCAGCCCCGGTTTTTCAGGACAATTTTGCAAGAAAGGGGCGGTATCAAAAAAAAATGTCAGAATGGGCTGCCATTCTGACATTTTAATTCAAAGAAAAATTTTCTTAGTCTTCCACTTCATCGCTGCCGGTCTGGGCAGGTGCCTGGAAGTCGGCCGGCGGCAGTTGCTGTGCCGGGATCAGATCGCGGATCTCGCTTTGCTGTACTTCGCGTTGACCCGAACGGGGAATTACAAAGGTCGAAGCCAGGGTAAGCACCACCAAAACAATGGCCAGTGTCCAGGTCGATTTTTCAAGAAAGTCGGTGGTTTTTCTAACGCCCATTACCTGGTTGCTCGAAGAAAAGTTGGAGGCCAGACCGCCGCCTTTTGAGTTTTGTACCAGCACGATAAGCACCAGCAGTATACAGGTAATAAGAATCAGTACCGAAATTAAAACATACGCACCCATGGGTTATTTCTTTAAATTGATTTCGTTTTTAATGGTGTTTATTTTTTCTGCAAAGTAACTGCTTTTTTCCGGATATTTCAAGGATAATTTTTTGTAGATATCGAGGGCCTTTTCATATAGCCCCTGTTTTGCGAAAATAATGGCAAGAGTCTCAGTACCAATTTCTTCGGCTTCGACAAGATTTTTCTCTGCCAGGTTTTCCTGGTTGCTGCTGTCGCGAAGGGGCTTTATCCGGGGTTCTTCCTTAAGGAATTTGTCGATCAGTTCGTCGTGCTTGCGTGCAGGTTGGGGTGGCTGACTGACAGGCTGTTGCTGTTCTGCAATTTCGGGTTCAGCCGGTTTTATTGGCTGAAAAGGCGGCTCTGGCAATATCTTGGCTTCTTGCACAGCCTTCTGGTTTTGCTGCTTTTTTGAGAAAAGCTGAACGATCCACGAAGGGATCAGCACAAAACTGCTTTTCTTTTTTGTCGTTTCGGCTTGGGGTGGCTGCCCAGGAGCAGTGGCTCTTAGTCGCCCCGACATATAGCTTTGAAAATGCCTGCGGTCGAAGGCAAAGGCTGCCGCCTGATTTACCTGCCGCTCAAAATCGGGATTTTTAAGCAACTGAAGGTTTTTTGCAAGCAAAATGCGAAGGGGCTGGCTGTAGGGGTAGCGTGCAGCCATTTGCCGCAACTGCTCCAGGCTACTCTTGTCGAGCTTTTCAGGATGGTTTAAAAGTTCAAGAAATTTCTCCTGTTGCATTTTGCCGGTTTTTGTTACCAGTTTACCACGGCCTGGTTAAAAACATCCTCCACCAGGGCTTCGGTGATGATGGTAATGGCTTCGTCTTCGATTTCGCTCAAGCTTCGGTTGCTGTCGTAGTCCCAGTACCTTGAAAAGGACCTTTCGAAATCGTTGTCAGGCTCGAACTCATTAATGAAGGTAACCCTTACGGTGATGGTGAGTCTGTTGAGGGCTGCGCGGTCGTCGCCGCTGATGGCCGTCGGGGCGGTAGTGTAGCCGGTAATGCTGCCTTCGAAGTGCAGGTCGCCTCCGTTATCAACCAGGCGCAGGTTGGTTTGCCTCAGAAACTTGTCTTGCAGGGATTCGGTAAAACGCTGGCTTAGCGTGGGTTGCACCAGCTGGGCATTGTTTGGGAAATAGCTTACCGAAAAGGTGCGTGCCTCGGGCGGAATGCTGGCCCCCGTAAAGGAATAGATGCCGCACGAAGACAGGGAGGCCATCAAGACCATTCCCAGGAGCAAACGAAATATATTAAAACGAATGTGCATTTTTCTTTAATTCTTTGAGAGCCAACAAAAATACAAAAAAAGTGGTCAGCCAATATCGTATTCCTTGATTTTGCGGTAGAGGGTGCGCTCCGAAATGCCAAGCTCCTCGGCGGCTTTCTTGCGGCGGCCGTTGTATTTCTGCAACGCCCTGATGATCAAGTCTTTTTCTTTTTCATGTATCGAAAGGCTTTCCTCTACCTCTTCGTGAGCGGCCTCTTCGTAAGTTTCTAATTCCTCCGGCAAATTAGGCTCGCTGATCTTTATACCGCTGTTTTCTTGATAAACCTGGGGCAGGTCCGTTTTTTCATAAAGCTTTTTTAGCAGCTGTGCATGTTCTTCCTCGAAAGAGTTGGAAACCTGACCTGCTTCCACAATTTTTCCAATGATTTTTTTCAGGTCAGTAATGTCGCGCCTCATGTCGAATAGGATCTTGTAAAGAATTTCCCTTTCGTTCAGGTCGCTTGACATGGTGGCCGCCGGGTTCATTACCATTGGGAGGCGGTTTTCCAACTCGGCCGGCATATACTTCAATAATATGGTGGCATCAATGGTCCTGTTGCTTTCTATAACAGAAATTTGCTCGGCAAGGTTTTTCAGCTGTCGAATGTTTCCTGACCAGCGCTGCCGCATCAGAAACTCCTCTGCATCGGGTGTAAGCTGCAGTGGCGGCATGCGGTATCTTTCAGCAAAGTCGGAGGAGAACTTGCGGAAAAGCAGCACGATATCGTCTTTGCGTTCGCGCAGGGGCGGCACCTGAATAGGCACTGTGTTAAGGCGGTAATACAGGTCTTCGCGGAAGCGGCCCGAAGAGATGGCTTCCTGCAGGTTAACGTTGGTGGCAGCTACCACGCGCACATCGGTTTTCTGCACCTTGGAGGAGCCCACCCTGATAAACTCGCCCGATTCGAGCACGCGAAGCAGGCGCACCTGGGTGAGCAGGGGCAGCTCGGCCACTTCATCAAGAAAAATAGTGCCGCCATTTACCACCTCAAAGTAACCTTTACGGGAGTCGTGGGCGCCTGTGAAAGCACCTTTTTCATGACCGAAAAGCTCAGAGTCGATGGTGCCTTCAGGTATGGCGCCGCAGTTTACGGCAATGTATGGGCCGTGCTTGCGGGCACTCAGCTGGTGAATGATCTTTGGAAAAACCTCCTTCCCCGTGCCGCTTTCGCCGGTAATAAGCACCGTAATGTCAGTGGCAGCCACCTGACGGGCCACATCAATGGCGCGGTCGAGGCGGGGTGAAAAACCAATGATGCCAAAACGCTGTTTTATGGATTGAATTTCTGACATGCTTTAATCCTTTTTTAAAATGACAGCTTTGGGATGTTTCTTTAAAATGCCTTCAAATATTTCCATCTGACGGTCTGTCTCAAACTTCATAAAATATTGTGAAACACCATAATCTGATTTGAACATAAGCATGGAATCGGCTCCATCGTTACTGCCCAGAAAAAGTCCAATGGCTCCCAGCAAAAAGGATACGGCGGGATATGACTCGGCGCTGTGACCAGGCTTAAAAGCTATCCTTTCGATTTTGTCGGCCGGAATGTCGATATGGAAACTTTTATCCTTCCCCTTAATAAAAAAATCAGGGCCATCGAAGCCAATAAATCCGGCATCTACGGTAGTTTTGAAAATTAACCTGAAAGCCAGGGCGGAGATCAGCAATACCAGGCCTGCCAGAAAAACATAATCTGTTAGCTTGCCGATACCCGTAAAACGCGAAGTAATCTGGAGAAAAAACGAAAGCAACAATAAAGAAGCACCAGCTCCGTAGAGGAATTGCACAATTATTTGCCGGCTTTTTTTTACAATAGGAAACATAAACATAGTTATGCCATTTAGTCAGTTTATTTATGCAAAGTTAATTCTTTTAAGCTGATAATTTTTTACCTTTGTGCCTCGTTTTGCCCGGGGCAGAACAAATTACAAATCAAAACATTACCAAGTTTACTAACGACCATATGAGCAAAAATACCTTCAAACGATATACTGTTACTTCTGCATTGCCATACGCAAATGGCCCGGTTCATATCGGTCACCTGGCCGGGGTTTATGTGCCTGCCGACATTTATGCACGCTACCTTCGTCTGAAAGGAGAGGACGTGGTTTTTATCGGTGGCAGCGATGAGCATGGTGTGCCCATTACTATTAAAGCCCGGCAGGAAGGCGTAACGCCCCAGCAAATTGTTGACAAGTACCACAACATGATCAAGGATTCCTTTGAGAAGTTTGGTATTTCGTTCGATGTATACAGCCGCACCTCGGCAGCTGTTCACCATGAAACGGCCTCGGCCTTTTTTCGCAAGTTGTATGATAACGGGCAGTTCATTGAAAAGGAGAGTGAGCAGTATTACGATGAGGAAACCCGCCACTTTTTGGCCGACCGCTACATTACCGGCACTTGCCCGCACTGTGGTTATGAAAGGGCCTATGGCGATCAGTGCGAAAACTGCGGCACTTCGCTCAGCCCTACCGATCTGATCAACCCCAAATCGGTGCTCAGTGGCAATGCGCCAGTGATGAAGGCCACCAGGCACTGGTACCTTCCCCTCGACCAGTACGAAGGCTGGCTGCGCGAATGGATACTTGAAGGCCACAAGCACGACTGGAAACCTAATGTTTACGGGCAGTGCAAGTCGTGGATAGACCAGGGCCTGCAGCCCAGAGCCGTAACGCGCGACCTCGACTGGGGCGTTAAAGTGCCCATTGAAGGGACTGATGGCAAAGTACTTTACGTGTGGTTCGATGCACCTATTGGATATATTTCGGCCACCCGCCAGTGGGGTGAAGCCAGCGGAAAGGACTGGGAAAAGTACTGGAAAAGTCCCGACAGCAAGCTGGTGCATTTCATTGGCAAAGACAATATTGTTTTCCATTGTATCATTTTCCCCAGCATGCTCAAAGCCGAAGGCACCTATATCCTTCCTGAGAATGTGCCGGCCAATGAGTTTCTGAACCTGGAAGGCGACAAGATTTCCACCTCAAGAAACTGGGCCGTATGGCTGCACGAATACCTTGAAGAGTTTCCTGCCAAGCAGGACGTGCTTCGCTATGTGCTTTGTGCTGCCGCGCCAGAAACCAAAGACAACGACTTTACCTGGAAAGATTTTCAGGCGCGCAACAACAGTGAGTTGCTGGCTATCTTCGGCAATTTTGTAAACCGCACCATGGTGCTTACCCACAAATATTTTGGTGGTGAGGTGCCTGCTTTCGGTAAGCTCAGCGATGATGACCGCAAGACCCTTGAAACCCTTGCCGCCTTCCCCGGAAAGATTTCGCAGAGCCTCGAAAATTATCGCTTCCGTGAAGCCCTGGCCGAGTTTATGAACCTGGCACGTCTTGGCAACAAATACCTTACCGATGCCGAGCCCTGGAAAATATTCAAAACCGACCCTGAAAGGGTGGGAACCATTTTAAATATAAGCCTTCAGATATGCGCCAGCCTGGCTATACTTGCAGAACCATTCCTGCCATTCACGGCCCAAAAGCTCAGGGATATGCTCAACCTGGAGGACAATCTCTGGCACCGGGCGGGCAACGACCAGGTTTTGCCGGCAGGACATAGCCTAAAAGAGCCATCTCTTTTGTTTGAAAAAATTGAAGATTCGCAGATAGAAGCCCAGGTGCAAAAACTGCTGAAAACTAAGGAAAATAACGCTAAAGCGGAAGTTAAGGCCACGCCCTCAAAACGCCCGGTCAGCTTTGATGATTTTTCAAAGATCGATCTAAGGGTTTCTACCATATTGTCAGCCGAAAAGGTAGCTAAAACCAAGAAACTTCTAAAACTGGAGGTAGATACGGGCCTGGACAAGCGCACCATCGTATCGGGTATTGCTGAATATTATGCCCCTGAGGACGTTGTGGGGAAAAAGGTAGTGGTTTTGTTAAACCTTGAACCAAAAATGATTAAGGGTGTTTTGTCGCACGGAATGCTCCTCATGGCCGAAGACGGCAGCGGCCAGCTTGCTTTTGTTGCTCCTGAAAAAGAATTTGAAAACGGAAGTACAATAAGTTAGATATAGCTATTTTTGGTCATACGATTTTTTCCAAATTTCTTTTAAAAACTGTAAGTGTATTTTAAATAAAGGGAAAAATTATTTATATTTGCCGCGATTTAGGCCCCGTAGTTCAATGGATAGAACGGAAGTTTCCTAAACTTTAAATATAGGTTCGATTCCTATCGGGGCTACAAAATTTTTAATAAATAATTTAATTGCGTTTTTCACTTAGGATTTAAACTACTGCGTTACACTTCGCCGTATCCTAGTAATTAAACAACCATGAACAGAAAAGACGAAAGGCCGAGCAAAATTTCTTATGAAAGGCACCTTAATCAGGTTGGTATTCCCGAGGATCAGAAAAAGTCCAACGGAGGAATTATACCTGATTACGTAAAGTATGGTACCTGGCTGAGGGTTAACGATCCTGATTCCTTTTTATCAGGTTACCAGACGTGGAAAGCCAAGGTCCGTGCCGAAAAAGGAATGGATAACTAATTTACTCTCAACAGCTTAACCCATATCGGTTTCCTGTTGTTGGCCGGCAAAACCTCCAAAAGGTAAAAAACGGTTCCCATTGCTGTCTTGAACTCAACCTCAGTGGCACGTTGGGTGATGTTTCCCTGTTGCAATATACTCCCTTTAATGTCGTAAAGCCTGTATGTACCGCCTGGTACCGGGCTTTCGCTGTATATGGTAAAGCGGTCTGTGGCGGGGTTGGGATACACTTTAACCTGGTAACCGAAATCTTCTTCAATTCTTTCTTTTATGGTGGCTTTCTTTAGCAGCCATGCTTCGGGGTCAAAGCTCAGGTCCAGCACAGGCTGACCAATATAAACGGTGAACGTCTGGTCGGGCTGATCCTGAAAAAACCTCATGTCGAGGGGCTGACCGGCTGTTGTAAGCCGGAAATCGAGGCTGGTGCGAAACAGTCCGGGGTTGCTGGCCGAAGCGGTCTGCACCGACCGCACATGCAGGCTGTCGTTGCGCATCCACCAGTAAATGTCGAATATGGGATAGCCCTCTCCGTAATACCACTGGTCGAAAAAATACGCCCAGTTCTGCCCGGTCACTCTGTCGGCTGTTTTTCTGAAATCGTCGCCTGTGGCCACGCTGTCGGCAAATTCCTGATGGTAGGTTTGCAGGAGCTCAAAGAACAACTCGTCGTTGTCGATTTCCTTTCGCAGCATGTGCAAAATGGATGCTCCCTTGCGGTAAGAAAGCCGCCCGTTGAATATCCGCCACACATCGGTGGTTTGTAGCGGGGGCACATACACGCTGCCATCAGGAACCGATAGCACCGACTGGTGGGTATTACTGAGCCATGTTTGTGCTGAGGCACTGCCGGAAATCATTTCTCTTGCCAGGTATTCACTGTACGAAGCAAAGCCTTCATTGATCCAGATATCACTCCAGGTGGCGCAGGTTACGCTGTTTCCAAACCACTGGTGAGCCAGTTCATGGCTTACCAAATCGTAGGTAAAGGTGCTCATGGTCGACATTGTTTGATGCTCCATGCCGCCACCCATGGGAGCAGTAGCATGCCCGTACTTTTCGCCGGCAAAGGGATACTCACCAAAGAGCTGCGAAAAAACCTGCAAAAAATCGCGCGTGCGTTCGATGTTCTCACGCTGTGCTAAAAGATAGGCTGGATCGTCGTAAATAAAGTTCTGTACCAGCACTTCGTTTTCTTTACTGGCCAAAGGGGCCTGAAAGCTGAATTCCTGGTATTCGGAAACGGCCAGCGACACCAGGTAATAGGCAATGGGGTAGTTCGATTTCCAGGTAAAGGTGGAGGTGTCTTCCGTGGGGCTCTCCACCTCGGTAAGCAATCCGTTGGAGGCTGCCAGGTAAGGTTTCGGCGTGGTAATTCTTACCTGCACGCTATCTGCTTTATCTTCTAAGACCTGTTTTACAGGCCACCATTGCCGGGCATTGAGTGGCTCACTCAGGGTCCACAATACCGGTTTCCCGTAAGGAGTTAGGTTGGTTTGGAAGCCAGAAAAGAAACCCGAAGCCTGCGGTATGCCCCGATAATACACGGTCATGTCAATTATGCTTCCTTCCTCAAGACGCTGGGGCAGGTCAATAATAAGTTCATTGTTCTGGTGAAGAAACCCCAGTCGCTGTTGATTCTGCATCACGCTGTCGGCCTGCATGTTATCCAGAAGTTCGAGCACAAAAGTACTTAGCTGGTTTGCGGTGACTTCGGCAAGCACCCTTACGCTTCCGCTGATTTCAGTAACTGTTGGGTCAACGGCCACATCCAGGGCATAATACTTCACGTCGTAATGCCACAGTAGCGGGTTTTGCTGGTAAGTTCCGCTACGGCCGGAAGCAGTTTTTACGTGGGCGCAATCATGATGATTTTGCCACTGCTCATTTGCCGGCACAGCAGCTTGCTGAGCCAGCAGCGCCAATGGCAAAAAAAGAGATACAATAAACAAGGCAGGTTTCATTGCCCGGGTTTTTTATGCAATGTACAAAAACCGCCCGAATTTTCCGACAGGGAAATGATTCTGGCTGATTGTGGAAATTAATTTGCAAATTTGTAAGCAAAAACCCCCATGGCGGTGCACCCCATCAAGCGCCTGGCCGGTCAGACGGTCATTTATGGAATGAGCAGCATTGTTGGCAGGCTGCTCAATTACCTGCTTGTTCCGCTTTATACCCACTTGGTTTTCGAAACTCAGGAGTACGGTGTGGTTACACTCATGTACTCCTATGTGGCCTTTCTGCTGGTTATCCTCACCTATGGCATGGAAACCGCTTTCTTCCGGTTTTACGAAAGCAATCCCGATCAGCGGCAAACGGTTTTCAGTACCAGCTTGTTCTCCATATTATCTACTTCCACCCTGTTTATTCTGGTGGCTTCATTCTTCAGGCAACCCATTGCCGGGGCGCTTGGCTTTGCCGATCATCCCGAGTATATTGCCTGGCTGGGAATCATTGTAGGTCTGGATGCCATTGCTGCCATTCCTTTTGCGCGGCTCAGGGCCGAAAATAAGCCCTTGAAGTTTGCCCTGGTGAAGTTTGTTAACATTGGGGTGAATATTGGCCTCAACCTGTTTTTCCTGTTGCTGTGCCCCTGGTTGCTCGAAAATGGTCCTCAAGGGCTGCAGCAAATGGTTTCGACCATTTACGACCCAACCATTGGGGTAGGGTATGTATTTATTTCGAACCTGGTGGCAAGCATCGTCACCCTGTTGCTGCTGGTGCCCGTTATGCTGCGCAGCCAGTTTGGCTTTTCGGCAAGCCTGCTGCGAAGTATGCTGGTATATGCCCTGCCGCTGTTGGTTGCCGGTCTGTCTGGCGTGATCAACGAAGCCCTTGATAAGATCCTGCTAAAATATTTATTACCCCAGGAGGTGGCCCTGTCGCAGGTGGGTATCTATGGCGCCTGCTACAAGATTTCCATAATGATGACCATATTTATACAGGCATTCCGCTTTGCGGCCGAGCCATTCTTTTTTTCGCAGGCCGCCAACAAGGATGCCCGCCAGCTCTATGCCCAGGTTATGAAGTATTTTGTGATAGCCTGTCTCTTTATCTTCCTGGGCATTATGCTGTTTATTGACATTGTGCAGTATTTTGTTGGCGAGGACTACCGCGAAGGCTTGGGTGTGGTGCCTGTTTTGTTGCTGGCAAACATGTTCCTGGGCATCTACTTCAACCTTTCCATTTGGTACAAGCTTACGGGGCAAACCCGCTTTGGAGCCTTTATTGCACTTTTCGGAGCCCTCATTACCATTTTACTAAATATCTGGTGGATACCTCTGATTGGATATTACGGATCAGCCTGGGCCACACTGGTTTGCTACGTTTTCATGACGCTTCTTTCTTATCTTCTGGGGCAGAAGTATTTCAGGGTACCCTACGAACTGAAAACCCTGGGCTTGTTTATTGTGGCAGCCCTGGCCATTTATTTTGTGAGCCTGCTAACCGGCTCCTGGCCTGCCCTGGTCAGATATATCATGGCATTGGTGTTTTTGGCCATTTTTGCCATTGCAGTGCTGCTGATCGACCGGCAGCTTATGGATCAATTTAAGCGTACTATGTCAATAAATTAAACATTTATATTGCTGTAAAATGCTGTATAATAATATTATAGGGTTGTTTTAAGAGAATTTTACTTAATTTTTTCCTCAAAAATTCTTATCTTTGTATTATATATCAAGGCTTTTGAAAACACCTTTCTATTGTTCCGGTTCGACGGAAAACTGATAAAGCCTTTTGCAACTTTTAATTTTTAGAAATGTTTTTTATGCTGGCACTTTGAGTTTTTAATTGCCATTGCAAAAATGAAACAAATAGAGCTACTCAAAATATGATAAAAAATAACGTTCAGAAAGTGGAAGAGACCGAAATCTCGCCCCACGCAAGGAATGTATTGAATAAATTATTGAAAGAAAACCCGGAGCTTCATGCTTTGCTCGATATTGCCAGCAATGAGGATGAAGTGACTGAAGGCATACGGCGTATGGTAATGGAATACATGAAAGACCATGTCGAAGCACATGCTTTCTATAATGGCGAGACCCATGGGCGCGAAGCCATGGAAAAGCTTAGCTGGCAGGATTTTGCTGCAATCAGGCTGCTCGATTATGCCGACCACGCTGGTCGCAGTTACAGGGATCTGAACCTGAGGGGCCGCAAAATCGACAACCATCCGTATAAAATGCTGTGGCAGGCTGTGAGGCTTGGCACCGGTGGAGCGCAGGCCAATTACTTTAAGGATATGCTTCACCTTCTCAGACAGTTCAGGGGGCGGGCAGATCGCAAAATACCCTCGCGCGAAAAGGTGCTCGAATGGATGGACCGATATCCCTCGGGGCTCGACGCACGCATTGTAAGGATACGAGAAGAAAACAAAAAACGCATCATCCGCATCCTGGTCGACAAAATGGAGAAAAAGCTTATGACCAGCAAGCGGTTTGTTTTCCCGGAAGGGATTAACCGTGAGGAAAAAATTAAAATAGCCGAACAGTGGTGGGACAACCACTTGTTTCATTTGCGCTTTGCGGTGCGCGACCCCGACCTTTTGAACGAATTGCTCGACAATTCGCTAGATGCCGAAACCATGGATGTTTTGTATAAGGCAAAGGAGCAGGGCATACCGTTTTTTATCAACCCCTACTATCTTTCTCTGCTCAACACCAGCAACGTTCCGGAATTTGCCCGCGACAAGGAGCAAGCCATTCGTTATTATGTAATCTATTCGAAGCAGCTGGTAGAGGAGTTTGGGCATATTGTGGCCTGGGAGAAAGAGGACATTGTGGAACCCGGTAAGCCCAATGCGGCAGGCTGGATATTGCCCACCCGTCATAATGTGCACCGGCGTTACCCCGAAGTGGCTATCCTGATTCCCGACACCATGGGCCGTGCTTGTGGTGGGTTGTGTGCCTCCTGCCAGCGAATGTACGACTTCCAGCGTGGCCGTCTGAACTTTAACCTCGACAAGTTGCTGCCCAAAGATTCGTGGGAAATCAAATTGCAGCAAATCATGAAATACTGGGAAAATGATTCGCGTCTTCGCGACGTTCTGATTACCGGTGGCGATGCCCTCATGAGCCGTAATGAATCACTGCAAAAAATCCTGGAAGAGGTTTACCAGATGGCGCTGCGCAAAAAGGAGCGCAATGCCTACAGACCCGCCGGAGAAAAACATGCCGAGATGCTCAGAGTGAGACTTGGGACCCGCTTACCCGCTTATCTGCCACAGCGCATTACTCCAGAGCTTGTCAAAATACTGGCTGACTTCAAAGCCAGGGCTTCGACCATTGGCATTAAACAATTTGTGATACAGACACACTTTCAGTCGCCTATGGAGGTAACACCCGAGGCCAAACTGGGCATTTCGCGGCTGATCAGCGCAGGCTGGACCGTTACAAACCAGCTGGTATTCACCTCCCCTGCTTCAAAAAGAGGACATACCGCCAAGTTGCGGCAGGTCCTCAATGATATTGGCGTGCTGCCCTACTATACCTTTTCGGTAAAAGGATATCGCGAGAACAGCTCTAAGTTTGCCACCAACGCCCGCGCCGTACAGGAGCAGATGGAAGAAAAGGCGGTTGGTTATATTCCGATGAAAGACAGAAAGCGCATAAAAAGCTTCCCGCTCGATGCTGAAAACATGGTAGAAAACATCGATAGCCTTCGCAAGGAGAACGATCTGCCGTTTCTGGCCACCGACCGCAATGTGCTAAACCTGCCGGGTGTGGGCAAAAGCATGACTTACCGGGTGATAGGCATTACCCGCAATGGTCGACGTATTCTGGAGTTTGACCACGACCATACCCGAAGCCACAGCCCCATTGTGGACAAAATTGGCAAGTTTGTAATCATTGAATCGAAATCTATTGCCAAGTATCTCGACCAGCTTGCCGATATGGGTGAGGACATTACCGAATACGGCAGTATTTGGGGTTATTCGATGGGCGAAACCGAGCCGCGCATGTCTATTTACGAGTATCCCGATTACGACTTTATCCTGGCGGATGAGATAACCAACTTCCAGGGTTAGGATTTTCCGCTTCTGCGAGTATTATTCGTATTTCATGGAGTCGACAGGGTTGGCCCTGGCTGCTTTCATAGCATGGTAGAGAATTGTGAGGAAGGCCACCATCCAAACCGCCAACAGCGACACGGCCACGTGCCACCATTGGATGCTTATTCGGTAGGCAAAATTGCTGAGCCAGTTGCTGATAAACAGGAAGGCCAGGGGTGCTGCGATAATAAATGCGATAAACACCAAGCGCATAAAATCTCTTTGAAGGTAGAGGATAATGTCTGAAACCGCAGCACCGTGCACTTTCCGAATTCCTATTTCCCTGCGTTTTTGTTCGGCCACGTAGGCAGTAAGGCCGAAAAGGCCCAGTGCCGATATTATGACACATAGCAATGAGAAGTAGGTGAAAACCTTCATGGTATTCGCTTCAGAGCGATACTGGCGTTCAATGTTTTCGCTGGCAAATTCGGGTTCAAAAGGCTGCTCTGGGAAATACTTTATCCAAATCATTTCCGCATGTTCCAGGGCTTCCTTTCGCTGTTGCTGGTTGTAGCGGGCCACAATGGTGCGCATTCGCTCAGGGTGCGGCAGGTAAACGGCCGGCTCAATGATGCCGTGCAATGAATAATAGTTGTAGTTGCGAACCACTCCAATTACCTCAAAGGGCTCTTCGGGGTTGAAGGGATTTTCGAACTTGCGACCAATAGGCTCTGCCCAGTTCAGGGCGTTAACTGCAGCCTGGTTAAGGATTATGGCGCGCGACTGGTCAGTTCCATGTTCACGGCTGAAGTTCCTCCCCTGCACCACCGGAACTTCCATAGCCGGGAAATAGTCATGGTCAACATATCCGTAACGAACCATAAGTGGCACTGGCACGCTATCGATGGCATTTATATGCCCCTGGCTGGCAGCCACCCCATTGGTGCCACTGGCTATGGCTGTCTGCACAATGGCTGGGCTCGAAAGCAGATCGTGCTTCAGGCCGCTCACCTGCAACTCATCCATCGCTCCCTGGTGAATGTGCATCGAAATAACGTTTTGATAGCTTATCCCCATGTCTTTATTGAGCATGAAATGCCACTGGTTAAAAATGACCAGTGTGCTGAATATGAGCATAGAAGAAATGGCAAACTGGAATACCACCAAAATTTTACGCATGATGCCTGCCGAGCTGCGGCTGCTGCCAGTTACATTTTTCAGCACCGCCACCGGCTTAAAGCGGCTGAGGTAAAATGCAGGATAGGTTCCGGCCAGCAACCCCACCAGGGCCAGCAAAAACAGCAAACCAATGTTGAACAACCAGTTGCCCGTGAAATCGACAATTAGGCTGGTGCCCAACAATGCGTTGAACTCAGGAAGTATCATTTCAACCAATCCAATAGAAATTACCAGGGCCAGAAACACCATAATAACCGACTCACCGATAAACTGCCAAATCAGGTTGCGGGGCCCGGCACCCAGCACTTTGCGTATACCCACTTCCATGGCCCTTTTGGCTGACCGTGCCGTGGAAAGATTTATGAAATTAATGCAGGCAATGAGCAAAATTAAAAAGGCCACCACCGAAAAAAGGTAAATAAGCCTGATGTCGCCACGGGTGTTGTAGATGCTGAATTTAATATGCTGCGACTTAAGATGGATATCTCGCATGGATTGCAAATACATCTCAGGTCTGGGCTCATCGCTCAATCCCATTTCATTCATTTGCACATCGATCATTTTGCGCAAATTCTCCTCAGCATGGTTTGGTGAAATACCATCATTTAGCATTACATAGGTCGAAAGGTAGTTTTGCCCCCAGTTTCTCAGATCGGGGACGAGTTCTTCGGCGCTGACATAGCTCAGCAGAATTTCAAATTTCAGGTGGGTGTTTTGGTTGTCGTTTTTCATCAGGCCGGTAATCCGGTATGGCTGATCGTTGTATCTGAAAGTTTTCCCCAGCACATCGCGGGTGTTGAAAAATTTTTCGGCCACTTTTTCAGAAATTACCGCGGTATGCAGCTCCGACAATGCTGCAGAGGGGTCGCCGGCCTGCAAGCTGAGGTCGAAAAACCTGAACACCTCGTTTTCGGCATAGTAGGCATATTGCTCAGAAAAGACCTTTTCATCCGCATGAAAAAGGCCGCCCCAAACGGGCATGACCCGCAGTGCAGCCTTCACTTCGGGCAAACCATCCCTCAGGGCAGGAGCCCAAGGGCCGCTGGTTATGGCCACATGCTGCACATCAATGCCAGCCGGGCGCTGTATCTCCACCAGACGGTAAATGTTTTCCGATTCGGGAATATGCCGCTCATAGCTCAGCTCACTCTGAAGGAAAAGCAGAATAAGAATAAAACTGGCCAGGCCGGTACTCAGACCCAGGATGTTAATAAGGGAATAAACTTTTTGCCGGTAAAGATTACGAAAACCTGTTTTTAGATAATGCTGCCACATACTTGCCTGCGCTGGTTCAGGAGGTATTCTATGCAAAACTATGCCAATTTAATTACATGCCTTAAGATCAGCCTGTTATTTGTGAAAAATAATTTTATGAAAAAATTATTTGTCCGGTGCCGAACAGGCGCTTGTTCAGTTTCGGACAACACGTAAAGGCTGTAAAAGGCTTTTTATAAATACCCTGGCCGCTTATGCCAAAGCTTTGGCTATACTATAGCATCGATGGCTTTGGCCAGCTCCCGGTCTTTTTCTGTAATACGGTTGCCGGCATCGTGGGTCGAAAGCCTTATCTCCACCTTGTTGTAAACATTTTTCCACTCAGGATGGTGGTTTTGCCTTTCGGCCAGCATAGCCACGCGGGTCATAAAGGCAAAGGCTTCTGAAAAATCTGCAAACTCAAATTGCCTTACCAGCTGGTTGTTTACTTCTTTCCACATATCTGTTCTTTTTAAAACAATCCTTTTACAAACTCTTCGGGCAACACGTTATGGAAATAATCATCGAAAGGGATACCCATGAGTTTTTTTACAATAACTTCTTCGTCGTGGCGGGTGTCGCGCAGCAGGCTTTCAATTTCGGCTGTTTCGCGGCGGCTGAAAAAGTCGCCGTAAATTTTAATGTCTTTAATGATGCCCTGCTTCACGTTGAGATGAAACTCAATAAATCCGCCATTGGTTTTGATCATTTTTTCCAGGTCGTAGCTGGGCGAATAGCCGTAGTTCCAGTCCCAGGTCGAATATTTTTCTTTCACCAGCTCATTGATCTTTTTCAGGTCTTCCGGCGAATAATCGTACATTTCACAATCGGGATAAATATCCATAATGTGATCCATAACCAGGTCGCGAAACTGCAGCACATCCAGCTCCTGCTGCAGGTGCTCGCTAATGTTGGTTACGCGGCTCCTCACGCTTTTCACCGCTTTGTCCCTGTATTTCAGGGGGTTTACCTTCAGGGCGTTGCTTAAGTCGCTCATTACCGAAGAAAAAAGCAGCGTGCCATGGTGCAGCACGCGCTGCTTATATACATGCTCTGCGTTGCCTGAGAACTTGAGCCCATCTATGGTCAGGTCATTGCGACCTTCGAATTTTGCGTCAATATCCAGCTTTTTAAGCACATCCAGTATGGGCAGGGTAAACTTCCTGAAGTCCACTAGGTGGCCTTCCTCACCGTTCATGATAAAGGTGAAGTTTAGATTGCCCATATCGTGAAAAACAGCCCCGCCGCCCGACATACGCCTAACGACCTTTATCCCTTTTTCCTTCACATAATCGAGGTTGATTTCGGCCAGGGTGTTCTGGTGCTTTCCCACAATTATGGCGTTGTGGTTTCGCCAAAGCATAAAAACATCATCAGTGAAGTTTTTCAGCACATACTCTTCAGCGGCCAGATTAAACCAGGGGTCGGTGTTGGGATGTTTGATGCAAAGCATGGATAGGCAGATTGATGAAAAATCAGTTGGCAAAAATAGCTACTTCAGAAAAACGCCACCCGGCAAGTTTTGTTTAACAGTAATTTTTTATGGGGTCTGGAAGGCAGTTCTTAATTATACACTTCGGTGGCAATGCCAAGGGCTTCTACCCGCCGGGCAATCTCCCACAGCTTGTCAGGGCTGATCTTTTGCACATCTTCGGTAGGTGTGGCCCGGGCAATAGGGTAAATCATTACCAGCTTGGGCTGTAGGCGCTCAATATGGCCGAGCCATGCCAGCAGTTCTTCTTCGGTAGTGTTGTCAAACGGTTCTCCCTGGTGCGAGCCTTTCACAAAAAGCGTCTGGATGATCATTTGCCCCTTGAAAAGGCTCAGGTTTTCAAGGATCTCAGCCAGGGTAAAGCCCGATTTTGGGTTGTTAATCTTTTGAAAGGTCTCCTCAGTGCCGGCATCGAGCTTCAGCACGTTCTGCTCTATTTTTTTCAGGGCAGCGGCAATGTGGGGTTTGCCAGCCTTTGATGCATTGCTGAGCACGGTTATATTGGCCCCAGGATAGAATTTATTGCGCAGGGCAATGGTGTCGTCAATGATTTCCGCGAAAGCGGGATGCAGCGTAGGCTCGCCATTGCCAGCAAAAGTAATGGCATCGAGCATGGCATTTTTTGTCTGCATGCTTGCCAGCCTTTGCTCCAGCTCCATTTTTATTTCTTCCCTTTCGGGGAAAACGGCCTTGCCGGTTTTGGGCAGGGTCCACCCACACTCGCAATACAGGCAGTTGAACGAACAGAGTTTTTTGTTTAGCGGAAGCAGGTTTACTCCCAGCGAAATACCCAAGCGGCGGCTGCGAATGGGGCCGAATATGATTTGTTCAAACAAAAACCCGCTCATAACCCCGGTTCCCCGGTTTTTTCTTCTCCGGCTGCTTCTTCGGTTATTTCTGCAGGGTTTGCCGTGCTTTCGTTTTCAGCGGGGTCGTTGTGAATGGCCGGAACTTCTTCAATGGATTCTTCCGCTTGTTTTTCAAAGGCAAAAAATCTTTTTTGAAAAATTAGCATGGTAAACACCCCTGTGGTTATGGCGGCGTCGGCTACGTTGAAAACCGGGCGGAAGAAAACAAACTCCTGTCCGCTCCAGAAAGGAAACCATTGCGGAAAAAAGCCTCTGATGACGGGAAAGTAAAACATATCGACCACCTTGCCGTGCAGAAAGGTGCTATAGCCGTCGCCTTCAGGAAAAAGTTGTGCGGTCTGATAGAAAAAGCTTTCGCTGAAAATGAGGCCGTAAAAGGCGCTGTCGAGTATGTTGCCCAAGGCGCCGGCAAAGATAAGTCCCATGCAGACCAGCAGGCCCGTCGGGGCGCCTTTGTTAACAAGTTTATGGGTGTACCAGCCAATAAAGCCCAGGGCAACGATACGAAAAAGGCTAAGGGCAAGCTTCCCGTATTCTCCTGAAAACTCCAGCCCGAAGGCCATCCCATAGTTTTCGGTAAAGTGCAGATAAAACCAGTTTCCTAGCACCGGTATACTTTCGCCCAGGGTCATATTGGTTTTGATCAGAATTTTGAGGGTCTGATCAATCAGCAGGACCACAAGAATTACGATCCAGGGAATATGCTTCTTTTTCAATACAAAAAGTTTTACCCTTTTACTTAACCTGTCCCAGTTTGGCTTCAATGCTCATGGTAGCATGAGGCACGCTTCTGAGGCGTTCTTTCGAGATCAGCTTGCCGGTAACCTTGCAAACCCCGTAAGTCCCATTTTCAATTCGAATAAGAGCATTCTCCAGGTCGCGGATAAACTTTTGCTGCCTTGCAGCCAGCTGTCCGTTTTCCTCTTTTGACAACACTTGTGATCCTTCCTCCAGAATTTTGAAAGAGGGAGATGTGTCGTTGGTGTCATTTTCGTTTTGAGTGGTATAAGCCTCAGTAAGAATCTTCAACCCATCACGGGCTTCCAGTAGTTTCTTATTGATGATCTCCCTGAACTCCTGGAGCTCCTCAGCCGAATACCTCGTTTTTTCGCGTTTGGTTTCCATAACAATCGGGGTATTTATTGCTTTTTGGTTTAATTATTTACTTTGTTAATGTGAACATATGTTTTTATGTCGTCAGTGATCTCAACCTCAACCTTTTCCGGGGCCTCTATCGCTTCGGCATAATCAAGACGGGTAGCCAGGGTTTCAGAACAAATATAGTCATTATTGCTTACAATAGCATCCGCAATATCACGGTGTTGTTTTACAAAAATCACTATTTTGTCTGTCACTTCAAAGCCCTTGTCTTTGCGCAGGTTTTGAATGCGGTTGATCAGTTCGCGGGCAATTCCTTCGTTGCGCAGGGCCTCTGTTATGGTAACGTCGAGCGCCACCGTTAAAGTACCTTCGTTGGCCACTAACCAGCCCGGAATATCCTCCGAAATGATTTCCACATCGCTTATAAGCAGCTCCACGGCCTCACCGGCAATTTTGATCTGGTATTTTCCGTCGGTTTCAATGCGGGCAATGTCTTCCTGTTCAAACCCGGCTATGGTGGATGCTATTTGCTTCATCAGTTTACCGTAGCGGGGGCCCAGCTCCTTAAAGTTGGGCTTGATTTTCTTCACCAGCACGCCGGCGCTGTCTTCCAGGTATTCCAGTTCTTTCACGTTAAGCTCCGAAAGGATCAATTGCTCAACGCCCTGCAGCTGCTGACGGAACTTGTCGCTGAGCACGGGCACCATGATTTTTTGTAGAGGCTGGCGCACGCGAATGTTCACCTTTTTGCGCAGGCCCAGCACCATCGACGAGATTTGCTGCGCCAGCTGCATGCGTTCTTCCAGATCGGCGTTGATCATGCTTTCGTCGGCCTCCGGAAAGTCGGTCAGGTGCACCGAAACCGCATCGTGGCGTTTGGTTATCCTGTTTAGGTCGGTAAACAGCCTTTCGGCGAAAAATGGCGCAATGGGCGCCGAGAGCATGGAAAGGGTTTCAAGGCAGCGGTAAAGAGTTTGATAGGCCGATATCTTGTCTTCGGAATAGTCGCCTTTCCAGAAACGGCGACGGCTCAGGCGAACGTACCAGTTGCTCAGGTGCTCATCTACAAACGACTGTATGAGGCGTCCGGCACGGGTGGGTTCGAAGGTGAGGTAGCACTCGTCCACCTTCTTTATGAGCGTATTGAGTTCTGATAGAATCCAGCGGTCGATTTCGGGCCTTTGTTCTGCCGGGATTTCTTTTTCGGCGTATGTGAAGCCGTCAATGTTGGCATACAATGCAAAGAAAGCATAGGTGTTATAAAGCGTTCCGAAAAATTTTCGCTGCACCTCGGCTATACCCTCCACATCGAATTTCAGGTTGTCCCAAGGCTGGGCGTTGGTAATCATGTACCAACGGGTGGCGTCGGGGCCGTATTTTTCTATGGTCTCAAATGGGTCAGCCGCATTGCCCAGGCGTTTCGACATTTTATTGCCGGCCTTATCGAGCACCAGCCCGTTAGAAACAACGGTCTTAAAGGCAACCGAATCGAAAGCCATTGTGGCAATAGCGTGAAGGGTAAAGAACCAGCCGCGGGTTTGGTCAACGCCCTCAGCGATAAAGTCGGCAGGATAGTTGGCCTCAAACTCTTCCTTGTTTTCGAAGGGATAGTGGTATTGCGCATATGGCATGGCGCCGCTGTCGAACCAAACATCGATCAGGTCCAGTTCGCGCGACATTTTCTTTCCGCTTTTCGAAACAAGTATGATCTCATCCACAAATGGGCGATGCATGTCAAATACCTTGTAATTTTCTTCTGACATGTCGCCGGGAACAAAGTCTTTCAGCGGGTTTTCTTTCATAAAACCGGCCTTCACTGACTTTTCTACTTCTTCCTTGAGTTGCTCTAAAGACCCGATGCAGATACGTTCCTTCTGGTCTTCGGTAGCCCAGATTGGAAGCGGAACGCCCCAATACCTTGAGCGGCTCAGGTTCCAGTCCTGAAGGTTCTCCAGCCAGTTGCCGAAGCGGCCAGTGCCAGTGCTCTCAGGCTTCCATTGAATGGTGTTGTTGAGCTCGATCATACGATCTTTCAGGGCAGTGGTTTTGATAAACCAGCTGTCGAGCGGGTAGTAAAGAATGGGCTTGTCGGTGCGCCAGCAATGTGGGTAGCTGTGCTCGTATTTCTCGGCCTTGAAGGCTTTGTTCTCAGTTTTAAGCTTAATAATAATGTCAACATCGACGGGCCTGACTTCTTCGCCGCCATTGCCATTTTCGTATTCAGGCCTTACATAGCGGCCGGCAAACTCACCCATTTCGTCAATGAAGCGGCCGCGTTTGTCAACCATGGTGAGGCTGCCTAGTCCGTATTGTTTGCCCACCTTGAAGTCGTCGGCACCAAAGCTGGGCGCAATATGCACAATTCCAGTACCCTCTTCGGTGGTTACGAAGTCGCCCAGCACCACGCGGAAAGAGTCGCCCTCTTCGGGTTGTGCATAGGCAAGCAGCTGCTCGTAGCGGATATTTTCAAACTTTTTTCCCTTGTAGGCGCCAAGCACTTCAAAAGGAATCTTCTTTTCGCCGGGCTGATATTCTTCCAGCTTCAGTTCCGCATTCTTTGGATTGAAAAAACTGTCGAGAAGGTCTTTAGCAAGGATGACCTGAACCGGATCAAAAGTATAAGGGTTGAAGGTCTTCACCTTCACGTATTCAATTTTCTTTCCAACGGCCAGACCGGTGTTGCTGGGAAGGGTCCATGGGGTGGTGGTCCAGGCCAGAAAGTGCACCGCTTCGGCTCCATCAGCAAAAAGGAACTCAGATTTTTCGTTGCGGATGATCTTAAACTGGGCCGTAACTGAATTGTCCTTCACGTTGCGGTAGCAGCCGGGCTGGTTCAACTCGTGGGTACTCAGGCCAGTGCCTGCCGCAGGTGAATAGGGCTGAATGCTGTATCCCTTGTAAAGCAGTCCTTTTTCATAAAGCTTGGATAAAAGATACCAAACGCTTTCAATATACTTGTCCTCGAAGGTGATATAGGGGTTATCAAGGTCGACCCAATAGCCCATGCGAATGGTCAGGTCGTCCCAGGTATCCTTATATTTCATTACATCGGTGCGGCAAGCCTGGTTATATTCGGCAATGCTAATGCTCTTGCCAATGTCTTCTTTGGTGATGCCCAGCATTTTTTCCACACCGATCTCGACGGGCAGCCCGTGGGTGTCCCAGCCTGCTTTGCGATTTACCAGGAAACCTTTCTGTGTGCGGTAGCGGCAAAAAATATCCTTAATGGCGCGGGCCATTACGTGGTGAATGCCCGGCAAGCCATTGGCCGAAGGTGGGCCTTCGTAAAACACCCAGGGCTCATGGCCCTCGCGGATCTCAAGGCTCTTTTCAAACACCTTGTGCTCTTCCCAGAACGCCTTAATTTCCTTCCCTATCTTCGAAAGGTCCAGTCTCTTGTATTCGTTGTATTTTGCATTCATCCGTAAATTATTATTTTAAAAAGGTCGGATGGAACTCGCATAATGAATTTTTGGCAACGCCGATCTCCGTTTTATTTGAATTTCTGCTTAACGAATCATGCTCGTTTCATAAGCAACTTTCCCCTGGATTATTTATCTGAAACCGTCTTTCTTCCCGGGGTAAATGTTTTTTAAGGCGCAAAATTATAAAAAAAATCGGTACCAAACCCTAAAAATCAAAGGCTTTGCAAAGGTAAAAGGACATGTTATGAGAGACTTACTCTAGGATCTGAATTATTGCCGGGAAAAAAGCAATAACTTTGGACATGATTTGGAACATCACGCCATTCTTTTTATGAAGGAAACCAATAGCGACAAGCTCTTACGCAAACCATCATGGTTAAAAACCAGGGTGCCCGCAGGCAAAAATTATCTCTCCGTAAGGGAAATAGTGGAGCAACACAAACTGCACACCATTTGCAGCAGCGGACACTGCCCCAATATGCACGAGTGCTGGGGCGCATCTACGGCCACGTTAATGATCCTTGGCGATATCTGCACGCGGGCTTGTAAGTTTTGCAACGTTAAGACAGGAAAACCCCTTCCTGCTGACGCCCAAGAGCCACAGCGGGTGGCTGATTCAGCCCTGCTAATGAAACTGAAGCATGTGGTCTTGACCTCTGTTGACCGTGACGATCTTGCCGATGGCGGCGCAGGCATTTGGGCGGCAACCATAAGGGCCATTAAGGAACAGTCGCCCCAAACCACCATCGAAGCGCTGATTCCCGACTTTGACGGCAAATCCGAACTGGTAATGCAGGTGGTGGAAGCGGGTCCGGATGTTATTTCGCATAACCTGGAAACCGTTCGCCGTATCACACCCCAGGTGAGAAGCCGTGCCAAATACGATACCAGCCTGAAGGTGCTCCGTATCATTTCTGAATCCGGGCTTATTACCAAATCAGGTATAATGCTCGGACTGGGCGAAACCTGTGAAGAAGTGCTCGAAACCCTTCGTGATATGCGTGAGGCGGGAGTTACGGTGGCAACAGTCGGGCAGTACCTGCAGCCCACCCGCAAACATTTTCCCGTGCTTGAATACGTCACCCCCGAAATGTTTGATTACTACCGCGAGGAAGGCCTGAAAATGGGATTCCGGCACGTGGAAAGCGCACCCCTGGTCAGAAGCTCGTACAAAGCTGAAAAACATATTCAATAGCTATGAACCGAATTCTTTTTCACAACCTTGGCCTGAAAGACTACAAGGAAACCTGGGATTTTCAGGAAGAACTTTTTGCCGGGATGATACCAGGAGGAGCAGGGCGACCCATTGCAGGGCACCTGATCTTTGTGGAACATCCCCATGTGTTTACCCTTGGCAAAAGCGGCAGCGAAAGCAATCTGCTGATTAACGAAGCCATGCTAAAGCAAAAGGGCGCCCAGTTTTATCGCATCAACCGTGGCGGCGACATTACCTACCATGGCCCCGGACAGGTGGTGGGCTACCCAATCATCAGGCTGGACCTTTTCGGACTGGGTATTCGCACCTATATTTTTAACCTTGAAGAAACCATTATCAGAACCCTGAAAACATACGGCATTGCAGCTGGCCGGCTCGAAGGTGCCTCAGGCGTATGGCTCGATGCTGCCCAACCAAGCGTGCGAAAAATATGCGCTATCGGG